>Ga0105048_10010483_pt1 | contig 14681 bp, 13 predicted proteins | sample MAT05_FD_78382 | JGI IMG/M metagenome (GOLD analysis project Ga0105048, IMG submission 78382) | Freshwater microbial communities from Lake Fryxell liftoff mats and glacier meltwater in Antarctica - MAT-05 | ecosystem: Environmental > Aquatic > Freshwater > Ice > Liftoff microbial mat | place... | reverse complement strand
TGACGCCGCACTCACAGTGCTCATCACAGTTTCTCGGATCGGAGGGCTTCACTTCAGAGCACTGGTACAGCGCATTGTACTCACGATACCGATAGGCACCACCGTCGCAGGAAAAACCGCAGGTGTACACAATAACCTCTCGACTGCAACCAAGGCATGCGCAGTTGTCATTGGGGCAACAGGGAGCTTGGGCTTGAACGGGTGTAGCAAAATCAAGCACGCGGCCAATTTTTCCGAGAGTACTTTCATCTATTGGCTTACAACTGCCCACCTTTAGTGGAGCGTCTTTGATAGCCTGGGATATCTTTGCATTCGGAAGAATATCAGTAAAGAAATTCAAGAGGAAAGCTCCAGAGACGTCTGTTATATTCCGACTAAAGCCGCGCTCAGCGTTGCAACCGCAATACCTTTATGGATACGTGTCATAGAATGGATCCTGGCCCGACAATGAACCTCCTTTCACGGAAATGCAAGGCAAAAGTGGGGACAGTGCAGAAAGATTCCGATAAAATTTTCGTAGAATGATTCCCAGATCCAGGTGACCGAACCTTCTGTTACTCCTGACGAGGCAGGACGATCAAGCGTGGACTCAAAAGTGGGGCGACACGGTACGAATCAAGAGATCCGTAAGCTTCCCTACGAACCAGCCGCTCGCCACCAAGTCGCCGTAATCCTCCCGTAACAAGGCTCTGATAAACTCAACTCAGCATGCGTCGCCTCCTCGCCGTCTCTTTCTCCCTCCTCGCCCTGGTCGCCACTTACCGCCTCACCGGCCAGCCAGACGCCAAAGTCCCCGCCGCCGATCTCTACCGCCCCACCGCCAACCCCGACCGCATCATCCTCACCTGGTCCGCCGACCCCGCCACCACCGCCTCCATCACCTGGCGCACCGCCCCCTCCGTCACCAAACCCGTCGTCCAATTCGCCCCCGCCGAAGACGGTGCCGCCTTCGTCAAAACCGCCACCACCCTCCCCGCCCAATCCGAACCCCTCCAAACCGACCTCCACCTCGCCCACTACCACTCCGCCACCCTCACCGGGCTCGTGCCCAACTCCCCCTACGTCTACCGCGTCGGTGACGGCTTCAACTGGTCCGACTGGAACCAGTTCCGCACCGCCGCCGCCGGACCCGCTCCCCTCGAATTCCTCTACTTCGGCGACGCGCAAAACGATATCTACTCCCTCTGGTCCCGCGTCGTCCGCGCCGGATTCGCCGATGCCCCCAAAGCCCGCTTCCTCCTCCACGCCGGCGACCTCATCAACACCGCCAACAAAGACGAACAATGGGGCGAATGGCACAACGCCGCCGGCTGGATCAACCGCTCCATCCCCTCCTTCCCCACCCCCGGCAACCACGAATACGGCGGCAAAGCCCTCAATACCCACTGGCGACCCCAGTTCACCCTCCCCGCGAACGGCCTCCCCAGCCTCCCGGAAACCAACTACTATCTCGACATCCAAGGCGTCCGAGTCGTCTCCCTCAACTCCAACGTGCAGCAGGCTGAACAAGGGAAATGGCTCGATCAACTCCTCTCCAACAACCCCAACCGATGGACCATCCTGACCTTCCATCACCCCATCCTCTCCACCGCCAAAGGCCGCGACAACGCCGAACTCCGCGCCATGTGGCAGCCCATCATCGACAAGCACAAAGTCGACATGGTCCTCACCGGCCACGACCACACCTACGGTCGCAGCAACCTCCAAACTGGCCTCACCTCGAAGCAAGGCGGCACCATCTACGTCGTCTCCGTCTCCGGCCCCAAAGCCTACAACCTGGAAAAGGCCCCCTGGATGGCCCGCACCGCCGAAGATACTCAGCTCTACCAGGTCATCAACATCGACGGCGACAAGCTCACCTACCAAGCCAGCACCGCCCGCGGCACCCTCTACGACGCCTTCGAACTCCGCAAGGCCAAAAACGGAACGAATCGCCTCATCAGCAATATTCCAAACACCCCCGAAAACCATCGCCCCGTCAAGTAACTCGTGTCCGCTTTCGGACACAGCCGTCCCAACCCGGAACACGCCCCCGCACCCTCCGGCACATTCTAATGCAGTTATCCCCGGCCCCTAACTTGCATCTTCTCCGCCCATGGCCATCGACCTAAAGCTCGCCATCATCGCCATCCTCCGCCCCCTCCCCGTCCACCAACCCGCCGAACTCGTCTCCCTCGATTCCGTCGGTCGCGGTGACGCCAATCCCTTCTTCTCCTATCCCAACTACCCTTGGCAAGCCGTCGCCGGCCTCGCTCTCGCCAGCGTCATGGCGCGCTTCCTCGGCCCTCTGCTCAACGGCGCAGAATCCGCCCAACTCCCCGCCATGGTCGAAGCCACCTCCGCCCTTTGTTGTCTCGCCCTCCTCCACCCCCTCAAGGCTCTACGTTATGATTAACGACTTATGAATCGCATCCAATCGCTCGATGCTCTCCGCGGCTTCTCCCTCCTCGGTATCCTCCTCCTCAACATCGTCTCCTTCGGCCTCCCTTTCTCGGCCTACATGAACCCCACCGTCTACGGCGGAGCCACCGGCATCAACCTCGCCGCCTGGTTCGTCGCCATGACCCTCTGGGATGGCAAAATGCGCGCCATCTTCTCCCTCCTCTTCGCCGCCAGTGCCGACCTCCTCCTCACCCGCGTCTCCGCCGCCTTCTATTACCGCCGATCCGCCTGGCTCATCCTCATCGGCCTCCTCCACGCCCATCTCATCTGGTCCGGCGACATACTCTACCCTTACGGCGTCATCGGCCTCCTGCTCTACCCGCTCCGCCGCTTCTCCGCCCGCCAACTCATCTTCGCCGGCCTCGTCATCATCGTTCTCCACTCCGCCTGGAACTTTGGCGGCTCCATCGCCATGCGCGATATGGAAAAAACCGGCGGCCCCGAATGGGAACAAGTCCGAGACATGTTCTCCCCCGCCGCGGCCCGCGTCAACGAACAAATCCGCATCCATCGTGGTGACTACGCCGGCAACCTCCTCCTTCGCTCCCGCGAGGCCTACCAGTTCGAGTTCTCCATGTTCTTCCAGTTCATCTTTCTCGACGTCCTCGGCATGTTCGTCCTCGGCCTCGGCCTCGCCCGCGCTGGCGTCTTTAACGCCTCCCGCTCCGTCCGTTTCTACACCGTTACCACCATCGTCGGCTTCGCCCTCGGCATCCCTCTGAACTATTGGGCCGCCGCCCAATGGGCCAACGCCAGCTTCAAAATCCCCGAGTATTTCCAGTATGTCGCCGTCACCGCCGACCCCGGCCGCCTCCTCGTCGCCGCCGGCTACATCGGCCTCGTCATGCTCCTCGCCAAAGCGGGCATCGACTGGATCATCAACCCCCTCGCCGCCGTCGGCAAAATGGCGCTCTCCAACTACTTACTAACATCAATCTTACTAACCCTCTTCTTCAACGGCTACGGCCTCGGCTACTTCGCCCATCTCGAGCGCGCCCAGCTCTACTGGGTCGTCCTCGCCATGTGGACCATCAACCTCGTCTGGAGCCCTCTCTGGCTCCAGCGCTTTCAATACGGCCCTGCGGAGTGGGTCTGGCGCTCCCTCACTTACTGGCAGCTACAACCCTTCCGCCGTTGACTTTCTCTTCCCCGCCTTCTCCATCACCAAATACAACGTCGGCAACACCACCAGCGTCAACACCGTCGCCGACACCAGCCCACCGATAATCACCACCGCCAGCGGCTTCTGCACCTCGCTCCCAATGCCTTTCGATAAAGCCATCGGCAGCAAGCCCAGCATCGCCAAACACGACGTCATCAGCACCGTCCGAAGCCGTACCATCGCCCCCTCCTTTGCCGCCTCCTCCACGCTCGCCCCCCGCTCCCGCGGTTCGTTGAAGTAACTCACCATCACGACCCCGTTCAACACCGCCTGCCCGAACAGCGCGATAAACCCAATCGCCGCCGACACGCTCAAATGCAGCCCCGTAAACAGCAGCGCCAGAATCCCGCCAATCATCGCAAACGGCACATTCAACAGAATCAACGCCGCGTTCTTCACCGACTTAAACGCCTCAAACAAAATCACGAAAATCAAAAATACGCTCGCCGGCAAAATGATCAGCAGTCGCGCCATCGCCCGCTCCTGGTTCTCAAACTCACCGCCCCACGTCGAGTAGTATCCCGGCGGCAATTGAACCGCCGCCGCCACCTTCTCCTTCATCTCCGCCACCAAGCCCCCCATGTCCCGGTCTTTGATGAAAATACCGATCGAAGCCACCGTCTTCCCCGCCTCCCGGGAAATGTTGATGCTCCCACTCCCAATCGTGATATCGGTCACCTCTTCGAGCGGAACCCGTTGCCCGCTCGGCGTGTCCACCAGAATCTTCTTGATCGCCCCAATGTCCTTCCGCTCCCCTTCTTCTAACCGGACCACCGCCCCGAACTTCTTCTCCCCCTCCCAAATCTCAGTCGCCTCTTTCCCACCCAGCGTCACTTCCACCACGTCTTCAATATCGGCCACGTTCAACCCATACCGCGCCGCCTTCTGCCGATCCACCGTAATCTGCAACTGCGGCACCTCCCCAAACCGGTCGATAAACGCCCGCCCTACGCCCCGCACCGGCGTGATCGTCTTCAAAATCTTCTGCACATAAGTCCGCAGAATCTTCGGGTCGTCCCCATAAACTTTAATCACAATCTGCCCGTCAATCTGCGAAATGCTCTCCAGCACGCTATCCCGAATCGGCATCGAAACGCTCGGAAAAATGCCCGGAATCGAATCCAACTCGTCGCTGATCTCGTCCACCAACTGGTCTTTGGTGATCTTCCGCGTCCACTGCTCCGGCGGCTTTACGCCGACAAACATCTCCACCATGTTCAGCGTCTTCGGGTCCGTTCCGTCCTCCGGCCTCCCCGCCTGACTAATCACCGTCTCCACCTCGGGAAACTTCCGAATCATCGCCCGAACCTTCCGGCAAAGCTTCGTAGTCTCCGCAATCGATGTCCCCGGCGAAATCGTCATGTTCACCCACATCGTGCCTTCGTTCAACTCGGGCAGGAACTCTGACCCCAACCGCGGCACCAGCGACAAACTAAACGCGAGCGACAACACCGCAATCCCCAACACCGTAAACGGCCGCGCCATCGCCGCTTCCAGCACCGGCTCGTACAGCTTCTTCGAAAACCGCACAATCCAGTTATCGCCGTGCGGCAGCGGCTTCCGCAGCAGGAAGTAAGCCAGCAGCGGCACCAGCGTCAACGAAAACAACAACGAACCAATCAACGCCGGAAACCACCGTATAAGCCATCGGCGCGAAAATCCGCCCCTCATGCCGCTGCAGCGCAAAAATCGGCAAATGCGCCGTAATCACAATCAACATCGCAAACAGCGTCGGCCGGCCCACCTGCGTCGCGGCGTCGATAATCTTCTCCTTCAACGTCTCCGGCGTTCGCGGCGACGTATCTTCCGACAAAGTACGGAAGATGTTCTCGATCACGATCACCGCCCCGTCCACGATAATTCCAAAGTCCATCGCCCCCAACGAAAGCAGATTCGCCGGAATCCCCTTGATCGACAATCCAATAAACGTCGCCGGCAGCGACAACGGAATAATCAACGCCACAATCGCCGCCGTGCGGAAATTCCCCAGAAACACAAACAAAACCGCCGCCACCAACGCCGCCCCCTCCAGCAGGTTCTTAAATACCGTCGACAGCGTCGTGTTGATCAGCCACGTCCGGTCATAGAACGCATCGATCTTCACCCCCTTCGGTAGCCCGTTCCCGTTCAACTCGTCAATCCGCGCCCGTACCGCCTTCAGAACTTCCGACGGGTTCTCCCCCTTGCGCATCAGCACAATGCCGGTCACCACTTCGTCCTCGTCATCCCGGCCCACAATCCCCTGTCGCGGCACGAAGCTCTGCTTCACCTCCGCAATCTCCTTCACCAATATCGGCGTCCCCTTCCGCTCCGCCACCACCACATTCGCCATGTCCGACGCCGACCGTAACAGTCCCAATCCTCGAATCAGAAACTGCTGCTCTCCCTGGTCCACATGGCTGCCGCCCGCGTTCGCGTTCCCCCGCTTCAACGCCGTAATCACCTGGTTAATCGGACTGTTGTAAGCCTTCGCCTTCGCCAGGTCCAGGCTCACCTCATACTGCTTAATGAACCCGCCCCGGCTCACCACCTCCGCCACCCCGGGAATCACCTTCAACGCCCGCACCACCGTCCAATCCTGCACGCTCCGCAGATCCGTCGGACTCAATCCCCCGCCCTTCAACTGATACCGGAAAAGCTCTCCCACCGGTGTCGCCAGCGGTGCCAACTCCGGCTTCACGCCCTCGGGCAGGTCAATCGAATGCAGCCGCTCTAACACCTGCTGCCGCGCAAAGTAAGGGTCCACCGTGTCATCAAACGTGATGGGGATAAACGAGAGCCCAAACTGCGTGTGCGAAAACGTCCGCACCGCGTGCGGAATCCCGCTCAGCCCAATCTCCAGCGGCAACGTAACTTGCTTCTCCACCTCTTCGGCCGCATGCCCCGGGTACAGCGCAATCACGATCACCTGCACGTCCGTCACGTCCGGAAATGCCTCAATCGGCAACGTCCGAAACGCCACCACGCCAAAGCCCAGGAATACCGCCATAATCAACCCAAAGAACATCTTCTGGTTGATCGCAAACGAAACAAGATTTCTGATCATGAAGGGTCCCTACTCGCCTACTGCTGCTTCCTGGCTTCCAACTGGCGCAGCAGTAAAGCTCCCGCGCTCACAATCTCATCGCCCGGCGTCAACCCGCCCATCACTCGCATCCGCCCCCCTTCGCTCCCGTCGCCCTTCACTTCCACCCGCACAAACTCGCCCGCACCGGCCTTCCAATCGCAAACACCGCCGTCGCCGGAACCAGAATGCACTTATCCGATTCGTTCAAAAACAAACGCACCGAAACGAACATCTCCGGCTTCAAAGTCCGCCCCGGGTTCGCCACCGTAAATCGCACCTTCACCGTCCGCGTATCGCTATCAATCACCTGCGCCATATACGAAACCTGCGCGTTGAAAACCCTATCCGGATACGCCGACGTCGTCAGCTGCGCCCGCTGGCCCACCTTCACATTCCGCATATCATGCTCGAAAATATCGGCCTGCGCCCACAGCGTCGAAAGGTCCGAAATGATTACCAGCGGATCATGCTCCGGTTGCACAAACTGCCCTTCGGTCACCCCCCGCTCAATCACCGTTCCCGCCCGCGGCGAAAGCACCGGAATCCGCGGATCCAACTTCCCGTCCGTCGATGGCGCCACCCCCAAAATTCGCAACGCCTCCTCCGTCCGCGTCACCCGCGCCTTCGCCTTCTCCACGTCCCGCTGCGACTGATCCGCCTGATGCTCAAACAGATCCTTCGCCATCCGCTGCGTCTTCAGCGCCAACTCCAAATCCTTCGTTTCCTCCATGTTGTCCGTCATCGCCGCCGCCGCGTCCCGGCTGTTGAGGAAGAACAGCCGATCACCCTTCCGCACTTCGCTGCCAATCTTAATCCCCAGTTGCTGCACCTGCCCGTTGACCGGCGCAATTATCCGCGCCACCTCGTCTTCGTTGAAGCCCAGCTTTCCGGTCGCCGACAGCACCACTTGCCGCAACTCTTCATGTACCTTTTCGAATTTCAGATTGTGGAGCATCTCGCCCTCCACTTTCAATACCGCCGGTCCTTCCGCCGCGGCCTTCTCCTCAGTCGGTGCCTTCTTCTCGACCACCTTCTCCGGCGGCTGTTCCTTCTGACAGCCACCCAAGCCCAGCGCCAACAGGCCCACACTCATCCATCCAAGCAGCGTTCTCAATCGACGATCTCCTTGTTCACACTGGCGTTCAGACTCACCACCGACCGCCGATAATCCCCTAAAGCTTCCTGATAACTCTGCATCGAATCGTTCAGCGCCCGTTGCGCGTCCAAAAGCTCAAGCAACGACGAAGCCCCCGCCCGATACACATAATCGGCCGTATCCCGCGCCTTCTTCGCTGAATCGAGTAAATCCCGCTCAATGCTCTCGACAAGCTCCCGCGCCGAAACAAATGCTTCGTACGCCCCGGTCACTTCGTTCTTCGCGTTCGCCGCCAGCGCCTCCAACTGCCGCGCATACAGCCGTTGCTCAGCCTGCACCCGCGCAATCTCGCCCTGGTTCTTATTGTTTACCGCCAACGGAACACTCAAAAAAATGCCCATCGAATTCGACGTCCCGTTCACGCCCCGCTGCCGCCGATACTCCGTCCCATACGTCAAGTCCACCTTGCCGTTGGCCAATTGCAACTTCAAATCCGCCGCGTTCCGCATCTGCGTCAGCCGCACCGTCTGCAACTCCGGCCGCGACTCAATCGCCAACTCGTGCAGCTTCTCAAGCGGCATCGTAGCCGGTGCCAACGGAACTTTCAACTCACCGACAATGTCGATCGGCTGCCCTAACGCCTGTGGCCCCAGCAGCCCTTGCAGCCGCGTCCGGGCCCGCGTCACACCCAACTGCGCCCGCTGTACCTGCCCCCGAAACTGCAACATCGCCACCCGAGACCGGACCAACTCCAGCGGCGAAACCGACCCCGCATTCACCCGCGCTTCATTAATCCGAAAGAGATCTTCGTAGGTCTTCAGAATCTCCCGCGCCAAAGCTAGGTTCGCCTTCGCCTGAATCAGGTCCACGCACCCATTCACCACATTCACCCGCAATCCCCGAATCGCCTCCGCCAACCGCGACTCCGCAATCTGCCGGTTGAACTACGCCGTCTCCACCCGATACTCCCGCTTCTTCGCCCGCTCAATCAAAAAATCGATTCGAGCGTTCACCTCGTTCGGTCCCGCGTTGTTCAGCGTATTGTTACGCGTCCCCAGCACGTCCAAATGATCCGCGCCCAAACTCAACACCGGGTTCGGCTTCAGCCGAGCCGTTATCACCGTCGCCTCTGCCACCGGCACGTTCGCCCGCTCCGCCAGCACGCCCACGTTGTTCGCAATCGCCTCCACCACCGCCTGCTCCACCGTGAGCATTCGGGCCTGCCCTAAACAGGGGTCAGGGAGAAGCAGCAAGAAAGCCGCTGGAAGGATGTAAAGAACCAAAAAGCAACGAGTCATGCAGACGGCCTAAAGTCTACCGCACAGTACCAAGAAACCAATGCTCCACCCAATCCATCGCCCGCCGAACCGAATCCAACGTCGGTGAATGACCACTTCTATGATTAATAAACCCTAACCCCTGCGCCGGATACAACGGCCGCGCCGCATCCAAGTAAGCCACGCTCTTATCCCCGTCCGCCGAGTCCCCCGCAATTAGTAAGAACGGCCGCGGAGCCAGCAGCCCCACTAACTCATGCTGATCCGTCCCCGCCGGAGCTGCCTTCAGCCGCTCCCCCCAATACCAGTAGTCCTCGTAGTTCGAATACCCGAAACCCATCCCCGGCTCCGAAGCCACCGCCACCCCAATCCGCGGGTCCATCGCCGCCGCATACAGCGTCATCTTGCCCCCCAACGAATGCCCCATCATCGCGATCCGCCCCTTATCCACGTCCTCCCGCGCCACCAGATAATCCACCAACCGCTGCGCGTCCCAAACCCATTTCCCCAGCCCCGTGCAGCCCGGATGCCGCTCCGCCAGGTTCGCCACCGCCTCGGCATAGCTCTCGCCGTAGCTCTCCCCGAACCACCGGATCGCCACCGCCATATACCCCCGCTGCACCGCCAGATACGCGAAACTTCTCACCCCCGGCCCCGCAAAATTCCGTCCCCCCAGGTTCCGCCCCGCCGGCGCATCCACGTCATAAAACGGCACTATCACCACCGGCAACTTCCGCGTCCCCGACCCCGCCGGCCGCATCACCAGCACTTTCTCCCCGCCTCCCAACTCCACCCCCAGGTACCCCAGCGTCCCCTCGTAGTTCGACTCCCGAAACGTCTCGACCACCTTGAAGTCCGGCACAAAGCCCTTCCCATAAGGGCTCCCCAGTAACTTCGCCCACTTCTCCCGCAACCCACTAACATCACTGACTACCGGCATCGCCGCTACCTTCGGCCGCGCCGCAAACGGGGCGAACCAATCTCCTTGACTAACTAACTTCTCCTCCGGCCCCGGGTCATTCCGCACTACCCGAAAGCCCGTGTACTTACTCCGTCGCCCTGGCTCCATCGACGACCGAAAGCCCTTCGTCCATCCCGTCGCCGGCGTCAAAAAGCTCCCGCCCCGAATCACCCGCTCCACCCCTCCCGCCGGCCCCGCCGGGTCAGCGTTCACTTCCACGTTCCCCGCCGCGTCGAACCAATCCTCGCACCACTCCCAAACATTCCCCAGCAGATCGTAGATGCCCCGTCCGTTCGGCTTCCCCGCCCCCACCTCCGCCGTACCCTTCGCCCGCGGCTCCGCCAGCGCGGCCATGCTCTTCGTATTCGCCGTTCCCAGCCGCCCGTCGCTCTTCTCCTCTCCCCACGCCGCCATCCACTCTGCATCGGTCGGTAGGCGATAACCGTTCCGTCGTCGATCCGCCCGCCCCGTCGCCGGGTCATACACGCTCAGCAGCCCCTCCCGCTCGCTCCGCCGATTGCAGTATCGAATTGCCTCCCACCAACTCACGTTTTCCACCGGCCGCTTCGCACCCTTATAGATCGCCGGGTTCCGCCCCACCAGCTTCTCGTACTCCCCCTGAGTCACTTCGGTCGCCCCCATCAGAAAGGCTCTCGTACTCACCTTCACCGTCACCCCGCTCCGCGCGTCCACCCGCTCCGCCGCCCCCGACGGCACCCGCACCATCTCCTCGCCCCAAGCCCAGCCCGCCGTCCAAAGTAACAATCCCGCTATCCGTTTCATCAGATAGCAGCGTACCAATTCCGGAACCGCCTCCATAACCCCTCATGTCGAAACTAGCCAGCACCTTACCTACCGGCTCTCACCCCTGCCGATGTCAGAAGACCCGGCACCAGACCAGGCGAATCGTCCTTACCGGCGGGCCCGGCGGCGGTAAGACCGCGGTGCTCGAAATGGCCCGCCGCTACTTCTGCCAGCACGTGGCAATCGCCCCGGAAGCCGCCAGCATTGTCTTCGGCGGTGGCTTCCCTCGGGCGGGCTCGCCCCAGGGCCTCCGCGCCGCGCAAAGGGCCATTTTCCACGTCCAGGACGCCCTCGAAACCGTCGCCCTCGAAAGCCGCCAGAACGCCGTCGTCCTCTGCGACCGCGGCACCCTCGACGGTCTCGCCTATTGGCCCGGCCCCCGCGAAAGCTTTTTCAAAGAGTTCAACACCTCCCTGGAACACGAGTTGAGCCGCTACGCCGCCGTCATCCATGTCGAAGTGCCGGCCTTGGCCTGGGGCTACGAAACGAACCAGATTCGCAACGAAAGCGCCGCCCAAGCCAGAGAGATCGACCAACGCATCATTGCCGCCTGGAAAGGCCACCCACGCGTCCTTACCGTCGGCGCTCAAGCCGGCTTCCTCGACAAACTCTCCTGCGCCATCGAACTGCTCCGCGAAGAGATCCCCGCTTGCTGCCGAACTCATCTCCGTTCTGAGCGACTATAGAGACATGAAGGTGTATCTCTGTCTTCTCCTCGGGAGCCTCTGTGCCATGGCCGAGACATTCCCCACCCTGACCACAAAAAATCTCTCCGGCACCCAGGTCACTCTGCCTGCCGGCTTCTCCGGCCAAAAGAACCTGGTTCTGATCGCCTTCGAGCGCGAGCAGCAAAAGGATGTCGACACCTGGCTCAAGGTGCTCCCCCAGCTCCAACAGGCTCATCCCACGATGGCCTACTACGAGTTGCCGACCATCAAGCGGATGAACGGGATGGTCCGGTTCTTCATCGACAACGGCATGCGGGGCGGCATCAAAGACCAGCAGCAACGCGCCCGCACCATGACGCTCTACATCGACAAGGAGCCCTTCAAAAAAGCGCTCAACCTGCCGGCCGAAGACCGCATCTACGCCCTGCTTCTCGATAAGGTTGGCACGGTCATCTGGCGTTCCGAAGGCCTGTACGACGAAGCCAAAGGCAAAGCCCTCGCCGCCGCCCTCGCGAAGTAAGCCACCCCCAATCCGGAAAAGACGAGCGCCCACGTCCCGGGCTCCGGCACCGCCGCTCGAGACCACCGACAGATTGTCCCAATAGGCAGCCGTTAGGTCAGTGGAAGGATCACTGAAAGCGATCGAGGCGAATAAGTTGCTGTTCAGAAAGCCGGCAACCGGCTGCGTATCGTAATTCATCGCGGCGCTGAAGTTGTTCCAGACCCCGGTCGTAATCGTCGGTCTATTAACGAACCCGCCGGAGTTGCCGATGGCCAAAACCCGGTTGCTCAGCACGGCCAACTGGCCCTGAAAACCAGGCGTCGAACCTTATCCGATCACGGTCCAGATGTTGTTGGCCGCCGCCGTTTCCAGAAAGAAATCCGACGAAAGCGTGACGACCCGATCGGGATTCCCCGTCGCGTTGTCAGGAAACCACCCGGTTGGAAATCTGCTGCACGAGACCCGACGCGTTCAATCCAAGCGCTTGCAATCCGCTCTGAACCGTTGTGTTCTGAACGAGCGTGGCGGTCGTCCCGCCCCATCCGTCTTGGGTCTTCAATTGTCCAATCGTATAGAGAGCTGGCTCAAAGCCGGTCTGGAGTTCCTCGAAACGGCTCATCGGTCGCTACTTTAGTGCAGCCGGTTGGCGAAGCTGTCCCCGGTGAACATCCGGACGACCTTCCCGTCAGCCTCTTCGAACCGGACGATCTCACCGGCCACCCCGCCACCGGTCGGCGCCGTGAAGCGGAACCGCCTTTCCCCCAACGCCTCCAGGCGCACCGGGTTCTCGAGCGTCGCGCCGCCGAGGTTTACGATCACCAGCCGTTGATTGAGCTCGACCACCTGCGAATCACCGCCTCGGCTCCGGTAGACCCCCGCGAAGCGGCTCCACGCTGGATCCCACGATACCGTGTTCGGCTTCGGAGCTCGGTCCTTCGCCAACGCGTCCCCGACGCTGGCCAGTAGCTGCATCGCAACATCACCTGGGTTCGCATCGGCCGCGTTCGTCAGCACTACCACGCCTACTTTGCTATCCGGCATGAAGTAGGTCTGCGTCAGATAGCCGGGGTAGCTCCCGCCGTGCCCGACGTAGATCTTGTCCTTCTCGCGCTTCACCGAAAAGCCCACGGCATAGCCGGTCGTCCAAGTACTTTCCATCATCCGGACCCGGTGCATCTCCCGGAGTGACCCGGTGCTGAGAAGTTGCGCGCCGCCCATCTTTCCGCGCCGGAACTGCGCCGAGACGAACCTGGCCATGTCCTCCACCGTCGAAGTGATCCCCGTCGCCGCCGCCATCCCGCGCGCGTCCACAAACGGCATCACCTCCCGGGAGCCATCGGCCATCTTCCGGCCGTAGCCGACCGCGAGTCCGCTGTCGGGCTTATCAACGCTCGACGCCGTCATGCCCAGCGGGTCGAAGATATGCTTCTGCACATAACCAGCCCACGTCTCGCCGCTGACCGCTTCGACGATCATCCCGGCCAGCGAATAGGCCAGGTTCGAGTACTTCCAACGGACTTCCGGAGAGAACGCCGCTTGCCGCTCGGGCAGCAGATTCTTGAGTTCGGCCCCGGTCGGAAACTCGAGTGTGCTCCAATGCGAACCGGCCTCCCGCGGCAATCCCGAAGCGTGAGTCAGAAGGTCTTCCACCGTGATCGCCGGGTCGTCCGGTGCCGCCGTCTTCACTTGAAACCAGGGCAGATACTTCACTACTGGATCGTCGAGCCTAACCTTGCCCTGCTCGCGCAGTTGCATGATCGCGGTGGCCGTGAACAGCTTGCTGTGCGATGCCATCCGGAACTTCGTCCCCGCCGCCATCGGGCGTTTGGCGGCGATATCGGCCATGCCGAACGACGAGGTCCAGACCAAGTCCTGATCGGCAATCACCCCGACGACCACGCCGGGCATGCTCTTGGCTGTCATCTGACCTTCCATCCAAGCGGTGAACAATCGCTGTGCCCCCTTGATGTCGGCATCGTCGGCCCTGGCAACAGAGAGGAGGAAAAGGGATAAAACGATCGATCGGCACATAGTCGTAGATTACACTAGGCACGTGAGCCTTCTGCTATCCGACCTCGAACAGCGCGTCCTCGGCACCATGATCGAAAAAGACATGGCCACGCCAGAGTACTACCCGCTCAGCCTCAACGCGCTGACCAACGCCTGCAACCAAAAGAACAACCGCGAGCCCGTCACCTCCTACGACGACAGCACCGTCGAAGAGGGCCATACTCTGCTGCGCGAGAAGCGCCTGGCGGTGATCATCACCGGCAGTGGCCGGGTCCCCAAATTCGGACACCGGGCGCAGGAGACGATGAACGTCACCAACCGCGAGTTGGCGCTGATCTCGGTGTTGCTGCTCCGCGGGCCGCAGACCTTGAACGAACTCAAGGATCGGTGCCATCGGCTGCATAACTTCGAAGACCTGGACGCCGTCGAGTCCGCGCTGAAGAAGCTGATGGATCGCGAGATGGCCGTCTTCATCCCCAAGCAGACCGGATGGCGCGAACCGCGCTATATGCACCTGTTCGCCGGCCCGGTGGACGTCGCCGCGCTGGCCGAAGCGCCCGCCGCCAAGACCGTCGCGCCGAGCAACGACCGGATCGCTCACCTCGAAGTTCAGCTCGAAACCCTCCGCGCCGAACTCGACTCCCTGCGCCAGGAATTCATAGCCTTCCGGACCCAATTTTCATGAGACTCCT
>Ga0105048_10010482_pt1 | contig 14682 bp, 13 predicted proteins | sample MAT05_FD_78382 | JGI IMG/M metagenome (GOLD analysis project Ga0105048, IMG submission 78382) | Freshwater microbial communities from Lake Fryxell liftoff mats and glacier meltwater in Antarctica - MAT-05 | ecosystem: Environmental > Aquatic > Freshwater > Ice > Liftoff microbial mat | place... | reverse complement strand
CGAAATCGAGGAAGGCCACCAGAGCGGAAAGATCAGCGGGCGCAAACCGGCGGGGTCACCTCTCGACGTCCGTACCGGAAAGTCGCTGCCGGATTCCTTCGATCAACACGTTGAGACCGAACTGGAACTCACGATCACCGTCGTGTCGGACGAACGCCTCGCCCATCTCGATCAGGTACGGATGGGCGACGAAGTCAATCGTGGAAAAGTCGATCGATCGGCCTTCGGCGACCTCGCGCAAGCCGCCGTTCTCCGAGGTCACGTACCCCAGGACGAACGAGGCCAACATCATGAATGCATCGAGGGCGTCGTCGGGAGCGAGGCCAGCCTGGCGGAGGATCACGAACGATCGCTCCAGCGGGGCGAATCCTTCAAGAGACCGGATGGCTCGGGTGCCGAAGAGGGGCAGGACGCCAGGATGCCGGCGGCCGGCCAACCGGAACTCCTGGGCCAAGGCCCCAAGTTGCTCGTCCCAGACCAACCTTGAATCAGGCAGGACCACTTCCCGCAACGCGGCATCGAGCATGGCATCGAGCAGTTCGTCTTTGTTCCGCACGTGGTTGTAGAGGGACATCGCCTCCACACCGAGCGCGGCACCCAGCTTCCGCATGCTGAGCATCGCCACGCCTTCGGTGTCCGCCATCTCGATTGCTGCTTCCACGATTCGTTCGCGGGACAGGGGAAGGCGGGCCGAGGCGTGCATGGAGGCGAGGTTACGGTGTAAGCACTCGGCATGTGGGTCGGGAATGTTTTCCGAATCGCCCCTGACCCACACGCCTCGACGGAAACGTCGGGTGAGACGCCGATCAGTACGGTGCGAGGAACTTCGGCGAATCGAGCGGAAACCTCACCCGTGAGGTCGAGGTCGATTGGGTCGAGCAGCCACACCGGCCGACCGCATCCGAACCGGACCGCGACGGACACGTTGTAGCCTCATCCGGTGCCTCCAAAGCTGCTCGCACTGGAATACGTGGTGGAAGACCTCGACCGAACCCTCGAGCTCCTCGTGGATTTGCTGGGTTTCGAGGAGGTGGCCCGCGGGCCCCACCCCGGGCTCGATGCCGAGATGGTCACCCTTGATGCGGGGGGTGTTGCCCTCACCCTTCTTCATCCCACCGACACGGGTGATCGACCCGCGGTGAACCCGCAGGCCTGCAACTTGAGCCAACTGGTGTTCGAGACCGACGAACCCATCCCGGATCTGGCCGGGAGGCTGGCCGACGCGGGCGCCGGCGTGATCGTCGATTCACCCACGATGGCCCATCTGAGCGCTCACACCACGGCGTCGGTGTTCGGAGTGGCGCCGGCGATGCTGTTCATCGAGCCGTCGTGACCACGTCCACCCCGGTGGCGCTACCCGTCATTCCTGCGTTGCCGTCGGCCCTCGTGGCGCAGTGGATCACGGCACACAACGCCAACGCCGATGCACTGGCGGAGATGCCCTCGTCGCTCGCCGCCCATGTGCAGGAGTGGCAGTCCGAGCATGCCATGGAGGGACTCAGCGGCATCGCCGCATCGGTGTCCGGGGCGGTCGACCTGCCGCTCTTCCCGAGCCGCCGAGCATTTCTGTCGGATCACGACCGGGCACGGCTCGCCGGTTGCCGTGCCGGCCTCGATCATGTCGAGGTCCGCATCACCCTCACCCGAGAGCACCGGGTGGACCGGCTCCTCGAGCCCGAAACACCTTTTGTCCTGCACGCGTTGGTGGAGGGCCCCGACACCACCGGTGACGTCAGCAACCCCGGACTTCTCCGGGTGAACGACACCCGCTTCGCCATGCGGCAATCCACCTATTCGCTCCCCGACCCAAACGCCGCCCGGCAGTTGCTCGCCGCGTTCACCGCGCGGCTCGCCGAGGAAGGCACCGAACGTGAGGGCACCGAACGTGAGGGCACCGACCTCGCCGTCGCCGCCTGGGCGATCTTCACCTTCCTTGCCATTCACCCCTTCGTCGATGGCAACGGTCGCACGGCACGCCTGCTGTACCTGCTGCTCGCCTCGCGCCGGCTGCGCGCTCCGGACCTCGGCGCTCTGGAGATGCTCACGCTCGATCGGCAGGGCTACATCGCCGCCCTCGCCGACGCCTACAACGTCACCGAGCACTGGGACCCTGCTGCGCTCGACGCCACAGCGTTCACCCGACTGGTTGCCACCTGGTCGCTGCGGGGAGCGGACGTGTACCGGCAACGGATCGTCAGCGCCGGCGCGGCGGGGTCGGTGGCCGACCAGGTGCACGCTGGCCTCACCCGGGATGACGTCGGGTGGATCGTTCGCCTCTGGATGGACGGATCATGGATCGGGCGCAACGGTGCGGCCTTCGACCACCTCGCGGACCGTGGCCTCGTCGAGCGATTCCCGGCCCCGCCAAGCCGCTCGATCGGCAACCGCACCGCTCTCGCCTACCGACTCATCCCGGCGCTGCGCGACACGCTCGACGCCGGCGTCATCGAACACGTCGCCGCGTCGGCCTGAGGTCACCGCGTTCAACCGCTGTTCTGGGCCATCGTGTGGGCAGGAACCCTGTGTCCAACGATCCTCCTGCCGAAACGACGCGGGCGCACCGACAGATCGATCGATCGGCATTGCGAGTGCAGGCGAAGCGCCTCCCGGAGTGGAGGCCGGGAGGCGCGATCACCACAGGCTCAGGGAAGGTACCCGATCACATCGATGATGCACTGCGCCGATCCGGCCCCACGCACGGCCACCCTCGAAAGGGTGTCGACGGCGACGATCGTGGAGTTGGCGATGTTGGAGTTGGCAGCACTCCAGTTCACCGTGGACGTGCCCGGCCAGGCGATGCCGTTCTTGAACAGCCCAAAGAATCCCGCAGAACTCGTGCCGGTAGCGGTGATGTTCACGATCGCCGCGGAGATGCCTGAAGGGATGGCCGAGGCGCCGCCGTTCACCTTGAGGTCGATGTTGGAGCGGGTTTGGCCGTCGGTGATCGGGTTTTTGGTGACACCGAGTGGCACCTCGCCGGGGCGGGAGTCGTAGGCGCGGTATCCCGTGCCGAGAATGATCGGCGCTCCCGACAACTTCACCCACTTGGCCGCCGTGCCGGACCCGGACAGATAGCAGTACCACACGTGACCGCCATCGACGACGAACGACCCGGCACTCCATGATCCACTGGGCGGAATGCTCAGGCCCGATTCCTGCAGCAACAGGGCGGGGCCAAGAAGCGACTTGATGGAGATGCCCGTCCCCCGAAGCGACGAGGTGCCGGCCTCGGCATAGATGGCGACGCCATCGGTACTCGTGCCCTTGACCCCGATGCCGCCGCTCGAACCCGAGTTCTCACCGAGCACGCCAACGCCGCCACCGATCGATACGGTGCCGCGCACCCCGGTACCCACATCGGACCCCGATCCGGCCTGGCCCCAGACACCACTGCCACTCGTGAGATGCAACCCGCGCACGGCGTAGGCGCCGTCGCCGGTCGACACCGTGAGCTTCGATCCAGTGAGCCGGGTGTTGGATGCGGCTGCCGTACCGGAGTTGGCACCGCCGATGAGCAGTGCGCCACCGTCGGCCGCTTCGGCCTTCCCGCTCAAGGCCACCACACCGGCAGCCGCCGCGGCCGCGGCGACGGCACCCTTGGTGAGAAATCGCCGACGGTCGTTGGGTTCACGCGCCGTCGTCTCGGTTGAGTCCGGCGTGGAATCGAGGGGTTCAGACATGGGGGCTCCTGAGGGGTAGAGGTTCACCGGTCACAAGCCTACTGCGAAGGTGAACACGGAAAAGGCGCCAAGGCCGTCGGGGTCGAGGAGGGCTTCCGCTTCACGAACCCGGCTTCGCCCGACCACGGCCGAAAGATCGCCCACCACCGCGCGCTCCTGCCAGATTGCCCGGCCTTCTTCCACGAGGGCATCGATCCCGAAACGGCGGAGAACGTCGGCCTGCGTCGACCGCTCCAGGTACGGCACCGAGGCGAGGAGCGCATCAACGTGCACATCAGCGGTGATGTCCTGCAACCCCAGATTCCGGAGCGGTTCGTTGCCACGACCATGGGCGGCGTAGGTGCGCAGCCAACTCCTCGATGGCCGATCGATGATGTCCTGCGTGGTGACGGCGTAGTCGAACACCACCACGAAGCCCCGCTCGAGCGTGTCGTCCGCTTCGCGTATCCAACGTTGGATCGCCTGCTGCCGCGGCACTTCTACTCCGTGGGGCAAGGCCGCAAAGTGGTCTTCGCACCAAACACGGTCGCCCTCATCACACCGAAGCCAAACCTCGTCGAAGTCCTGTTCGAGGATTCCGAGTTCACGGTCGACCTCGCCCGTGGAACCAGGTGCTCGGTCCGACGCGTGATCGCCCTCTGGATCTGCTGCGCGTCCGGGCACCACGCCGGCGTAGAGCTCCTCCCACCCGTGTTCGCGGCGGCGAACCACGCGGAACGCGAGGTTGTCGAGCAGTTCGTTGGCCAGCACCACACCCACGACCGGCAGCGCGGGCAAGGCGGGTAACGAGACGAATCGAGGCCCGCTGCCTTGCCCGCGTGGCTCGTCTTCACCTTCCACGAGGGGTAACAAAGCCAAGGCGGGCGACTCGATGGGGAGATGTTCCGATTGGCGTTGACGCAAGGATGGCGAGCGTTCCACCATCACGTAGGTGAGGGCCGAACAACATGCCGGGCTCGCTTGGCGCACGGCGATGGCGAGCGATCCTCGGCCGGCGCCGGCCTCCACCACCACGAAGGGATCGGGAAAACCCAGCGCTTCCCACCACTGGTCGAGCGCCTGCGCCAGCACCGCGCCGAACAGCGGGCCCACCTCCGGGCTCGTGAGGAAGTGCCCCCGTCGCCCGGCCTCTGTGGCGGTTGCGAAGAATCCCACCTCGGGTTCATAGAGCGCCACCTCCATCACCTTGTCGAATCGCATCGGGCCGAACCGGGCGATCTGATCGGCGACGAGCCGGTTGGCGGCGGAAGGCAACGAGCGGTACGGCGATCAGATGGAGGGGCACCTCGGGCCGTGGGTTCAGCCGACGAGGAACGACTCAGGGGGGCGGTGCAATCGTGGTGACGGGCGCGACCACCGGCAATGCGGACGGTGTGGGAACGATCACGGCGGTGTCGGTGATGCGGCTCACCAGCGACGGGGCGATCCCGGTGAGGATCACCACCACGCTGGTGATCAAGACCGCGGCGCGCAGAGCGGCGGGCGTACGCAGCGGCTGCTGGGCGATGTCGTCGGGGCTGTGGCTCACCATGGTCCAAATGATGCGCACGTAGTAGAACGCCGCGATCACGGAGTTGACAGCGATGAGACCAGCGAGGAAATAGCCCACGCGCGGCCCCGCATCCATGGCGGTCTTGAAGATCACGAACTTGCCGAACCAGCCGCCGGCGGGCGGGATGCCAGCGAAACCCCCGAGGAAGATCGATAACGCCATCATCATCCCAGGCGCCCACTGGAACATCCCTCGCATCGACTCGATCTCCGCCGACCCGGTACGGCGGGCCACGGAGATCACCACGGCGAACGCGCCGAGGTTCATGGCCGCATAGATGACGAGGTAGACGAGCAACGCTCGCATGGCGTTGTCGGCCCGATCTGCTGGCAGGAGGTCGGCCACGGCGAGCGGCACGAGCATGTAGCCGGCCTGCGCGACACCGGAGAAGGCGAGCATCCGGATCACGTTGGTCTGGCGAAGGGCGATGAGGTTTCCCACGGTCATGGTGATGGCGGCGAGCGGCACGAGCATGGCCCGCACCACCGTTCCCTGCCCAGGGAAGGCAAGGAACACCAAGTTGATCAGCGCCACGAACCCCGCAGCCTTTGAGGCAACGGCAAGGAACGCGGTGACCGGCGTGGGCGCGCCTTGGTAGGTGTCGGGGGCCCAGGTATGGAACGGGACAGCGGAGATCTTGAAGGCGAACCCCACGAGCACGAACACGATTGCCAGGCTGACGCCGGACTGCGCCTTGCCGGTATCGATCGCCGTGGCAATGCCGCTGAGGAGCGTGGTGCCAGCGAATCCGTACAGCAGCGAGATGCCATAGAGCATGATTGCGGTGGCGAACACGCCCATGAGGTAGTACTTCATGCCCGCCTCACCGGAGTTGAGGTCGCGTTTGCGCCAGGCCGCGAGCATGTAGGCCGGGATCGACAGCAGTTCCAACGAGATGAAGATGGTGACCATGTCTCGCGACGATCCCATCATCATCATGCCGAGCACCGACGCGAGAATGAGTGTGTAGTACTCGCCTTCCCAGTAGTCGCCTTCCCCGATGTAGTGCGTGGACATCAGCACCACGACATACCCGGACACCAGGAACAGCGCCTTGAGGATCACGGAATACCGGTCGACCACGTAGGCGCCGCCGAACATGGAACGACTTTCGTCGGTGGCGGCGAGGGTGAGAACGGGAATGAGGGCAGCGATCAGGCCGAGCCCGGCGATGGCCGAAGTGATCCGTTTGCTCAGCTCGTCGGTGAAAAGGTCGACGAGGATCAGCACCACGATGGCGCCGACGAGCACGATCTCCGGCGCGAGGGCATGGAGATCAAGCGTGGGAGTGGTGAACGGAATCTGTTCGACGGCGAACACGAGGACCTAGCCCCCGTTCCCGAAGGCGTGCTGGACCACCTGGGTGACCGCGGGGTTGGTGATCTTGAAGATCAGGTTGGGGTAGACGCCGAGCACGACGATGCCCACGAGCATGGGCAGCCACGCCGCCCACTCAAACGGAGTGACATCGTGGATGTGCGGATCGTCGGCGAACTCCTCGGAGGGCGTGCCGAAGGCCACTCGCTGATAGAGCCAAAGGAGATAACCGGCGGCCAGCACCGTGCCGAGGGCCGCCACCACCATGAACCCACGGAACACGGCCACCTGGCTCCAGCCGAAGAAGAGGGTGGCGCGGTCGGGGTACTTGGGACTGTACGCCGAAAGGATGGCCGGGAACTCACCCCAGAACCCGGCGAGGCCGGGAAGACCGAGCGACGCCATGGTGGACAGGCCGAGCACCCAACCCATGCGCGGCGCCGAAACCAGCATCCCGCCGAGGCGATTGATTTCGAGCGTGTGGTAGCGGTCCTTGGCCGACCCGGCGATGAAGAACAACATGCCGGTGATCAAGCCATGCGCCACCATGCCGAAGATGGCGGCGTTGATGCCGAAGTCCGTGAGGGTGGCGATGCCCAGCATCACGTAGCCCATGTGGGCCACGGACGAGAACGCGATGAGCCGTTTCATGTCGGTCTGGGCCAGACAGCAGAGCGCGCCATAGATGATGCCGATCGAGGCCACGAGGCCGATCACCGGAGCCCAACTCTCCGCCGCCTGCGGAAGGATCGGCAGGGCGATGCGGATGAAGCCGTAGGTGCCGAGCTTCAGCAGCACCGCGGCCAGGATTACGGAGCCAACGGTGGGCGCCTGCGTGTGGGCGTCGGGTAGCCAGGTATGGAAGGGGAAGATCGGCACCTTGATGCCGAAGCCGATGAACATCCCCCCGAAGATCACCACGGCGGTTCCCCAAGGAATCGAGCGCCCGTTTTCCGTGAGCAGACGCATGTCGAAGGTCTCGAGGGCGAGGCCCGTCGTTGCGTCCTTGGTGAGGAAGAACACCGCCAGGAAACTGATGATCATCAGGGCCGACCCGAACAACGTGAAGAGGAAGAACTTGATCGAGGCGTATTGCCGGTTCTCGCCACCCCACACGCCGATCATGAAGTACATCGGAAGCAGCACGATCTCGAAGAACACGAAGAACAAGATGAGGTCGTGGGCGATGAAGCTGCCGAGCATGCCGGTCTCGAGCACGAGCAGCAAGATCATGAACGCCTTGGCGTTCCCCGGGTGGGGGATGTGGTTCCAGCTGTAGATGATGCAGAGCGGCACCACGAACATGGCCAGGTAGAACATCGGCAACGAGATGCCGTCGAGGCCAACAATCCAGCGCGAGTGGATGAATGGGATCCACTCTGCGTCGACCACCCCTTGGAGCGTCTTGGCATCGCCGTAGTCGAACTGGGTGTGGATCACCACGCCGACCGCAGCGGTGAGCAGCGAGGCGACGAGGGCGATGCCCTTGTGGAGGTCCTCGTTGGCTTTGGGGATCAGGAGCATCACCAGTACGCCGATCATCGGCAAGAAGACGGCGTAGGTGATGGGGCTGGTCCAGAACTGTCCGCTGGTGAGGTTCATGGTCGGGTTTCCTGGAAGGGTGGCAGGGCGAGAGCGGGAGTGGGCACGGTTCGTGCCGGGGAACGGGGGGCGATCACTTCACGAACACCACGATCATCCCGGCGAAGACGACGGCGCCGCCGAAGAGCCAGGCGCCGTATTGCTGCACCTTGCCGGTACCGAACAGGGTGCGGAGGAACTGCCCGCCCTCGTTCGACACGGCGCCGGTGCCGTTGATGGCGCCGTCGATGCCCTTCTGGTCGACGTACTTGTAGGTGAGGTCACCGAACTTGCGGGCACCGATACCGAACGCGTTGACGATGCCGTCGAGCACGTGCATGTTGAACCAGTAGCTCGCCCGCGCCATGGGTCCACGGATGCCGTCACGCACTCCTTGTTCATAGATCTTGTCGAGGTAGTACTTGTTCTCGAGAAGCCGATAACCGAAACGCGCCGCACCCGGTTTCGCGGTGGCACCTCTTGCGATACCGACGGTGAGGTACCGCTTCATGATCTGCCACCCGGCCACGGCGAACAAAACGGACACACCGGCCACGATGAGGTTGAACTTGGGATGATCGATACCTTCGACGAACACCCAGGTGGGCTCGACGAAGTGTTCGAAGCGGACCGCCACCTTCTCGGTGACCGAGGCCCCGAGGAAATCGGTGAAGTACTTCGGGATGTTGAAGAACACGGCGATGAAGGCCAGGAAGGTGAGAATCACCAGGGGTGCGGTCATCACCTTGGGTGATTCGTGGGGATGCGCGTGGCCGCGGTACTCGCCCTTGAAAGTGAGGTGGTAGGCGCGTGTCATGTACGACGCAGTCATGCCGCCCACCACGAGGCCCATAGCCAGAATGCCGTAGTAGGGCTTGCCATTCTGACCCTGTTGGGCGCCAGCCAGGATCTCGTCCTTCGACCAGAAGCCCGACATGATCGGCACGCCGGCCAACGCCCAGGTGCACAGCATGAAGGTGCGTTTGGTGATCGGCATGTATTTCTCGAGCCCACCCATCTCGCGCATGTCGAACGTGTGGTGGCAGGCATGGCTCACCGATCCGGCCCCCAGGAACAGGCAGGCCTTGAACATGGCGTGGGTGAAGAGATGGAAGATGGCGGCGGTCCAGGCGCCCACCCCGAGGGCCATCACCATGAAGCCGAGCTGGCTCACCGTGGAATAGGCCAACACCTTCTTGAGGTCGTGTTGCACGAAGGCCAGGCTGGCCCCCACCAAGGCGGTGATCGCCCCGATGATGGCGACGTAGTTGCCCACGGGCGCCCAGTTCCCCCCGTTGCCGATGTTCATGCCGACGTAGAACGTGGGGTACATGCGGGCGACGAGGTAGACGCCCGCCACCACCATCGTGGCGGCGTGGATCAAGGCCGAGACGGGCGTGGGGCCGGCCATGGCGTCGGGCAGCCAGGTGTGGAGCGGGAACTGCCCGGACTTCGACGTGACGCCGAAGAACAGCAACAACGACCCGAGGAACAGCAGGCTCGTGTTGGCCCCTGAAGAGCTGGCGTACTCGTTGATGTGGAACACGTTGAAGCTGCTGCCGCCGGCACCGAAGAACAACACCACCACACCGAGAATCAGACCCACGTCTCCCACACGGTTGGTGAGGAACGCCTTCAGGGCAGCGTCGGTGTTCTTCTTCTCCTCCCACCAATGGCCGATCAACCCAAAGGAGCAGACGCCGACCAGTTCCCAGCCCGTGAGCATCTGCAGCGTGTTGTTCGACAACACATAGAACAACATCGCCGCCGAGAACAGGCTGAGGAATGCGTAGTAATGGACGAAACGAACGTCGCCTTTCAGGTACGCCGTGGAGTACCAGTGCACCAGCATCGAGATCAGGGTGACGGTGATGAGCATCATCATCGACAGGCCATCGACGATGGTGCCAGCTTCGAACGTGTGCGACCCGATCTCGAACCAGGTGACGCTGGTGCACACGGGCGGCACGCTGTGATGCTCTTCGACGGCGGCCCCGCCGGCTGCCGCACCGGCGGCAGGCTCATCACCCGATAGCAGCACCGTGCCACCAGCGAGTTCCATCGAACCCGATCCGGCGCCGTGTTCGGAGGCGCCGGCGGGCTCAGCTGCGGGGGTCGGCGAGGGGGTCTCTCCACCGTGATCGGTGGTGCCCTCGGCAGCAGGCGCTTCCGTTCCGTGCTCACCGGCCGCAGCCGCGCCGTGGGCGCCTTCCCGTTCGGCGTTCGACGGCCCGAAACAGGCGGCTTCGGCCGCGACGTATTCCGGGGTGTCGTGGGCCGGGGGGGCGTTGGTTCGGGCGATCCATCCGTAGCCGATACCCAACGACATGAAGAAGCACACGGTGATGGCGATGATGCCAATGGCCGCGACGGCCTTCTCTCCGGCCACCTTCATCAGCTTCTTGGAAAGCAGGAGGTGGAACAGGAAGGTGCCCGTCATGATGAGCGGGATGAGGAACGCCCATTGCATGAGCGTGACCGTCCAGGCAGGGGCGGACCCGGCAGCGGCGTCGGAGGCGGCGAGGAGCATCGGATGCATCAGCCCTTGAGGGCGTCGACCTTGTCGACGTCGATCGATCTGCGGGTGCGGTACAGCATGAGGATGAGGGCCAGTCCAACGCCCACCTCAGCAGCGGCCACGGTGATCACGAAGAGCGCAAACACGGCGCCGTCGGCATGACTCGCATTCCCTTGGTTGTGCATGGCGTTGAAGGCCAGGAAGTTGATGTTGACCGAGTTGAGAATCAGCTCGATCGACATGAGCACGGCCACGCCGTTGCGCCGAGCGAGCACCCCGTACACCCCGATGGCGAAGAGGGCCGCGCCCAAGAACAGGAACTGGTTGACGAGCATCGGTCAGTCCCTCCTGGCCAGCACGATGGCACCGATGAGGGAGGCGAGGAGCAGGATCGAAACCGCTTCGAACGGGATGAGAAAGTTGCCGAAGATGGAGTCGGATACTTGCTGGGTGCTCTGCACCACGAGGTCACCCTTGTCGGTGAGCCGTTGATCACGGAACGAGTCCCACAGCACATAACCCATGAGGGCCAGCAACGGGACGGCCACGGCGATGGCCACGCCGCGCTGATCGTTGTCGAGGTGAGCGTCAGCGCCGATCGGCGCTCGTGTGAGCATCACGCCGAAAAGGAACAGCACCACGATCGCGCCGATGTAAACCAGAACCTGGGTGACGGCCAAGAACTCGTTGCCGAGCAAGATGAAGTTTCCCGCCACACCAGCCAGCACGAGCACAAGCCACAATGCCGCGTGCACCACGTTCTTGGTGGTGACCACACGAATTGCGGCGTAGATCATGATCGCCGCGAGGATGCCAAACGCGATGTTCTGCGGCAGGTATTCGGGCGCGGCGGCCAGTATCGGCGCCGATGTGGTCGTGGCGGCGTGCATCAGCCCGGCACCTTCTTCACCTTCTGCTCCGAGCCGGCCTCGTAGGGCTCGAAGTCGGGCACGGTCTCGAACCATTCACCGAGCCGCTCCTTCTCGTGGAGCAGGTTCTTGATGTCGAACTCGGAGTACTCGTATTCCGGGCTCCAGAAGAGGGCGTCGAAGGGGCAGACCTCCACGCAGATCCCGCAATACATGCAGAGGGAGAAGTCGATCGAGAAACGGTCCAGCGCGTTCTTCTGGCGCGGTTTGCCGCCTTCCCTGCGGGGCGGGGCGAGGTATTTGTGGGCCTCGATGTAGATGCACCAATCAGGGCACTCCCGGGCGCACAGCATGCATGACGTGCAGTTCTCCTCGAAGAGCGTGATCACCCCGCGTGATCGGGGGGCGGGCTCCTCTTTCTCGTGGGGGTATTGCACCGTGACAGGCCCACCACCCTTGGAGTCGGGTTTGAGGGTGTTCACCATCTCCTTGAAGGTGACACCGAGTCCGATGAACATGCCCTTGCCGGGGATCTGCGGTTTCTTGGGCATCACCACACCACCTTTGCAATCGCGGTGAAGCTGACCCACACCAGACAGGTGGGGATGAGGTACTTCCAGCACACCTTCTGGAGCTGGTCCTCGCGAAAGCGGGGATACGTGAACCGGAACCAGAAGATGAGGAACGACACCAGCATGATCTTGGTGAACAACACTGCCGGGCCGATCAACCAGAACGCCGTGGAGGTGTACAAGTCGCTGTTGGATGCAACGAACGGCAGGCTCCACCCTCCGAGGAACAGCACCGAGGCCAACGCCGCGAAGGCGAAGGCGGTAGCGAACTCACCCATGAAGAAGAACAGGAACCGGAAGCCGGAGTACTCCACCTGATAGCCGCCGACCAGCTCGGATTCCGCCACCGGCATGTCGAACGGAGGCTGGGTGAGCTCGGCTTGGGCGGCGGCGAGGAACACGAGGAACATGGGGAACTGCGTGAGCAGGAAGAGCGGGAAGGGCACCACGCCGAACAGTTTGAAGTCGGCTTGGGCGGCAATGATCCCGTTGAGGTTCATCGTGCCGGCCTGGATCACCACGCCCACTACGGCGAGCACCATGGGGAGTTCGTAGGCGATGAGCTGGCCTGCAGCCCGGATACCGGACATGAGGGCGAACTTGTTGGCCGACCCCCATCCCGCCATGAGAATGCCGATCACCGACACCGAGCTCATGGCAAGGGCGAAGAACACACCCGTGTCGAGGCTTTCCACCACCACACTCGGGCCGGCGGGGATGATCACGTAGAGCAGGAACGTCGAGATGAGCACCACCATCGGCGCCACCTTGAAAACGAAACGGTCGGCGGCATCCGGGATGATGTCCTGTTTCTGGATGAACTTGGCGCCGTCGGCGAGAAGTTGCAGCAAACCCTTGGGGCCGGCTTCCTGCGGGCCGAGCCGGCTTTGCATCCAGCTCATCACCTTGAACAGGAACACGATGCCAAGGATGAGCGCTGTGGTGGGCACCAACACCGCCACCACGCCAACCTTGATCAGCGTCGCCGCCCAGTAAGGCGGGTCGAGGCCGGCAAGCACGGGCGCGCTCCCGAGAACGCCAAACGGGGACACGCTCACCGGTCGATGTCTCCGAGGATGAAGTAGAGGCTGGCCAAGATCGAGATGACGTCGGGCACGTAGACGCCCTTGCACAACCACGGCACGATCGAGATGTTGTTGAACGATGCCGACCGGATCTTCACTCGGAACGGGTTGAGGTCGCCTTTGCTCACGAGGTAATAGCCCATCTCGCCGAGCGGGTTCTCGGTGGCGACGTAGGCCTCACCCTCGGGCACCTTGATGATGCGCGGCACCTTGGCCATGATCGCACCGCTCGGGATCGTGTCGAGGAGCTGGTCGACGATCTTGGCCGCTTCGCGGGTCTCTTGGAGGCGGATCCACGATCGGCTGAACGAGTCGCCGTCGGGGTGGGTCCACACGGTCCAGTCGCATTTGTCGTACACGAGGCCTGGCGGGCAGTTGTCGCGGCGGAGATCCCAGTCGATGCCGCTGCCGCGGGCATTGGCGCCGGAGAGCCCGTAACTCTCGGCCACGTGAGGCGGGATGATGCCGATGCCGCGGGTGCGGGCTTGGAAGATCTCGTTGCCGATGAGGAGGTCTTCTACCTGGTCACAGAACTTCTGCACCTTCACCATGGCGGCCTTCGTTTCGGCGATCCAGCCCTTCGGGAGATCGTCCTTGAGGCCACCGATACGGTCGAAGTTGGGGTGGAACCGACCGCCGGTAACGGCCTCCACCTGGTTCAGCACATGTTCGCGATCGCGGAACGCGTAGAAGCCAACCGTGATGCCGCCGAGTTGGATGCCAAGGTCGCCAAGGAAGAGGGCAATGTTGCCGATCCGACTGAGCTCGAACAGGATCGTGCGGATGTGCTGGGCACGGGGTGGTGCCTCGATCCCCATGAGCTTTTCCGCAGCCAGGATCCACGGCACCTCGTTGGCGAAGCTACCGAGCCAGTCGATGCGGTTCACCAAGGTGGTGACCTGGGGGTAGGTACGTACCTCGCAGAGCTTTTCGTAGCCGCGGTGCATGTAGCCGGGCATCGGCTCGCAGCTGATCACCCGCTCGCCGTCGAGCTTGGCCAGAATCCGGAGGGTGCCATGGGTGGCCGGGTGCTGCGGACCCATGTTGAGGGTCATGCCCTCGCTCTCGAACTCGAGGTTCACTCGAGCGTCGGCGGCCTGGTTCGAGATGTAGGCGAGTTGGTCTCGTTCGGATACCGGAGCGGCCATCGCTACTCGCCTCCCTCTTCGTCGGCCACACCAGGCATGGGTTCGACGTCGATGATGCCTGGCCATGGCTTCACCCGGCGAGCGAGTAGGGGGAAGTCCTTTCGGAGCGGGTTCCCCTCAAAGCCTCCGGGCAGATAGAGGTGCTTGAGGTGGGGGTGACCGTTGAACGAGAACCCGTACATCTCCCAGCACTCCCGTTCATGCCAGTTGGCCCCGGCATACACCGTGCTCCACGTGCCGACGGAGAGATCGTCGTCGGGAAGATCGGCTTTGAACGTGATGCCGATGTGATCGGTGAGGCTGTACACCCGGGCGAACACCTGAAAGCGCGTGTCGCCTCCGGCATAGCCCGACGCCATG
>Ga0105048_10010481_pt1 | contig 14682 bp, 10 predicted proteins | sample MAT05_FD_78382 | JGI IMG/M metagenome (GOLD analysis project Ga0105048, IMG submission 78382) | Freshwater microbial communities from Lake Fryxell liftoff mats and glacier meltwater in Antarctica - MAT-05 | ecosystem: Environmental > Aquatic > Freshwater > Ice > Liftoff microbial mat | place... | reverse complement strand
CCAGGACTGGCTGTTTCTTTGTACCAGCTCACCTCGAACTCATCTTTTGGCGTCTGCATCTGCCCGCCGACGATTTCACGGGGGGTGACCGGTGCGTTGAGACTGATTGCTTCGGAGCTGAGCCGTTCTGGTTTCGGAGCAACCATGAATGGTGCGATCAGGCGGCTATCAAATACACCAGCCCACTGACTCGGTGCGATATCGACCTTCGAGGAGATGATTTCAGTGAGTTTCAGTGGTCGGGTCGAGGAATCATCACCGTCGCTGGATGAACCGCTCGATTCGGGATCATCCTTTTCGTCCGCCGGTTCACTGGAGTCCTCGTCGTCGTTCGTGTCGTACTGGATGACGACGACATCGCTCTCCTCGTTCTCATCGGCTGGTTCGGCGACATCGTCGTCACTGCCATCATCACTTTCGCGGGGCACGATTTTCGATTCGTCATCATCCTGATAGCGAACAGACACGCTGGTCGCCGGGTGAGTCGCTCCTCCGGCTGCAATCACGGAGATTGCCGGCGAGAAGAAGAGCACCCCGGCAGTTACACCTGCCACCAGGGTCACGGATGCTCGCTTCACGATTGGTCGAGTAGTGATCTTCAAAACGGCGTCAAATGGGTTCATTGCATGTATCTCCCTGTCAATTCGGTTAACCGGTACGAATCAATTCCACTGCATTCACTATGCGCCGGTGGGATCGGGGAGACATCAGTGATATTGCGGAGTTTTTTGGTGATCGATCGCGGGGTGCGGTCGCGTCAGGGATGCGCGATCAGCTTAGGCGTTGAGCGCGGCAGCGATGTCAGCCAGCAGCGTCGAGGACATTGGATCGATGACGGGTGCAGTTATCTCGATCATGTCGATATGTTTCAACCTGGCGCCGGTGGAAAAGATAATGGTGTCATCCGAGGCAGAGAGCGCGCCTGAAGCACGAAGTTTTCGCGCTCCGATGATCGCCGCGCCGGATTCCGGTGAGACGAACAGTCCTTCCGAAGCGGCCGCGAGGCTCATGCCCTCGCGCAGATCGGTTTCACTGACGGTAATGGCCGAACCTCCACTGGCATAGACGGCATCGAGGATCAGATAGTCACCAATGGCGATTGGCACTCGAAGACCGGGAGCGCTGGTCGTGGCGTTTTGCCAGAGCGGAGCGTGCCGCTCATGCACGTCGAACGCCCGTACGATCGGCGCACACCCTTCCGCCTGGATCACAAACATCTTCGGCCGCTCCGAACCGATGAATCCCATTGCTTCGAGTTCGGCAAACGCCTTCCACATTCCGACGATACCGGTGCCGCCACCGGTCGGGTAGATGATAGCGGCGGGCAGACGCCAGCCGAGTTGCTCGGCAATTTCCAGCCCAAGGGTCTTTTTGCCTTCGGCGCGATAGGGTTCCTTCAGCGTGGAGAGATCGAACCAACCGTGCTCCGCAGCCCCGGCCCGGATGACCGCGCCGGCATCATTGATCAGGCCGGCGATGAGCAGAAGCGTCGCCCCGTAGGCGGTGCATTCTGCCTGCATGGCGAGGGGGGTGTCTTGTGGCATGGCCACGATTGCGTTCATTCCAGCGCGGGCAGCGTACGCGGCCATTGCGGAGGCGGCATTGCCAGCGGATGGAATCGCGATAGTTGTGGCGCCGAGTTCCTTTGCCCGGGCCACTGCCATCGCCAGTCCCCGCGCTTTGAAACTGGCAGTCGGGTTGAGTCCTTCGTCCTTGATCAGCAGCGACTCGAATCCGAGCATTGACCCGAGGAACGATGTGCAGCGGCGTTCCGCCTTCACCCAGTCGCGGAATATTGGTCGGATTCTGCACGGGGAGGATTTCGTCGTACCGCCACATATCGAACGGGCGGGTCGCGAGCGAAGTCGGTGTCATGGTCGTGGCCGCAAGTGCGAGATCGTATTCGGGAGCAAGAACTTTGCCGCACGCCGGACACGTATTCATCAACCGGTCGGCAGGATATCGCTCGCCACACATGGTGCAGATGAGTCCGGTCATGCGACTTGTCATGGTTGTTCGTTAGCTCCGGAGACGAGGATCGAGCGCATCGCGCAAACCGTCACCAAGTAGGTTGAACCCGAGGACGGTCAGACCGATCGCAACACCGGGGAAAATGGCCGCCCACGGCGCAATCTGGAGAAACCCGTAGCTGCTGCTGACCATGGAACCCCAGGATGGCGCCGGAGGTTTGTTGCCAAGACCGAGAAACGCGAGTGCCGCCTCGGAGAGAATCGCAAAGGCGAAGCTGAGCGATGTCTGCACGATCAACGGTGCGGTAATGTTCGGGAAGATGTGACTCGCGAGAATACGAGGGGTTGACGCCCCGACCGCTCGCGCTGCCTCGACATAGGCAGTATTCCGCACGGTCAGCACGGCTCCACGCACAATCCGGACAAAGGGTGGCGTGTAGACCACGGCGATCGCGATCATCGCGTTATTCAAACTGTTGCCGCGCAAGGTGATGATCGCGATTGCCAGCAGAACCGCCGGAAACGCGTAGATGATGTCCATCAGGAGGGTGATGACATTGTCGGCCCAACCTCCGAGGTAGCCGGAGGCCATGCCAAAGAGCACACCGAATGTGCCAGCGATTCCAACGGCAATCAACCCGACTTTGAACGAAATTCGGGCACCGTGAAGCAACCGGCTGAGGATGTCACGGCCGAATTCATCGGTGCCAAAAGGGTATTGCCAGCTCGGCGCCTGCAACCGGTCCTTTGAGAATTGCTCAGTCGGACCATGCGGCGCGATCGATGGACCGATGATCGCAATCGTGGCGAAAATCAGGATAATGATGAAGCCGGTCAGCGCCAGACGTTGCCGCCGGATCGAGCCCCAGATCGTCTTTTTCCGCACCGGGCGGGATATGCCGGCCAAAAAGTCCGACGCCCTCTCGTTCGTTGTCGCGATGGCCGCAGTTGCGGTGGAACTCATGCCGTGATCTCCATCATTTTGATGTCCGGAGTCGCGGATCCATGACCGCATACAGAACGTCGACAATAAGACTGATCAACACGAACATTGTGGAAATGACGAGCGTCACACTTTGCACGACGGGGTAATCGCGTCCGTTGATCGCTTCATAGACGTATTTGCCAATTCCAGGGAGACCGAAAATCGTCTCGATGATAACCGTTCCACCAAGCAGTGTGGCGATCTGGATTCCGCCAACAGTGATGATCGGAATCGAGGCATTTCGAAGTACATGGCGGGTCAGCACCGTTCGGTTCGCCATGCCTTTAGCTCGCGCAACTCGCACGTGATCCTGCGACAGCACCTCGAGCACGGCGGATCGTGTGTTGCGCATCATGACCGCAGCCAGCGGCAAACTCAGACTGAATGCCGGAAGAATCATGGTTTTGAGATTCTGTATGGGATCTTCCGTAAATTTGACATACCCGATTGGAGGCAACCATTTCAGCCAGAATGAAAAACAAAGCACGAGTAATGTGGCAAGGAGAAAATTCGGAACAGAGATGCCGAGAAGTGTGATAACGGTGGTCGCGTAGTCGGCCCAGGAATTCCGCTTAACTGCCGCAAGTACGCCGACCGCGACTGCCGGCACCATCCCGAGCAACCCGGCCAGCAAAGCAAGTTCGATGGTGACGGGGAGGCGGAGTTGGAGCTCCTGCGTCAAAGGACGTTTCGTTTTCAGCGAGCGACCGAGATCACCTTGAAGGACATGCGACATCCACTTCCAATATTGAACGGGCAGAGGTTCATCGAGACCGTATGATTTGCGGACGAGTTCTCGTTGTTCGGCGGAAATACGCTGATCGAACCCGATGGCGAGCATGGCGGCATCGCCCGGAATCATGTGAATCAGCGTGAAAACGATGAGCGAAACCCCAAGTAAGACTGGGATCAACAGCGCCAATCGTCGAAGAATGAAGGTGAGCATAGGAGCCGCGAGCCTCTCGCCGTGAGCCGCCTTCTGGAGTTGCGGCAACTCGAGTGAAGAAACGTCCTTGCCGGAGAGGCCAATCTGTTTGGCCTCCCCGGCAAGGATGCTGGCGGCCGGAGGCATAGTGCCTGAAGCTCGCTCCTCGAAATTACTCCTGAATCCAGGTCTCCTTGATCGCAAGGTTGGAACCGGTCGGAATGTGGTAGTAGCCCTGGACCTTCTTGTTCATCGCTTCGTACTGGTTGGCCACGAAGAGATTGACCCATGGGAGGTCGGTCAGCAGGATCGTCTGAATCTGGCGATAGATTTCAGCGCGAGCCGCCTGGTCGGTGGTCGAGAAGCCCTGGTCGATCAGTGTGTCGACTTCAGGATTGCTGTATCCCATGAAGTTGCCACTGGCGCCGGTTTTGAAGTTGCCGAGCACCAGTTCATTCGGATCGACATGACCCGATGTTCCGGTGACTGCCATGTCAAAGTTGAATTTCACATAAACGTCATCAAGCATGATCGGGGTCTCGAGCAGAACGAGTTCTGCCTCGACGCCGATCGCCTTGAGCTGCTCCTGGATGACGACCGCTGCCGCATTCAGAAAGGAGTAGGCTGCCCATGAGGTGATGGTCGTTTTGAAACCATCCGGGAAACCGGCTTCGGCCAGCAGTGCCTTGGCGCCTTCGATATCAGGGGCCGGGATGTCACCAGGAAGGGCAGCCCAGTGATCCGGCGGCCACATGGTGAGCACCGGAGTGCCGTGTCCGAAGACCGCTGGTCCGAGAACGGCCTCGCGATCGATGACCATTGAAATCGCCTCGCGAACCTTTGGATCGCTGAACGGCGCATTCCGCATGTTGAATCCGAGGAAGCGGATGTTGGTGTTGGTGTCACCAGCAAGCACGATGTCCGAGTTACCCTGAAGGATCTCAATATCGCGCAGCGGTGCATATTCGATGAAGTCGGTCGTGCCCTGAACCACGGAGGTGGTGCGGCTCGTGTCTTCAGATGCAATGATCATTTCGATGCGATCAAGCAGCGGAAGACCGGCTTCCCAGTAGTTCGGGTTCTTCTCGAGGGTGATCGAGGTGTTGGGAACATATTCCTTGAAAGTGAAGGGGCCGGTGCCGACTGCGACCTGCGAGAGATCGCCATTCTCTTCGACAACTTCCTTTGGAACGATGATGCAGGCGACATTCGCAAGGTTGGCGAGCGTCGAAGCATCCGGAGCCTTCAGCGTCAGCACAACGGTCGAGGCATCAGACGCGGTCACGTCCGCCATCGAATCGAGGGTCGCGGCCGAGGTCGACGCAGTGGCCGGATCGACGAGACGCTTGTAGCTGTACACAACATCGTCGGCGACAAGATCGCGGCCATTGTGGAACTTGATTCCCGGGTGAAGCTTGAAGGTGTATGTGAGGCCGTCCTCGGAGATATCGAGGGTCTCGGCCAGTTCCAGCCCGACCGAAAGGTCAGGATTGATCGTGGTCATGCGGTTGTAAATGTGCTCGACCACGTGCCAGAGAGCGGTTGCTGAAAGCTTGACCGGATCGAGACCACCCGGGTCGGACTGCATGCCCATTTTGAGTACACCACCGGCAACCGGTGTCGCGTCCTGCATTGAGGCGCGGAAACCGGCCCGGGTGCCGCTCGGAGCCGCCGAGGCGATGCCGGTGCCGAGGAACGCCGCGCCGATACCGGCCGCAGTCGCGCCTGCGACGACTTCACGACGATTGAGCTTTCCGGCGACCAAATCTCGCATCATTTTATCGAACTGATCCTGTGCAGACATATGCTCTCCTTGAACTGAGCACCAGCGTTACGAACCACCGTTGTGGTTCCGTGCACCGGTGCGTACGTCATCTGTGGCTGGTTAATCCGGATCGTTTTCCGGTCATTCCAGACCAATCAAACTGATGCACCGAGATTATACTCACTCCCTCCTATAAACCGGCAGATTTTGGACATTTCCCCTCACGTTTGACTAGCCGACAGGTGTTTTTGGAGTGGCGGCGTTGATCACCACGCTTTCAATCATTGGTCGAGGAGCACCGATAATCGCCGGTGTTTCGTCGAATCCCTTGAGCACCACGACGACAAGATCGCGGTCGGGGATGACGTAGAGATATTGCCCGACAAATCCGAGTCCAAAGTACGACGGGATGCCCTCCGGTTGGGAGATCCACCATTGATAGCCGTATGCCGCGTACCCCGTCGAATCGCCTTCTGATTGATAGCTGGTCGCTTGTTCAACGTAATCGACCGGAACAATTTGCTCGCCATCCCACAACCCGTCATTGAGGTAGAGAAAACCGAGTTTCGCCACATTCCGGGGTGTCAGCTCAAGCCCGAAGCCGCCGACCGTTTCGCCCTGCGGGGAGCGCTGCCAGGTCGGCCGGGCGATGCCGAGTGGTGTGAAGAGTCGCTCCTGCGCGTAATCGGCGGTGTCCATTCCGGTGACCTGAGTGAGGATGACCGAAAGCACATGCGATCCGCCGCTGTTGTAGGCGAAGAAGGTGCCGGGTGAGTATGAGACTGGTTGCCCGAGGGTGTATGCAAGCCAGTTGTCGCTGCTGATCAGGCGCTCGTAATCGGTCGCGTTATCCCAGGACCAACCGGAGGTCATCGTCAGGAGATTGCGGACAGTGATCGATTCCGTGAACGGATCAGCATCTGAGGGGATTTGATCGGGAATAAGTTCGCCCAGCGTCTGATCGAGACTGGACAGATAGCCATCGGAAAGTGCGATTCCGATCAATGTGCCGACCACACTCTTGGTAATCGAGCGGATTTTTACCGGATCAGAGCGACCGTAGCGATCGCCAAAGTAGTGCTCGTGCACGATATATCCGCCGCGAACGACTACGAAGCCAGTCACATCCGGCATTGCTCCCGCGATCAGCTTATCTGCCTCGCTGAGCAGATCGCCATCGACCTTCTGATTCGCGGGAGCGTCGATCTTCCAGCGCTGTGTCGGCCAGTAATCGCGCTCGATCTGGACGGATTCCTGAGCCCGGGTGATTTCGGGAACGGCAGTTAGCAAGGTGGAGAGCAGGACTGATCGTCGGGATATGTGCATGGGACTCCTTCCGTTTCCGGCCATCGGCCTCGTTTGAGGTACGTTCGATCGCCGTGCGCGGACGTTTCGGGATTGCGGGTTGCCATTCCAGGGACGTTGATCTGAGAATGAGAGCATCGGCCCGAACCCATGATACCGGGCGACATTGGAGGTAGTTCATGCGCCCGATCAAAGTGGGAGTTCAGTTGCCGGAAGTCGAACGCCCGGTGAGTTGGCAGGAGCTCAAGGCGATGGCCCGCAAAGCCGAGGAGATCGGACTCGATTCGATCTGGGTCGGCGATCACCTCATGTATCGCAGCGCGGAAGGTGTTGCGCGTGGACCCTGGGAGGCGTGGTCGCTGCTGTCAGCTCTGGCGGAAGCGACCTCCACAATCTCACTCGGTCCGCTGGTGGCGGCGATTGGTTTTCACGCGCCCGCGATGATTGCGAAAAAGGCGGCCACGATCGATGAGATCAGCGGCGGTCGTCTGATTCTCGGACTCGGTGCCGGTTGGGGTGAACCCGAGTATCTGGCCTACGGATTTCCGTATACCAATCGCGCCAGCCGGTTCGAAGAGGCATACACCATCATTCGTACACTTCTCTCTGAAGGCGAGATCGAGTTCGATGGCACGTTCTTCCAGTTGAAAAATTGCACATTAGTTCCCCGCGGCCCGCGGCCTTCAGGACCACCCCTGATGGTCGGCTCCTTTGGTGATCGGATGCTGCGAGCAACCCTGCCGACGGTCGATGGCTGGAATGTCTTCTATGGCGACTATGGGAATACGCGAGAGGGTCTCGCGCCGATGCTCGAAAAGGTCGACCGGATTTGTGCCGAGGTCGGGCGTGACTCGAAGGAGATCGAGCGTTCGGTCGCGCCGCTCGTGCGGATGACCGGAGGCAAAGGGCGACCAAGTGGCGATCCCAAGATGTCGATGATTGCACCGATCTCCGGCGAACCGGAAACACTGGCGGCGGAGTTGCGCGCGTTGGCGGAGATGGGCATTGCTCACGTCCAACTCGTACTCGACCCAATCACGATCGATTCGATTGCGGAGCTTGCTCCCATGTTGGCACTGCTTGATCAATAGCGACGGTTCCCGCGCAGGCGGAGACTGTGTTTGACGGTTTTGTGGGGAGGTCCGGAGACATTCTGATTGGAGGTTGGAGCAACGTCTCCACGCTGTTCATACTGATCTCGTAGACTGCGTATGGCCGGACGAATCTCGTCCGGCCATACGCGGCATGATCAGTTCGTTGAAATGGCAAACAGCCGCGTGCCCTCAGCTCGACTGGTTGCGATTGCGATTTCACCAATGAAATCAGTGACTGTAGGTCGTTGGGAGATCATCTCGCGCGCGACACCGAGTGTCGACCTCACCAGTCGATCCCGATCTTGCCTGTGCTCGAATCGTTCACTCGCTTCAGTTGCTATTTCCAGCAAAAGGAATGCGTCAAAATCGACTTCCAGTTCCGGACCCTCTGAACTCGACGCTCTTGTTTCACGACTCGCTCTATTCGTAATCACAATACTTTCACCTTTCCAACGCTGTTTACACCAGGACTTGACGTGATGTGCATTCACACCGAACCAACCTGTGTACATTCTGGACCCGAAATTGATCATCCGAATCCGCGCGATTGCTCATTTGACGTTGACTGACGATTTGTTCGGTACGTCGATTCCACCACTTTGTTAACCTACTCACTGTGAACCGGTAGTTGAGAATTCTGGACGAGAATCTGCACTTGGCCAGCCCTCGACCAGCGTGGGTTATCCGAGATCGTTGACCAACTCCGCACGGACTACGGTACGCTGGTTGTACTCCTGGGTCTTCGCATTCCACTCGCCACCGCAGGTAATGAGCGTCACGGAGTTTTCATCGGTCGGACCAACAATGTCATCGAGTTCCGCGCTCGACGCGTCGACCTGTTCGACCCAGGTCTCCGGGTAATGGTAACGACCGCATTTGTCGCCATCGATGACAATTTCGTCACCGAGCTCGACCTCAGCAGGTCGGTAGAAGTCTCCCTCGGGAAGGCCTCAGTTGTTGAGGTGTCCCGCGAGCACTGTATTGCCGTCGGTTCCGAGTCGTGACGTCCCTTGTAACAGACGATTTGGAAGTCGCCAAGTCGATACGGCGTCACCCATACGCGATGGGAGACGGACTCGCGGCGCGAGACTGGTTGCATCTGCCGGAAGGTAGAGCCCGCGAGTGGAAAAGCGCTTTCCTTCCGACATGTGTCCCTTCGACTTCTGCGTTGAGAATCTCCCCGGTTCGAACTGACACTGAGGGATGCTCAGGCTATCGCTGAACCAGGCCCTGGCGAAAGGCATACGCAGTGGCGGCCGTGCGGGAATTGACTCCGATCTTGAGGAAGATGTTCGCGACATGCCGCGCTACCGTACTGCGGGAGATGAAGAGAGCGTCAGCAACTTCTTTGTCGCTCTTACCCTCCGCAATTAGCTGGAGCACCTCTTTCTCACGAGGTGTGAGCGAAATGTCGCTTGTTCGGGGAAGCGAAGGCGCGGAAGCGGCGACGTTTCGGGCGGACTGATAGTAGATTAATGCTTCACGCACGATGTTATCGAGCGGGATGATCCGGGATGACGCGAACGCGGCCTCGTACAGGGCTTGCCCCATTGATTTCCGGAGGATTCGCGCGACTGATTCCATTTCCCGTTCGAGCGCAGGAGGAAGTCGAAATCCGGTGTCGATCAGGCGTTGTGCACCGCCCAGGAGCCTGGCCGCCGTATCACTGACACCGCTCGCAGCTGCAATCTTCGCGGAGATCGCCAGTGCCTCGGCGAGCGCCCGCCGTTCACCGCGAATCCAGCGAATCTCGACACTCTCCCGTAGTAGCGAGGCCGCCCGTTCGAGATCGCTGCCTTCTCCAAGTGCCCAACCGAGATTCGCCAGGGAGATCGCCAGGGTGCCGCCGTCCTGATCTTTGCGGCGTATTCGGACGGCTTCCTCGTGAAGCGCGATCGCAGTCAGGACGTCACCCTGCTGGTGTGCCAAAAGGCCGAGACCGTTGAGCGCGTACGCTCGCTGGATCGCCTGATCAGGCAGGAGGTTGCGATCACGCACTTCTTGAAAAGCCATCGCGGCATCCTCAAACCGGCGTTGGGCCAGCAGAACAGATCCGCGATTGAGCTGCGAGAGGAAGATGCCCCAGGCATCGTTCAATTCGCGGAAGATGCCCAGACTTTCGTCCAGCCGAGGTTCCGCCCCGGTGTAATCGCCGGCGTCGAAGGCGATCAATCCGAGACCATTGAGTGCCTGGGCCTTCTCTTTGTCGAGGTGATGTTCCGTCGAAAATTCCAGCAACTCTGTACAGGCGACGCGTGCGGCATCGTAGTCGCCATGACGGGAAGGCATGACCGCCGAGCCATAGATCGCGGCCGCGCGCAACGGGGCCGGAACTTCTCCCGGCAAGGCGAGTGCGCGTTTCGCGGTTGTTTCACCTTCAACTAGATAGCCCCGTGCATCCCAGAACCGCCAAAGCGCAGCGACGTTGCGAATCGCAATTTCCGTATTGCCGGTTTCGATCGCCCATGAAACGGCAGCCCGGAGGTTCGCCTGTTCGCGATCGAGGCGCCCGAGCCACACGCTACGCTTCGGACCGATTAACTCAGCTGAAGCGCGTTCGGCCAGGCCAGTGATCCACTCTGCGTGGAGCGATTGCGCTTCATTGAGTCGCTTTGCTTCTGCAATCTGCTCAAGCCCAAACTCACGCACCGTCGCGAGGAGGAGGAAGCGTGCTCCTTCCATTCCACTTGATTCGGAGCTCGCGCTGACCAGACTCTTCGAAACAAGCGAATCGAGCCCCTCGATTACGTCATGATCCGCAGCATTGGCCGCCCATTTTCCCCAGAGTGCATCGATAGCATCCAAAGGAATGCCGCCTGAAAAGACGGAGAGAAGTTGGAAGAGGAGGCAGTCTTCTTTCGAAAGGAGGTCATAACTCCACTTGAGGGCGCCGCGCATGGTTTGCTGTCGCATTGGCAGATCGCGCGGTCCACCAGTCAGGACCTGGAGGCGATAGGAGAGACGCTGCAACAGCGCGTTTGGCGAAAGCACTTTTGTGCGAGCGGCGGCGAGTTCGATTGCCAGTGGCAGCCCATCGAGCCGGCGACAGATTTCAGCAACTGCGACTCGCGATTCGCTGTTGAGCGTGAAATCGGGTCGGACAGATCGGGCTCGTTCGACGAAGAGTCTAATCGCGGGTGAATCAATGAGTTCCTCGGCATCGTCCCTCGGAACGATCAACGGCGCGACGCTGATCTCGCGCTCGCCTCGCACGCGAAGTGCTTCTCGGCTCGTGAAGAGGATGGACAAGGTGGGAGCATGCCGAACGAGTTCCGCGACCCGGCTCGCACCGGTGAGCACATGCTCGACGTTGTCGACGATCAGTACGGAAGGTCCGCTGCCGAGAATCGCGGCACAAGCCTCGATCAGACCTTCTCCGGAACGCTCGGTGACACCAAGTGCGTGCGCGACGGTTGTCAGGACAAGATCGTCATCACTGACGGGTGCGACCTGCACGAACCAGACACGACCGCCGAGCTCCTCGCGCAGTCGTATCGCCGCTGCCGCGGCCAATCGGGTTTTGCCAACCCCGCCGGGTCCCGTCAGCGTGATGACCCGATATTCGGAATGAAGCACAAGTTCGAGAATCGACGAGAGCTCCTCGACCCGTCCAATCAACGGCGTAAGAAAGGTTCCGGCACTTCGGTCGGGACGGGGGGAGTGATCCATGAAATGCACCTGAAATGAGCTCGGAAGAGCGCGACCCTGGTCAGTATACCCGTGCTCCAACTCCCACAATCGACCTGATGTGAAATAAAGAAACACACGCATAGATATGAAGTCATACGTAGGACTCTGGTACCATCTGACTGGTTAACCCGGTGCGCCCAGGTTCGGCAGAATTCGAATGATCAACCAGAGGAGATGGAATTCATGGTGGATAGCGCTCTGAACGCGAAACTTTCACGTCGAACGATCGTTAAATCCTCGCTGATTGCCCCTGCGGTCGCGATGTTGCCCGTAGGCCTTCAGGGTGTTGCCGCTCAGGACACGATCACCGCCACGATGGTGACCGACACAGCTGGTCTGGGAGATCAGAACTTCAATGACCTTGCCAACAAGGGTGGCGAACGGGCTGCGGCCGAACTTGGCGTCGAATGGAAGGTCATCGAGTCCGCTGACCAGGCAGCCTATATCCCGAACCTCACCGCCGCCGCCGAGAATGGCGAGGTTGTAGTTGGTGTCGGCTTCCTGCTGCTCGAAGCAATCACTGAAGTTGCCAATCAGTTCCCGGATCAGAACTTCGTGCTCATCGACGCGGATTTGGACGCACCAAACGTTCAGGGCGTCACCTACAGCGAAGAACAGCTTGGCTTCATCGCCGGTGTGATCGCGGGTAAGTCGACCAAGACGAACAAAATCGGCGTCATCGACGGCGTCCGCATCCCGCCGGTCTTCCGGTATGAGGTCGGCTTTGTCGCCGGTGTGAAGTCCGTCAACCCGGAGGCAACAGTCGATATCGTCGTCACCGGTGTCTTCGGTGATGCGCCGCTCGGCAAGGTCACCGCGGCCGCTCAGTTCAACGCTGGCTGCGACATCATCTTCCCGATCGCCGGTCTGACTGGTACCGGTGCCTACGCTGCCGCAGCCGAACTCAACAAACCGGGCGAAGTCTGGGTAATCGGTGTCGACACCACTCAGGATCACCTTGCCCCGGGTTATGAACTCTGTGTTGTCAACAAGGGCGTCGATTTCGGTGTCTTCACCGGTATCAAGCAGGTCATCGATGGCAATTTCACCCCTGGCGCGATCAATTATGACCTCGCCTCCGGTGGTATCTCCTTCTCCGTGTATGCGGATCGCGCGTCGGCAGAGTGGGAAGGTCTCGCGCTTGCCTACCAGCAGATGCTGATCGACGGCACGCTGGTCGCGCCGGTCGACGACGATGCGCTCGCGGCATTCGTGCCGCCGGCGGAACCCGCACCGCTCGAAGTCGCCCCGGCCGCGTCCCCGACTTCGTAGTTTCAATCGCACTGGATCGGCAAGGGCGCACCAATTTGGTGCGCCCTTGGCGTATCATTCGGATCGTTTCAACGAGACGATAGACAAGTGAACCAGGGCGGTTGGTTCAGCACTCCTTCGGGAGTCTCTTCATTCTGCACATTGACGATCGAAACCGAGTGAGCAATGACGAGTGCTGACCTGACCGATCAATCCATTGCGATCGAGATGCGCGGAATCGTCAAACGATTCCCAGGTGTCGTCGCAAATGACGGTGTACAACTCTCCGTTCGCAAAGGCGAAATTCATGCTTTGCTCGGCGAGAATGGCGCCGGCAAATCGACGCTGATGAAGATTCTCTTCGGTATCTACCACCCCGACGAAGGTCAGATTCTGCTTGACGGCGCTCCTGTCCGATTTCCAGGACCGCGCTCCGCAGTCGAGGCCGGACTTGGCATGGTCCATCAGCACTTCATGCTCATTCCGCGATTCACCGTGACCGAAAATGTGATCCTCGGTTCAGAGGGCGACGGGATCGCGCTCGACCGCAAGAGCGCGGAAGAGCTCGTTGGAAAGATCGCGGGCGATTACGGACTCCAGGTCGACCCGAAAGCGAAGGTCGAGGACCTCCCTGTTGGAATGCAGCAGCGGGTCGAGATCCTGCGCGCGCTTTACCAGGGCAGCAAAATTCTTATCCTTGATGAACCCACTGCCCTGCTCACCCCGCAGGAAGTTGAAGAGCTTTACCAGATTCTGGAACGATTGCGGGCCGCGGGCGGAACGATCATCTTCATCACCCACAAACTACGCGAAGTTGCCGCGATCAGCGATCGGGTGACCGTAATCCGGCGCGGCCGGACAGTTGGTACCCGGGAAACGCGGCAATCGACCGCCGCCGAACTCGCTGAATTGATGGTCGGCCGCGAAGTTTTGCTGCAGGTCAACCGTCCTCCCGCCTCGCCTGGAGACCCCGTGCTGACCGTTCAGAATCTTCACGTACGGGGTCGCGGTAGCATCAACGCGGTCGATGGCCTGGACCTGCAGGTTCGGCGCGGTGAGATCGTTGGTATTTGCGGAGTCGAGGGAAACGGGCAAACCGAGCTCGTCGAAACCATTGCCGGGCTACGAAGACCTGAATCGGGGCACATTGTTCTTAAGGGACGCGATGTTACCGGTTCGGGGCCGGTCGAATTGCACCGCGCGGGTCTCTCCTATATTCCGGAGGATCGGCACCATCGCGGTCTCGTACTCGATTTCACCCTGACTGAAAACGTCCTGCTTGGCAATCTCGATGGAGAACCCTTCACCATTGGCGGACGCATCGATTACCGCGCCAGTGCGAACGCCACTGCTGCGATGATGCAGCAGTTCGATGTTCGCGCGCCCTCGGTCGATACCACTGCGCGTTCGCTCTCCGGCGGCAATCAGCAGAAACTCATCATCGCTCGCGAACTCTTCCGGCAACCCGATGTCATTCTCGCGGTCCAACCGACGCGCGGACTCGATGTCGGCGCGATCGAATTCGTTCACAAGCAACTGGTCGAAGAGCGTGACAAGGGGAAAGGCATACTGGTTGTCTCGTTCGAACTTGATGAGGTGCTCGACCTGAGCGACCGGATTCTCGTGCTTTATCAGGGCAAAATCGTCGGCGAGTTCGCGAGTGGAACCGTCGAGCGTGCGACGCTCGGTTTGCTTAT
>Ga0105048_10010480_pt1 | contig 14683 bp, 9 predicted proteins | sample MAT05_FD_78382 | JGI IMG/M metagenome (GOLD analysis project Ga0105048, IMG submission 78382) | Freshwater microbial communities from Lake Fryxell liftoff mats and glacier meltwater in Antarctica - MAT-05 | ecosystem: Environmental > Aquatic > Freshwater > Ice > Liftoff microbial mat | place... | reverse complement strand
GGACTATGAGGAGAGCCTGATCAATCGCCGCATCTGGACCCAGCGCGATCAGCTCGAAGACCGACTCTCCGAGCTGAACGAGCACATCGAAAAGGTGATCCAGATGTATCTCCGGAATGAGTACGCGACGATCACCGAATACAACGCGCAGGCCGGCAGCGTGGCGGAGAAGTATCACTTTCTCGTCATCGCGGATTTCCCCGCGCAGTTCAGCGAGACGGCGGCGAAGCGGCTGCAGAGCATCGCGGTGAGCGGTCCGCGTTGCGGCGTGTTTACCTTCATCCACTGGGACCCGCGAGGGCCGCTGCCGGATGGTTTCATGCCGGATGAGCTGCGCAAGGCGAGCATCTGTATTCGCCGGGAGGGCGACCAGTTGGTGATCGCTCCGGAGCAGGTCGCGGCGGGTGCCGGGCTCGGTTTCGACGCGCCACCGCGGGCGGAACTCGCCGCCGCGCTGACCCACAAAATCGGCAAGGCGAGCATCGACTCAAACCGCGTCGAGGTCCCTTTTTCGCAGATCGCACCGAAGCCGGAGGACCTCTGGCAGAGCGACACCACGCACGAACTCAAGGTGGCGATCGGCCGCACCGGCGCGACCAAGCTGCAGCATCTCGCGATTGGCAAAGGCACGCGCCAGCACGCACTTTTCGCCGGCAAGACGGGTTCGGGCAAATCGACCCTCTTCCACGTCATTATAACGAACCTCGCGCTCGCCTGCTCGCCGGAGCAGGTCGAGTTTTACCTCATCGATTTCAAGAAGGGCGTCGAGTTCAAGGCCTACGCCACTGCGCGGTTGCCCCATGCGCGGGTCATCGCCATCGAGAGCGACCGCGAGTTTGGCCTCAGCGTGCTCCAGCGCGTGGACGAAGAGCTGAAACGCCGCGGCGATATGTTTCGCAAGCTCGGGGTGCAGGACATCGCGGGTTACAAAAAAAATGGCGGCTTGGAGCCGATGCCGCGCTCGCTGCTCCTGATCGACGAGTTTCAGGAGTTCTTCGTCGAGGACGATTCCATCGCGCAGACGGCCTCCGTGCTCTTCGATCGCATCGTCCGCCAGGGCCGAGCTTTCGGCATTCACGTGCTGCTCGGCTCGCAGACGCTCGGCGGTGCCTTCACCCTCGCCCGGGCCACGATGGGGCAGATGGTGATCCGCGTCGCGCTGCAGTGCAATGAAGCCGACGCCTACCTCATCATGGATGAGAACAACTCCGCGCCGCGGCTGCTCTCGCGTCCAGGCGAAGGCATTTACAACGACTCCGCCGGCGCGCTCGAAGGCAACAGCCCGTTTCAGGTGGTATGGCTCTCCGACGACGAACGCGACGCGCGGCTCGCGCAGATCCGCGAACTCGCCGAAAAAACGGGCAAGCGCCCTGGGAGTCCCATCGTATTCGAGGGGAATGCGCCGAGTGAAATCCGCGAGAACGATGCGCTCGCGCTCGTGCTGGATACCGTGCCGCTCGTCGCGCCCCCGGCGGGCCGCGCGTGGCTGGGTGCGCCGAATTCCATCAAGGGTCCGACTGAAGCCGTCTTCCAGCGGCAGAGCGGCAATCATCTCCTCATCGTCGGCCAGCGCGACGAGGCCGCGACTTCCATGCTCGCCCTCGCGCTACTCTCGCTCGCCGCGCAGTATCCGCTGGGCGCGGCGAAGTTCATCCTGCTCCATGCGGCGAATCCGGGTTCGGCGGAGGAAACCTTCATCGAGCGCATCGCCGGCATGGTGCCGCACGGCGTGACCATCGCGCGCGGTCAGGACGTCGCGGTCGCCGTGAACGAAGCCGCCGAGGAACTGAAGACGCGCACTGAAGAAGGTGGGGGCGCGGCTGGTGGCCCGACGGTGTTCGTGTTCGTGCTTGGCTTGCAGAAATTCAAGAAACTGCGGCAGGAGGATGACTTTGATTTCTCCGGTGGCGGCGACAGCGGGCCGAATCCTTCCGCGCAGTTCGGCGACCTCATCCGCGAAGGCAGCACGCACGGTATCCACGTGCTCGCCGCGATCGACACCTTCAACAGCGTCGGCCGTTTCATCAGCCGGAAGCTGCTCAGCGAATTCGAAATGCGCGTCGTCTTCCAGATGAGCGCGAACGACTCCGCGAGCCTCATCGATTCGCCCAAGGCCGGAAACCTCGGCCTGCACCGCGCCCTGCTGCACAATGAAGCGCAGGGCTCCGACGAAACCTTCCGCCCCTACTCGCCGCCCGATGCCGGGTGGCTGGATGACGCCGCGGCGCGGCTCGCGCGGCGCCGTTGAATGTAAGTCGGCCGCCGGAGCACCACGACCCTACCGCCATGGAAAACTGGAAACTCCAAGCCCTGCTCGCCGCGCTCTTCGCCGGCCTCACCTCGGTGCTCGCCAAGTCCGGCATGAAAGCGCTCGGCCCCGATGTGAGCCTCGCCCTGCGCACGTGCGTGGTCTTCACTCTGGTCACGCTGAATGCCCTCTTCTGGACCGGCGGTCGGCCCGCCGCGGCACTCGCCGCCGCCGCGCCGCGCGATCTCCTGCTGCTCGCGCTCTCCGGCCTCACCACCTCGCTTTCGTGGATCTTCTACTACCGCGCGATGAAGACCGGCACAGTCTCCTTCGTTGCGCTGGTCGATAAGGGCAGCATTCTCGTCACGCTGCTCCTCGCCTTTTGGCTGCTCCGCGAGCCGCTCACGCCGAAGCTGGCCTGCGGCGGCGCTCTCATCCTCAGCGGAGTGCTGGTGCTCGCATGGAAGTGATCGAGGGAATGAATCCGCAGATTTCGCAGATTGACGCAGATTGATCCCCGCTCCGAATCTGCGCCCATCTGCGTAATCTGCGGATAACCACGATCCCATGAGCACTCCCACCGAACTGCAAACTGAGGCAACGCGCTTCCGCGAAGATTTCCAAATGCTGCGGGAGACGATCGGGCAGGTCATCGTCGGTCAGCAGCGCGTGATCGAGGGCGTGCTCATCGCCGTCATTGCCGGTGGCAATGTGCTGCTCGAAGGCGTTCCCGGCCTCGGCAAGACGGAACTCGTCAAGACGCTGGCCCGCGCGCTCACGCTCGATTTCCGCCGCATCCAGTTCACGCCCGACCTGATGCCTGCGGACATCGTCGGGACGAACGTGATGACCGCCAGCCCGGATGGGCGCTACCAGTTCGAGTTTCGCAAAGGGCCCATCTTCACCCAGCTCCTGCTCGCCGATGAGATCAACCGCGCCACGCCGAAAACGCAGAGCGCGCTGCTCGAAACGATGCAGGAGGGCAGCGTCACCGCGGCCGGTGCGACCTATGTTTTGCCGCCGCCGTTCTTCGTCCTCGCGACGCAAAATCCGCTCGAACAGGAAGGCACCTACCCGCTGCCCGAGGCGCAACTCGACCGTTTCATGTTCAAGCTGAACGTGCCGTTTCTAAACCGCGCCGAGCTGAACGAAGTCGTGCGCCGCACCACGCTCGGTGGCGGTGCCGAGGTCAGTAAAATCATCGACGGCCCGCGTATCCTCGAGCTCCGCGAGGTGCTGGAGAAAGTGGTCGTCGTCGATCCCGTGCGCGACTTCGCCGTGCGGCTCGTCCTCGCCACGCACCCGCAAGCCGCCGAGGCCGGCGACTCCGTGCGGCGTTTTGTAAAATGGGGTGCCAGCCCGCGCGCCGTGCAGGCGCTCATCCGCGCTGCCCGCGTCCGCGCGCTCGCCGATGGCCGCGGCCACGTCGCCTTCGAGGACGTGCGCCACTTCGCCCCCGAAGTGCTCGGCCACCGCGTGCTGCTGAACTACGACGGCCTCGCCGAAAATCTCAGCGTGCCCGGGCTGGTGAACGAGATCGCCAAAGCGGTGCCCGAGGAAGCGGCGGCGTAATAGATCGTGACCGCCCCGCAACTCACGTCGCTCCTCAGCAACCGCGATCTCGATCGCCTCGCGCGGCTGCGGCTGAATGTCTCGCGACGGTTTACCAATCGCGGTCGCGGCGAGCATCTCGCGGCGAAGGGCGGCACGAGCACGGAGTTTTGTGATTACCGCGACTACACGCCCGGCGATGACGTGCGGTTTGTGGATTGGAATATTTTTGCCCGCACCGAGCGGCCGTATTTGAAGCAATTTCACCACGAGGAGGAGCGGCACGTGGCCGTGCTCGTGGACACGTCGCGGTCGATGATGTTCGAGGGCAAGCTGGAACTCGCCCGGCGGGTTGCCGCGGCGCTGGGCGTGATCGCACTCGGCGGAAACGAAAGGGTCAGTGCCGGTGCGCTGGGCAGCGCGGGTGGGGAATCGCGAATGGCGCCCGCGCGTGGTCGGTCCGGCAGACCGCGCCTCTTCGGCTTTCTCGAAAACATCGCCGGCGGCGGCAGCGCACCCGTGGAGCAGGGGATCGAAGAGTTTCTCCGCCGGCATAGCGGCCGCGGCACGGCGATCGTGATCAGCGACTTCCTCACCGCGGGCGATCTGCGCCGCGCCTTCAATCTCCTCCACAGTGCCGGCCTCGAAATCTTTGCGCTGCAAATCCTCGGCCCCACCGAACTCGCACCCGAGCTGACCGACGACCACCGCCTCGTCGATTGCGAGACGCTCGGCCACCTCGACATCTCCTCCACCGGCGATCTGCTCGCGCTTTACCACGAATACCGCACCGCCCAAGAAGCGCAGATCGCCGCGCTATGCCGCCAGCGCTCCGGTCGCTTCCTCTCCGTTAGCGCCGCCGAGTCGCTGGAGCGCGTCGTCTTCGATCTCATGCGCCGCGGCGGTTGGATCGTATGAAAAGGATGAAGGATGAAGGCGGAAGGATGAAGAGATCTGGCCTTCGGCGGGAGTTGGAATTCCTTCCCCAACGCGGCGCAGCCGCCCGTGCTCTTCATCCTTTGCTGGCATGAGTTTTTCCTCCCTCGCCAGCGCGTGGCTTTTCGCCCTGCTCATCCCGCTCGTCGTCTTCTATTTCCTCAAGCTGAAGCGGCCGCGGATCGAGGTCCCGTCGCTCGTCCTGTGGCGGCAGGTGCTCAGCGATCAGCGGGTGAACTCGCCCTTTCAGCGCTTCAAGCGTCACCTACTCCTTCTCCTCCAGCTCCTGCTGCTGGCGCTGCTCGCGCTCGCTGCGATGCAGCCGTTCCTCCGCCGTGGCGGCGACCGTAGCGATCGCCAGGTGATCCTCATCGATGTCTCCGCGAGCATGGCTGCACTGGATCGCGCGGGTGGCCGCTCGCGGCTCGACGAGGCGCGGGAAAAAGCGCGCGCCGTCATCGATGGTCTCCTGCCCGGGCAGCAGCTCAGCCTCATCGCTTTCAGCCGCCACGCCCGCCGGCTCACCGCGTTCACGGACAATCGTCGCGACCTCCGCGCCGCGCTCGATGCGCTGCAAGTCGAGGATGTGCCGAGCGATCTTGAGGAAGCGCTCCGCACCGCGCAGGCGCTCGCCCGCAGTGCCTCCTTCGACAAGGTGCTGCTCCTCTCCGATGGCAACTTCCCCGCGCAGGCAAACTTCGAGCTGCCTTTCGCCATCGACTTCCAGCGCCTCCCCGCCGCCGGGCCCAATCTCGGCATCACCGCCGTGGAGGGGCGGCGGACTTCCGGTGGGAAGTGGAACGTCTTCGTGCAGCTCGCCACTTCCGCGGAAGCGGACGCCGCCACCGGCGTGCTCGAGTTGCAGCAGGATGGCGCGGTCGTCGCGACCGAAAGCGTCGTGGTCGGCAAGACCGGTGGCCAGCGACTCAGCTTCGCGCTCGGCGCCGACTCCGCGGCCTCGGTCCACGCGGTGTTGCGCCCCACCGGCTTCGATTCGCTGGCGAGTGACAATGACGCCTGGCTCCGCCTCCCCGCCGCCCGCGCGCTCACGCTCTACGTCGCGCCCCGGCTCGCCAGCTATCGCCACGCGCTTTCCGCGCTCGCCGGTCTCGACATTTTTCCCCGCGACACCGCCCCGCTGCCCGCGGCCTACGATCTCGTCATCTCGGATTCCGCCGCCGATCTCGACCTGCCCGCGCGCGTTCGCTGCGGCATCGGCCTCGTGCCCGCAGAGGTGCAGCCGCTGCTCGCGATCGAGCCGCGCAACGCCTCCGCGATCGACTGGCGCCGCGACTCGCCGCTGCTCCAGCACGTCGCGCTCGCCGACGTCCTCTTCATGGACGAGCCGACGAACGCCCCCGGCATCGATGACGCGCGCTACGCCAATCTCGGCTACGAAATCCTCGCTCACGCCAGCCGCGGCCCGCTCATTCTCGCCCGCGGCGACGACACCTCGCTGCGCGTGAATGTGCTCGTCCACACCGACCGGTCCACGCTCCCGTATCGCGTCGGATTCCCCATCTTCGCCGCGAATCTCGTGCAGGCCGCGCTGCAACGCGCCGGTCTCGCCGAGGCCACCGCGGCCCGCACCGGCGTGCTCCCGCCGCTCGCGCTCGAGCCCGGCGCCACCTACCGCATCGACGGCCCTTCCGGGAGATCGGGCGTTCAGCGCACCGAACTCGCTGACGATCGCGGCCAACTCACAGGCATCCCCGCGCCGCACGTCGGGGAATACGTCATCAGCGGCCCTGGGGCGAAGGATCTGGGTTCTGGAACGAACGCGTTGCGCGTGGGTGCGAGCCTGCTCGCCCCGAGCGAGACCGCGCTCACCGCAGTCGAGACGATCCAGTTCAACGACAAGCTGACGGTCAGCGCCGCCACTTCGACCCCGCGGACGGACCGCCCGCTCTGGTGGCCGCTCGCCGCCGCCGGCTTCGCCCTGCTGCTCGTCGAATGGTGGTGGTTCCAGCGGCGCGCGGGCGCCCGCACTGCTTAGAGTATGTGCCGGAAGTCCGAAGTTTGAAGAAAAGGAACCGGCGATTACACGGATTGACGCGGATTTCTGGACTCTTAATCCGCGGTAAATTCCGGCTTCCGGTGTATTCTCTGAGAAGTCGGGTTTTGACGCAGAGGCGCAGAGTGAAGAGAGAGTTTCGCAGAGCAATTTTTCGTTTTCCTCTGCGTGCGTCTCACTCCTCCTCGGCGCCTCTGCGTTCAAAAAAGGGACTTCCGGTCCAGGCGCTAATGTATTCGTTCAAGCGGCTGCCTCATCTTTACCGACTTCACCCTTCCGGGCTCCGCGTCCACGTCCACGTCCACGAGCTTCGCCGCCGCTTTTCGGCATTCCCGCCGCTCCGCCTTCCGCGCTACACTTCGCGCCCATGCGCCGCCCTGGCTCGATTTTCCTCTTCATCCTGCTGTTCACGCTCCGGGCGGCGGCGTTGGAGGTGCGCGAGACGGTGTGGGGCTACGATGCGCGGTTGGTGCCGGGGCGGATGAATCTCCTCTCCGTCCGGGTGGCGAATCCGGCGCCGAAGACCTTCGATGGCGTGCTCAAGCTGCGCGAGAGCGGTGGCGTGGGGGTGTCGAATGGCGCGCCGTACCTGCAGCCGGTGTTTCTTTCGCCGAATACGGAGCGCTGGGTGCAGTTCACGGTTTTCATCGGGGCGGGTTACGAGCAGTTCACGCTGGAGTGGGATCGCGGCGGTCCTGCGCAGATCGTGCAGGCGACCACGGGGCCGCCCGCGCGGGTGATCCTGACGGAGGCGAGCGGGGCCTTTGCGGCGCCTTCGCAGGTGCGCGGTTTTTCCGACGCGCTCTTTCCCACCACCGTCGCGGCCACGGATGGGCTGGATGGACTGGCGCTGGATTACGTCCCGCGCTGGGAACCGCTGCGGCGCGAGGCCTTGATCGACTGGGTGTGGCGCGGCGGCACGCTGCTCGTGCTCCGCGGTGCGGATGGCGAGTTCCCGCGATTCACCGAGCAGCTTGCCGCGTTGAACACCGCCGCCGATTCCGCCCGTCTCGGTGCGGGTCATGTCCTGCGTCTCCCGATCACACGGCGCGAGCTTACGGAGAAGACCTTCAGCGAGCACGGCTTTCCGGCGCCCGAGATCCGGCCACCGAGCACGCCGCTGGTTTACAATCTCGAGCAGACAATCTTCCAGCGGCTCGCCACCTTGACGCGTCCCGAGATCCGCTGGTGGCTGATCAACAGCCTGTCGTTTCTCTACGTGGTGCTGATCGGGCCGGTGCATTTTTTCTGGGGAAGGAAGATCGATTACCGCGTTTCCATCGGAGCGTTCGTGGCCTGCGTGGGGATCTTCGGCGTGCTTTTTTCCGTGATCGGCCGGCGTGGCTACGGCGAGGCGCAGACGGTCCACTCGCTGAGCATCGCCCGCGCGCTGCAGCCCGGCCGCTTCGATGTCACGCAATGGCTGAGCGCCTTTGCCACGCGCGGCGACGAGTATTCCCTGACTCATCGCGCGCCGGCGAATCTCTACGCCACGGTGAGCTCCGGACCGACCAATGGCGCGGTGGTGAACGGCAAGGACGGCCGTTTCCTCGCGGACATTCCGCTCTTTTCCTCCCGCCAGTTTACCCACCGCGCGGTCATGCCCGGGGCCGATGTGAGCGTGACGGTGGAGCGGTGGGAAGAGGACGCCGAGCGGCTGAAGGCGCTGGTGCTCAAGACCAACGCAGCTTTCCCGCCGGACCCGGTGGAGGTGCGCGTCCGCTTCCGCGATCGCTTCTACCTCATGCAGCGCAACGGCGCCGATTACCTCCTCGCGGCGGTAGCCCAGGCCGAGTCATTCGAGACCTTCCTCCCGCAGTTCAAGGTGCAGGTGGCGATGTCGGCCCCGCCGGTCACCGTGTCGTCCCCGGTGGACAAGCAGATGCTCGCCGCGCTGCCGTTGCTCTACGTGCGGGCGCTCGATGGCCAATCCTATTTCCAGCAGGCCATCGAGCACGGGCCGCAGCCCGCCGGACAGCTTCAGCTTTTTGTCTTCGCCCGTTCGCCGGAAAGTTTTCGTCTCCAGGGCGAGGGATTTGCGAGCGAAGTCGGCTACACCCTTTACGTCCAGGAGGTCATTCAACCGTGAGCAGTCCCATGTCCGAGCAGCCCGAACCGATCATCGACATCCGCAATCTTTCCCACCGCTACAAGTCGCACCACGCGCTGAGCGACGTCAGCTTCACCGTGGGCCGGCAGTCGATCCACGGCTTCGTCGGACCGAACGGCGCGGGCAAGACGACGACGCTCAAAGTGCTGGCGACGCTCCTGAAGCCGCAGGCGGGTGCGGCGGTCACGGTCTTCGGCCGCGACATCGTGCGCGAGCGGCAGGAGGTGCGGCGGAAGATCGGCTTCATGCCGGATCACTTCTCGATGTACCGGCAGATGTCGGTGTTTGAGTATCTGGATTTCTTCGGTGCGGCCTACGGGCTCGGGCAGGCGGATCGCGACCGCATCATCGGCGACGTGCTCGCGCTCACCGACATGGCCGGCCGCAAGGACGATATGATCAACGGGCTCTCGCGCGGCATGCAGCAGCGCGTCTCTCTGGCCCGCGTGCTCGTCCATGATCCCGATCTGCTGCTGCTCGATGAACCCGCGAGCGGCCTGGACCCGCGCGCCCGCATCGAACTCATGGAGATCCTCGAGGAGCTGCGGCGACTGGGAAAAACCATCTTCATCAGCTCCCACATCCTCAGCGAACTCGCGACGCTCTGCGACCACGTGACGATCCTCGATCGCGGCCAGGTGAAGTACACCGGCTCGATGCGCGGCCTGATGACCAGCGGCGAGGGGACCATCTCCAGCTATCACCTCACGCTCACCGCCGCGCATCCCGCCGCCGCCGAGGCGCTCGGCCGGCTCCCTGGCGTGCAGCGCATCGTGCCGCCGCTGCCGGGCGAACCGAAGTACATCATCACCTTCGACCGCACCCAGGTCTCGGTGAACACCCTCCTGCAGACCGCGCTCGCCGCCGGCGCGCAGATCGTGAGCTGCGCGGAGGACATCAAGCAGCTCAACCAGGCCTTCATGGATCTGACCGAACCGGGAGTGCGGAGCTGACCGATGGCGTCCCCGTTGCTCGCCCTTTTCGGCCGCTCCTTGCGCGAGGATACGCGCCTGAAGATGACCTACGCCACGCGCATCGGGCTGGTGCTGATCATCCTGCTCTTTCTCGCTTCCGTGAGCACTTCGTTCGGCTGGGGCAATGCGCCCGGTCTGCGTTTTTTCAGCACGGTCATTTACATCAATTTCTTCTTCATCCTGCTTGCCGGGTTCAGTCACTTCGCCTCGGCGATCACGGAGGAAAAAGAGGAGATGACCCTCGGCCTGCTGCGGATGACGAATCTGAACGCGCTCTCCATCCTGCTCGGAAAATCGACCAGCCGCGTGGTCAATGCGCTGCTCCTGCTCCTGGCGCAGTTTCCCTTCACCCTGCTCGCCATTTCGCTCGGCGGTGTGGCCACGCGCCAGGTCGTGGCGGCGTATTGCACGCTGGCAGCCTTCATCCTTTTCGTTGCGAATCTCGCGCTGCTCGCCTCCGTGATCTGCCGCCGCAGCACCGGCGCGGCGGTCTTCACCGGCCTGACGCTCTTTGCGTTTTTTGCCGGCGTGCCCTTCATCCGCTGGGTGGCGATGTTCCCGATTAAAATCGGCGTGGTGCAGACTCCGTCCGCCGCAGTCGTGATGCTCAATCAGGTCGCCGACGCGATTGCGATCGCTTCGCCATTTACTCGCCTCGGCCAGATCCTCGGCACCGGCTTTGCGGAGCATCCGCTCGGCTGGCAGGTCGGGAGCAATCTCGCGCTCGGCGCCGGGTGCTTCCTCCTCGCGTGGGGGCTCTTTGAGATTTTTTGCAATGAGCAGCAGGAAGCCGCGCAGCCGCGCAGCCTGATCGCCCGGCGCACCTCGCGGCTCCATGCCTTCGGCGCTGGCCGCGCCTGGTCGCGTGCACTGGCTTGGAAGGACTTTTACTTTCTCACCGGAGGCAAGGCATGGATGGCGATCAAGCTCGTGCTCTACGGGCTCCCGACGGCGATTTTTTGCGCCGTGCAATGGCGGTTGAACCATCGATTCGCTTTCAAAGAAGCTGGCTACTTCACGCTCTGGATCGGGATCCTGATTCTGGGGATCGAACTCGCCTTCCTCGCCGCCAGCGTGCTCCGCCACGAGCGGCGGTGGAAGACCCTCTCCAGCCTCGCGATGCTGCCCATGAGTATGCGGCGGATCGCCTACCAGAAGATTCTCGGCTGCCTGCCCGCCTTGCTCCCCGCGCTGGCGTATCTGGTCGCCGGGCTCGTGCTGGTCTCCGGCGACGCGCACGAACTGCGGCGCAGCCGCTGGACTTTTGGCGCGATCTTCTGGGTCTTTTTCGCCGTCGCGCAGGGGGTCTTGTTTCTCCACGTCACCGCCACTTTTTCGCTCTATCTCCGGCGCGGTGGACTGCCCGCGGCGATCGCCGTGCATTTCGTGCTGAATATGTTCCTGGGGATCCTGGCGGCGACGGCTCGCAGGGAGGTGGTGCTGCTCTTGCCTGCGATCGTTTGCGCGGTGGTCGCGATCGTCCTGCACATCCACATCGGCCGGCGGCTCGAAGTGCTCGCGCAAGAAGACTGAGCGCGCGGGCCCGGATTGGTGAATGGTGGACGCCCTTCGTTTCACCGTTCACTACTCTCCGCCCACGCCGCCACCATGCCCGATCCCACAGCCATCGCCTCCGCCACCGAACTCACCGTGCGCTACGGTCCGCACACCGTGCTGGACCGGGCGACGATCGCGATCAATGAAGGCGACCGCATCGGGCTCGTGGGCCGCAATGGCTGCGGCAAATCCACCTTCATGCGCATCGCGGCCGGCGACCTCCAGCCGGATGGCGGCATCTTCACCCGCAAGCGCGAGCTGATCACCGGCTGGCTGCCGCAGGCCTTCACGCTGGAGGAGGAAAAGACCGTGGAGGAAAACATCCGGGCCGGCGCCGCACCGGTGCTGGCGCTGATCCATGAGTATGAAAACGTGCCGCCGGAAAGCCCGCGCGCGGCGGTGCTGCTCGATCACATCCAGCATCTGGATGGCTGGATGCTCGACCAGCGCGTGGAGATCCTCGCGGATCATCTGCACGCACCGGATCGCGACCGCATCGTGGGCTCGCTGAGCGGAGGGGAGAAGCGCCGCGTCGCGCTCTGCCGCGCGCTGCTGGCCAAGCCGGACTTTCTCATCCTCGACGAACCGACGAACCATCTCGACACCGAGTCCATCGAGTGGCTCGAGGACTTTCTTTCGCGCTACTCGGGCGCGTGCATGTTCGTCACGCACGACCGCTATTTCCTCGATCGCATTGCCACCCGGATCGTGGAGCTCACGCGCGGCGGGTTCGTGTCGCATGACGGGAATTACAGCGACTTCCTGCTGGTCAAGGCGCAGCGCTCGGAGACGGAGGAGCTGCTGGAACACAAGCGGCAGCGCTTTCTGAAAAAGGAACTGGAATGGGTGCGCAAGGGGCCGCGCGCCCGGCGGACGAAGAGCGTGGATCGGATCGAGCGCTACTTTGAAGAAGCGGCGAAGGAAGCGCCGGAGCAGGACCTCGACGTGGAGCTGGTGATCCCGCCGGCGCCGAAGCTGGCCAACCGCGTGATCGAACTGCGCGACGTCGGCATGGAGGTCGGGGGACGGACGCTCTTCGAAGGGCTCAGTCTCGACCTCGCGGCGGGGCAGCGGCTCGGCATCGTGGGACGCAACGGCGTGGGCAAGACGACGCTGGTGCGCTGCATCCTCGGCGAGATCGCGCCGACCTGGGGCGAGGTGGAGATCGGCGCCCGCACGCTGATCAACTACGTGGACCAAAACCGCCTCGCGCTCGATGACGACAAGACGGTGTGGGAGGAAGTGGGCGAGGGGCAGGAGCATGTGCGGCTCGGCGAGGAGGCCATCTCGCTGCGCGCTTACCTGCGGCGCTTTCTTTTCACGGATGACCGGATCAACTCGAAGATCGGCCAGCTCAGCGGGGGCGAACGCAGCCGGGTCACGCTGGCCAAAATCCTCAAGCGCGGTGGCAACGTCATCGTGCTCGATGAGCCGACCAACGATCTCGACCTCGCGACGCTGCGGATGCTGGAGGAAGCGCTGCTCTACTTCAAAGGCAGCATCATTCTCGTGAGCCACGACCGCTGGTTTTTGAATCGCGTCTGCACGCACACGCTGGCCTTTGAACCCGGGGCGGTGACGCAGATCTACGCGGGCAATTACGACTACTACATCGAGAAGCGGAACGCCCTCGCCGAGGCGTTCGTGGCCCCGGTCGCGGCGGTCAAAGTGGCGCCGGCGAAGAAGGAGAAAGCGCGGAAGTTAAACTACAAGGAGACGCGCGAGCTGGAGACGATCGAGACGGTGATTCACGAGGCTGAGGCCGAGGTCGCGGCGATGGAAGCGGCGTTCGCGGACCCAAAGTTTTTTGCCCAGCACGGGCACCACTGGGAAGCCTACGAGGCGAAGCTGGAAGCGGCGAAAAAGCACATCCCGGAGCTGTATGCACGGTGGGAGGAGCTGGAGCGGATCAAGGCGGGCGGATAGGCGCCGCGGGATCAGCGTCGACGCCGGAGGACGGCGAGCGGGAGCGCGCCGAAGAGGGCGAGGAGCGCCGTACCGGGTTCGGGAACCACATCCAGGAAGAGCGTTTTGCCTTGCACGCGGAGGGATCCCTGGGCGCCGCCGGGGAGCGGTTGGAGGCTGAAGTCGGACTGCTGCACATCGATCACGGTGGCGGCGCTGGTCCAGTCGAGGAGGGTCACGGTGCGCCCGACGGAGAGTCCACCGGCGTCATTGATGGAAATGGAGGTGCCGCTGGCGGTGGCATTGCCAAACAGCGAGCCGGTGATCTCGATCAGGCCGGTACCGCTGGGGCTGAGATTGAAGGAAATCGCGTTGCCATCGAGGAGGCTCATGCTGGCGACGATCAAGCGGCTCGTGCCGAGATTGAGCGTGGCGTCGGCGGCATTGGAGAGCGATCCGAGCGTGACGCCGGCGGTGGCGGTGGACGCGGAGAGGTCGAGGGCGGAGCCGGCGTTGTTGATGATCGATGCCGCGGCGAAGTTGCGGGCGTTTCCGGAGAAGTTGAGCTGGGCGTGGTTCGTGATCGCGGCGGCGCCGCTCGAGGCGTCCTCGTCAAAGGTGAGCAGGCTGTTGTTGGTGATGGTGGCGGTCGCGACGTTCGATTGGCCGGCAAAGCTGACCTGCCCGGTAGAGGTGATGCTCGCGGACCCGGCCGAGCTGTTTTCCGAGAAAAGCAAATCGCTCGCATTGGTGAGACCGCTGCCGCCGGCGGTGGAGGTCCCCTCAAAAATGAGCTGGCCGTTGTTTAAGATTCGGACCCGGCTGGCTTGCGAGCCGCTGGCGGCGCTGGCGCTGCCGGTAAAGGTGAGGATGCCGAGGTTGTTGTTGAGGGTTTGAAGGGCGGTCGATTGATTGGAAATCCCGGCTCCGCCGATGGTGAGCAGGCTTGAAGCGTTCAACGTAAATGGACCTGCCGTGGACTGAATCTGCAGCGCATCGGCCGTGATGACGTCGCCGATCGCGATGGAGCCGCCTGCGCTCCCGGCAAACATGGCGGTCCGATTCTGCGTCCACTTGACGAGCGTTCCCGTGGGGGAATTGTCGCGCCAAGTCGTGCTGGTATTCGAGTCCCACGTGCCGGAGCCAGCGGTGGCTACGGTGCCTGCGGTTCCGGCCCAGTAGAGGATTTGGGCGGAGAGCCGGGGGGGGAAGGTGAGCAGGAGACTGGCCGCGAGGGCGACAGTTCCGAGAGGAGAGGAATAACGCATTTTTTACAAGACAGTGTCTCTTAATATTATGGTCAGTATATTTTACAACGTAATTTTTCGGATTGGTGTTTGACGCTGTGACAGACAGCGCATCGACCCGCGTGAGATTGCGTCCGAGTT
>Ga0105048_10010477_pt1 | contig 14686 bp, 16 predicted proteins | sample MAT05_FD_78382 | JGI IMG/M metagenome (GOLD analysis project Ga0105048, IMG submission 78382) | Freshwater microbial communities from Lake Fryxell liftoff mats and glacier meltwater in Antarctica - MAT-05 | ecosystem: Environmental > Aquatic > Freshwater > Ice > Liftoff microbial mat | place... | reverse complement strand
GCCCTGCCGCACCTCGGCGGATGGGAGTGGGCAGGAAGGTGGCTGGCCGAGCAGGGCCAGAAGTTGACGGTCGTGGTCGAAGCGGTCGAGCCGCCGGAACTCTTCGAATGGTTCGCCGACCTGCGGGCCAAGCTCGGGATGACGGTGGTGCCGCTCGGACCAAAGGCCGCTCCGGCGATCTCGAAGGCGCTCAAGGAGAATCAGGTCGTCTGCCTGCTGTGCGATCGCGATATCGACCGCAACGGCATCCCGGTCACGTTCTTCGGCGAGCAAACGACGCTGCCGGCCGGTCCGGCGATGCTCGGACTTCGCACCGGTGCACCGATCGTTCCGGTCGGCGTGTATTTCACCGACCGTCACAACGGCCATCACGCGGTGTGTCGTCCTCCGATTCCGGCCGAGCGCCGTGGCGGACTCCGCGACGATGTTGCTCGGGTCACCCAGTTGCTGGCGGCCGAGCTCGAACTCCTGATCCGTCGGGCCCCCGAACAATGGCACCTCTTCCAGCCGAACTGGCCGAGCGACCCCGGCTATTGATCGGTCGTTCGATCGATCGAGACAGCCGAGTCGCGACGAATCACCTCCGCACCGCCGGGATCGACGGCGATGCCGAATCGTTCGCGGTTGTGGGCGTGACCGAGCTGGTGCAGGCTGAACGCCGACTGGATCGCTGACCATTGGCCCTGTGCGTCCAGCGCTTGGTTGACCGACATCTTGGCGAGCTTGAGACCCATCATTGGCCGGGTCGCAATCCTCTGAGCAATCGCCAACGTGCGCGCATCGAGATCTTCGGGCGCGACGACCTCCATCACCATGCCGAGCCGATGAGCCTCGTCAGCCGTCATGTCGTCGCCGAGGAACAACATCTGCTTGGCCCGGCGAGCGCCGACCTCCCATGGGTGAACGAAGTACTCGTGGCTGTTGACACCGAATGCGACGACCGGGTCGGAGAAGACCGCATCCGATGCTGCGACGATCAGGTCGCATGGCCAGACGAGCATCAACCCGCCAGCGATGACCCGCCCCTGGACAGCAGCAATGGTGGGCTTGGGCAGATTCCTCCATCGCCAGCAGAGTCCGACGTAGATCTCCTCCTCGGTCGCCAGCCAACCTTCTGCGCCCGCCAGGTCGAACCCGCCCCAGCAGCTGACGGGTGTGAAGTCCGACATCGGCGCATCGTCGCGGAGGTCGTGGCCCGAGGAGAAGTGAGGGCCGTCGGCGGAGAGAATCACCACCTTCACCTCGTCGTCTTGTGCCGCGCGGTCGAACGCATCATTGAGTTGGTAGAGCATCGACCGGTTCTGGGCGTTGCGCTGAGCTGGTCGCGCCAGCACGATCCGAGCCACGCCGGGCGCCGGCTGCTCGTAGCGGATCAGGGGTTCGGAGGGCAGCGAGGCTTCGGGTTCTGGATTCGACATCCTGCCAGCCTGTCAGTGAATCCGTGGCCGTTCATCAGCGCGTGTCGTACTCGGAAGTGACTTCGTCGTCGAACAGGACCCGACGGGTCACGGCTGCGATTCTGCAAGCTAGTTTCATGCCATGGACACAATTCTGGTTGGCATCGATGGCAGCTCCACGTCGCAGAGCGCAGCTCGACAGGCCGTCGCTCTCGCCGAGGCAATGGGCGCGACGGTGCACTTCGTGACGGTGGTTCGCGACGACGATGCCTCGGTCCTCAAGGTGTCGACCGACGAGTGGGAGATCAGCAACCTGCTGACTGCCGAGTCGAACGTACGCCAGTTCATCACGTCGTTGAAGTCCGAGGTCGACTACACCGTCGCCGCGGTGGAGGGTTCGCCGGCGAAAGCGTTGATCAGCGAGGCCGAGCGAATCAACGCCGATCTGATCGTGGTTGGCAATGTCCGGATGCAGGGGGTCGGTCGTGTGCTCGGCAGTGTGGGCAACACCGTTGCTCACAATGCGCCGTGCAGCGTGCTGATCGTCAAGACCGTCTGAGCTCAAGCCGAACATCTCCCATGAACATCTCCCACGAACTTGCGGCGGCGGGCGGTCGCGAAGTCGATGATCGAGGCGGCGATTGCAACCGGGGTCGCGCCATAGGGTGAAGGAATGAGCGAACGTCCGACCATGCACCAGGTTCCTGCCGGCGATGACAGCGGATCGGTGTCGGACATGCCGCCGCCGCCCGAGCCAACGCACGCCGAGCGTTGTCGCACTCTCGTTGCTTCGGCGGCACGCGGGGCGCTGTCGACCCTGACGACGGACCCGGCGGGCTATCCGTACGGATCGGTCGCGAGCTACGCCCTCGACACGTCGGGCGACCCGCTCTTCTTCGTCAGCCTCATGGCCGAACACACCCAGAATGCGATCAAGGATCCCAGGGCCAGCCTGCTCGTCACCGAGCCGGTACCCGACGGAGCGGATCCCCTCGCGAGCGGACGAGCGACGCTGATGGGAAAGATGGCGGCGGTCAGCGAGCCAGATCGGCCAGCCGTGCGTGATGCTTACCTGCTCGCCAACCCAACTGCGGCCTACTACATCGAATTCGGCGACTTCGCGTTCTACCGGCTCACGGTCGAGAGCATCCGCTACGTCGGCGGTTACGGCCGGATGAGTTGGGTCGCCGCAGCAGACTACGCGGCTGCCGAAGCTGATCCGCTGGCCGGTTCTGCGGCAGGAATCATCGAGCACATGAACGCCGACCATGCCGATTCGCAGGTGTTGTTCTGTCGCCATCTGGCCGGCTTCGAGCAGACGACCTCGGCGTCGATGTCTGGCGTCGACCGCTACGGCTTCGAGATGATCGCTGTCGGCGCCACTGGACGCAATGCCGTCCGACTCGGCTTCCCGGAGCCATGCACCGATGGCAACGCCGTTCGCCAGGCAATGGTCACGCTCGTCGCCACGGCCCGCCAATTGGCAGCCGCCTCTGCCTGATCACAGCGTTCGATGCCGCCGGTACGCTGCCGACATGCCACTCAGCGGGGAATACGAACCAAGCACCACACAATGGGTCCGCGAACAGGTCGACAAGTACGAGTCGTCCGGCGGCACCGACGGCAACGACATGCGCGGCATGCCCGTTGTGATCCTCACGATGCGTGGACGTTCGTCCGGCAAGCTACGAAAGGTACCGCTGATGCGGGTCGAGCACGATGGTGTGTACGCCGCCGTCGCCTCGATCGGCGGCGCACCGAAGAATCCGACCTGGTACGAGAACCTGCTCGCAGACCCGCACATCGAGCTACAAGACGGCGCCGTCAAGCGGGACATGATCGTACGCGAGGTCACGGGCGACGAGAAGTCGCTGTGGTGGGAGCGCAGCGTCGCAGCGTTCCCGAACTACGCCGAGTACCAGGAAAAGACTGATCGGATCATCCCGGTCTTTGTCGCTGAGCCCATCGCCACAGACGGCTGAGAGGCGACTGAAAACGGTGAGACGGCTGCTGTGGACCCACCCACACTGAAATCCTTGAATCCGGGCTCTGAACGCGATCAACTGACCCGATGGCACTCGAACACACCGGCCCCACCACCGAACTGCTACAGACCCTGATCCGCAATCAGTGCGTCAACGACGGCACGCCGGATTCTGGCGGTGAGGTCCGCAATGCAGATCTGCTCGAGACCTACCTCGCGGGCGCCGGTGTTGGTATCGAGCAGTTCGAGTCTCACCCGGGTCGTGGCTCGGTGGTCGCTCGGATCGAGGGCACCGATCCAACTGCGCCGACACTGTGCCTGATGGGCCACACCGACGTCGTGCCCGTCAATCCAGCGGGATGGTCACGAGATCCGTTCGGCGGCGAGTTGATCGACGGTGAGGTGTGGGGTCGCGGAGCGATCGACATGCTGAACATCACCGCGTCGATGGCTGTTGCGTTCAAGCACCTCAGCAACAGCGGGTGGCGACCGAAGGGCACCCTGATCTACTTCGGCGTGGCCGACGAAGAGGCCGGCGGCAAATGGGGCGCCGAGTGGATGTGCGACACGCAATGGGACGCGATCAGGAGTGACTATGTCCTCACCGAGATGGGCGGCTGGTCGCAGGTCGGCGGCGACGACGTCCGCCGAGTCGTTGTCAACACGGGCGAGAAGGGCATTGCGTGGCGGCGGCTGCGCGTATCCGGTACGCCGGCCCACGGGTCGATGCCGTTCGGATCCGACAACGCGCTCGTCAAGGCCGCCGAGGTCGTTCGACGGCTGTCGCTGTACCGTCCGCAGGCCCAGATCAGCGATGTCTGGAAGGCGCAGGTTGCGGCGATGCCGGTACCCGACGACCTCAAAGCGGCCCTCATCGACCCGGCGCGGATCTGGGAGACGCTCGAGACGTTGCCCGCCCCGCTGGCCCGCACCTGCCATGCCCACACCCACACGACGTTCTCGCCGAACGTCGCCAAGGGCGGGCAGAAGACCAACATGATTCCCGACATGGTCGAGATCGAGGTCGACATCCGAACCGTGCCGGGTACCACCCGGGCCGACGTCGACGCTCACCTGCACGAAGCCCTCGGCGAACTGGCCCATCACGTCGAGATCAGCCCGATCCAGCAGAACGACGCCACCGAGTCGCCACGGGGCAACGACCTGTGGGACGCGATCTCGTCGGCGACGCAGGTCGCCTACCCGGGCGCCGAACTGTTGCCGGGTCTCATCGTCGGCGGTACCGATGCCAGGTTCTTCCGCGAAAAGGGTGCCATTGCGTACGGCACCGGCTTGTTCTCGCGCCAGGTCTCGCTCGAATCGTTCGGTACCCGTTTCCACGGCAACGACGAGCGGATCGACACCGAATCGCTCGGCTTGTCGACCGACTTCTGGATCCACATCGCCAAGACCATCTGCGGCTGATCCCGACGACGGTGGCGCGCCGAGCGCGAGTGGTTGAGGCAGACTGAGTCCATGCTCGGTCGACTCGGATGGTGGCGGCACGTCGTGGTGGCCGTGGTGATCGCGGTCTGTTCGGCGCTTGCGCTGATCGGAGTGATCGGCGGTGGTCTGCGCGATGAGCGGTTCGACGCCAAGCAGATCACGGTGTCGCCGGCCGGCGGCGAGGGTGTGCGGATCCGTGAGGTAGTAGATCAGGACTTCGGCCGTACTGACCGCCACGGTTACGAACGGACGATCTACAACGACTTCGGTGTGCCCATCGATGTCGAGGCGAGCTCACCCGACGCTGATGCCTCGGTCGGCATCGCGGAAGTGTTCGGAGCGACCCGGATCCGTCTCGGCGACCCGAACACGACCTACGACGGTCAGCATCGATACGTCCTGGCATACACGCTTCCCCAGGCTCGACTGTCGTCCGGACTGTTGGCGCTCGACATCATCGACTCGGGTGAGGAGTTTGAGACCGGCCGGTTCGAGGTGATCATCACTGGTTTCCAGTTGACCGACACGAAGTGCAACGTCGGCAGCTATGGCGATGTCGGCGGTTGCACGCTCGAACAGGTCGGGAGTGACTACCGAGTGGTCTTCGAACCGCTGGAACCCGGAGACGGTGTCACCGTTGCCGGCACCATCGTCGGATTCACGACCCCGCTCGAGCCGGAGATGCCGGCGCTGCCGCCAAAAGCACCGGACCATCGAGTGCTGTTGGCGATCCTGATGTGGCCCATCGGCATCGTCGCCGCGATCGTCGTGTTCACGCTCGCCAAGCTGCGCGGGCGCAACGACGTGTTCAGCGGGGGAGCAGTGGAGGCGGCGTACGGCAGGATGCCTGCGCCCGGAGCGCCGGGACTCGCGCCGGTGATGTCGGTGAGCCGGGTCAGCGACTCCAGGCTCGCCGATCTGGCGACGATCGAGTTCGTGCCGCCGAAGGGACTCGACCCGTGGCACGGCAATGTGCTGCTCAATGAGCGGATCACGAGCGACACGGTTGCAGCCTGGTTTTCAGCGCTCGCAGCAAGTGAGGCAATCACGTTGCGCGACGACGACGGCGACCTCGTCCTCGGCAGTGGCCCTCGGCGCAACGAACTCGATCCGACCAACGCCGCGATCGTCGACCAGTTCATGAGCGGGAAGTCGGAGTTGAAGCTCGGCACCTATGACGCCGAGTTCGCTGGGGCCTGGGACGCCGTGATGACCCAGCAGGCGTCGACGATCAAAGCAACCGGCTGGTGGAAGCGCCGTCCACCGGGAGCCGGTGGCGGCAACGGGGCAGGCGGGGCCAAGACGATCATCTTGTTCCTGTTCGTGGGGTTCTTCGTCCTCGGCGGTTCCGTCTTCTCGGCGGTCGTCGGCTGGTTCCAGACGATTCCGCTGGCACTCGGGTTCGGTCTGGTCCTCCCAGCGTTCGTTGCGTACTGCGTATACGCACGCATGCTGCCAGCACGCAGCGCCACTGGATCAGCGCTGGCGTTGCTGACCGAATCGTTCCGCCGGTTCCTCGAAGCCAGCGAGGGTCAACATGTGGAGTGGGCGTGGAAGCAGGGAATGCTCCGCGAATACAGCGCGTGGGCAGTGGCGCTCGGCGCAGCCGATGCGTGGGGCAAGGCGCTCGCCCGCGCCAACATCCCCGAGACCGAACGCTTCGTGTCCAACCCGTTGCTCGTGCACACGATGGCCCGGTCGTTCACCACGACCCATGTCGCGCCGTCGAGCTCTGGATCCGGCGGTGGCGGGTTCAGCGGAGGCGGCAGCGTCGGTGGCGGCGGAGGTGGAGGCAGTTCCGGTTCGTGGTGATCCGCTGTCGCGGCCGTCGCACACAGGTCACCACTCGGTCACGCCGGATGAACCCCTGCGTGGAATAGCCTGCCCGTGTGAACGACAGCGACCACTCTCCCGGCTTTGCCGATCTCGGTCTTCGCCCGGAGTTGCTGAGCGCACTCGCCGGGCTCGGATACGAAGAACCGACCCCGATCCAACGTGAGACCATCCCGCACCTCCTCGAAGGACGCGATCTGCTCGGTCAGGCAGCGACCGGCACCGGCAAGACCGCCGCCTTTGCGCTCCCGATCCTGCAGCGAATTCCCGAGGGTCGGGGCAAGGCCGAGCCGGTCGCGCTCGTGCTGGTGCCGACCCGCGAGCTCGCGGTCCAGGTGTCCGAGGCGTTGTACAAGTACGGTCGCGACATCGGCGCGAAAGTGGTCCCGATCTACGGTGGCCAGCCGATCTTTCGTCAGTTGCAGGCGTTGTCGAGCGGCGTGCACGTGGTGGTGGCGACACCCGGTCGTGCCCTCGATCACATCTCGCGCAACAGCCTGCCGCTCGACAACGTGCAGATGGTGGTGCTCGACGAGGCCGATGAGATGCTCGACATGGGCTTCGCCGAAGACATCGAGACCATCCTCCAATCCGTTCCGAAGCAGCGCCAGACCATCCTGTTCTCGGCCACGTTGCCACCGCGCATCAACGGCATCGCCAAGCGCCATCTGGTGGATCCGGTCAAGATCCAGATCGGGCTCGGCGACGCCAAGCCTGGCAAGTCGCTGATCCGCCAGACCGTCTACATCGTCCAGCGAGCGCACAAGGCGGCTGCCCTCGGCCGGATTCTCGACGTCGAGGCGCCCACCGCGGCGATCGTGTTCTGCCGCACCCGCACAGAGGTCGACACGCTCACCGAGACCTTGAACGGCCGCGGCTATCGCGCCGAGGCGCTCCACGGTGGCCTCAGCCAGGAATCGCGGGATCGCGTGATGGCCCGTCTGCGGGCTGGCACCACCGAACTGCTCGTCGCGACCGACGTCGCCGCACGCGGCCTCGACATCGATCAACTCACCCATGTCGTGAACTTCGACGTGCCAGCGGCCCCGGAGTCCTACGTGCACCGCATCGGCCGCGTCGGTCGCGCGGGGCGCGAGGGCGTCGCGATCACGCTCGCCGAACCGCGCGAGCAGCGACTCTTGATGAACATCGAGCGGTTGACGAAGCAGAAGATCGCGATCGAGAAGGTGCCCACCGTCGCCGACCTGCGAGCCGTGCAGATCGAGCAGACGCTCGACCTGTTGCGTGAGGCGCTCAAGCTGGAGGATCTCGACAAGTTCGAGACCGTGGTCGATGTGCTGACCCAAGACTTCGACATCCGCGAGATTGCGCTCGCCGCGGTCAAACTGACCCATGAGGCCAGTGGCGCGACGGTGGACGAGAAGGAGATCCCCGACGCCTCGCAGCGGACCGAGCGCAAGGATCGCCCCGGCGCCGACAAGGGCGCCAAGTTCGACAAGCGGCGGCCCGACGTCGCAAACGCCCCGAGCGGCGGCGGCTATGCCAAGGCCGGCCGGAGCGGTTCGGTTCGGCCGCAGCACGACAGCGGCGAGACCGCCCGGCTGTACGTGAGCCTCGGCCGCAAGCAGGGCATTCGACCCGGTGACCTGGTCGGAGCGATCGCCAACGAGACCAACCTCAGCGGGCGCGAAATCGGTCCGATCAAGCTCGCCGAGCACTTCTCGATCGTCGGAGTGCCGGAATGGTCAGCCGATGACGTGATCGAGGCGCTCAAGCGCACCACGCTCAAGAATCAAAAGGCCACCGTTCGCCGTTACACCGACTGAGGTCCTGGTCCGTTCAGAAGGCGATCGCGTCGAAGATGTTGGTGCCGGCGATGACTCCGGCGACGATCGCAACCAGATAGAGCACGGTGAACTTGATCTTTTGATTGCTGCTCACGACAAGGCTCCCGTCAACAACATCCGCTTGGCTGCGTCGTACTCCGATGCACTCAACGCGCCGGCGTGGTGCAAGGCTGCAAGACGTTCGAGATCGGCAACGATCGTGGGCGGGGGACCCTGTGGTGCCACGCGAGGGGTCTCCGGCCGGAACGGGACGGCGGTGACGTTCACGTTGGGAGGCGTCATCGCGTTGCGCAATCGCGTGGTGGCGGTCAGGGCTCGCTCGGCGAGTTCGGCACCGCGCTTGCGGTTCTTGCGGCCATCTCGGATCAGCGGGATCATGAACAGCAGTGGTCCGCCACCCATGATCAAGAAGACGACCCCGCACGAGATCCATCCGGATTCGGTACCGCTGCCATCGGGCGGATTCATGCCGAAGTCGATGAAGTTGTAGCCGAGCGAGATGAACAGGGCTGGCCAGAGCAACCAAATGATGTTGGGAGCTCCGGTCCTGCTGGTCGCCACCAGGGCAACGAACAGCAGAATCACGCCGCCCCAGATAGCGCCGTTGAGCAAGACCGGGACGCCATCGGGGCACGACACGGCGATCTGATAGGGGCCGCCTGATGCGCAGGTGCCGCCGATCGCCATCACCGAACGCATCGCACGAAACAGGATGGTCAACGCCGCGACTATCCCGCCAAAACTGATGAGCAGCACGATGTGCCAGATCGTGACGCTGAGAGATGACCGTCCCCTGCTCACTGAATCCACGGGCTCACAGTAACCCGGCGGGGGAGAAGCACTGAGCGTTGTCAGGCAGGGTTACGCAACCGGCGGAAGAAGCGGGCGGTTTCTGGCTCGGCGTCGTGGCCGAATGCCGAGACCAGCACCGCCCGGAGATTCGCGTCGGGAAACCGGAGCCCGAGCACGATTGCCTCGTCGCCCGGATCGCTGTCACCCTCGAACCGAAAGGTGTGATCGACGATCACGGACGCGAGCGGGTGCGTCGACTCAGTGCGGGCGCATGCCAGTTCAGCACCCTGCAGCGCCACATCGTCGGTGTAGCCCGCGTTGCGCAGGAACGCAACCGCTTCGGTGACGGTGTCGGGCTCGGCTGCCGCCCGGAGGTCGGGAGCAACGTCGTGATCGTCCATGGCTCAGATCCTTTCGATGATCGTCGCGGTACCCATCCCGCCGCCCGTGCACATCGTGACCAGGCCGGTGGAGAGGTCCTGCCGCTCGAGTTCGTCGAGCAGCGTCCCGATCAGCATGCCACCGGTCGCGCCGATTGGATGGCCGAGTGCCATCGCGCCACCGTTGACGTTGACCTTGTCCCGCGACACACCCGTATCGCGAAGGAACTTGAGCACGACAGCGGCGAATGCCTCGTTGACCTCGAACAGATCGATGTCGTCGAAGGTCATTCCGGCCTTCTTCACACATCGCTCGGCAGCGGGACCGGGAGCGGTGAGCATGATCACCGGCTCCGTACCGGCCACGGCGGTCATCACGATCCGGGCCCGCGGCTTCATCCCATGGGCCTTGGCGTAGTCGGGCGAGGCAACGAGCACAGCCGACGCACCGTCGACGACGCCGCTCGAGTTGCCTGCGTGGTGCACGTGGTTGATCGAGCCGACCTCGGGATACGCCAGCAACGCCGTCTCGTCGACCGTCAGGTTCTGGCCTTTGGGCACGTACGCGCCCATTTGGGCGAAGCTCGGCTGCAGCTTGGCGAGATCGGTCATCGTGGTGCCGGCCCGAGGGAACTCGTCGTGAGCGAGGGCGAGGTTGCCGCTGTCGTCATGGATCGGCACGAGCGATTTGTCGAACCGGCCCTCGCTGATCGCGACCTGGGCACGAGCTTGGCTGTCGACACCGAGTTGATCACACTCGTCTCGGGTGAAACCCTCGATGGTTGCGATGAGGTCGGCGGAGATGCCCTGGCCGACCATGTTGTACTGGTCCTTCAGATGACCGTTGTTGGCGGTGAAGCCGTCGACGTGCATCGGCGACGGGCGCGACATGGATTCGACGCCACCGCCGACGACGAGGTCCTGGAAACCGGACAGCACGCCCATCGCTGCGAAGTTCACTGCCTGCTGCCCGCTGCCGCAGAATCGATTGAGGGTGACACCTGGAGCGTCGAGCGACCAGCCAGCGTCGAGCGCTGCCATCCGGGCGATGTCCATTGCATGGTCACCGCTGCCGGCGCCGCAGCCCATGATCACGTCGTCGATCTCGGCGGTGTCGAACCCATTGCGGTCGCGCAAGGCGTTCAGGACTTGGGCCAGGATTCTTTGAGGGTGCACCGAATGCAACGACCCGGTCTCTTTGCCCTTCCCTCGTGGCGATCGGACGGCGTCGATGATCCAGGCTTCACTCATGGTCGCGACCCTATTGGCGACTCAGGTGACGGGTCGAAGCAGGGTCGTGTATTCAGGATGGCGGTCGATGAACTGAGCGACGTACCAGCATTGGGGAACCACGGTGAGTCCGGCTGCCTTGGCGTCGTCGAGTGCCCGAGCCACCACCCGCCCGGCGAGGCCCTTGCCGCGCTGCTGCGGGTCGGTGACGGTGTGGGTGAAGGTGATCACCCCGTCAGCGATTTCGTATTCGGCGAAGGCTCCGCGAGTGGAACCGAGGTAGATGTCGTAACGATGCTCGGCCCGTTCGTGGACGATGTGCGTGCTCTCGCCGGTCGAAGTCATCGGTCGTTCCTCCACGAAGCCTGGTGTGCCCTCATTGTCGCGCGCTCAGAGGTCGAGCCGATACAGCGGATCGCCGGCGCGTTCGAGGCCGGTGTGACGAAATCCCATCGGCTCGTACAAATGCATCGCGATCTGGTTGCTGCTGTCGACGGTGAGTTCGATCGACCGGCACGCCGGCAGCGTGCGGCGGATGTGATCGATCACGGTCTGCATCGCCGGCCGCCCAAGCCGTTTGCCCTGCCAATCGAGATCGATCACGAAATGGAGCAGTTCGCACTGCGTTGCATCGTCGGGATGGGCGATGGTGATCAGCCCGATCATCTCGTTGCCGTTGAGGAAGGCCATTGGCTTCCACACTCGGCCGCCGGGGCGGACATATGCCTTGGCCAGACTGACGAGCGCGACCGGTTGGAAGTCGGCGACGAAGCGCAACTGTTCCGGTGACACCCGAATGGCGAGCGCCGATCGCCAGTTGCTGCTGTCGAGTTCGACGAGGGAGAGACGAGGGATCGACCGCACAGCCCTCAAGGTATCGGCAACACCAGGGGCGGGATCAACCCGAGGTGGCCACCAGATCATTGGCGTCGCTGTCGCTGTCGCTGTCGCTGGCCACCGAACACTTCGACGGTGAACCGGCGCTTGCTCGATGCGGCCCGTTCGCCGGGACAGCCACAGTCGACACTCCGTCGATCGGTCGAAGCCAGACAGTGGATCCAACGGTTGCGCCGAGCGCGTGATGCTGGGCGCGCGTGAGCGTTGCAAGGGTCGGCTGTCCGTCGACGTCGACATCGATGCGAACCTCGAAGCCGACCCGCGTCAGTCGGGTCACGGTGCCGATGTGGGCTGACGGCACCGCACCGAGGTGGATCTCGACGTCATGCGGTCGGATGAGCCGCCCGCCGAGACGAGTGACTGGACCGAGAAAGCTCATGACGAAGTCGTTGGCAGGAGAATCGTAGAGCAGGTCCGGAGAGCCGATCTGTTCGATCCGGCCGCCGTTGATCACGACGATCTCGTCGGCGACCTCCAGCGCTTCCTCTTGGTCGTGGGTCACCAGCACGGTGGTCACCTGGACCTCGTCGTGCAGCCGACGCAGCCACTCGCGGAGTTCCTCACGCACCTTGGCATCGAGGGCGCCGAACGGCTCGTCGAGCAGCAGCACGGTGGGTTCGACGGCCAACGCCCGAGCCAATGCCATCCGCTGCCGTTGACCTCCCGAGAGCTGCGACGGCAACCGGTCGGCGAATGCCTCGAGGTGCACCAGATGCAGCAATTCCTGGACCCGGGCCCGCACCTCGGCCTTCGGACGCTTGCGGATCGACAACCCGAACGCGACGTTCTTGGCGACCGTCATGTGTTTGAACGCGGCGTAGTGTTGGAAGACGAAGCCGACGTTGCGGCGCTGCGGAGTCAGATCCGTTGCGTCGACGCCCTCGATGTGGACCTCGCCGCGATCGGCGAATTCGAGGCCGGCGATGATGCGCAGCAGGGTGGACTTACCGCCGCCGCTCGGGCCGAGCAGCGCGGTGAGCTGCCCCGTTGGCAGACTCACCGAAACGTCGTCGAGCGCGACGAAGTCGCCGAACGTCTTGGTGATGTTGCGGACGTCGATACTCATCGGGGCTCACTCTCGGTGGGTCGCAGGACGGCGACGATGATGATGCAGATCACAGCAGCGAGGGCTAGTAGGAACGACGTCGCATAGGCGGTCGATTGCTCGAAGTCCTGGTACTTCTGCTCGACGACGAGGGTCGCCGTCTGGGTCTTGTTGACGAGGTTGCCGGACACGATCTTCACCGCGCCGAACTCTCCGAGAGCTCTGGCCAAACTGAGCACGACGCCATAGACGACGGCCCACTTGATCGCCGGCAGCGTGATCCGCAGGAACGTCTGCAGCGAGCTCGCACCCAGACTGTGCGCAGCCTGTTCCTGCTCCGTGCCGATCTCCTCCAGAACCGGCACGACCTCGCGGACGACGAGGGGGAGCGACACGAAGACCGTTGCCATCACGATGCCCGGCGTGGCGAAGATCACCTGTATCCCTGCACCCTCCAGCGATTCGCCGAACCAGCCCGTGCGGCCTCCGTAGGCGAGCACGAGCGCGAGCCCGACCACGACCGGCGAAACCGACAGGGGCAGGTCGATCAGCGCGCTGAGCACCCGGCGCCCACGAAAGCGATACCGGACCAGCAGCAACGACACGCCCACGCCGAATACCAGGTCGAGTGCCACGGTGATCATCGCAACCCTCACCGTGAGCCAGATCGCATGGGTGACCACGGGATCATCGAGCGTTTCCCGCAAAGAGGTCAAGCCGTCCGCGAACGTTGTCCTGGCGATCAGACCGAGGGGCCACGCGATCAACATCGCGAGGTACACGATCACGATGGCCCGGAACAGATGTCGCGTCACGCGCCGGTCGCGCTGGTTGCGTCGTGGCGCAAGGCGCTCGACGGGGCGACTCATTGCGATCGTCGCGTCAGCCACGTCGTGCCACCCGACGCTGGAGCAGGTCGAGAGAGACGATCACGACGAGCGCGATCGCGAGCAGAGTCGTCGCGACCGAAGCCGCCGCTGCGTCGTTGCCGTTCTCGACATAGGTGAGGATGCGCACCGAGGCGACCTCGGTGCGGAGTGCGAGGTTGCCCGAGAGCAACACCAGCGAGCCGTACTCGCTGATCGCACGGGCGAACGACAGCGCTGCGCCGGACGTGATCGCGGGCAGCAGGCTGGGCAGGATGATCCGCCGGAACGTGGTGAGCCGGCTTGCCCCGAGAGTCGCAGCGGCTTCTTCGACCTCTGCGTCGATCTCTTCCAGCACCGGTTGCACGGTGCGGACGACGAACGGCAGGGTCACGAAGGCAAGTGCGAGGAACACGGCCCGCTGAGTGTTGGCAACGTCGATGCCGATCGGACTCTTGGGGCCGTACAACGCAAGCAGCACCAGCCCGGCCACGATGGTCGGCAACGCGAACGGAACATCGATCAGCACCTCCAGGATGCGCTTGCCGCGAAATCGGTCGCGCACCAGCACCCACGCGATGAGGGTGCCCATCACGACGTTCACGAGGGTGACGAGGAGCGCCTGGGTGATCGTCAGTCGCAATGCGGCGAGCGTCTGGTCGTTGGTGATCGTGCGCCAGTAGCCGCTCCAGCCGCCGGTGGTCGTCTTGACGAGCACTGCGCTGAGCGGCAGCAGTACGATCACGCTGAAGAACAGCATCACGAAGCCGAGCCCGGTGGCCGACTGTGCGTGCAATGCTCCGTGGCGCCGGGTGCGCCGATGGACGAGGCCGCGAGGCGGTCCTTCCACCGGCATCCCGGTCGAGAGTGGGTTGGCTGTCGTCATTCCTTGCCGGTCTCCTGCTGGATCTTGGTGACCAGTCCAGTGTCTTCGTCGAAGAACTTGTCGTTCGCTGCCGGCCAGCCCTCGAACAGGTCGGTGATCGTGAACAGATCGCCGGGGGTCGG
>Ga0105048_10010475_pt1 | contig 14687 bp, 9 predicted proteins | sample MAT05_FD_78382 | JGI IMG/M metagenome (GOLD analysis project Ga0105048, IMG submission 78382) | Freshwater microbial communities from Lake Fryxell liftoff mats and glacier meltwater in Antarctica - MAT-05 | ecosystem: Environmental > Aquatic > Freshwater > Ice > Liftoff microbial mat | place... | reverse complement strand
GACAAAATCACGATCGCGCTTCAAGAGATTCTGGAGCAGCCCATCACGTTTCATGCCCAGGCGGGATTTTCACGCAACAGCGCGAGCGTCGATTTTTGGATCGAGCGAAACGGCAAGCCAGAGGATTTGCTCAACGGTCAAGGAGGCTCCGTGGCAAATATAGTCAGTGTCTGCCTCCGAATCTTTGCCCTGACGACGCTCGACGCATCGACCCACCGACGCTTCCTCATACTCGACGAACAAGACTGCTGGCTTCGAGCCGATCTGGTCCCAAAACTGGTGAAAATCATTCACGATGCCGGCAAAGCACTCGGTTTCCAAATACTCATGATCAGCCACCATGAGCGGCACCTGTTCGAACAGTATGCCGACAAGATCATTGAGCTCCAGTGGCAGAACGGCAAAGTGGTGACTGTCGACGCTACGTAGCCCGAGCCCCAATTCCATTCTGCCAATCGAAACCGGCCAATCTACAAACTCATTTGTCCTCACCGACCCAGACCATTGTCGAACGGTACATCAATTCAATCTGCCGGTTGGCAGGCGAGAATGGACCATCCAGATTGGGGTAGACATCCTTGGGCGAATCCTTGGCGGTATCCAGGAATGTTCGCCATCGGATGCCGCGAGTCTGCTGCGGAATCGTAAAGATCTTCGATTCGGGCGTCCCGTTGAGCATGATCAAGATGTCGCGACCGAATCTGTCCGGATCATCGACCTGAGAGGGCCGGCCTAGCCAACAAATCAACGTACCGTCCGGCGCATCCCAATGGATCGGCTTTCCGGTCGATTCAAACCAACTCACGTCTGGTACCCCTCGGTTGTCTTGAGGTCGCCCAGTGAGGAATCGCTCGCGCCGCAACGACGGTTGCATTTTGCGAAATTCGATCAACGCTTGGGTGAATCTCAGAATATCCGGATGACTTTCCAGATTGCTCCAGTTGAACCAAGAGATTTCGTTGTCTTGGCAATACGCATTATTATTGCCTCGCTGGGTTCGGCGCACTTCGTCCCCCATCAGTAACATGGGTACCCCTTGGCTGAGCATCAACGAGGACAGCATATTCTTCACTTGGCGAACTCGAATGGCCTCGATGTTCCGTTTCTTAGTCGGACCTTCTACGCCGTAGTTATCACTGCAATTATTGTTGTCCCCGTCTCGGTTACCTTCGCCATTGGCCTCGTTGTGTTTCTCTTTGAAACTCACAAGATCATTCATGGTATAACCATCGTGAGAGGTTACAAAGTTAATGCTGCAATAGGGAGCACGACCTGATTGCTCATACAAATCCGAGGAACCGCTCAAACGCGTCGCCATCGCACCGACCATGCCCGAGTCGCCTCGCCAGTATCGCCGAACGTCGTCGCGATAGCGACCGTTCCATTCAGCCCAGCGAAGGTCACCGAACGAGCCTACTTGGTAGGCTCCTGCCGCATCCCACGCTTCGGCGATTATTTTGGTATCGGCCAACATCGGATCCTCCGCTATCAGGTCGACCAAGGGTGGATGGGGCATCAGATTGCCATAGCGATCACGCGAAAGGATACTGGCCAAATCGAATCGGAAGCCGTCGATATGGTAGTTGTGCACCCAATGTCGCAAACAATGGAAAATCAACTCGCGACAGATAGGATGATTGCCGTTGAAGGTGTTCCCGCAACCCGTATAGTTGCTGTAGTGAGCTCCGCCCGAATTGAGAATGTAGTAGACTTGGTTCTCAAGTCCCTTGAACGTCAATACCGGTCCTCGCTCGTTTCCTTCACACGTGTGATTAAAGACTACGTCGAGAATCACTTCTATGCCCGCCTGATGCAGCGCCTTGACCATCTGCTTGAACTCGAGCACCTGGGCACCCGGCTCCTTCGAAAACGCGTAGCCGCGATGCGGAGCAAAGAAAGCCATCGGATCGTAACCCCAATAGTTCGGTCGTTCTGGCGTGTTTCCATGAACGTCCAAAATAGGAAACTCATGCACAGGCATCAGCTCCACGGCCGTGACTCCGAGGCTCTTAAGATAGGGGATCTTTTCGATGACACCCAGGTAGGTTCCCGGATGCTCGACCTGTGAGGATTTGCTTTGCGTGAAACCCTTCACGTGCATCTCGTAAATGATGCTATCGCTGAGTGAGCGGCGCACATGCCGGTCCCCTTCCCAGTCAAAGGCATCGTCGACCACAACACACTTGGGGGGCCGGATCACGCCGTCGGTCGTGTGTTGGCAACAGCCCGCTAGGGCCTTCGCATAGGGGTCTACCAAACGAGCATTGCTGTCGAACCACTGGCCGATCTCCGGGTCGAACGGCCCGTTGGCTTGCAAGTGGTAGAGTTGGCCAGGTTGCAAATGCGGAACACAAATGCTCCAGACGTCACCCCAGCGATCATTGCGTCGATCAAACTCGATGATTTCTGAAGGCTCACGGTCATCCACATGTTTGTAAAGCAACAGCCGCATGGCTGTGGCGGATCGACTGAAGATCGTAAACTGAACTCCACGTTCAGTTACGTTCGCTCCGTATGGCAATCGATAGGCAAATTGTAAATCAGGTAGCGGATGCCGCATGAGCATTTGACGGTGAGTGTCCTTTCCAGTCCAGATTGGGCGGGGTATGGTGACCTTTGGCAAGCCAACTTTAGCACGCTGAAAATTGAAAACTGGAATGGAAGACGATGGAAAGACCAAGAATTGTAGCATAGCCGGTCCAGTTCGTCGGCCTGGCAAAGAGTTGACGGCGAGAGCCAACGATTCGGTCGAGGAACCTTTGCCGACAAAACCATTCCAGCCCCGTCGCCTGCCATCGAACATTAACGAAACCGATAGTGTGCTTCGATTTCTTTCAAGCTAGCTGGGGTTGAGATTCGCTGCTTGACAAACTCACGCATTGTCTCATCCATCTCAAATTTGCATCGATCGAGTCCATCCAGGGTGTATAGCCCCAGGAAAAATTCTTTGCGGTCCCCCACCTCTTTTTGACCGTTTGCCGACTCACTATCCAACCAATCGTATTGCAATTGAACCAACCGATCGAGCCGCATGACGTCGCCGCGAAAAGTCGCTTCGATGCGTTCGCGAACTTCCGAAACGCTTGGCGGGAGGGGTTGTACCCATTTGGCGGTCCATTGACGCCGCTGAGCCAGCAGACGCTTAATGATTTTGAGCAATCGAGGGTCTGTGCTGATGGCCACATGATCGAACTCGTGTAGCAATAATCGCGATTGCCAAGGCATCGGAGGATTAAAAGTCGACTGAATCAGAATCCGATGGCTAAGCTTAAGTTTGGGCTGATCCATCCACGCGTTAATTTTAACCTGCCATTCTTCCTTTACATTGCGTTGCGGTAGCGGATGTTGCCTGAAACGAAAATCGTTGTCGACTTTGAATTGGAAAACGGTCAACGCGGTTTTACCAGCCTGCCGGATCCGATCGTCGTCGACGGCAATCTCAACACCACCGGCATCAATGAAACGGACCAATTCGCCGGGAGCGGTCGCCAACCAAGCATGAGGTTCGTCGCCATCCGCTGTGGACGGAGCCGTACATGGAACTGCGAGAGCGACCGCGAAACACGCCCATAGCCACCACCAATGCTTTCGTTTGTCATTGTCCATAAGCTCACTTTTCAGGTTCCTGCATTCAATGGCTCAATCATCCTTCGCTGCACTCTTTGTCTGCCCCCACATGCTTTGTTGAGCTCGGAATGATACAATCCAGCCGCACAGTTTGCCCAGTCCCACCGAATTGCCCCCTTTAGAAAGTACGGCATGACTAACGACGGATCAGCCAAAGCGGATTTGGATCGCTTGCAGAAGGCTCGAGAACAAATCCTCGGCCAATTGTCCAAAACGATTGTTGGACAGCTCGACGTCGTCGAACAACTGCTGATCAGCGTATTCGCTCGCGGCCATTGCTTGCTCGAAGGTGTCCCCGGCTTGGCCAAAACCCTCATGATCAGTTCGCTGGCCAAAACTCTGAACCTGTCCTTCAGCCGAATTCAGTTTACTCCGGACCTCATGCCAGCCGACATCACCGGCACGGAAATCATTGAGGAAAATCGCTCCACCGGAGCACGGGAACGACGATTCATGGAGGGGCCACTGTTTGCTAACGTGATTCTCGCCGACGAAATCAACCGCACACCCCCCAAAACCCAAGCTGCATTGCTCGAAGCCATGCAAGAGCGGCAGATTACGATCGGGCGTGTTCGCCATACACTCGCTGATCCGTTCTTTGTCCTAGCGACCCAGAATCCGATCGAGCAGGAGGGTACCTACCCCCTGCCAGAGGCCCAGCAGGATCGCTTTATGTTCAAAGTGCACGTGACCTATCCGAGCTTTGCGGACGAGTTCGAAGTGGCTCGACGGACCACTGGCCGAAGTTCGTCCGAGATTGAGCCGGTCCTTTCGGGCGAGGAAATCCTGAGCCTTCAGGAGTTCATCCGAGGCATCGAGGTTTCAGAAAATGTGATCCGTTATGCTCTCGCGATCGTTCGCCAAACCCGGGTTGGACAAGCGGGCATTCCTGATTTCGTGCGCGATCAAGTTGCGTGGGGAGCAGGTCCGCGGGCCGTTCAATTCCTTATCCTGGGAGCTAAAGCCCGGGCTGCACTTCAAGGGCGATCCCATGTGGATCCCGCCGACGTACAGCTTTGTGCCAAGCCTGTGCTGCGACACCTGATCGTCGTGCACTTCGCCGCCGAAAGTGACGGCATCACCAGCGACTCGGTTATCGAACGCATCATTTCCAACACTCCAACCGCCCAAGACGAATTGCTACGCGATGCCCGATTCCAAAGAATACTTGCATCCTGAAGCCATTCGGCGCATTGCGTCGATGGAACTGAGAGCCCGCAACATCGTTGAGGGTTTTTTATCGGGGATGCACCGGAGTCCGTACTTCGGCCAATCGGTCGAGTTCGTTCAGCACCGGCAGTATGTTCCAGGCGATGACCTCCGACACATTGACTGGAAGGTCTGGGGCAAGCAGGATCGTCTCTACATTAAACAATACGAAGAGGACACGAATCTCCGGTGCACCTTGTTGTTAGATGCATCAGCGAGCATGTCTTACGGACGAGGCCCACTCAATAAGTTTGATTACGCAGCCACCGTCTGCGGATGCTTAGCTTACCTGACACTCCGACAGCAAGACTCTGTCGGGCTCACTCTCTTCGACCAAAAAATCCAATCCCGTTTGCCATGGCGATCGAGCCGCTCGCATTTGCAAAGCATCTTTCGCTCCCTGCAACAGACCTCGCCGAAAGACAAAACCAACTTGACCAAAGTGTTTCGCGAAATCAACGAAACCTATCCTAAGCGATCTTTGATGGTCATCGCCTCAGATTTTCTGGGGAGTGAAGCGGAAACGTTGAAGGGGTTGGCGTCGCTCAAGCGGTCTGGGCACGACATCCTCGTGTTTCATATCATGGATGATGACGAGTTGGATTTTCCATTCAACGATCCAACTCGCTTCGAGGGGATGGAGTCCGCGGACCATTTGACCTGCAACCCGCGGGCGCTTCGAGAGGGCTATTTGGAATCCCTACAGCGGTTCCTGGACCGTGTGCGTCACGCCTGTGCCAGCTACCAGATCGACTACCAATTGATTCGAACGAGTCGAAATATCGACGCTGCACTGTCCGCATATCTCACCTCGCGTATGGCACACATGAGGAAGAAGTAACCGATTATGCAGTTCTTGTTTCAACCTTTGGCTTGGGGCTTCGTGCTGGTCCTACTTCCGTTGCTCATCCATTTGATCAATATGGTTCGCCATCGTCGGACCGAATGGGCGGCCATGGAGTTTTTGCTGGAAAGCTATCGCAAACTGCGACGCTGGGTTTGGCTAAAGCAGGTCCTGCTCATCGCTTCGCGGATGTTGGCGGTGGCCATTGCGGTGGCCATGTTGGCACAATGGGTCAGCGGCTCGCGTTGGCTGGCTATGATCAGTCAATCGACCACGCATCACTATATCGTACTGGACGATTCAGCATCGATGAGCGATACGTCTTCCACCGGATCAGCATACCAATCGGCACTCAACGCGGTTCAATCGATCGCTGCCAGCGCGAGCACGCAAGACGGCTCACATCTCCTGACCGTCGTGCGAGCTTCTCGGGCAGCGCTAGCTTCTGCACGCAGCCAACAAGCTAATGTTTCCAAAGCTGCCGACTCGTCCGTTGCCAAAACCGCCGATGCGATTGAGCCAACCTTCCCGCAAGCCGACTCCGTGGCCGAATTGCTTGCTCGCACGATTCCATCGGACGCGTCAAGTCTATTGAGCAAAATCAATGCAACTCAGCCGAGCTTCCTCGACTCCACTTTACGGGAATCGATCGAATTGATTTCCCCGCTCTTGCAGCAGGGTGCAAACGAAAAGGCAGTCGTCTACTTGATGAGCGACTTCCGCAACAAGGACTGGAGCAACGCGGTTCAGCTCAAAGAGCAGCTGTTGGCCTTGCCCAACAGCAATATGGATTTGCAATTGATCGACTGCGTACCCGATCGCCACGAAAACCTGACGCTAGTGTCGGTCCTGCCTCAGCAAGAGGTCCTGGCCGCAGGGGTTCCCGCTATGCTCAACATCGCGGTTCGCAACAATGGAATATCGCCCGTTCGCAATGTGGCAGTCCGCGTCACCGCCGTCGACTACGGTGATCGTCAGCTGGAACCGAAACCGACCCTCCCGTTTTCTGGGTTGGTAACCGAGTTACCACCTGTATTGATCGAACGCATCGAACCGGGCGAACTGGTCACCCGGCATGTGCAAATTCTGTTTCCGCGAAGTGGCTCCCACGTGATCGAAGCGCAACTACCTCCCGACGCACTGGCAGCCGATAACTCCGCCCGCTGCGTCCTCGATTTGCAAGATGGTTTGCGGGTCTTGCTCATCGATGGAGACGCGACAGGTAAGCACTCGTTTTTCTTCGAATCTGCGCTCAACCCGGGAGGCAACGTTAAGACCGGAGTGCTGACGACTCGCCAAGGACCAGAGTTCTTGCAAAATTCGGATTTACCTGCGATCCAAAATTATGCCTGCATTATCCTGCAAGCGGTCCCTACGCTTTCTCCGCGCGCGCTTGAGAACCTGCACCGCTACGTTTCGCGAGGAGGCGGGTTAGCAGTGTTCTTCGGCGAACAAATGTCCATCAGCGACTATTTGCGAATCAACAACGAATGGACCAAACCGATCAATGCCGCGGACAATGCCACCCCGCTCATGCCCTTTACGATCAAGGGTTCGGCAGAGCTTTCAAAAGTCGCTGGCGATACTAGCCCAGACTTGTTGGCCGATACGCATCCAATCTTTGAGTCCTTTCTGAACCTGAGCAATTCCCCATTTCAATTCGTTCGGGTCCAGCGCTTTCTGGAGCTAGAAAAAGCGTTACCAGAGAACGTGCCCGTCAATGGAATGTCAAAAAATCCAACCCAATGGAGGCCGGTAGCCACGCTTCGCAACGGCCAACCTCTCCTCGTCGATCATGCGATCGGCGAAGGCCGGGTGCTCTTTGGATTGACTGCGCTCGATCGGCAATGGACCAACTGGCCGCAAGATGAAATAACCTTTGTCGTTGCAGCCCTAAAGATGGTTGGCTACTTATCTTCCTTCAACTCCCCCGAGACGGCCCGGATGGCTGGGACACCCATGCGATGGGACTTTTCTTCCCAAGAAATGCTGCCGGAAATACAGGTACTGTGCCCTCCACCGATCGGCAGCGGGGCCAAATCGCTGCTCAACATCAATGCCAAGCCAGCCGGAAACTCCGCTTTTCAAGCGTCGCTGGATACGCTCTCCCTCCAGGATACCGATGAGTCGACTCGGGCGGTGATGGCAGGCGGGAATTTCGAATGGTGGGGTACATCCACACAGGGGGACCGGATCGTCAAGAACATAGCTCGCAACACACCACCGCTAGAAGGGGAAACCGAAAAAATAACAGGCATCGAGTTGAATCGCAGTTTGAGCGGTGTGAAGTTCACTTACAAAACAGCCGAGTCGCTTAGCGCCAGCACGTCGTTGGCTGGCTTTGCCAATCGCAATATGTTGCTGATGGCTTTGCTCCTGTCAGTACTGCTCTTCGAACAATGGCTCGCCTGGAGCGCCTCGTACCATTTGCCGAAAAAAGCATAACTCCATGTTCTTCTTTTCGATCGACAACTTCCGATGCTTCGCGCAAGAAGACATGCGAGTCTTCTACCAGTGGATGCGCATCGAACAGATGGATCAATGGATACACTGGTTTGTGCTGGCGTGCTGCCTTATCGGACTGGTTTCGTACGTTGTCTATTGGTATCGCAGGGACTGGGTCGAGTTGCCCAAGGGTATCGGCTGGACGCTCCTGGCTCTTCGGCTCTTCGCGATGCTAGGTATTTTGATTTTCTTTTTTGATCTGCAAAAGCGAACTGAGCAGCGAATCACGCGCTCCTCCAAACTAGCCGTCTTAGTCGATACGTCTCTCAGCATGTCGATGCCCCAACAGGACGAAAGTTTTAGCGAGACAACCACGGGTGCAACCACAAACACGGCCTCAACCACCAGTCGTATTGCGTCGGTCCATCAGGCGTTCGGCCAATCCGCTTTGCTAAAAGGATTGCAACAGCGACATGATGTCAGCGTGTTCCGATTCGACCAAAGCCCCCGTCCGAGCGCTGTAGCCACCTTTTCTAAACCGAAGGAATCCCGGGCTGGTGTCGATTCGGAACAGGCTCGGGTCTCGCTGTGGCAATGGCTCAGCCGAGCCGCGTGGATTGGTTCGTGTATCGCAATCGTCGGTCTGTTAATGATGACCGCTGCGTTGCTAGCTAGAGTGTACGGTGACCTCCGCCCGATGTGGCCTTACGTATTGATCGCTTCGATAGTGACTATTGTGTCTGGCTTTGTCGTCGTTTCGACCGCCATTCTTCGTGCAGATCAATTGCCGTGGCAGAGCCTTTGGAGTTTTGATTTTCCGGCTGGAGTAACGCTGGGGAGCAGCGACTTGCAACAGGAGCCGATGGACAAACAAAGTCCGACGGAACCGAATGCAGTTGCTTGGGAAACGCAACTGGCCGCCACTGGCGCCGAGTCCAGAATGGGAGATGCAATCAATAGTATCCTGGAGCAAGAACGGGGATCCCCCCTGGCCGGTATCGTCGTCATTTCCGACGGCCGGAGCAACGCTGGGTTAGACCCATTGGCGACAATCTCCGAAGCGACTCTGCAAGGTGTTCCCATTCATACCGTAGGGATGGGCACGGCACGGAACCCACTCAACGTACGTACGGTCGATATCGAAGCACCGAAACGCGTCTTTCCCGGCGATCGATTTCGATTGACGGCTCTGCTGCAAGCCTCGGGTTTGCAAGGAAAACAAATCACGGTGCAACTGCGACGTCGTCCGGGCGGCCAGAAGAATGCGGGAATGGCTATCGAAGAGGAGAAAACGATCACTCTCGAAACGGATGATACGATGTCGAGCTTGGCGTTCGAGATCCTGCCCCGCGAAATTGGTTCGTGGATCTATGAGGTCAAAGCTTTGGCACCCGAACAGGATTCGAATCCGCTCGACGACGCCTTAGAGAGCGAAGTTCGCGTCGTCGAGCCGAAGTCGACGGTCTTGATCGTCGCTGGGGGACCGACGCGTGAGTATCAATTTGTTCGCAATTTGTTGTTTCGAGACAAGACTGTGCAATCGCACGTCTTGTTGCAAACAGGAGGCCCTGGTGTTTCGCAAGAATCCAACAAGCTGTTGACCGAGTTCCCTCGCACACGCCTGGAAATGAGCCAATACGATTGCGTGATCGGCTTCGACGCCGATTGGTCTGCGCTGGAGTCTGAACAGGTCGAGGTGTTGGAAAAATGGATCGCTGAGCAAGCTGGCGGACTAGTCATTGTAGCCGGACCGGTATCTACGCCGAAATGGGCTGGCAGCGCAGGAAACGGAAATCGCAAGGCCGAAATCCTCCGAAATCTGTCACCGCTCGTGGTCAATACACGAGGTGCTCGGATGGTTTCGATCGGACGATTCGAGGCCGAGACAGCTTGGCCGCTGCAGTTCGCAAACGATGCATGGCAAACGGACTTCATCCAAGTTGCCAAGACGCTGGAAGAAAGCCGTAACGTCTGGGATCGTTTTCGTGGCGTCTATAGTTTTTACGCTTGCTACGAGCCCAAGCCAGGTGCGACTCCTGTCGCCTTTTTCTCGGATCCGACAGCCGTGGTGAGCGGCAAACAGCCGATCTATTTGGCCACACAGTTCTATGGTGCAGGCCGAGTTGCATTCCAAGCAGGAGGTGAGTTCTGGAGACTGCGAGAGGTGGGCGAGGAATACTTCGATACGTACTACACCAAAATGATCCGTTGGGCCGGACAAGGGCGTTTGCTTCGAGATTCCGATCGCGGAATTTTGCTGTTGGACAAACAGCAAGCGATCATGGGGGAGCAGGTGATGGTTCGCGCCGTGCTTCGAGATGCTCAGTTTCAACCGACTCTGTTACCGGACGCAAAAGCTAAGTTACTGGAACCTTCTGGCCGCAGTTCGCCGCTGGTCCTGACGCCCATCCCAGATCCTTCCCAACCTGGTGTTTACGTTGGTCAGTTCTTTACCAAGGCAACCGGCACGTATGAAGTACAACTCCCGGTCGGAGGGTTGGCCGACCAGCAGCTATTGACGCAGCAAGTCACAGTCCGTGTCCCGGCGCTTGAAATCCAGCGACCGCAGCGAAACGATCCAATGCTCGGTGAATTGGCCAGCCGTACCGGCGGTAAGTACTGGATTGGCATGGAATCGCTCGGGCTCGCGGCTTCCGCCAAACCGACGCAGTCTACCGAATTGGGTTCTCCCGAAACGGCTAGCTCGTTGGTGCAATCGATTGAGTCTCGAGATCAAACCAACTTCCTGCCAGGTTCGCCGGACCGAGAGTTCCAACAGAGATTGATGGGTATCTTGATGGCCTGGATCGTCGGATGCTTATCGCTCGAATGGCTGATACGACGACTGAGCAAATTGGCGTAGGATCAAATTGGCGTTGGATTCAGTTGCGATCCGCTGCGGCACTGGGGCTAGCATGCACTGGGGCTAGCATGGGCTGGGACTAGCATGGGCTGGGGCTAGCATGCACTGGGGCTAGCCGGGAATGGGGCTAGCCGGGAATGGTGGGAGGAGGGCCAGGCAAATCGGGCACTCGGTTGGCCTTCCACGGAAGGGTCAATTCGAATTCCGTTCCCGTTCCGACTTCGGAACGGACGGCCAAAGTACCACCGTGTTCTTTTGCGATTTTGAGACTTACCGGCAATCCCAGTCCTGTCCCTCGGTTCCCTTTGTTGGACTCGAACATCGAGAAAACCCGATCGAGGTCCTTTTCAGCGATGCCGATCCCATTGTCGCGCACTTGAACATGGGCCGAGCCCTCCGACTCGATGAGCACGACTTCCACGCAGCCATCCGATTTATCCGCACACGCGTCCAAAGCGTTCCCAACCAGATTCAAAAGGGCGCGGTGAATCGCCTCGCTATCCAGCATCATCGATCGAAACTGTGACGGTCGGTTCCAAAGGATCCGTACTCCTTTATCCGAAGCTCGGAGACCCATCAATTCAAGGACTTCCTCGATTACAGTTCTCAAATCGACTTCGGCCCGATCAGGCTTTCGATTCTTGCTCATCGTGAGCATGTCCATGACAAAGGACTCAATGCGAACTTGATTTCGTTCACAAATGCGCCAGCCATTTTGCACCACCTTCAGATCGCCATTCTTGATTCCTTCCTCGATCAAGTAGCCGCCGCCACGAAGTCCTTGAACAATGTTCTTGATATGATGCGACAGCGTTGCAATGGTTTGACCCATCGCAGCGAGGCGTTCTGCTTGAACCATACTTTGGTAGTAGTTGGTATCTTCGATCGCTAGCGCGGCCTGGTGGCCGATCGCGACAAGCATTTTAAGGTGCTCCTCATTAAAGATACGAATGGGCTTTATCGCATACTGTCCTGCGGAAACGGACGTGTCGATGTAAATAACCCCGACACTGCCGTAGCGACCTTTCATCGGAACGCAAATCGCTTCGCGAATGCCCCCGGACGAAATGCTCGCGCTGCTGTTCCAGCGTTCGTCGTCACAAGCGTCGCTAGTTAAAACGCCTTCTTCCTTTTTGCACACATAGTCGAGAATCGTTTTGCTGATCGTCATCCGATGAGCGGATACATTCGCACCCCGGTTCCGTCGACAACTCGGCATGAGGACACCTGTTTCCAAATCGGCTAGCATGATACAGCCTCGGTCACAGTTGACCCATTGAAAGATCAAGTCCAAAATCTGGTGCAACAACTGATCGATATCCAACGTCCGGCTGACGGCCAGCGATGTGCGGTACATTACCTCCCAGTGACTTTTAGCCTGCGAGGACGCCTGTTCATTACGGATCTGCGAGGTCCAATCTGCCGTTTTTTCTAGCAATTGTTTCTCGATATCCAGGCGTCCGACGATCTGGGAGGAATCGCTATGGGTGCTCGGTACAATATCGACGTCATTGTCGGATGGACCGAACGGTCGAAACGACAACCGAAAGAGCATCAACTGCCTGCCGATTTGGACGCGATCGCCGATCTGCAACGTATGTTGCTCGACGCGCGTACCGTTGACAAAGGTCCCATTGCTACTTTTGAGATCGCGAAGAATGTACTGGTCGTCCACAAATTCGATTTCGGCGTGAACCCGCGATGCCTCGGTATCTTCGAGATGCACCTCGCACTGGCTTTCGCGTCCCAAACGTTGCTTGGCCTCACGAATCAAATAGTGGGTGCCAATGTTGGTACCGCGCACAACCAGAAGTGAAGCCATCGAAATGTCCCAAGTAGATCCAACCTGCCGGTTTGGAATGGTGTAGTACGTTTTACCCTATAGGTCGGGTATCTAGTGTTCAGCGGTTCTGATCCTGCCCGGCAGGCAGGCAAAGTCTACTTCCAATCAACACCGTTCTCTTTTGCCAACGCCAGGATGAGCGATTGTGTCCCCGAGCCTCCGTGCCCCATGGACTTTAAGTCTTCGTACACTTTCTTAGCGTACACGACACCCTGCAAACGGAGCCCAAGTTTTTCCGATTCTTCGAGGGCGATTCCGAGATCTTTAACAAAGTGATCTACGAAGAACCCAGGCGCGAAGTCGTCTCGCAAAATTCGAGGCGTCAGGTTGGTGAGGGACCAACTGCCGGCCGCCCCGCTCGAAACCGATTTCAGTACCCGCTCCGGATCGAGTCCACTCTGTTTCGCATAAAGCATCGCTTCACATAAACCGACCATGCCTGCAGCAATCAGGATTTGGTTCACCATCTTGGCATGCTGGCCTGAACCAGCTGGGCCATGAAACACGTGCACTCCGCCCAATAACTTCCAAATCGGCAAGAGAGCTTGGAATGCCAATTCGTCCCCACCCACCATGATGGATAGCCTAGCTTCGCGTGCGCCGATGTCTCCGCCGGAAACGGGAGCATCCAATGCGATGACATCGGCGGCCTTGGCCCGTTCCGAGATCGCTTGGGCCAACCCCGGTCGGCTGGTCGTCATATCGACAATCACGCCCCCTGCAGCCATTCCAGCAAGCACTCCGTCCTCGCCCAGAATTACCGACTCGACGTCCGCCGGATAACCCACCATCGAGAAGACGATGTCGCTTTGCAGTGCGACCTGCTTTGGATCAGAACACGCGGTTGCACCTAAGTGGATAAGGTCCGCCATCTTGGAAGACGAGCGGTTGTAGATGGCAGTCTTGAAACCAGCCTTGAGGAGATGAGAGCACATACTGCGCCCCATCACTCCGGTGCCGATCCAGCCGATGCGTGTTGATTCAGGATGAACGGGTTGCATGATTGCTGTTTCTACGAAGGAAGGTTGGCTTTTTCGAACTCCAAAACGCCCGTCACAAGAGTAGTCAACCGTGGCTCCGCATCGTTGGCGATAGCGATAATCTTGCCGACGACTGCAGGCTCCAATGCATCTGGCAAACACATGTCGGTGATGATCGAGAAGCCAACGCACCTCATGCCCGCATGAACGGCCACGATCACTTCGGGCACGGTCGACATACCGACCACATCGGCCCCGATAGCTCGAAGGAATCGATACTCAGCCCGCGTCTCTAGGTTTGGACCTGAGACGGCAACGAATACGCCTTTGTGCGCGACAATGTCGTTTTTGCGAGCTGTTGCCAATGCGGCATCGATCAGCTTCTGATCGTACGGATGGCACATGTCGGGAAAGCGGGGACCGAGTCGATCGTCGTTGATTCCTATGAGCGGGTTGTCACCGAGCAAGTTGATATGATCGTCGATCATCATGATGTCGCCCGATTTGTAAAACGGGTTCATTCCACCACATGCATTGGAAACGACCAACAAACCTGCACCCAGCGCATGCATGACCCGCACCGGTAAAGTGATTTGCTTGAGTTCATAGCCCTCGTACATGTGAAAGCGACCTTCCATGGCCATCACGGGTAATCCGCAAAGCATCCCACACACCAATCTGCCTCGGTGAGAGGTGGCTGTCGACTTGGGGAAATGGGGAACGTCGGAGTATTCCAGCGTCGCTTCGACTTCGATCCGTTGGACGAGAGACCCCAGTCCGGTTCCCAAAATAATACCGGCGTGCGGCGTGCGCCCCCAAACTTTGCGAATGGCCGCCGTGGCGTCTTGAATCTTGTCGTAAAGGTCTAGCATTTTT
>Ga0105048_10010472_pt1 | contig 14688 bp, 14 predicted proteins | sample MAT05_FD_78382 | JGI IMG/M metagenome (GOLD analysis project Ga0105048, IMG submission 78382) | Freshwater microbial communities from Lake Fryxell liftoff mats and glacier meltwater in Antarctica - MAT-05 | ecosystem: Environmental > Aquatic > Freshwater > Ice > Liftoff microbial mat | place... | reverse complement strand
TATTTAACAAACTATCTAGGTTTAAGTCCATAGCGCTTAACTGTTGTATTTGTACTATGCTATACATTATACACCCTAAACCCAGAAGAGCCAGTTTTAATCCCTAAATCAATCCCGATGCTTTGGTTCTTGGCAGGGATAATTTCTGGAATAACTTCTACTACAAAGCTAAGGAAATAACGGTTAGCACAATCCTTGATTACGGTTACAGAACTAGGTGGGGCTGGCAATTCCCTAGACCAGATCGGGCTAACATTCCCAATTTTGGCTAGATAAACCTGATTACCCTTGGAGGTGAAACCATGCCTAGCAAACCTAGCAGTCTGTTTATTCTCTTTTTTCTTGAAATTAGGAGAGCCTACCTTTTTACCTTTTCTCTTACCCTTTAGAGAAGAAAAGTAATTTGTATAGGCTACTCCTAGATCAGCTATGGATTGTTGAAGGGGAATATTTGAAACTTCCCCTAGCCATGATCTTTCTTCTGTCTGCTTGGCAAGAGTAATAAAGATTTTCTGCAAATCTCCATTTTTAGGTAGCTTCTCAGCATCTTTGCAAGCTCTCAAAGCATCATTCCACACCACACGGACACAACCAAATAACTGAGCTAGGCTCTGTCTTTGTTGATCTGTAGGATAGAAACGATACTGGTATCTTGCTTTCATGGCTTGGACTATAATTGGTCTGTTCCTAAGTCATAGCAAGGTCTGCAATAAAATGATTGACTATAGACAAGAAAGACACAGCGTTACAGACTTAAAGATTCCCTTGGTATGCGTAACTAAATATAGACGGGCTATCCTGACTTTAGAGGGGCTAAATCTGATAGAAGAATCTTTCCAAAAAGTAGCTGACTCTATGGATTTCAAGGTGCTAGAGTTCAATGGAGAGTCGGATCATATCCACACACTGATTGAGTACCCGCCTAAATTGTCCATTTCTCAGATAGTAAAAGCCTTAAAGGGAGTGTCTAGTAGGCTTTATGGGAAAGCCGGACTGCCTAAACCATCTGGAAAAACCGCTTTATGGAGTCCTAGCTATTTTGCTTTATCTGTAGGTGGTGCGCCTTTAGAAGTCCTGAAAGCATACATTGCGAATCAATCAGAGCCGTCCTGAAGGACGGGGCTTGTATCCCGTTTTCCCGGTTAGCAATACCCGCGCTCACCGTTTCTATGAGCGGCTAGGTTTCAGGTTTGTTGGACCTCGTAGATTCGATGATGATGACTGCTTTGTTTATCGACTAGAGCGATCGCATTGGCAGGATAATTATGAAGAGGGATAGATTAGAGGTTTAACTCAATTCCCTGTTCTGTAAATCTAACATCTTTGATTTGCCATGCTGGATTATCGATCAGAGTTTTTCTTAAGCTACCAAAAAGATTAAATTTTTCACAACTAGAGAGGGAGATAAATCTTCTTTTAGAATTAGTTGCAACTTGAAAATCGATCGTAGCTATCCCTGTTGGAGAATTATTCATGACCTTATAACTACCTAGGTTAAATTCATTAATATTACTTTTTTCAATTACCTTAGCTACAGCCATTTCTAGAGAGTTATTAGCAGGTAAATCTGCTCTCTCAGCAATAAAGTCACTACATTGATTGTTGGCTTGATAAATATTAATAGCTACTGTAGCTTTAGAATCTACGCTAGGAGATTTAGATGTTTTAGTTGTTTCTGGACTTATAGGTTTTACTTGGCTATTATCATCTTTGTTAGGGCTTTGGTTCGTGGGAGTTAGACTATCAGGGTTGGTAAAGAGGGGATTTCTCGCAATATTTGGGTTAGGGGTATTTGTAGCGTTAGGGGAAGTTGTCGGACTAGGAGAGTTTTGGCTGATAGTATTGGGATCAGAAGCAGAACTACAACTAACTAAGCCAACTATTAATCCAAGAGTAATACTGCCTAAAACTGATTTTAAAAATGGGTTTAAATTTATTGGTTTCAATGCTTTTTTCCTTGCTCTTAGTAGCCAAGGCTCGTGGGATAATATTTTCACTATTCTTAATCTTCTTTCCATAAAACTCCTTATCAATATTACAATATTATTTGATTTATGTTGATTCATGAAACTGCCCAGAGACCAGATTCACGCATAATTTATTTACAACAGCAATTATTACCTAGGGACTAATTTGATGATAAATGGTTTCAAGTGGGGGCAGCGGACTTATTTGATGGGGATATTAAACGTAACTCCTGATAGCTTTAGTGACGGGGGGGAGTTTGACTCGGTAGACAGGGCGATCGCCCAAGCCCATCATCTAGTAAATCACGGCGCAGACCTGATTGATATTGGGGGGCAATCTACTCGCCCTGGAGCAGAACAAATTACTCTAGAGGAGGAGATAGCAAGGGTAATTCCCGTAATCCAAGCTCTCCGGCAAGCAGGGCTTACCCAACCTATTTCTGTAGATACTACCAGAGCTGAAGTAGCAGCTAGGGCAATTCAGGCGGGGGCAGATTTAATTAATGATATTTCTGGTGCTACTTTTGATCCCCTCATGCTCAAAACCGTGGCTAAATTAGGTATACCGATCGCCCTCATGCACCTCCGGGGAACTCCGGCTACGATGCAAACCCTGACAGATTATGAAGATGTGGTGAGGGAAGTCTACAAGTTCCTTGAAGAGCGGATCAAAGCAGCTCTAGCAGCAGGAATTAAACCAGAGAACCTAATTATTGATCCCGGCCTTGGTTTTGCGAAAACTGCCGAGCAAAACATAACTTTGTTGCGAAATCTGGCTCGGTTCCGTTCCCTAGGTGTACCAATTTTAGTTGGGGTATCTCGCAAGAGCTTTATTGGCAAAATTCTCGATCGCCCAGACCCCAAGGATCGCTTATGGGGAACTGCGGCGGCAACTTGTGGAGCGATCGCCCAAGGAGCAGACCTTATTCGCGCCCACGATTTTCCTCAAACCTACGAAGTGGCAAAGGTAGCGGATGCTCTTTGGCGGTGATTGTTTTTCGAGAAGATAAGATTCCCTTAGAATTGACCCTAAAATTGAAAGTATGAATGTAATTAATCTCCCTAGTTCTACCCAGTCTCCCCAACGCCTAGATGCTTACCTTGCTCAAGAGGTGGGAGATTTAGAGATGAGCTTATCTCGATCGCGCCTCCAAAAACTTATCGAAGCGGGGCAAGTGCAGCTTAATGAGCAAGTTTGTACCGAAAAAAAAACCTTGGTGCAACCGGGCGATCGCATCTCCCTCTCTATCCCCCCGGCTGAAACCCTTGACCTGCAACCAGAAGCGATCCCCTTAGATATCCTCTACGAAGACGATCAATTATTAATTATTAACAAACCCGCCGGGATGGTAGTGCATCCGGCTCCCGGGCATAGTCAGGGTACTTTGGTGAATGCCTTACTTGCCCATTGTCCCTTGGCTAGTGTGGGGGGAGTCCTGCGTCCCGGTATAGTTCATCGGCTAGATAAAGATACTACGGGGGCGATCGCCGTAGCGAAAACTGACCACTCCCATCACCATCTCCAGCAACAACTCAAAGCTAAAACTGCCCATCGGGAATACCTAGGTATTGCTTACGGTTCTCCCCAAACTGAATCTGGCACAGTAGATCAGCCCTTGGGTCGCCATCCCATCGATCGCCAGAAAATGGCTATTATCCCCCTCGATAAAGGCGGAAGGGCTGCTATTACCCACTGGCAAATTTATGAAAGATTAGGCAACCATACGGTGATCAAGTTTCAGCTAGAAACTGGACGTACCCATCAGATACGGGTTCATAGTGCCTACCTCCGACATCCTATTATTGGTGATCCAGTCTATGGTCGAGGTAAGGATATTGGGGTTAACCTGCCCGGTCAGGCTCTCCATGCCTGGAAGTTGCGCCTCATCCACCCAGTTTCTGGAGAGTTGATTGAAGCGATCGCACCCCTGCCTGAAACTTTTTTGACTTTACGAGAGGTCTTGCGGCGTAGAGCCTCTTAAAATTCTAATTAAATTCTAATTAAACTTATGGTACAAGTCAAAATTTACGGACTGGCAGAATACTTAAATCCCCATAAGCTGCAACTTTCTGAAGTTATTCATAGTTGTGTAATAGATGCTCTAAAATATCCAGTCAACAAACGTTTTCACCGCTTCTTTCCCCTCGATCGCCCTGATTTTTTCTTCCCTTCTGAACGGAGCGATCGCTATACAATCTTAGAAATTAGTCTGATCGAAGGACGTAGTGTAGAGACAAAAAAACAGTTGCTAAGGTTACTCTTTGAGCGATTACAACCGCTAGGAATCCCTGCTCTAGATTTAGAAATAACCATCTTTGAAAATCCCAAACACAACTGGGGATTTCGGGGGTTGCCCGGAGATGAACATCAGCTCAATTACACCATTGAGACCTAGATGTTGCCTCCTTAGGCCTTAACTCACAGATGGTCGGCATCTTTACCCAGTAATGTAACAAAGTATTAAGCAAAATGGTATAACTTAATTTGTGGATAGTCTTAAAGAAGTAATGATTTTTTGGGAAGGATGTCCCCCGCAGCGCAGAGGACATCCTTCCGGGTTTAGCACTACCAATTTGTGATGGGGTATGAACCCATAATTTTTATGCTCATTTATTTGAAATTGTTGATAAGAGAGTAATTTATGAAGATTTATCGATCGATCCTTAGCTTAGGTTTTGCCCTAATTACCATATTTTTAGTTAGTTGCAGTAGCCCTGTTGCCGTAGCACCTCCAGTCTATAGCCCTACCCAAATATCGCAAGTTGCCCGCTATCAAGGGGTTTTACAGGGATTTCGAGATCAATTTCCCAGATTAGGCGAGATGATCGCCATTAAGCAGTGGGTAGATGTGGGAACTTTTATCCATGGCCCCTTGGGTGAGCTGCGTCAGAAAACTAGTTATGTGATTCGGAATATTGTGCCAGAAGCCGGAGTCAAAAAGGCTAACACCATTGCTGACCAGATGTTTGCTAGCCTAGAGGCGATCGATAAAGATGCCGCTGCCAATGATTTCGCTGGCACCAACAAAAACTACAAAAAAGCTCTAGGAGCCTTTGATGAATTCTTGCAACTATTAGGAAACTTGTCCTAAGCTTAGAATTACGAGATTTTCTGGGGATTGATAAATTCTAAATTTTTGCCTACGGCGGCTTGGATATTGGGTAACTTATGCAGATCCAGTTGCTGTTGGAGACCCCGGAGGATCGCTGATACCATCCCCGGCCCTTGGTATGCCCAGCCAGTATAAATTTGTACTAAACTCGCCCCAGCATTGATCTTCTGCCAAGCATCGGCTGCGTTAAAAATACCTCCGACTCCAATAATGGGTAGATTACCCCCAGATTGCTGATAGATGGAGCGGATGATGGCGGTAGATTTTTCTTGGAGCGGCGCACCACTAATACCTCCCGCTTCTTCTGAGATTAAATTACCTGTAGTAGGAATAGTAAGAGTTTTCAGACCTTGACGGCTGACAGTAGTGTTGGTAGCAATGATTCCTCCTAGTTGATGCTGGAGAGCAAGGCGGGTAATTTCTAGAATTTCTGATTCTTCTAGGTCTGGGGCAATTTTTACTAAGAGGGGTTTGCCCGTAGTATTTTCCGCTTGGAGGGCTGCGAGGAGGGGAGCTAGAAACTCTCCAGACTGGAGCGATCGCAACCCTTGGGTATTGGGAGAACTAACATTAACTACAAAATAATCTCCCCAAGCTTGGAGTAGCCGAAAACTAGCCACATAGTCACTCACAGCATCTTCTAAGGGCGTGATTTTAGATTTTCCCAAATTTATGCCGAGGGGAATGGGTCGGGGGGAATCACCGAGAGCTTCACCTAAAGCAGCTAACCGGACAGCAAGAGCAGCACTGCCTTGATTATTAAAACCCATACGATTGAGGGCAGCGCGATCTCTAGGCAGCCGAAACAATCGGGGCTGAGGATTTCCGGGTTGACCATGGTAGGTCACAGTTCCCAATTCTGCAAACCCAAACCCCAAACTATTCCACAGGTTAGCTGCCACGCCATCTTTATCAAATCCCGCAGCCAGCCCTACTGGATTAGAAAAATTCACCCCCCAGAGACTTTGCCTGAGGCGATCGTCCTCTAGACAGTAAGATTGGTGTAGCTGCTGTCGCAACTTTAGACGAATAGAATTCTGAGGATACTGTCCTAGCCAACTTAAAAACCCTAAAAGCCTCTGATGCAACTCTTCAGGATCGATTTTTAAGCCAGAAATTAAAATTGGACTGATAATAGACTGATAAATGTTCATTGCTTGGCTTTTAACTGTTCACTGTAAAACCATTATGGGTCAACCACCACCAAATCCCCATGACGATAGACAATTAATTGCCCTAGAGCGTGTCCTTCAGACTCTTAGGGAGGAGGAGAATCCTGAAGTATTAATTGAAACTACTCTCAATTATTTGCAGGCTGAATACGATTATCGGTTGATTTGGATTGGTTTGTACGATCGCCTAGACCATCGACTCTTTGGGAAGGGTGGTGTAATTCCGACTGGGGATATGAGCTTTCTTAAGCAACGCTTCAATCTTAATCCGGGGGATATTCTGGAACAGGTTGTAATCCAACAGCGCCCAGTGGGGGTTCCAGATCTGCAACAGGAAACTAGGGCAGGGGAATGGCAACGCGTTGCTCAATCCTGTGAAGTCCAAGGGACGCTGCTGTTTCCTATTCGCTGCAAGGATCGCTGTTTTGGGGTCGTGCTACTAGGCTCACAACTATGGGGAGTTTCGCCCCGCCAAGGAGAAAAGGCTGCTTTTTCCTTAGTTTTTGGCGGGTTAGCTGCTGCTTTATATCAAATTGAGAATGACTGGCAGCGATCGTCCACTAAGCGGGCTGACCAACCTCTATTTAATCTCCTCGAACAACTGCTGCAACTACCCACCCTGACTGCCCGCCTCGAAGCAATTGTGGGTATGACCCAAAGTTTTATTAATCCTACTCGGACAAATATCTATTGGTACTCTCCAGAAAAACGCTACTTTTGGCATCGGGTGGGCAATCGACAAATGGCGCGAGGCTTAGAAACCCGTCATGTAAATGCTGCGGGAATTACGGTCAGCGAGGCCACGGACTTTTATCAGAATTTAGCTCAGGGGAATATGGTAGCGATCGGCGCCACCCGTAGCCCCCTAAAAGCAGAAAGTACTGGCAAACTTCTGTCTCGGCTGAAGGCACGATCGCTCTTGGCAGCACCAATTCTTGCTACCGATGATCTTTTAGGATTTCTGGCTGTAGAAGATAGCCAACCTCGCATCTGGGAAGAGGCGGAACGGAACTATGTCCGGGGGATTGCCCAACTGGTTGCCCTAGTATCTGTTAATGAAGATCTAGAAGCTACCCTAGAACAAAGTCAGCAAGATATAGCTTTTAGTCAAAAGATCGCCCAAATTATTCTGAATAGTCCTAATAGCGTTGATGCCCTCAAGCAATCTACTAATTTATTAAATAAACGCTTAAGAACCGATTATGTGCTGGTACTCCAAGAGGAACCGGGGGGAGCCTTAAAACTTATCCATCAGTCCCATCCTCCCGATTACCACCCCTTAACCGTGGCTCTAGAAAGGTTGAATCCCCGGGATCGAGAGATGATCTTTCAAAAAGACCGGGAAGTTCTGGCGATCGAGGATCTCCCAGAAAGTAACCATGTGCAAAATTGGTTGCCTAGCCTCAGTTCTTTAGGAATTAGGAGCTTAATTATTGCAGCCATCAATACCCCCGGCACAGGGGAAGAACCCTCCCTATTAATTTTTGCCCAGAGTAATCCTCGGACTTGGAATTCTCTAGAGCGTGGTTTGGTGAGTATTGTGGCTGGGCAGTTACGAATGTTAAGTAACTTCTTTGCTGGCCAAGAACAAGTAGCTAAAGCAACTTTGATCTCCCAAACCCTAGAAGACGGACTACAAGTTCTCTGGTCTTTACCCAAAAATCCTCGGAAATTTACTGCTAAATGGCTAGAGTATCTAGCTATGGTTTCTACTTGCCCCTCGGTGTCTCTGTGGCAATGGAGTAGTGGAGATACAACTAAGCCCAATTTAGAGTTGGGGCTGTTCAAGTTGACAGAACTATTTGTAGCTCCGGGCTTAGATTTACCCAAGCATTTGGCGATTCCTGCCGCCGATCCTCTCATCCAGTTGATATTAGGAGAGCCGGGGTTTGTGTACCTAACCACAGCAGATCTATCTGTTTCTATGCGAAAAGTATTTCAGGGGGCAGGCTTAGAGCAGCTTTTATTTATTGCCTTGCCCACAGAAAAAATTACCAAGAAATCTTCATCTACCCCAGAAGCGTCATCTCACATCGTGTTTTTATTTGCCGATCAGCAGAATATTCCTGCCTATCTATGGCAAGCTATGGGGCATAATCCTGTGTTGATGACTCTGCTCCAGCACTTTGTAATTACTCGCCATTATCAACAAAAACAGTTTTTAGATAGTCAAGAGCGATCGCAACTCCAGACTCTAAATTGGTACAAGCACTCTAGTTTATCTCTGTTGCACCAATCCATGATTGCAAGGATAGCTAGTCTATTGCAGGTAGATTCTACGGCGATTCCCGGAGAAGGGGGGCAATTACAACAAATGCGGACTACTCAAATTTTGCGCCAATTAGAGACCATCTTGGCTACCCTAAACCCCGTGCTAACCCAAGAGTTGTGGGAGCTAAAAACAGAGTTAACGGCTGTACCTTTGGGAAGCATAATTAAGCGATCGCTGCGTACCCTAGAATCTCTTTGTCAACAACGTCAAGTAGGGCTAGTGGTGTTAAATAATTTATTAGGTGGGGTCTACGCCGATCGCTGGAAATTAGAATGTATTATTTTTGAGATCCTACTAACTTGTATTTTCCATGGGGCGTCGGGAAATCGTCTAACTATTGCCACAAATATTGTAAATAATAGTAAAGCGATCGTTCCTTCCCCAGAAGTCCAGAAAAAAGAAACTTCATCTGGTCAGTTTCTAGAACTAATTATTGCCGAGAAACAACAAAGGTCAGAAGCTATAGAAGATGCATCTGCACCTATTATCAATAGTCAACAAAACAATCAAAATAATTCCAGTATATTTAAGCAATCACCCCCGACGCTCCACTGGAAAATATGCCAACAAATCGTCCGTTCTTGGGGCGGAGATTTGCAATTCGTCCAACTCCCAGAAGGCCCTTTCTTAACTCGCTTATTATTATTGCTAGTGGACTAATAATTTGACCCAAATATTTAACTTTAGGATATCTCTTGAACAGAACTTACCCCACCCTAGCCCTCCCCTTGCCAAGGGGAGGGAACAGGATTTCCGATCTTCCCCCTTTGAAAGGGGGAATTAAAGGGGGTAAGTCCAACTAGTAACTTTTACTGGGTATTTTCATTGTCGGAAATCTCCTTAGTTGTTCGCTTATCAAATTTCTGGGCATATTATTGACACATTACAAGGAACTGATTAGTATGACTATATTATCCTACCGAATAGTAGTAGCAGGTATAAGGCAATGAGCAAAAAAGTTAGTATCACTTTAGATGATGACATTCTAAGTTTTGTAGATAATCTCGCCAGCAACCGCAGTAGCTTTATAAATGATGTTCTTTGGCAAGAGAAACAAAGAGTTTTCCTCAAGGAACTAAAAGAGGCTTACCAAGATCAGAATACAGACGAGGATTTGCAAGAAGAGATTTCAGTTTGGAATCTTACAATAGCTGATGGTTTAATAGATGCCTAATGGGATATTGCTTTATAAGCGTGGGGAAATATGGTGGGTTGATTTAAGACCAGTAGTTGGTAAAGAAACTGATAAAGAACGTCCCTGTTTAATTTTACAAAATGATATCGGCAACCAAAATGCAGCGACTACCATAGTTGCTCCTTTATTGCCCGGAATAAAAACTTATCCCTTTGTTGTTAATGTTTTTCCAACTCCTCAAAATGGACTAAATAGAGAGCGGCATATAAATTTAAGTCAAATAAGGACTGTAGATGCTCAGAGAATTACGAATAAGCAGGGAGTTTTAGAAGATGCTTACTGGGTGGAAATTGAGAAAGCTATTAGTATAGAGCTTGGTTTCATTTGAGCGTTCAAGTTTTGATAGGTTGCCCCTAAAATCATTCTTTTTAACTATTATAAAATAGCAATTCTGAGGGGACTTTGCCTCCCACAACTATCTCAAATTCTTTTACTTGTTCAGGAGATTGAAAATAATTGGGTTCAAAAGCTAGGCTAGTATTGGCATAACTAATAATACATTTTTCTTCGATCGCCCCCGCCTCAAGAGAAACTAATTGAGCTATGGGTATATTAAAAGAATTAATGATTTCTCCTGCTTGATTTTGCAGAGAACCAGAGTGGGCGATCGCCTTTAATACTTGATGTAATTTCACATTAGATATTTCTGGAGCGTACTGTAGGCGATCGGCTAAGATTGCTTTAATTTCTGTTAAAGTTAGGGGAGTTTGGAAGCTAGGAAATAACTTAACTAGTTCGGCAATAATCTGGGGACGTTCTTCTGGGAGAGGGCGGAGATTTTGCCTCCTTAAAAATGTCGCTAATTTCCCTAAGGGAATATTTCCACCAACTATATTATTACTAAGAACAGGCGGCCCAAGTCCGGGGGCAACCCGATAATTATCAGTCAAACTACTAGATTTCATTTCTAATTCTAAGGGCAGAGTTAAGTTTAAGTTAAGACTAATTTGATTCAGGAAATTATCCCGATTAACTACAGTGATATCCCAGAGATTAGTTAGGTCTATAGTTTGAGTTTCAGTAATATCTAAAATCACTAAAAAAGATCTGTCCTTAGTAATTCCTAAGGCTTTTCGATGGTTAGAATATCTTTCCAGAAAAGCCGTATAATCTTGCCCAGTTTTACACTCTATCCATAACGGTTCTTGTTCTGCTAAAAAAAGTAAGTCTAAGCCAAATTTATTTGTATTGCCAAGAATAACGTCAGGATTGATTAAGCATTGGTATTCCCATTCATTGGCAATCAGTAGATCGCAGACTTTTCGATAGACAAATCGCTCAAACCAATCTCCATTAAAAAAGTTAGTAAAGGTGCGCTGAGGGGCGGCTTGAATTACTTTGTCAAGAGGGGAATAGTAATAGTAAGACAGAAAAGAATCATCCTTAAGTAGTCGACAAAACTGGGTACAATTAGCGATATCAGTTTGGGTACGATCGCTCAAACTAAGACGAAATCTACTCCCCGTTTGGAGAGCAACTTTAATTTTTTTGAGCAGGGGAGCAAGACTGCCGTAGCGTTCTCCTAAAAACAAAGCGAGGCGATCGAAGACCACATCCACCTCCGTAGGTTGGCGATGGGTGGTAACTATAACTTGATGATGGCTTAACCAAGTTAGTAATTCGGCAATCTGAGGGACTGGAGGAGTAAGAGAACTTGATCTCAGGGTTAATTCTCTAGGTTCTAGCCCGTTAGAGTCTGATCTAAGAGAGTCTGACTTAGAAGAAATTGAGGTAAAATTAGGAGGATTGGGGGTAGTGTGGTGGCTAGGAAAGCTGACTAAGGGCGATCGCTGCTGGGTTTTTGCCAGATGAGTAAGCAACTCTTGGAGTTGCGAAATTGTATCGCTATTAATCTTTTGAGATTGCTGAGAAACAACAAGTTGATTTTGTAGTTGCTGGATTTGCTCTTGAAAAGTAGCCAAAGTTTCTAAGCCTGATCCAGTACCAACTTGGCTAATTTGCGACTCGATCTCATTGACTGCTTGGGCTACCCGGCGGACTTCTTGGAGAATTTCTGCCTTGGATTGGTTTTCTTGACGTTTGCTGAGGAAAGCGGCGGCGATCGCTCCCATAGTTCCCCCAGCTAGGGCAAAGCCAGAACCTCCACTAGGCATCATTAAGGACACAGTTGCCCCCATAATTAAAGTCATCGCTCCTACTAATAAACCGTTTGTGACCCACTTCCCCATTGCCAACCTCACTTTAAACCCTATGGTCTCCCTCTCTTCTAGTTTACAAGCTCGCCTTGCTACCCCGCTGCAAATTGGTAATCTTGCTGTGCGGAGTCGAGTCTTGCAGTCCCCCCTCTCAGGAGTGACGGATTTGGTATTTCGCCGTCTGGTGCGTCGCTATGCCCCCGATTCTATGATGTACACCGAAATGGTTAATGCTACAGGATTGCACTACGTCCGGGAATTGCCCAAGATCATGGAATTAGATGAGCAAGAGCGCCCCATTAGTATTCAACTCTTTGATTGTCGCCCAGATTTTTTAGCTGAGGCAGCGGTGATGGCGGTAGAAGAAGGAGCCGATACCATAGATATTAATATGGGTTGTCCAGTAAATAAGATTACCAAGAACGGTGGCGGATCTTCTTTGCTGCGGGAACCAGCCCTAGCGGAGGCGATCGTCCGGGCAGTAGTGGAGGCGGTGGCGGTGCCTGTAACAGTAAAAACCCGGATCGGCTGGACTGATAAAGAAATTAATATTCTAGATTTTGCCCAACGGATGGAAAATGCTGGAGCCAAAATGATTACAGTCCACGGTCGGACTCGCGCCCAAGGCTACAACGGTAACGCTAAGTGGGAATGGATTACGAAGGTGAAGGAAATCCTCACCATTCCCGTGATCGCTAATGGGGATATTTTCTCAGTGGAGTCGGCGGTGCAGTGCTTGGAGCAAACTGGGGCGGATGGGGTGATGTGTTCGCGGGGGACTTTGGGTTATCCCTTTTTGGTGGGGGAAGTTGATTATTTCCTCAAAACGGGTTTGCAAAGAACTCCACCCACGGCGATCGAGCGCCTAGCCTGTGCTAGGGAGCATTTGGTGGCCCTCCACGAATATAAGGGCGATCGCGGCGTGCGGCAGGCTAGGAAACATATGACTTGGTATGCCAAAGGATTTTCGGGAGCTGCCCAACTGCGGGGGGAATTATGCTTAATTGATTCTGTCCATCATGGGGTAGATTTAATTGATAAGGCGATTAATTTTCTCCAGCAAGAAATAACTCAAAAAGAAGTTAATTTCCTTTCTAGTTAGGGCAGTGGGGCGCAAGGCTCGCGCCCAGAAGGTTTGCCCTGGGCCATAGTTTCTAAACTGGATTTGGCATGGATAGTGCTTCAGCGATCGCAAGGGTTACTAGACCCGGCGTTTTGGGCGATCGCCATACCTGTTTAGGGAACAATTTGGGTAAGGAATTAGATAATAAAACTAAAGGATCCCCAAGGCTAGATACTGCTGCTACTATCGCAGCGGCTTCTGCCACGCTAGATATACCCACAGCTTGGGCAACTATTAAAGAAGGATTAGGTACAGGAACTTGAGCCAAAATCTCTTGGGGAATAGCTAGGCAAGGTAACTGCCAATTTTCTGCGAGAGCCATTAATCCCGGTTCTTGAGCTTTGCGATCTAGAGTTGCAAAACCGGCGATCGCCTCCCTGCTTAAACCATAGCTTGCTAAAGTTTGCATCACTGCCCATTCCATTAAATCTCCAGAACTACCCCGTTTGCAACCAATACCTACCCACAGAGTTCTGGGAGAGAAATTAGAGATTTTCGTGTTCTCCCTCCCCTGAGGAATACTACTTAAGTCGCTGTCCTTATTTTTCATCCCATTGCAGCTATGAGGGTTTTTCCCGTTTGATAGTCGAAGAGAAATAATTGCTCTAAATCTACTACTACGGAGATGCGATCGCCCACCCTGCCTTGCCATAAACCGCTCACTTGGAAATTAAGCACAATTTCTGGCTCTAAGGTGCCTCGAATCAGGGTTTCTTTGCCCAAGGGTTCGATCAAATCTATCGTTATGGTTAGGAGAGGTAAATTTGGTAAATGCGGCAGGTTAACTAAGTTAGAGGTATCAGGATTTGCTGGAGCCAAGTGGAGATGTTCTGGGCGAATACCTAGATCAAAGCGTTCTCTGTCTTGGTAGTTAAGGTTTTTCCCATCTTGGCGTTTCCATGCCAGAGGAAAAGGTAGAGTTTGGTCTCCGATCTGCCAAACCCCTTTATAAAAGAACGCTGGCAAAATATTCATCGGTGGACTGCCCAAGAAACTTGCAACCATGCGATTCTGCGGTTGGTGATACACCTCTTCTGGAGTGCCAATCTGTTGGATTTGTCCGCGATCGAGAATCACGATCTTGTCAGCTAGGGTCATGGCTTCTACCTGATCATGGGTAACGTAGATAGTAGTAATGCCTACCTTTTGGTGCAGTTGTTTTAGTTCTGCCCGCGTGCCATCCCGCAGTTGGGCATCTAAATTGGAGAGAGGCTCATCTAGCAAAAATACTTGGGGTTGACGGACGATCGCCCTGCCCAAGGCAACTCGTTGTTGCTGCCCTCCTGAGAGTTGCTTCGGTTTGCGATCGAGTAAATGGGCAATATTTAGAGATGTGGCCACTTGCTGAATCTTTGCTTGAATTGTCCCAACTTCAGCTTGGCGCATTTTCAACCCAAAGGCGAGATTTTCCGCCACGCTCATATGGGGATAGAGGGCATAATTTTGGAACACCATCGCCACATCCCTTGCCCGGGCTGGAATTTCATTCATCAGGGTCTCGCCAATATATAGCTCTCCAGAAGTGGCTTGCTCTAGCCCTGCGATCGTCCTGAGAATTGTCGATTTCCCGCAACCCGAAGGCCCTACTAACACCCAAAACTCCCCATCCGGGACAGTAAAAGTAATATCCTCGATCGCCGAATTCTGATTAAACCTACGAGTAATGCTATCTAGTCTGACTGTTGCCATA
>Ga0105048_10010471_pt1 | contig 14688 bp, 10 predicted proteins | sample MAT05_FD_78382 | JGI IMG/M metagenome (GOLD analysis project Ga0105048, IMG submission 78382) | Freshwater microbial communities from Lake Fryxell liftoff mats and glacier meltwater in Antarctica - MAT-05 | ecosystem: Environmental > Aquatic > Freshwater > Ice > Liftoff microbial mat | place... | reverse complement strand
CAAAAGCTTTGTTTCATTCGTTAGATTGGGATAAACAACAGGCGTTGAATGCATTGGCGCCGCAGAAAATTGCCGTACCGAGTGGCTCGCAAATTCGCATCACCTATTTTTTCAATGGTGCTACACCTGTATTATCTGTTCGCCTGCAGGAAGTGTTTGGCCTGGCGGATACGCCAAAATTAAATAACGGAAAAACATCATTGGTACTTCACTTGTTGTCGCCGGGATATAAGCCCGTACAAATAACATCAGACCTCAAAAGTTTTTGGAACAATCTTTATTTCGAAGTTAAAAAAGAACTGCAAAGACGTTACCCCAAACATGCCTGGCCCGACGATCCATGGTCGGCTCCCGCTGTTGCAAAGGGAAAGAGCCATAAAAATTAAGTGCTGAACGCCAACGTTAATTTCAATTGATGACAATCTTTTTTGTCGCCTTCTGTCCGTCTTTTGTGACCTCTACAAAATATACGCCTGGTGTAAGTTTGGAAGCGTCGAACTCCACTATGTTTTTATTCTTCGCAATGGGCACTTCCACCGTTTGGCCGAGCACATTGATGGTTCTGAATTCAGCCCCTTCAAGCGTTTGTCCTTCCAACATAAATTTAACTCGCGCCGGATTAGGGTAAACGTTGATGCCTAAGCCCAAATTGTATTTTTGAATAGAAGTGGTGTTAACCGCCTTTTTTATCGTGAAACTGTACTCAAATTTACTGCCAAAATCAGCATTAAAAGTTTTAATTACAGTTCCCGAAGAATCTTTTAATCTCACGTAACCTGCGCCCTGGGCCGAATTGGCAAACCATTGCAAGCCGTCTCTGCCTGTATCCTCAACCACTAATCTAAAACAGCCAATGAGGTTGAAGTTGTCGAGATAGGTTGTATTTGCGGCGCCAAAATTACTTTGTCCTAAAATGTTATCATATTCATCAAACAGGGTGTAAGTATTTTGCGCCCATAAATTATTGGTTCTGAATTCAACTGAAAAATATCGCGGTATTAAATCAGGAGCAACAAAAGCAGATCTGTACCGGTTATTAAAAGCATATTGATCCGTTGTATTATTGGTCTTTTTAATTTCGGCATTAAAAATATTGCCGGCAGGCTGCACATCTTGGTTCCAAAGCGTGTTGAGTGGTAACACTACAATTGCTGTATCCATAAAATTTAAATTCCCATTCCATACAAAAGTTTGCTTGTTGGCCGAGTTATTGAGCCAATAGTCAATTTCTATTGCTGTTAAACTTATCGACCCTGTATTCTGAACGAGAATTACAGGGTTAGCGCACATAGGATTTGTTCTTGCATGCAACACTTTAGTGCTTGGCGCCAGAACGTCGATAATATTCGCGTCTAAAGAACGGTTGGCACCGCCGTAGGTAATTAATTGATTCGCTACAATAAACCTATAATCGCCATTCTGATTTGGAGGCGGCGAACAATTGTAATCCATCGTTACTGTTGAACCAGGCGTAACTAAAGGCGTTAAATCAAATTCTTTTACAACGGAAGATTGTCCCGGACACCAGCCCTGCCTATCATATAACCAAGTGCCTCCCTGAGGATACACAGGGTTGTACGAACATTTATCAGAGATTTGCCAGGTAAATTCGTTTGAACCGCCTGCTAAATTGAAGAAGTGGTTAATTTGTCCGCCGTTTTGCTGAAATTCTCCTTCTGCGCCATGACCGGTTATGATAGAGCGGAGTTTATAATTCTGCCCGCTACTTAACAATGGCACATTTAAAATACCAAAACGCGAATCATTTAAAACGTTACTAATCCCCACCCCGCCTAAGCGCGCAGCACCCTGCCACAGTTGGTTAAACTGCAAAACATTTCTTGGAGGTGTTCCAACAATAAACCAAAAATCAATATCCATTTGTTCCTGAAATTCGCCGCCTAACGCCATCAACATTCTGCGAGGTCCTTTTAATACCGGCGCAAAATCACTTACATCGAAAAACCATGATTTGCCGGTAGCACCCAGATTTAAGCCGATGCCGTAAGGCGTTACAAAAGACATAATCTCGTTATAAAAAGGAAACCTGTTGTAATAATTGAGATTGGTAATGTTAATGGTGCCTTGCGAACCAACGGCAAGGGTTCCTGTAAGAACACCGGTGTCGCCATTGAAAATTTTTATCGGCGTTGTTTGATACTGCAAAGTTGTAGAAAAAACATTCACCGCATCATGCACCAATGGGCCTAACGCAGAATTATTTACAACAGTATATTGCTGCACGATATTTGGATTACGGGCAACCGAATCTTTTACAACAAGGGTTGAGCTTGTGATCCCGTAGGTGCCTTTCAAAAATACAAGGTTAGGTCTCAGGTTTGTTTCTAAGAACATTCTGGTGAGATCATTCCCTCTGTCGTACGTCCACTGCAGGTTAACACCCGCTGACGTTAAAATGTTCTTCGAGTCGGCAACCAACAGGCCCGTGCCTTCGTCTAGTTTATAATACCCAACTAAATTAACGTAAAATGGGTGCGTCGCATTCAATGGTTTGTTCATCCAACCTTGTATGTCTGCGGCCGACAATTCTTTATTCCAAATACTGAATTCGTTAACTCTGCCTTTATAATTATTGTTCAGGTTTTGATCTTTTCCTAAAATCAAATTCAAAATGCTCATCGCTTTGGTTTTGCCAACTCCCGAAGCCCAAAGTGCGCCGTTGAGGTAGATTCTCATGTTGCCCGTGACTGCATTTTTTGTAAATGCCCAATGATTCCACTGCCCACCTTGCTCTGCCGCGGTTGCCGTTTTATTTATCCTGTCGAAACTGTTACTTGCATACCCACAATCAAAATAAACATTATTATCGCTCCAGGGCAAATGAATACTCAATTGTCTGTTGTTAGGGCTATTATCGTATCCATAAATAAAATGAGTATTTAAGGGCATCAAGGCAGCGTTACCAAAAGCCCAAAACGCCATCGTAACTTCGTTGTTGATGGATGATAACATTGACGTGTTAAGGATAACATGACCAGAAGCAGACAAGTCGAGCGCATAATTATTTTTAGCGTAAATACAAACCGTTGAAGTTGCTGCACTACCATTAAATACAATTAAATTGCTTGGGTTGGTATTGGTGAAAGAAAATTCAATTAAAATATTGCTGTTCCCGTTCCAAACAAATGGCGTGTAAAATTGAATCCGGTTATTACCGTTCACAAAAGAATAATTGCTGTTATATACATTGCTAAAGCCAGTTAATGTTGGCGCATTTCCATCCAATACTGTGGCGCTGGTATGTTGCAGGCCGACTTTAAAAAAATTCACGTTCCCTCCGGTATTCGCTACGTTCAATACAATGCCATTGATGTTTCCGGCGACAAAGCCTGCCGCGGTTAATTCAGCGGCTGTGTAAAGGATCTGCGATTTACCGGATTTCTCGTTTGATTTCAACAGATTAGGCACCGCCGTATTGCCGGTTCCAATAGTGTATTGATTTTCGGAAATAATATTATTTAAAACAACATTGTTCTGCGTAAAATTATAATAGTCGAAAATGATCTGCGAGGTATAAATAAAATTTGTGCCCGAAAAATTCGAAATGATATGGCTTGGCGCATTTCTTAAATCTTGTTCAACCTTTGTGGAGTCAACAATGTAAGTGTTGCAGGAATAATCCCATTCGCCGCACCCCTGATTGCGAAGCGTTTGCGTGGATACCAAATTATTTTTACACCGCATGTTGTATTTCATGATAATTTTCTCGAAGCTAAGGTTGGGATTGTTCGGAAAAGAGATCATCGTGTCTCTGCTGGTACTGCCATACTTAAAGCTTTTTATTTTGATGGTGTCACCGAGCTGCTGCGCCATTAAGTTTGATGTGATAAAAATCAAACACAAATAAAATATATTTTTCATGCGATTACTTTCTGTTAAGGTAAAAATAATAAAAAAAACGACGATATCTGTAAGGATTTAGATGTATAGAATTAATTCTGCTAACCGACACCCCTGCGTGTTTGGTTTTTAAGCAGACAGATAAAAATCAAAGCTTTTCTCGGCCGCTGTTTAACGCGGGCGAAGAAACGTCAATGCGGATTGTAGATAATTATTAATGTATGAAATCCTGGCCAACACATCTTCAGGCTTACCCGCAATAAGCTAGGCTTTCTCCTTTTACAAAAGCTTCTACTGCCTAAAAGCCTTTAAAATGGTCCCGGTCGTCCAAGATCGATTTTTTCATCCCCTTGTTTATATGGCAGGTAAGTAAAAATAAACTGGAACATCTCTTCGGTCGTTTTCATGCTTTCTACACCGTTACCCTGTGTAATAAGCCTTGGCGGATGGTAAGGGTTGTTCGTGTTATCAACTGTGTTGTCGTACGTGCCGTACACGTGAATGCTGGTGCCCGCTTCAAGCTTTACTGGATTTTTGTACGTATAATAATATTGCCATCTGAAATCCCAGTTTTTTATTTTAATCAAGCGAATAGTATCGCCATTGGGTTTCAATGCAAAAGCCCACAAGGTTTTACCAATTAAATGCATGTGTGGGTTCACCGACAACATTGAGATGGCGCCCGACAGTGTAAACCGCGTATGAAATGTTTTGACTGTATTGGGAGGGATCACAAACTCAGGCGCAATGGCCGATACACCAAAAGTGCCCATTTGGGTTTCTTTGATTGGACGTTCTATGGCCGTTTTTCGGTAAAATACATTGATATAACTGCTATCGAGCACATCTATATTGCTGGGACCATAGTGAATGTTGTTCAGCAAAAAAGCGCCATTCTTTTTAAAATGATACCCCCCAATCGCCGCAGGGTAAGCCGGTGGAATGTATCCAGGCAAATAATAAACTGTGTTGGGCGTTAGTAAAGGAAACTGAGGCTGCAGATTGTCGGTATAGGGCAGGTTCATGTTTTTATAAACCGTCATTAACTGAGCCTTTGTATCAAAAGAAACCGACTCGCCTAATTTGTAATTTGATTTTCTTTTCACATCGTAAGAAATCAAATGTCCGTTTACATGGTGAATGAGCTTTCGGTGATCGGGCACAAATTCAACAAAATCAATGAGTGTATCCTTTTCAATTTCATAGGGATATTTCATGATTAAAAAAACATCAGTTCCGTTACCTTTTATATTTACTGGTTTCTGCGCTTTAATGACCAAGTCAGGTTTTCCAAAATAAGATCCTTTATAAAAAACTGGAAGTGTAGGTTCTTTTAAACTGTCACCACGGGGACAATCATTTTCGACCCATGTTTTTAGTAATTCAATTTCTGCTTCCGACAAAACCTTTTCTCCAATAAAATGCACATAGTCCGCATCGGCAGGCCAAGGCGGCATGTAGCCAGTTTGCGTTACAAACTTGATAAGCTTTGCTTTTTTTATTGCGTCGGCATATCGCAATAAATTAAAAGCGCCGCTTTCGCCGGGCCTGTGACAGGGTGTACAATTTTTAAAGATAATGGGGGCAATGTGATCGCTCCAAGAAATTTGTTTTGTATTCACATCCTGTTCTTTCTTTTTTTCATCAAAACAAGAAAAAAAAGACAAAGAAAAAAATACAAAAAAATATCTGATGAATACGCTCAACCGAGCTAATAAAGATAATAGGGTGAAATCATCAGGTAAACAACAACGCCGGTTATGGTTACGTACAACCAAATGGGATAACTAAAACGGGTGAGCTTTTTATGTTTTTCGCGCTGATCGGTTAAACCGTAATAAAAGGATAAAAGAATCATGGGCAAAACAACAACAGCCAAAAAAATATGTGTTAATAGTATAACAACATAAATTGGCTTAATGCCAGAAACCAAAGCGCCTTCGGTCGCACTCATTATGCCATCATGATCAATGTCGCCATACTTTGTGTCGGGAATAAAATAATGCGCGGTTACATAACTCAATAAAAAAATACTACTGAATGCGAAGGCTGTTAAATTTAGTTTTTTATGAAGCGTTATGTTTTTGCGTTTAATCGCCCAAAGAGAAAATAACAATAACACGGTGCAAGTGCCATTTAAAAAGGCATTCAACATGGGTAGTTTGTAAATAAACGCGGGAAAAGTATCGGGGTGAGGAATATATTTTTGATTTAAAATAACCACAAGCGCGCAAACTGCAACCGTTGTTATATAAATAGTTAGTTTAATATTTTTTTCGCTATACCGGGCAAGAGTTGTCATTAATAAAACTTTTGACAAATGTAAAGCCTAAAGACTAGATATAAAAGAAAAAGACAAGTTTTTCGCCTGCCTTTCATTTAAAATGCTACGCCTTAGCTTTTGGTTGAAAATATGACAAGCGAAGCCGAGACTATTTTTGAGTCGCTTTTAATTGCGCTTGGCTTACGCCCGTTGACGAATAACCCCCATCATGGTACAAATTCTGCATCGTTACCATTCGCGTAAAATCGCTGAAAAGGCTCACACAATAGTTGGCGCAGTCTTCTGAACTTGCATTGCCCAATGGTGACTGCATTTCCGCGAAGTCGTAAAAATCAACAAATCCTTTAATACTTGTTCCCGCTTTGGTTTTTGTGGGTGATTGTGATACGGTGTTGATCCTCACTTTTTTCTCAACACCATAATGATAACCAAAACTGCGGGCAATACTTTCGAGCATCGCTTTAATGTCAGACATGTCGGTGTAAAACGGGAAAGCCCTTTGCGCACCCATGTAAGTGAGGGCTACAACAGAACCCCACTCGTTGATGGCGTCTAATTTATAAGCAACCGCCAGCATTTTGTGAAAAGAAAGCGCCGAAATATCAGCCCCTTTTTGATAATAATCGTAGTTTAGGGATGTGTACGGAATGTCCTTGCGCATATTCACACTCATGCCGATTGAGTGCAAAACAAAATCAATTTTCCCACCCAAATGTTCCATCGACTCTGTAAACAATTTCTCAATCTCTTCAACACTTGTGGCATCAGCGGGAATAATTTTAGAGCCGGTTTGTTCAGCAAGCTTATTAATTTCACCCATGCGCATCGCGATCGGAGCGTTGGTCAATACAAATGTTGCGCCTTCTTCGTGCGCCTTCAAAGCAACCTTCCAGGCAATTGAATTTTCATCTAACGCACCGGTTATGATGCCACGTTTTCCTTTTAATAAATTATAAGCCATATTGTTGATCTATTTTGGGCAAATGTAACAAAAATTAGTAAAAAAATAATCGTTCCTCGCAAAAGACGCCGCCCTGCCAAACAAGTGCCTACGTGCTTTTTCATTAAAAAATTAAGTATCCAATTTATTATCCAAAAAAAATTATAAAGCAGCCGGTGTTTCTTATTTATTTTTATTTTTTCTGCCTAAATGTATTTTCGTATAAAATACATTGCAAAAAATAATTTTTAAACCATAAACAAACTGCCGATTACGTTGCGAAAGGCAAAAGGCGCGAGGGTTTGGAAAACGCTGCTTTGAGTTCTGTAAGAATAGTTTCACATAACACCACAGCGGATTTTGAGTTCCAGTAGAAATTCAAAGGCTGTTTGCGGTTAAAGATTCAACAACTCTTTGGCATTCACCAATGCCGATTGTGTTGGATTACCAGTACTTAACATTTTCGCTACCTCAGTAATTCTTTCTTCGTTATTCAGTTGCTTAATATACGAGACGGTTTTATCACTGTCGTCTTTTTTATATACAAACAAGTGATGGTCACCTTTACTGGCCATCTGCGGCAAATGGGTGATTGCTATCACTTGCATAGATTTTCCCATGTTTAAAAGAATAGTTCCGATTTTATCGGCCACATCGCCACTTACACCTGTATCTATTTCATCGAAAATAATCGTCGGCAATTGTTTTTTGCTAGCCAACAAAGCCTTTAAACTTAGCATTAAACGCGAGAGTTCTCCACCACTGGCTACTTTGTGCAGTTCATTTAATATGCCGCCTTTATTCGCCGAAAACATAAATTTAACCTGATCTAATCCAGAAACGCTGAGCTCAAACAACTGATTTAATTCTATTTTAAAACTTGCGTTTTCCATTGAGAGTCCCGATAATAATTCTTTCACTTGTGTCTCAACACTTTTAATAGATTTTAATCGTAGCTCGGACAGTTGTTCTGCGTGTTTGTGGCAATCGGCAGCTAATTTTTCAATCTGTTTGTTTGTTTTTTCGATTTCATCTTCAAGCGATCCAAACTTTAGCAGCTTTTCTTCAATATCACTTTTAATCTTTAATAAACCTTCTTCGTTGCCAACATTGTGTTTTTTAAGCAGACTGTTCAAACGGTCAAGTTTTGTATTTACCTCCCCGAGCTTTGCGCTGTCGCCACTTACATGTGCCTCGGCATCTTCTAATTCAACGGCGAGTTCTTTAAGTTCTATGTAAACGGAATTAACCCTTTCAAAATATTGTAAATAATCCCTTCCATATTTTGAGATCGCCTGCAAAGTTTGTTTCACCTGGTTTAAACTAATCAACAAATTAATGTCGCCACCATTGATGGTATTCGCAGCGTTCATCAAGTTATTCTTAATAACTTCGGCATTTTCGAGTGTTGAACTTTCTTCTTCGAGTTTTTTTAATATGCCTAGTTTTAGGTCGGCTTCTTCTAATTCGTTAAATAAAAACTGAAAATAATCGAGCTCTTTTCTGGCTTGCGATTCTTGTTGCTGAAGACTGCTAAGTTTGTTTTTTAAAATGTTTAGTTTTGAAAATTCTAACTTATATTGCTTAAACGTGTCGATGCTTCCTGCAAAGGCATCGAGTATTTCGAGTTGAAAATTGGTTTGATTTAACAGCAAAGTTTGGTGCTGCGAATGTATGTCGATTAATTTTTCCGACAATAGTTTTAGCACATGAAGTCCTACCACCGAATCATTTAAAAAACTCCGCGATTTTCCTTCCACACTTATTTCCCTGCGTAAAACAAGTGTGCTGTCGTAATCCATGTCGTTTTCTTCTAAAAGCAAACGCAAATCCAAATCCCCGGTTTCAAATTCAGCCTCAATAATGCATTTTTTTGTTTTGTTTTGAAGCGCACTCAGATCGGCCCGCTTGCCCAAAGCGAGGCCAAGCGCTTCCAAAAAAATTGATTTACCCGCACCCGTTTCGCCGGTAATTACCGATAAGCGACCCGGAAAAGTGACATCCATTTCGTTGATCAACGCAAAATTGCTTATGTGTAATCGATTGAGCATAGTTCGAATTCGCCTAATTTACAAATTTAAAAAATCTATTTTTTAAAATTTAGGCTTTATATTTTCAACATTTTTTTGTTTTACTCAATATAAATCACCGTTCACTCGGGCATTTGACGATGTTACGCGTAGCTATTTAAATATGTTGAATCGACTTAATTTTTGTTTAATAGCCACCCAACGAAAATCTGGCGGCGTGCGTATAGGTATAAAAACAAAAGTAATGAGACAACTAAGAATAACTAAACAAATTACTAACCGAGAAACCGCATCTTTAGATATGTATTTGCAAGACATTGGCCGCGTTGAATTAATTAACGCGCAAGAAGAAGTTGTATTGGCCGTAAAGATAAGAAATGGGGACATGCAGGCTCTTGATAAATTGGTGAAAGCTAACCTTCGTTTTGTAGTGTCGGTGAGTAAACAATATCAGAACCAAGGCCTTAGTCTTCCCGATTTAATTAACGAAGGAAACTTGGGTCTTATAAAAGCGGCGCAACGTTTTGATGAAACAAGAGGTTTTAAATTTATTTCCTATGCCGTTTGGTGGATCCGTCAAAGTATTCTGCAAGCCTTGGCCGAGCAGAGCCGAATCGTGCGTTTGCCTTTAAACAAGATCGGCGCCATAAATAAAATAAATAAAACACTTTCAAAACTCGAACAAGATCTTGAGAGAGAACCCAGCTACGACGAATTAAGCGTGGTAATTGATATGTTGCCAAAAGATATTTATGAAACCATGCGCAATAATAACCGTCACCTAAGTATGGATGCCCCTTTAAGCAGCAATGAAGATGGCGGCAATATGTATGATCTTTTGCGTAACGAAGCTGCACAAAGTCCAGACAAGGAATTGATTGGTGAAAGTTTACAAATGGAAATATTTAGATCTTTGGCTACACTCACCGAGCGCGAAGCAGATGTCATTAAATTGTTTTTTGGTCTCGCCGGCAAACACGCGTACTCGTTGGAAGAAATCGGTGAAAAATTTGAATTAACCCGCGAGCGCGTGAGGCAAATCAAAGAAAAGGCGGTAAGAAGATTAAAACATGGCTCAAGAAGCAAGTTGTTAAAGAGTTATTTGGGCTAAGTGTTTGCGCTTTGTTGGAATATTATAAACAGATGCCTAAACTGAATTTGATTTTAGGTTATAATAATACTATTCGCGAGTTTCTATTTTACAGCGCATTCTGCGCGAAACTTTGAAAAAGGTCTTCAAACAAATTAATTGACGGAACGAAATGTCACAAAAAAATCATAATATTAAATACGTTTTTTATTTAAGTGCCAGCGTAATAATGAAACCTTTAATTGAGATTTTCGTAAAAAAGCACGTAAAAATCAGCTAATGGCAGTTGAAAATAAACCAAACATCTTATATGTAGACGACGATGTGAATTGCCTCGACGCCTTTAAGGCATTATAACGCAGACATTACCAGATATATACTGCTTTAAGTGCAGATCGCGCAAAAATCGTCATCGCCGAAAATGATATTCATGTGTTATTAACCGACCAAAGAATGCCTGAAGTAACTGGAACCACTTTGCTCGAATATGCCGTTAATAATTATCCAAAACTAGTGAGGATTTTAATTTCGGGCTATGGAGATGATGTTGCAGTAATGCTTTCAATGCATAAAGGCCACATAGTTGATTTTGTTTCAAAGCCATGGAACGTTGATGATCTTAAAAAACAAATTGACTTTGCCTATGATGTTTATTGCAGAAATATTGAAGAAGAAAGAAAAAGCACAGAAGCTGAAGAAGCCAATAAAAGAGACGATCGAGAGATCGGAAATCTTTTTGAATAAATCAATTTTGAGGTTAGATTGATTGCAAAGAATAGCCTTCGATACTATCCACAGTTTTTCTAAACAATTTCTAACCGCTGCACCAAATACTAAATAGCCACGTATATGCCGGTTTTTATTTTTTTAGACAAAATATTTTCGGCGTGATGTTTTTTCTCTAACTTCCATTTTAAATTAGAGTTTTCGGCAACAAGACGGCGATTTTCTTTTCGAAAATGGTGTTTGCTCAGTTCTAAAATTTTTATTTTAGAGTCCCGATCATTAAAAGACTCCCCCGCATCCATCTTCAACTGCTCAACAAAAGTCTTTACCTCATTGCTGTAGCTGAGTTTTTTAAACTCTGGAACCGCAATTTTATAATACCAACATATCTTGCTGATGATCTCTTCCGTAAAATGCATCTTACCACATAAAAGAAGGCTCACGTGCTGCTGACGCAAGCCAAGTTCGCCAGCTATAACAATTTCTTTTTCGTTTTTCTTTTCCCTAAGGGCTCTAAAACGGCTTGCAAAACAGTAATCAAATAAATTTGTTTTCATCTTGTGGGGCTTTAAAGATCATTTACAATATATGCGCTTATTTATGGTTAAAACAATGTATTATACCATCTCAATTTGTAAATTATTCCAAAGAATACTGAACAAATTTTAGATGCTATTGTGCAGAAGAAAAATAATTAGACTAAATTATTTTTCCTTTTTGTGTGCCCAAATTACAAAATTTCCTGTAATAAAATCATCGGAAATGTTTTAAAATTAATATTAACCCAGCGTTATAAATATTTTTTACTGGTATATACCGGTAAAAATAATCTCGCGGAATGTTCGCCAGGTTGACAATCAGGCAAGTTTAAAAAAAGCATTCAGGTTTTTTTAACAGAATACTGGTATGTACCGGTAAAAGAATTTTGTGTTTGTGGTGTAAAAAAAATTTCTCGATCTAAATTTGTTTTCACAACCTATAAAAATAATTAAGATTTCTAAAAACCGATCACTGATGCCATGAGAAATTTATTACTACTTAATCTGATAAAATATAAAAACCAGTTTTCGCAATTAAACGAAAACACCATCAAATCAAAATTAAATTCAAACCTAATGGCACCTATGTTTTCGGCTCAGCTCGCAGCTTATTGCTCTGCGAGCCAAGTTTTAGTACCGGCGAATTTTACAACAAAACAAAAGAAATAATTATTCACGCTTAAGAACAAAAAAAGTTTAAAAAATAATCTATACAAAGCAGATATTATTTAACCGTGAACAGACATCTGATTTCGTTACGAAAGGCAAAAGGCGCAAGTAGTTTGGAAAGCTGTGCTTTAAGGACTTTAAGAATAGTTTACACTATTTTGAAGCCCGGAAAAGCGGGCATTTTCAAATGCCACAGCGGGTTTTGACTTGCAGTAGAAATTCACCTGTCTTTTTGCGGTTCAAAAGGCTAGCGATATTTTGCTGCATTTAAAAAAACCCGTGAGAGTTTTTTAGATCCAGCAAGCATTGCAGAAGCACCTGCCTCTTTAGATGGAAGAAGCTGGTTTAGGCCGAAACTAAAAGGCGGCTTAAAGTTTTATTCGTCCCCACGATCTCATAAATTTATTATAAATCTTTTAAATTAAAACTTATGAAAAAAATAATAATCACTTTATCGCTCTGCTTATCTATTGCAACCCTGCACTGCCAAAATTTCGGGGAAACCCATATCCCGCACCCTGGGTCTATTTGTTCAGCCGGACTGCCTTTATCTATCAATGCTCCTAATTATTTTTTAATGGCGGGCTACCGAGCCACAACCACCGCTGGGATGCCGAATTTTTATATAGATAAGATCCGCTCGGGCGGCACATTTTCATTACTTTCTTTTTCAAACGAATATTTTATAAATGCAACACCCAACTGCTCCGGGCCGCTTTTACCAGCGCTGTTTACGGGTTCCATTTCTGTGATCGAAACCAACGTTCCGGCCCCTTCTACAGCAAGGTTTGCATTAGCGGGCTTGATCGCAGAGGGATGTTTTTTTTCGACCCTCGACGCATTAGGTCTCCCTTTAAATTCCATGTTATACCCTTTTCCAAGTGGCAGTAGTGGCGCGCAAAAGCCATTAATCGTTGAATCTACGTCAATCGCCAACCAGTATTTTATAACAGGTTGTTATAATAATGGCACGCAAAGGGTGATGTACATTTTACGTGTTGATGCCGTAGGCACGGTTTTAGACTCTAGGGAATACGTTGTTCAGGGCGATTTATTTCCCACCGCGATGATCATGTCACCATATAGCTTAGAGGTCGTGATCGTGGGGCAAGTTGTTGCTTCAGGTGTTAGCGCAGGCTTTTTTATGCAAGTATCTCCTTTTAATTTGGCCAACATCACCCAAAGTGTTCGTTATTCGTCTACTGCTGCAAATGGATCAGAATATTTTAGTGCCATTGCCATCGCCAATTCGCCTGTTGGGGGCGTAGGTTTTGTGGTAGGTGGCTACCTACAAGCCATTTCTTCAACCACTCCAGGAAATGTGTGGATGCTAAAGCTAAACCCAGCGGGCGCAGTAATTTGGAGTAACATATCGGAGCCCACTACGGATCCTTTGGCCAAGCATGTAATCGATGTTGTGGAACGCTTCTCGCCAATCTATGGTTATACTTATTACGCCGCAGTGGGGAGTCTCGTGGGAATGATGGTTTTAAAGTTTGATTCTTTTCTCGAACCTTTTGCCGGACCAGCTGGGTCCATTGACGATGTTAACGAGTTTATTTACACAACAAACTCACCTCCGCAAGAACATGCAGCCAACATAAGCTTTTTGACCGGCGCTCCTCTTTTAAATGATGGTATTCAGGTATATGGTACAGATAACAGAACGCTCGGCGGCAATCACTATTTTGTAGAAGCCGCCTTTAATGGCGTTTCGGGCTGCAATAGCATATTTAAGCACACTGTCAAGAATCCAATACCTTTAACCCTTGTTCCTTTCTTCATCAGTACACCTGTTGGTTTATCTGCTTGTAGTAATTTTAACATCATTGCAAACTTAGTCACGGCAACGCCAACGCCAACTAACTTTTGCCGCTTCGCCGCCATGCCAGGCGGAGGTAGCAATAGTAGAGGCACGACAACAGGTTTGGTGCAAGACCAAGCGGATAAAAAAGAATTGCAATTTTACCCCAATCCTGTAAATGATAAATTGACGATTAGCTTTACTGCCGAAAATAATAGCGGAGTAAGTGTTCAACTTTACGACGGTTTAGGGCATCTTGTACATGAGCAAAAGACTGCAACAAATAATGGCGCGCAATCTGTTGCGCTCGATTTAGCTCAGCTCAATCTAGAGAGTGGCCTTTATATGGTGAGTGTAAGTGTAGATGGTATTGTGAGCAAACAAAAAATTGTTTATCAGAAAAATTAAATTAAAGCCCTTGCTTGGTGTTACGCGAAATGTTCAGCGTAACACCGGCTTTGTGGCTTGGCAGCTTAACTTTATGCAGTCACAATTAATGTTTACAATCTAAAATCCACAACTGTCTACAAATAATCACCCCCATTCGTTTTTATGGTAAGATAGGTTGTTTAGAGGCAATTGCAACCCCATAAAAATGGAACTTCCACCAGTGGATAAATTAAATTTAATACACACCTGCAGTGTTCAAATTATTTCTTACCTTTATTATAATTTACCGTAATCATCTTTATTATTTGAATTTGTTTAGGTTTCCAACATATATTTTTATTATATTTTTGACCTT
>Ga0105048_10010468_pt1 | contig 14689 bp, 12 predicted proteins | sample MAT05_FD_78382 | JGI IMG/M metagenome (GOLD analysis project Ga0105048, IMG submission 78382) | Freshwater microbial communities from Lake Fryxell liftoff mats and glacier meltwater in Antarctica - MAT-05 | ecosystem: Environmental > Aquatic > Freshwater > Ice > Liftoff microbial mat | place... | reverse complement strand
ATGGGATAGGGTGTCACCATGCTTTCGTCCATGCGGTAAAAAGCGAGGTATCGGCCGCTGTTGCTCCAAAACGTTCCTTTGGTTATGCCAAATTCGTCGCGATGCACGCTTTTTCCGTATACGATGCCGGGGCCTTCACTTTGGGCCACAAGGTTTTCCTTGCCGTCGATGTTGACCCACAGACCGTCGTTTTTAGTGTAGGCTGCTTTGAAAGTTTTGTCGTGGATGTCTATGTTTTCAGCACCGGTGGGCGTGCCGTTTACACGGTTGATCTTATCGGGCAGTTCGAAGGTGTAAGTATCGTTGCCCTGACGGAACCAGCCTTTTCCGTCGCCGGTCCAGGTGAGGGCGGGCATTTTTTCCAGTTTGCTGCCGTTGAGCTTGTTGATGGCGGCGGCAAACTGTGGCAGCAATTTCAACGTGTCGGTGGTATTTTTTTTCGAAGAGGCATCCATGCGCACCAAATCCTGGCCTACCACATGGGTAAACTGGTACGTGTTGGGTATCCACTGCAGTGCGCGCAAGTTGGCTGGCGCCAGGGTAGTGCGGCCTTTCATGATGGCATCGGACATGGAAATCGGCACCTGGGCGAAAAGAACAATGGGCAGAGCTGCTGTGAGCAGCAACAGGGTAAGTTTACGTACAGAACGCATGTTGAGCAGTTTGATTCGGAAAAAGCTCAAAAATACACGCTGTTGCCTATTGCGAGGTTGTTGTTTCGATGGAAGTAAGAGAAAAGAGCTTGAAAAGCTGTTAGCCGTTAGTAGATAGTCGTTAGTAAAAAGGAATCAGCGGTAAGGCAACCATTGATCTCCCTTTTTTACTAACGGCTAACAGCTAACGGCTAACGGCTATCTTTACCCGGCAAAAAAAAGAGGTAGTGCCACCACAGCACTACCTCAGCCCTAACCAAATAAAACCAAATTATTCTTTGTTGAACCTTTTAACAACGTTCAACGACACAAAGATAAGTTCCTTTGTGTAGGATATACAAGAACAAAGGCAATTTTTTTTTAAATATTTTTGCACAACAGCTTAAACAAAACAATCGTTGCCCTTTATTTTTGATGGGAAACAATAATTGTCTGATAATCCTTTATTCAGCATTTAAATTTCATAAATTGCCAAACCAAACTTCACTCGATTTTACATTCTCCCTAAATCATAATTTTATTTGTTTGCATTCATGGACAACATCAATACTCAGGCTGCCAGAATAACCCGGATTGCTTCAATCCTTGTTGTGTTTTTTACACTTAGCTTTCAAGCCAATGCTCAAGCTCCGTCGGACAAGGCTGACGCAGACTTTATCCGCAACATTTATGCCTTTACCCTCACCGACAGCCGTGCTTACTCCTGGCTCGAACACCTTTCGCTGCGCGTTGGCCATCGTTTGAGCGGCAGTACCGGGGCCGATAAAGCCGTGACCTACACTCGGGCCATGCTTGATACGCTCGGTCTTGATTCGGTATGGCTTCAACCCGTGATGGTACCCCATTGGGAACGCGGCGATCCTGAAAACGTCCAAGTAGTTGGCTCCAAAGTCCTTGGAAATCAGCAACTGCCAGCATTGGCCCTCGGTGGCTCGGTACCAACCCCTGCCGGTGGCATTGGTGCAGATGTAGTGGAGGTTACTTCGTGGGAGGAGCTCGACGGGTTGGGCGAACGAAACGTTCGCGGCAAAATTGTCTTTTTCAACCGACCCATGGACCCCACGCGCATCCGCACTTTTGAAGCCTATGGAGGTGCGGTAGACCAGCGTGTGTACGGCGCAGCGCGTGCAGCCAAATTGGGCGCCGTGGCAGTGCTCGTGCGCTCAATGGGTTTGCGTGCCGACGACTTCCCGCATACCGGTACGCTCCGCTACGACTCTACGGTTGCCCTCATTCCAGCCGCAGCCATCAGTACCAACGCGGCAGAGCAGCTCAGCCGTGCCCTTCGCGAAGAAGGCAGGGTACGCGTTTCCATGCAACTCAACTGTCGCACGTTGCCCGATGTGTTGTCGTACAACGTGATCGGCGAAATCCGCGGTTTCGAAAAACCGGATGAGTTTATCGTTGTGGGTGGCCACCTCGATTCGTGGGATGTGGGCCACGGAGCGCACGACGACGGCGCCGGCTGCACCCAAAGTATGGATGTGCTCCGCACGTTCAAACGTATGGGTTACAAACCCCGCCATACCGTGCGGTGTGTGTTGTTTATGAACGAAGAAAATGGTCTGCGTGGCGGTTTGCAATACGCCGCCGAAGCCGAACGCAAAGGCGAATACCACCTTTGCGCCATTGAAAGCGATGCAGGCGGATTCACACCACGAGGTTTTTCCTTCGATGCCGAAGAAAGTCGGATAAAAGGATTTTACGAACGTATCGAAGGTTTTCAGGAGTTGTTTGATCCGTATGGAATCAAACTCGCCCGCGGTGGCTCGGGCGCCGACATCAGTCCGCTCAAAAGCCAAAAGGGCTTGCTGAGCGGATACATACCCGACTCCCAGCGCTACTTCGACGTACACCACACCGCCGCCGACACCTTCGACACCGTGAACAAAAGGGAGCTCGAACTCGGTGCCGCAAGTATGGCAGCATTGGTGTATTTGATTGATAAATACGCCGTGGGGAAATAGGCGAAAATGATTTTTGAAATAATGGTTTTATCCCAACATTACCCTCAATACTTCCTCCACCGAATCGGCTCTTACCGCATCGTAGGTCGCCTCCTCCGTTTTAAAAATCTTGCCTTCACGCGCCAGCACCATCAGTTTTTCGCGTTCACCACCGCCGTAGTGGCTGAATGCCCTACGCAATAAGGGTAGTTGTTCTGTAAAACGCTCTTCCGTTAAAGAACCCAGCCATCCATCGATGATGTGCCACAGTTCGGGGTGGTGCAACAAAAGCAGTCCGCTGCCAAATAAAAACCCTTCGAGCCATTGTGCTGCTGCCGACGGCGATTGTGCGCGTGCCAGGTGGTAGTTCATGCCGGTAGCCGTTTGCTCGGCCGTTTTGGATTGCCGGTCGAAACTCAATCGGGCCGCCAGTCCCGCCAGCAAAGGCGCCGTACCGTCGTTTTCCGCCAAAACGCGGAGGGTGTCGGCCCATTGGCGGTCGAAGGCGGCATGGTTAAGGATGCCGAGTGCCCTGTTGGCGGCAAGGATCTGTTTGAGCACTTCGGCGGCAGCGCTTTCGTCGATGCCACGGCAGGCGATGGGAAGGTGCAAACAAAATCGGGGCACAATACCGTCCAACACCTGTGCCACAGCCTTGGTGTCGAGGGCACGGGCGCTGCCGTAGCGCAAAATTTCCGCCAGGGGAAGCAAGGTGTCGGCAAGGTAAAGAGCGTCGTTGGACGCGGCGCTGAGCGACTGCAGGAAACCGAGCAGGTCATCGAACACGTCGGGCAAATCGGCCTTCAATGCCTTTCCCAGCAAGGTGCTCAACACTGGTAAGCCGGGCGCCTCTGAAGCCTGGTGGCGGATAAAATAGCGCGCTGCTTCCTCCACCGTGTTGCCCCACACCCCAGCTTCGATGAGGTTGATTTCATAATCGGGCAACCAGCGGAGTTCCCACAGTTCGTGGAAACGGCCTTGTTTGCCTTCGCTACTTGCAGCATCGGGTTCGCCCCATGGCACACCGATGATAAGCAAGCGGTGCAAAAAGCGACTTTTGCGCAGGTGTGCCGCTTCGCGCAGGTCGAGTGCCAGGACTTTTTTCGCACTGCTCCGTTCCAGTCTGCACCGTTTTACCTCGGCTTCAAAATCGGATTTGATGGGGGCAGAAGGCACCGATTCCGGCACAGCACCAAGCACTTCTCCGAACACCAGTTCGCGTTCGATGAGTTTCAACAAACTCTCGCTGCCAGCGCCCATAACACTCACTGCAGATTCACACAAATCTTCGAGCCCGGGTTGTTCGGTGCCCCGCAAGCTGGCCAATGTTTCGCTCAGGCGCACGGCTTCTATGACGTGGGCGGATGCTACCTCTACACCGCGGGTTCGCAAGGCGCGTGCAGCCAGCGACAGCCACACCGCGTGTGGATTTTCAGGGTATTGCCACAAAACGCGGTACCAGGCTGGCGCCAAAACACCGGCTCCATAGCCGCTTTGGCGCGCAAGCCGTTCGAACGTCCAGGGTGTCCAGGTGCTTTGTGTTTTTACTTTTTTCAAACCCTTCAACAATGCGGCATCGGTTGCTGCTTTGATGTGTGGCGTATCGGCCAAAAAAGGTGCGTGCCAGGCGCCGCATACCACGGCAACCGTGCCTGAAGTAGCTTTTTGCGCAGCCCTGATTTGTTGCCGCATCCAGGCTTCCCTCAAAAGGGTTTCTCTGCTTTCTGGTGCATTTTTGTTGCTACGAAGAGCGGCCATAAGTTCAAGCACCGTACCAAAGGTATCGCCACTGTGCAATGTGTTTCTTTCAAAAGCACTTTCCCACCAACGTTCCGGATCCTCGTAACCTGCCATCGCAGCGATTTGAGTAAACGGATCATCGCGTTGCCCCGCCCGCTGTACCATATCCCCATCGCGCAGCGCAAAAACATGGCTCATGGGCAAATCCATAAAACGTACCGGAATACCGCGCTCCAACGCAAATATGACCGCAACCCATTCGGGTGAAAATTCGGCAAAGGGAAAAAACGACGCCTGCTTCAGGTTGGCGGGGTTGTACACCAACAATGCCACCGGAGGTGCCATATCTGCATGCGGCGCAAATGAAATCAAGTCATCAGCATCGGGCGGACCCTCAACGAGCAGCACATCGGGCGGCGCTGCCTCAAGGGCGCGGCGAAGGCTGGCGGCGGAGCCAGGACCGTGGTGTCGGATACCGTAAACAAAAAGCAATGACGGTAGAATTTAATGGATGAATAGCGATGTACGTTTTTTGGAATTTGAATGTAGAGATTATCCATTCAACGCCTCCTAAAAGGCGAGCTCTCCTGATGCAATCTAACAAGCGTACCACAATAAAACAAACTCAAGTACAAGGACACCGATGCGAGCACGAACAACCAGTCGGTCCAGTTTTGCAAAATCAAAAAATCGTATACGCCGTGCAGAAGTAAGGCAACAACAAAACCCCTGAACAATAATTTTGAACGTTTGGCGGGTCTGAATTTGGCAAGACCCACGTAATAACCCTGAACAATGGCAAATGCCAGGTGGGCTGGTACAGCGGTGAACGCACGCAAAACCATGGTTTGCCAATCGTATCGGTCGGCATACAGTATGTTTTCAAATGTAGCGAAACCCATGGCGATGAGCACGGCGTACACAATGCCATCAAGCGGCTCATTGAAAAATTTTCCCGTATACGCTCCAGCCACCAAAACAAGGTATTTTATGCCTTCTTCCACCAGTGCTACACCTATGAACGCCAGGAAAACAACCTCAAACACATGGCTGTAGGGCGCCGGAGCCACCATGCTGAAAAGCCAGCGTTCGGCATTGATGGCAGGTATCGTGGCTGCTCCACCCAAGGCAAAACAAAGCGCAAGCGCCCACCAAGGCTCGTGCTCGTATTTGTCGATGCGGAAAATCAGGTAACTGATCAACAGACCAGGGACTATGGCCAGCAACAAAAGCAAGTAGTAGCTCATTTTTTGTGGGCAGGCGCCATTTGGGTGCACAGCTCATGAAAATGCAACAAGGCAGCAGCCACTCTACCAGGTTGTTCAAGCAAGCCCATGTGCCCGCAATCTTCAATCCACTGCACATCACTCACTGCTGGTTTGGCCAGCAACGGCAACAAATCGCCGGGCGGGGTGATGGTATCCAATGCACCCAAAACAAATTGCACCGGAACGGCGAGTTCTGTCAACAAGGCGCTGTGATCATGCCTGTCGATCATGCCTTGCAACGCCTGGACAATGCCTTCGGCGCTTTGGCGACGTGCTTGGTCGAGTTGTTTTTGAACCACTTCCGGGTGCTGTTCCCGGAAGGATTCGGGAAAAAGCCCGGGCACCAGTTGACTTACATACGCTTCCTTTTTCCCACTTTGTAAAAGTTCTATGCCGCGGCGGCGGTTGGCTTTCCGCTCTTCGCTGTCAGCAAAGGGTTGAGAGTGTATGAGACTTAGTCCGGCCAAACGCTCGGAGTACTGGGCTGCAAAAGCAAGTGCTGTGTAGCCGCCCATGGAATGGCCTGCGACCGCCGCACCGTTAACATTGAGTTCGTTGAGCACCGCACAAAGCACGTCGGCGTATACGTTCATACCGGAGGTACGCGGGACTTCGGAAGCGCCGAAGCCGGGTAGGTCCAACACGATTGTTGTCCGTTGTGCAAGGTCATTCGGATTCTTCTTCATTTCCTGCAACACAGGCGCCCATACCTCGGCGTTTTCACAAAAGCCATGAAGCAGCACCAGCGGGATTGAACCTGGAGTGGGAGAGGGCCCGTGAACGTACCAATGCACGCGGTGGCCTTTGACAACTAGTGTTTTTTCCATGATTTTAAGTCAATGCTGCAATTAGTGCCGCAGCCCTACGAGCTTGTTCGGGATTTTGAATTCGGGCTACAAGAGGCAAATTCTATTTCAAATTGCGTTAAAGTTTTCGCCGTGGCCACCCGGCTACGTCCCGACTTCATCGGGATCGAGCCCTACAAATTTGCCTTAATTGAAACAAAATTTGCTCACTTTCGCCACGAGTCAAAATCCCGAACATCCTCTAGGGTGCAAATCTGCTAAAAAAGCGTGTCAGTTTGTCAGGCTTTTGCCGATTTTTACCCCAACGAAAACAACATACGCTTTGCAACTACAGCTATTCAAAGATATTGAGCAGGCTTTCAGCCCCGACTTGCCCCAGGACTTGGGGAACATGGACGATCACCTCGATTTCATTGTTCCCAAAGTTATTCCTTTTGGCGAGGATCTTGCCGAAGAAAAATTCTGGGTAGGCAAAAGGTGGCTGGAGGTACGCGACGACGAGGGATTTCACGAGTCGATCCTGCACCTCTTCAACGAGGGCGGCGAGTACATGTTATCGCTCGATGGCAACATTGTACGCGGCACCTGGAAAAAACTGGGGCAGTACAACACGCTTATTTTGGAGTTAAGCGGACGAAGCGAATTGTTCGATCTGCGTTTTTTGAGCGATGATTTTATGGTGCTTACCAAACACGGCGACCAGGCCCGCAAGGGCTTGCGCCGGTATTTTTGCCTCGCCCATGAACCTTCACTGAAAAGTGGCGGCCGTGAGCTCGACTGGCGCCACGTGATGGAAAAAATGTTCAACATCTGGCGCGGAAACAGCCTCAGTCTTTGGGCATGGCTTCTGTTCATTATTCTGTTGGTGCTCGTTGTTTATCTTTCATTCAGTTAAAATACCGGCTCCTGTTACCAAGGGCCGCCCAAGTGAATTGCATGCAAACTCTCGATTGGTTCGTACTTGTTGGTACCCTCACTTTTGTGGTTTCTTATGGAATCTGGCGCAGTCGCAACCTGCAAACCAGCGAAAACTTTCTCGCAGGTAAACGTGATTTGCCCTGGTGGACCATTGGCTTGAGCATCATGGCCACCCAGGCCAGCGCCATTACATTTCTCAGCACGCCCGGACAGGGCTTTTCTGACGGCATGCAATTTGTGCAGTTTTATCTGGGGATGCCCATAGCCATGATTTTTCTGGTGGTGTTTATTTTGCCCATCTATTACAACCTGCGCGTAACCACAGCCTACGAATTTCTCGAACAACGCTTCGATTTGCGCATGCGCAGCCTCACAGCCCTGTTGTTTCTTGTACAAAGGGGCATCGCTGCGGCCATCAGCATTTATGCTCCAAGCATCATCCTGTGTGCCGTCTTCGGCTGGAACTTGGCCCTTACCAACTTCCTTATGGCCGTTTTTGTGGTCATTTACACCACTTCAGGTGGCAGCTCAGCGGTAAGCCGTACCCAAGAACTGCAAATGACCATCATGATGGGTGGATTGTTGATGGCGTTTGGTTTGGTGCTTTACAAATTGCCTGAAGGTATTGGCATGACCGAAGCCTGGAACCTCGCAGGCGTAACTGGAAAAACACAGGTGCTCGATTGGAGTTTCGAATGGCACGACCGGTACAATGTATGGTCGGGCATCCTCGGAGCCACGTTTTTGTTCCTGTCCTATTTTGGCACCGACCAGAGTCAGGTAGGCCGGTATTTGTCGGGAAAATCGCTTCGGGAAAGTCGTTTGGGCCTTTTGTTAAACGGCTTCATCAAAATTCCCATGCAATTTCTGGTTTTGTCGGTAGGGGTAATGGTTTATGTCTTTTTCCAATTCAACCCATCGCCGCTGTATTACAACCAGGCCAACAGGGCCAAAGTGGTGGGCACCCCGCAGGAAGCTCCTTTTCAACGCCTTGAAGCACGCAACGACAGTCTTTTTCTGGCAAAACAATCAGTATTAAAGGATTACCTCGCAGGCCGACAAACGGGCGATGAAGCGCAGCAACAAAAAGCCAGCGACGCGTTGGTGAGTATCGACAAGGAACGTTCGGACCTGCATACCGAGGCCGAAAAATTGGTGAAACAAACCATTACCGGAGGCGATGCCAAGGACAAGGATTATGTGTTCATCCATTTCATCCTCAACCACATCCCTTCCGGACTGATTGGGCTCATGCTTGCCATGATCTTTTGTGCCTCGTGGAGTACCACAGCTTCGGAGCTTAGCGCCTTGACCGCCACCACGGTTTCCGACATATACAGGAGGTCCTTAGCGCCGGGCCGCGACGACACGCACTATTTTAGGGCTTCCCGCATTACCACCGTTTTATGGGGCGTTTTTATCATGGTATTTGCTACTTATGCCGACCTGTTCGACAACCTCATTCAGGCCGTGAATATGATAGGATCCATTTTTTACGGTACCATTTTAGGTATATTTTTCACCGCTTTTTTCTTAAAAAAAGTCAAAGGAAGTGCGGTGTTTTATGCTGCCATCGTCACCGAAGCGGTCATCATGTACATGTTTTTTGTGGTGGATAAAGATGCATACCTCTGGTACAATCCGCTTGGATGCGGCCTCGTCATGGGTATTTCTTGGCTTCTGCAAAAGTTGTATTTCGATAAACGTTAAACCTGTCTTAATACAAACGTTGTATGGCCATGTTGTGAAATAAAGGTTTAAATTGCAGAGTATATTCCTTTGGGTCATCTCTTTATTTGTGATTCAAGTTCACCACAAAACCTTAATCCATGCTTATTCTCACCTTTTTAGTAATCATCCTACTCGTCTGTGGCAATGTTCTTTTTGGACAAGAAAAAAAGCATCGCCCAATTTTGTAACGGCCAAAGTGCCGAATGCCCCAACCAGTTAAACACGAGTCATCCCAAATTTTTTGGGGTGACTCATGTGTTTTAGCACAAAAAAAGCCGCTGGCGTTGCTTACGCATGCCAACGGCCAATAAACCCCAAAAAACCAAATGAAAACTGTACAAATAAACGCAAAAGTTATAAAATGGTTGCGTTTTTTGTTTCACAGATTAATTGTACACGCAAAAGGTTCAAAAATTATTCCTCCGGAAGCTCAAATTCGGCCCAAAGCGGGTAGTGATCGGAGATCATCCAGGAAATTTGTTGCTTGGAAAGTCCCTGATCCAAAAAAACTTTGTCGATGAAATCAAAATTGCCGCCTTTTTGAAAAGTCATGGACAAACGGGGAATGTTATTTTCCCCATCAAACCATGTAATGTGGTCGTAATATTTGGTTTCATCAAAAATGGAACGCGAATGGCCCAACAAACCTTCCGGAATGTGTAAGCCTTCTGCTACGAATGTTTTTTCCAACAAATCTCCGCGTTTATCAATGTTGAAATCGCCAAGAGCTATGAAATTTTGTTCGTAAGAATTGACCCGTTTGGCCCAGTCGGCCAGCCATTTTGCGATGGCACGCAACTCAGGTATGCGGTCTTTGGATTTGTTTCCATACAAAATATGCAGGGTAACAAGCACAAATGTGGTGTTCATGGTACGAAATCCGACGGCATAGGGCGTTCGGGCAAATTGTTTACTGAGCGCATCTTCCGATACGTTGAGCACATCGTCGGGCACCACAAGTTCGCAGGCCAATCCGGACAGTTGAACACGGCGCGTATCAAAAAGATAGGCCATGCGTTCGCCGTTGCCTGCATCGCCGCGGTTTACATCGGTCAGAATCAGCGACCAGTCGCGGCCAAGTATTTCCATCAGGTCGCGCAGACCCCGAATGTTGTCTTTCACTTCCTGCAAAGCGATCACATCAAAATGGCGTATGATTTCAGCGATGGAACGCACCGAGTGCAAGTCGCGACGAGGAGAGTCACCCTCCTCACTGGTCCATTTGCGGGTAATGTTGCCAAAAGCGCGGATGTTCCAGGTAGCGATGAGCAGGTTTTGCCCAAGTCTTTTGGGCGGCACGGTTTCACGTACTGAAGCCCTAAGGGCTAGCAATTCCTGCTGGATGTGAGCAGGAGGGATGTCCGTAATAAGCGTCATGTTTCCAAAATGTTGTTTTAAGGTAAAGTAAAGGTAAATAAAAGACATCTACTGCTCATGGTCTTAACGGGGTGTTAAACCATACGGTTCAATTAAACGCCTGCGGCTTTGAACCGTCTTTTGTTTCTGAAAACCCTCATACAATGACGAAGCAACGCACTTGGGAAATTCGGTGACTTGCTGCGCAGCGTTTCCAAATCGGCCGCCATGCTCGCTTTCCTCAACAACCAGCAAAATAAAAAGCAACATCCCAACGAAACCTCCGCCCATGAAGTGATGGAACTCTTCATGCTCGGGCGGGGCAATTACACCGAAACCGATGTGACCGAAGCTGCCCGATCCTTTACTGGTTGGAGCTTTAGACTCAACGGCGAATTTGTTTTTCGCGAACGTGATCACGATACAGGCCCAAAACCATCCTCGGACAAACAGGCCATTTCACCGGCGACGACGTGCTCGACATCTTGCTCCAACAACCTCAAACAGCCCGCTTCATCAGTGATAAAATTGCGCGTTTTTTTTGTGGAGACCAGGCCTTGTACCCCAATGTGCACAAAGAACTCGCGCGGCGGTTTTTCGAAAGTGGTTACGACACAGGCGACTTGCTCGATGCCGTGATTTTATCAAAACCGCCTCTTTGGCTACCATTTCACTCTGGTTGCCACGATTTTGCATGCCTTCCAACAACCTGGTGTGTTGAAAAACAACGGAAAATACTTGTTGTCCTACAGCTCAGCGGCGGCAACGACGGGCTCAACACCTTCATCCCTGTACGCAACGTCGTGTATTACCGAGAGCGGCCACGGCTGGCCATCGAACGCGAAAAAACACTTGCGCTCACCAGCGAAGCTGGTCTACACCCTCCCTTGGAAGCCATGAAAAAACTGTATGACAACGGCAACCTCGGCGTGTTGCACAACGTGGGTTATCCCAATCCCGACAGGTCGCATTTTCGGAGTATGGACATCTGGCAAAGCGGCAGCAGCGCTACGGATTACGTACAAACCGGTTGGCTGGGTTGTTACCTCGATGCACGTTGCAGCGGCTCGGATGCACCACAGCACCCTGCGGCCATGGCGCTGGAAATCGATGACACCCTCAGTCTGGCGCTTAAAGGCGAACAGATGAAAGGTCTTGCCCTTCAGGACCCGAAGCGCCTGTACAAAAGCGCCCGCAGTCCTTTTTTCTCCGATTGTGCTTCCAACAGGTACACGCCACAAGCCCCGGAGTGAAAACAGTATGTAAGCAAAGCCGCCAGAAGGCCCGAACCCAATGAACACGAAGCACCGGCAGACTACCTCTACAAAACCATGGCTGAAACACCCGCTTCGGCCGATTACCTGTATAACCAAAGCAAACGACAGCGCAGTACGGCCGCTTACCCGTCTACCGGATTGGGCAAAAACTTCAAAACCATCGCTTCACGCATCCTAAGCGACACCGATACGAGCATTTATTACCTGTCGAACGGCAGCTTTGATACCCACATCAAGCAGCAGGGACAACAGCAGCGCCTCTTTAAAGAAATGAACGACGCTTTGGATGTATTTTGCACCGAAATGCAACAAAACGGACGCTGAAACGATGTTTTGGTGGTTACTTTTTCGGAATTCGGTCGGCGGGTGGCCCAAAATGCATCGGGTGGCACCGATCACGGCAAAGCCAATCCGATGGTGTTTATGAGCGTCGCATACAAACAAAAAGGACTGTTGAACGATTTGCCCGACCTGACCAAACTCGACGACGGCGACCTTTCGTACAACATCGATTTCAGGCAGGTGTATGCCACGCTTCTGCAAAACTGTCTAAAAACTGATGCACAGCCGATCCTCGGTTCACCATTTACACCCCTGAAGTTTGTTTAGCGCTTGACTGGTATTTTGGGACTTCGATCAAGTTCTAAGAAACCGGAGCTGCGAGACTTTTCCCACAGCATCCGGCTCAATTCTCCGAATCTTTAAGTCATTCAGTCACGCGGTGATTTCTCATGGTATCGTAAATTCTCGTTTCCATGCTTTCCCATTGAGGTACAGCAGCACGTAGTAGGTGCCCGGGTTGTTTGAAGACATATCCAGTGTGGTATTATTTTCTCCGGCAACGCTTTTCAGGTCCTTCGAATGGACAAGTGTTCCGTTTATGGCAAGGATTTCAAGCTTCGCCGTTTGGGGAGCTTGTGCGGTGTATTCGATGGTGATTTTTTTGGTGTTTAAAATATTCTTGACCACCAGCAGGTGTGGTTCAGGCGCATTGGTGGAACCAAGACGGATGATGTTGGCTTCCTGTTCGGGCGTTAGCTTTCCCAGAGCAACAGCATTGACATTACCGGTTTTTGAGGCATCAGCCATGGTAATTTTACCACTGCTGATGTTTACTTTTTCGATGTTGCAGTTGTAAAATTCGCCACCTGATTTTTCGAACAAGCTTTTGCCTTCGGGCGTTAGGGTGAATAAAACGACTTCCCCTACAATGATGTCGGCACTGCCGTCGCCTTTGCGAGCAAGCTGGTAATCGACCACACGTGTAAGGTAGCTGTTCAGCTCTTCAAGGGTTACCCCTGGATTGGCGGTACGTTGTCCTTGAGGGCAATTGGAGCAGTCGTTGTTGTCAACACACATTTCACCATTGGACGAAGTAATGATGAAATGGCAGCAACACAGGGTGGGGAAGGTATGCCATTGTCCGGTGGAAGAAAGAACGTATGCTTTTCCATAAACGTTTTGGAAGCTGACTGCAATCAGCAAAAGCGTTAAAACAAACGGGTAATAAAAGATTTTTTTCATAAAGCTTGACATTTAGAAGTGATGGATATGCCACAAAAGTGCTGCCTCCAGCAACCCTGGACAAGGAAACTTGTGCAATTTTTGGACAGGGCAAATCGGGCCTTTTAGCCCATGATTCACCAATCCATGTCTTTAGAAAAGTGAGGAGAAAGCGTCTTATTTCAGCAAAAAACAACGACTTTTGCTGTTCAACTCATCATCAACGCACCGCCAACACATGGGATTTCGCGCCACCATCGTACGCCCTTTTGCCAAAGCCATCGCCCGAAGTATCAACCGCTGGGCGGCCGAACCATTGCTGCGCCAAGAGCGCGTATTGGAAGATTTGTTGAAAAATGGCGCCTCTACGGCCTTCGGCGCCGACCACAAACTCGGCCAGGTGCGCACCTACGATGAATTCAAACAGGCCGTTCCCATCCGCGATTACGAGGATTTGAAACCTTATGTGGAACGTATCAAACACGGCGAAAGCAATGTGTTGTGGCCAGGCAAACCTGCTTATTTTGCCAAAACATCGGGTACAACGTCGGGGGTGAAATACATTCCGATGAGCAAGGAAAGCACCCCTTTACATTTCGGCACCGCCCGCGACGCCTCGTTCAATTATTTCGCCCGTACCGGAAACGGAAATTGGCTCGATGGCAAAATGATTTTTTTATCGGGCAGTCCCGAACTCAACGAAACAGCCGGGATCCCTACCGGCCGCCTCAGTGGCATCAGCAACCATCTGGTGCCCGGGTGGCTGCGCACCAACCAGCTTCCGAGCTGGCGTACCAACTGCATTGATGATTGGGAGGAAAAACTCGACCGCATCGTGGATGAAACGGTGAACAGCGACATGCGCCTCATTTCCGGCATTCCACCGTGGGTACAGATGTACTATGAAAGGCTGCTTGAACGGACAGGAAAAAAAACCGTAAAAGAAGTTTTTCCCAATTTCTCCCTGTTCGTATACGGCGGCGTCAATTTTGAACCTTACCGTGCCAAACTCGAATCGCTGGTCGGCGGGCATGTCGACAATTTGGAAACGTACCCCGCATCCGAAGGTTTTATTGCGTTTCAGGATACGTTTCCGGCCCAGGGACTACTATTGAATGTGGATGCAGGCATGTTTTTCGAGTTTGTTCCCGCTGGTGAAATTTTCAACCCGGCGCCCACACGCCTGCGCCTGCACGACGTGGAGCTGGGCGTCAATTACGCCCTCATCATGCACACCAATGCCGGACTTTGGGGCTACAACATCGGCGACACGGTGCAGTTTGTTTCCAAAAATCCTTACCGTATCGTTGTGAGCGGCAGGGTAAAACATTTCATCTCTGCTTTTGGTGAACACGTGATCGGCAAAGAAGTGGAGGAAGCATTGTTACCCATAGCCAACGACGCCGGCGTACGCATCGTGGAGTTCAGTGTGGCGCCTCAAGTGAATCCAGCGGGAGGAGGTTTGCCTTACCACGAGTGGTTCATCGAGTT
>Ga0105048_10010467_pt1 | contig 14689 bp, 11 predicted proteins | sample MAT05_FD_78382 | JGI IMG/M metagenome (GOLD analysis project Ga0105048, IMG submission 78382) | Freshwater microbial communities from Lake Fryxell liftoff mats and glacier meltwater in Antarctica - MAT-05 | ecosystem: Environmental > Aquatic > Freshwater > Ice > Liftoff microbial mat | place... | reverse complement strand
TCTTACGCTCGAGGTTCCGGCGGGCGAAGTCCATGCGATCATGGGCCCCAATGGCGCGGGCAAGTCGACGTTGTCCTACGTACTGACGGGGCGTCAGGGCTACGAAGTCACAGAGGGCGGGGCGACGTTGGACGGCGAAGACCTGCTGGCGCTGGCACCTGACGAGCGGGCAGCCAAGGGACTGTTCCTGTCGTTCCAGTATCCGCTGGAGATCCCCGGTGTTCCGGCCCTGACCTTCATCCGCACCGCGCTGAATGCCCAGCGGAAGGCACGGGGCGAGAAGGAGATCACGGCGCCAGAGTTCCTGAAACTGGCCCGCCAGAAGGCGGCTGACCTCAAGATCGACTTCGAAATGCTGAAGCGGGCGCTCAACGTCGGGTTCTCGGGTGGTGAGAAGAAGCGGATGGAGATCTTCCAGATGGCGATGCTGTCGCCGCGTTTCCTGATCCTGGACGAGACGGACTCGGGCCTGGATATCGACGCGTTGCGGATCGTGTCGGAAGGCGTGAACGCATTACGCTCGCCCGACCGCGCCATGCTGGTGATCACGCACTATCAACGCCTGCTGGACTACATCAAACCTGACCGGGTGCATGTGCTGGCTGGCGGTCGCATTGTGGCGTCCGGCGGTCCGGAGCTGGCACTGGAACTGGAGCGCGACGGTTACGACCGCTACGCGAAAGCCGCATGAGTGTCGCCGCGGCTATCCGCACCCGCGACGTCGGCGAGTTGCCCAGCCGGCGTGATGAGGACTGGCGCTGGACAGACCTGCGCGGATTGATCCGGGTTTTGCCGCAGCCCTCGGAGGTGTTCACCGGCGATCTGGCCGCGGGACCGTTCGACCGGCTGGCCGCCGATCATCATGTACTGGTCAACGGTGGTGACGCACGGATCGACGTGGCGGCGGGCAAGAAGACGCTGGTGGCGCTCCGGCTGGTGTCGCGGGGTGCTGGTGCGCATGCCTCAAGGGTTACCATCCACCTGGCCGCCGGTGCCAGACTCCGGCTGATGGAAAGCTACGAGAGCGACGGTGGTTCCGTCTGTCAGACCGCGCTGACGATTACGCTGGCCGAGGGTGCAGTTCTGGAGCGGATCGTGCTGGCGCAGGATCACGAGGATGCGGTGTCGGTCAGCCAAGCCGAGGTGCGCCTGTCGCCGACGGCGGATTTCGGCCAGACGGTGGTAACCGGTGGTGCCCGGCGCCAGCGGATCGAGACCCGTGTCGTCCATCCCGGTGGGCGTGCCAGTGTCCGTCTGGACGGGGTCTATTTGTTGGCAGACAAACGCCACGCTGACCACACCACGGTCGTGGCTCACGAGGGCGTTGACGGCACCACCAATCAGCTGATCAAGGGTGTCGCCCGCGACCAGGCGCGCGGGGTGTTCCAAGGCAAGATCATCGTGGCGGAAGGCTCAGACCGGACGGACGCACGCATGGGTCATCACGCCCTGATCCTTTCGGATCGTGCCGAGGTCGACGCCAAGCCGGAGCTGGAAATCTATGCCGATGACGTCTCGTGCGCTCACGGCAATACGGTTGGTGCCATGGATGAGGAGGCGCTGTTCTACGCCCGCCAGCGCGGCATTCCTGAGCCGGAGGCACGCGCCATGCTCACCGAAGCCTTCATCGGCCAGGTGATTGACCGCATCTGGTTTGAGGATGCCCGCCGGGTGGTCCGCATGTGGGCCGCAGAACGGTTGAGGGTCTGAGCATGGCCTTTGACGTCGAGGCGGTTCGCGCGCAGTTCCCGATCCTGGCGCGGCAGGTGAACGGCAAGCCGCTGGTCTATCTGGATAGCGCCGCTTCGGCCCAGAAGCCGCGCGCGGTGATCGCCGCCATGACGCACGCCATGGAGCATTCCTACGCCAACGTGCATCGTGGACTACATACCCTGGCCAACGAGACCACCGACGCCTACGAGGCAGCGCGCCGGTCGGCGGCGGCATTCATCGGCGCGGACGTGGGCGAGATCGTGTTCACCAAGGGCGCGACCGAGGCGATCAATCTGGTCGCCGCCGGGATCGGCACCACGTTGAAGCCCGGCGATGAGATCGTGCTGTCGGAAATGGAGCACCACGCCAATATCGTGCCGTGGCACTTCCTGCGCGAACGTCAGGGTGCGGTGCTGAAATGGGTTCGGGTCACCGACGACGGCCAGCTTGATCTTGAGCACTTTCAGGGCTTGCTCGGGCCCAGAACGCGGGTCGTCGCGCTGAGCCACATGTCGAATGTGCTCGGTACCATCAACCCGGTCAAAGAGATCGCCGCGATGGCTCACGTCGCTGGCGCGGTTGTACTGATCGATGGCTGTCAGTCGATCGTCCACCAAACGGTGAATGTGAAAGACATCGACGCCGACTTCTATGTGTTCTCCGGTCACAAGCTGTACGGCCCCACGGGCATCGGCATCCTCTATGGCAAGGCCGAACGACTGGCCGCGTTGCCACCCTACCAAGGCGGCGGGGAGATGATTGCCGGGGTCTCGATGGACGAGATTACCTATGCCGACCCGCCGCACCGGTTCGAGGCCGGTACGCCTGCGATCCTGGAAGCCATCGGGCTGGGTGTGGCCATCGACTGGCTGGCGGCGCAAGATCGTCAGGCCATCGCGGCTCATGAGCACGCCCTGTACGCGCGGGTCCGCGAACGCCTGAACGGAGCCAACTGGCTACGGGTGATTGGCGAGGCACCGGGCAAGGGTGCCATTTTGTCCTTCACCATCGAGGGGGCCCACGCCCACGATGTGGCCCAGATTCTGGACCGATATGGCGTGGCCGTCCGCGCCGGAACCCACTGCGCCGAGCCGCTGATGCGGCGTTTCGGCGTCACTTCGAGCGCCAGGGCGTCTTTCGCCCTATATAACACCCTGGATGAGGCCGACGTCTTTGTGGACGCCTTGACCAAAACACAGGCCTTTTTCGCGTGACCAGCCCCATGGACGATGCCGCACCTATCGAATCCAAGTCGCCGCCCCTGCCGCAGGCCGAGCTGGATATCCTGACGGACAAGCTGATCGAAAAACTGAAGTCGGTCTTTGATCCGGAGATCCCGGTCGACATCTATGAACTTGGGTTGATCTACAAGGTGGATGTTTCCGACGACAAGGATGTGGCTATCGACATGACCCTGACCGCGCCTGGGTGCCCGGTGGCCGGGGAGATGCCGGGTTGGGTCGAAGACGCGGTGCGCCAGATCCCGGAGATTCGATCGTGCAAGGTCGATCTGGTGTTTGATCCGCCGTGGGACCCCTCGCGGATGACGGATGAAGCCAAGCTGCAATTGAACATGTTCTGATGACCAGCCTCGACATTACCCCTACGCCCCGCGCCCGCCGCCCTCGACCCAAGGTCGTGACCCTCAGCGACGCCGCTGCAAATCGGGTTCGAGAGATCATGGACAGGGCCGTCAAACCCTACGCGGGCCTTCGCGTGGGCGTGAAGAACGGCGGCTGTGCGGGGCAGGAGTATGTCCTTGAGTATGCAGAAGCGGCCAATGCGCTGGACGAGGTGGTCGAGGACAAGGGTGTCACCATCCTGGTCGAGCCGAAGGCTGTGCTGTTCCTGATCGGCACCGAGATCGACTACGAGGTTTCCAAGCTCTCGGCCAAGTTCGTGTTCCGCAATCCGAATGAAACGGACGCCTGTGGTTGCGGGGAGAGCGTGACCATCGAGCCTCTGCGGCCCGAGGACTATGCTGCACCGGACGAAGCCGGGTCGACCTAGAGCGCCGGCCGGTTCGCTTGAATCGTCTGTCGCTCCAGACTTTCACTTAAGAATAGACCCTTCGTCGCTCCGAGCCTGATCCAACTTCTGCGCCGAAGGGTCTGGGCTTTGGCTTTGCGACGGGTCGTCTTTGCGGACCTGGCACCATCGACCCTGGACTAGCGGAGTGCGCGGGGCGTGCTATCGTTGGTCCCAGACAAGGCGGGGCGAAGCATGACCAACACCGACGATCTGGAACTGCGCAGGATTGCGATCCGGCGCGCGGACATGAAACTCGCGTTTCGCAGCCATCTGATCGCCTATGCGCTCGTCAATGCCGGTCTGGTGGTGATCAATTTTCTGACCACGGGCTTTGATCCGTTCTGGGCGATCTGGCCGATGTTCGGCTGGGGGATCGGTCTCGCCGTCCATGCCATGAGCGTCTACATGAACGGCGAAAACATCCGCGACCGACTGATCGAGGAAGAGCTGGAGAAGCTGCGCAAGGCGCGCAGCTGACGCCTATTTGCCTTTGAACTGGGCCGGGCGTTTTTGAGTGAACGCCATGATGCCTTCGCGAGCGTCTTCTGTCCTTCCGGCGGTCCCCTGCGCATAGGCCTCGGCCTCGACCTGATCGTGCCACTCGGCGTCGAGGGAATCCCAGATCAGGTTGCGGGTCATGCCCAGCGACTTCGGCCCCGACGCCAGCGCGTGCGCCAGTTCCATGGCCTTCGGCATCAGGTCGGCGTCAGGCACGCAGCGATTGATCAGGCCCCAGTCCAGCGCCGTCGCCGCCGGCAGCTTCTCGCCCAGCAGCATGAGCTCCATGGCGCGGGCCTTGCCGATCATGCGCGGCAACAGCCAGGTGGCACCGCCGTCGGGCACCAGTCCGATGCGCCGGAAGGCCAGCAGGAAATACGAACTCTCGGCAGCGACCACGAGGTCACAGGCCAGGGCCAGGGACACCCCCACACCGGCCGCGACACCGTTGACCGCTGCGATCAATGGCTTGGGCGACCGACGAAGCATGCCGACGAAGGGGTTGTAGACGTTCAGCAGGGCCGGGTTGGGTCCGTCGCTGGAATCGGTCGCCCGACCGCCGGGACCACCTGACAGATTGGCCCCCGAACAAAATCCGCGACCTTCGCCGGTGATCACGATTGCCCGCACGGCGGGGTCGGCGATGGCGGCGCTGACCGCGTCACGGAGTTCCGCCATCAGGTCCAGCCCGGCGGCGTTCAGGGTCGAAGGGTCAGACAGCGTAATGATGGCGACACCAGTGTCGGTGGCCGACTTGATCTTGGCTGGGGCTTGAGCGCCGTCCATGGCTTCCTCGCTTGAACTTGTTGGGTTCAGTTGAGGGCAGATACCCCTGCGTCAGCCAAGACAAAACGCTCCAGGTCCAGAGCGCGATGCTCCAGATCGGCCCCGATTTTGAGCTGAATCGCGCTCGCTATTCGAAGGTGGAGAGCGTCGTTCGATCCGAAAACCGGTTCCCACTTTTCGGACGTCGCTCTAGGCGGCCTTGGACTCGGCGTTCTTGTCTGCGACCGCGGTCCGGTTGCGACCATTGCGTTTGGCCGCATAGAGGGCTCCATCTGCGCGCTCGATCAGCATGACCGGCTGCTCTCCCCTTACCGCCTCGGCAATTCCGGTCGAGATGGTGACAGTTCCCAATTCTTCATTGGTGGATCGACGCTTCAGGATGCGGGTAGATATTTCCTCGCGCGCTTTCTCGACGACGGTCATCGCCACTTCACGATCCTCGCCGGGAAAGATGATGGCGAACTCCTCACCGCCGTAACGCGCGGCAACCCGTGTGCCTTCAGCAAGCCGGGCGATGACGCTCGCGACATAGCGGATGACCTGGTCGCCGGTCTGGTGACCCCAGGTGTCGTTGAAGACCTTGAAGTGGTCGATGTCGATGACGGCCAGAGTGACCACACTGCCGCCTCTCGCCGCCTCGGTGCAGGCCTTCTCCAGCGCCTCGTCGAAGGCCTTTCGATTGAAGAGCAGGGTCAGCGCGTCGGTCATGGCTTCGCGACGCACCTGTTCCAGATGCTCCCGCAGCCGGGACAGTTCGTCGGTGGTGTCGGCAAGCTGGCTTTCCAGCGCCTGGTTCTCCTCGCGGACCTTCAGCGTCGCAGCGCTGAGTGTGTCCACCATGCTGCGGACAGCGTCGGAGTCCTGTTCGTCCAGCGCTTCGGTGGCGGTGGCAAGTTGCTGGCCATAGGCCTCACTGGTTTCCCGCGCGGATTCAATGGCGCGCGAGACGGTATCCAGTTCGGCCGACAGGCTCTTGCCGGCGTCGAGGATTTCGCCGTTGAGCTTGGCCGAGGGCAGGTGGTTGACAGCGATAGCGTCGCCGATCTGCTCAGTGAAGCGTTCACCGGAGCGGATGATCTGTTCAATCTGGGCGGCGACCTCGCTGTCCTTGGCCGCCACATAGTGCAGCCAAAGCTCGAAATTGATCGCGGTCGGCCAGACGTTGTTGGCCTCCATCGCGTCCATCGCCTTGCGTGCCCACTCATAGGCCTTGGGACTGCGCAGAATGAGATCAATTTCGTTTGCCATGGCGAACAGCGATATCACCAGACCGCAAACGACCGGTTAAGCCCGATGCCTAATCGTCGGTGGACCGAGCAGGTGGTGCACGCATTAGAAAGGCCGGGGTCTCGCTGCCAAAACCGACGACGTTGTCGCCATCCTCGCGTTCGCGACCACGCCCGCGGTCGCCCCGATCCTGACGGGCATCATTTTCCGGGCGGGGTGTACGCTCTGGCCGTGCAGGCCGTTCGGCGCGTTCAGGCGCGCGGGCAGTTTGTTCGGCAACAGCAGCAGGTTCACGACGCGGACGAGATGTCCGTTCCGGGCGAGGCGTCCGCTCGGGGCGCAGGGCCTCGGCGACCGGAGCTGTGGCAACGGCTTCGACCGCCGTAGTGGGCCCCGCCGGGCGCGATTCGCGGGGCGCGTGATCGCGGGCGGGGCGCTCGCGGCCACGGCCCGGACCGCGATCCCGGCCACCACTTCGGGGCGAGCGGGGTTCGTCCTTGATGGTGGACCAGTCGATGCCTTCCAGTACGATTTCGACCGGGTCGGTGCCGATCAGCTTCAGCACCTTGTCGAGGTTGCGGCTGTCGGCGGGGGTGACAATGGTGAAGGCCTGGCCGGTTTTGCCGGCGCGGCCCGTGCGCCCGATCCTGTGCACATAGTCGTCGGCATGGTGGGGCACGTCGTAGTTGAACACGTGGCTGACGTCCGGGATGTCGAGGCCGCGTGCGGCGACATCAGAGGCGCAAAGCAGGCGCAGCGAGCCGTTGCGGAAGCTCTCCAGCGTCTTCATGCGGGTCTGCTGATCCAGGTCGCCGTGGATGGGCGCAGCGTCCAGGCCGTGCGTCCGCAATGACTTGGCGACCACATCTACCTCGGCCTTGCGGTTGCAGAACACGATGCCGTTCTTGACGTCGGCACGTGCAATCAACTCACGCAGGGCTGTGCGCTTGGCCTTGGGGTCGGAGGAGGGGATGCGGACCAGGTTCTGGGTGATGGTCTCGGCCGTGGTCGCAGGCCGCGAGGCCTCGATGCGGATCGGGTCACGCAGGAACTGCTTGGTCAGCCGGGTGATTTCCGGCGGCATGGTGGCCGAGAAAAACAAGGTCTGCTTCTTGGCCGGGGTCAGTTTGAAGATGCGTTCCAGATCGGGGATAAAGCCCATGTCCAGCATGCGGTCGGCCTCATCGACCACCATGATCTGCACGCCGGTCATCAAGAGCTTGCCGCGCTCGAAATGATCCAGAAGGCGGCCGGGCGTGGCGATCAGGACGTCGACGCCCCGGTCCAGCTTCAGCTCCTGATCCTTGAACGAGACGCCGCCGATCAGCAGCGCCCAGCTAAGCTTCTGGTCCTTGGCGTACTTCTCGAAGGACATCGAGACCTGGTCGGCCAGTTCCCGGGTGGGGGCGATGACCAGGGCACGGGGCATCCGCGCCTTGGCGCGTCCGGCGGCCAGGCGGTCGATCATCGGCAGCGTGAAGGCGGCGGTCTTGCCCGTGCCCGTCTGAGCGATGCCAAGGACGTCCAGGCCCTGGAGCGCCATGGGAATAGCCTCGGCCTGAATGGGCGTGGCAGTAGTATAGCCCGTCGCGGCGACTGCGGCGAGGGTCGCGGGCGAAAGGCCCAGGTCTGAGAATTCGGTCATCGTCTAACGATTAAGCGGTATCTCGCCCCCGTGGCCCCCGAAGGGTGGACAGGCGCGGCGCGACCGCGGCTGCGCCAGCGAACGTCGCCGCGCGGCCGGAACATACGGCGCACGGCCGGCAAGTCAATGGAAGGGGGCGAAATGGGGAGAGTGCGGTCTCGTTACGAGGGCCTGGCTCAGGCGTGAACAGGCCGAGATCGGGTAACTTTCACCAGATTTCCCGACTCGATGGCCCTCGCACCAGTGCCTGCGCTGGACTGACGTTCCGGCAACTGAGGTGACCTGCACATCCGCACGCGCATAGACAACAGCCTGGCGGGCGCAGGGAGAATACGGTCATGTCAGAAGGACTGTTCGGCGATCTGCTCGTCATCGATTGCGCCAGCTTCATTGCCGGGCCGGCGGCGGCGACCGTACTGGGTGACTATGGCGCGCGGGTGATCAAGATCGAGCCGCCGGGCGTGGGCGACGCCATTCGTAATCTGTTCCGGTTGCGGGGCACGCCGGAGGAGGTGGACTACTTCTGGACGCTTGAGTCACGGAACAAGGAGAGCCTGACGCTGGATCTGCGGCGGCCGGAGGCGAAGGCGGTGCTACACACACTGGTGAAGCGAGCCGATGTGTTCATCACCAATTCGCCGTTCCCGGCGCGTGAACGCATGGGACTGAGGGCGGAGGACCTGATGCCCCTCAACCCAAGGCTGATCTATGCCTCGCTGTCGCCCTATGGCGAACAGGGGCCGCAGCGCGACCGAACGGGTTTTGAGGCCACGGCCTGGTGGGCGCGCTCGGGGTTGATGAACATGGTTCGGGCCAGCCCGGTCACGGAACCTGCGATCTCTATGCCCGGTATGGGCGATCACCCGACTGCCATGGCGATGTATGGTGCCATCGTTACGGCGCTCTACAAGCGCCAGATGACCGGAACGGGGTCTGAGGTGACGACCTCACTGCTGGCCAACGGGCTTTGGTCGAACGGCTGTCAGGTGCAGGCGGCACTATGTGGCTATGAACTGATGACGAGGCCGGAGCGTGGCGCGCGCGGGGTCCTGAACGAAATGTTCCGCGCGGCAGACGACCGCTACTTCATCCTGACCAGCACCAATCCATTCCGTGACTGGCCGTTGCTGGCCAAGGCGGTGGGGCATGGCGATTTGCTGGATGACCCGTTGTTTACAACCCCCGAGGCGCGGATGGCCAATGGGCCGGAGCTGGTGCGCCGGTTCGATACGTTGTTCGCCGGCGCGCCCTTTGAGCACTGGTCGAGGGTGCTGACCGCGGGCGATGTGACTTTTGGCGTGGTGGCGCAGATCTATGACCACCTGACCGACGACCAGATCGAGGCCAACGGGCTGTTTCCCGAGATCGAGGACGGTTATGGCCTGCGCACCTTGGACAGTCCGTTCCAGGTGGTAGGCGAGGCGAAGCGGCCACCGCACATGGCCCCCGGCATTGGTGAGCATTCGCGGGCGTTGCTGGCAGAGTTCGGGTGTTCGGAGGCCCAGATCGAGGCGTTGGTGGACGCGTAGAGCGAAGCTCTCAAATATCCAGGTCCGCCGCCGCGAACTCGGCGTTCTCCTGGATGAACTGGAACCGGGCTTCGGGTTTTCGACCCATCAGGCGTTCGACCAGGTCTTCGACGACCTCTTCGGCGCGGGGCAGGGTGACACGGGCCAAGGTGCGTGTGGCCGGGTCCATGGTCGTTTCCTTGAGCTGGGCCGGCATCATTTCGCCCAGGCCTTTGAAGCGGCTGATCTCGGGCTTCTTGTTCTTGAATTCCGTGGCCAGCAGCTCGTCGCGGTGTTCGGGGTCGCGGGCGTAGACGGCCTTGCCACCGTGGCTGATACGGTAGAGCGGGGGAAGCGCCAGATAGAGCCGTCCGCCGCGGATCAGCTCGGGCATGGTGCGGTAGAAAAACGTGATCAGCAGGCTGGCGATATGGGCGCCGTCCACGTCGGCGTCCGTCATGATGACGATGCGGTCGTAGCGGAGGTCCTCGTCGCGGTATTTTGAACCCGCCTGGGCACCAAGCGCCAGCAAAAGGTCCGAAAGTTCCTTGTTGCCGCCAAACTTGTCCGCGGTGGCGGAGGCGACGTTGAGGATTTTGCCGCGCAGGGGCAGGATCGCCTGGGTTTTGCGGTTGCGGGCCTGTTTGGCTGAGCCGCCGGCGCTATCGCCTTCGACCAGGAAGAGTTCCGTACCGTCCATCGCGCTGCCGGAGCAGTCAGCCAGCTTTCCGGGCAGGCGCAGCTTTCGGGTGGCCGAGGCGCGGGCGACCTCTTTGTCTTTGCGGCGTTTCAGACGCTCTTCGGCCCGCTCGAGCACGAATTCGAGCAGGGCGCTGGCGGCCTTGGGCTGGGCGGTCAGCCAGTGGTCGAAGGGGTCAGCCAACGCCTTTTCCACAAGGCGCTGGGCGTCGGTGGAGGAGAGGCGCTCCTTGGTCTGGCCCTGGAATTCCGGATTGGCGACGAACACGCTTACAAGGGCACCAGCCTGGGACAGTACGTCATCCGCAGTGATGATCAGGCCGCGTTTTTCGCCGGTGAGCTCGGCATACTGTTTGAGGCCCCGGGTCAGGGCAGCGCGGAAACCTGCCTCATGGGTGCCGCCCTCGGGTGTGGGGACGGTGTTGCAGTAGGACTGCATGAAGCTGTCGGCCTCGCCGAATCCGGCGGGGGTCCAGGCCACGGCCCACTCTACCTTGCCGGTCTCGCCGGGGCGTTGCCAGCGACCTGCGAAGGGTTCCGGCGTGACGGTCTCCAGGTCCTTGATCCGCTCGGCCAGGAAGTCGGCCAGACCGTTGGGGAAGCGGAAGGTGGCTTCCGGCGGCGTCTGGTCCTGGAGACGTTCGGGCGCGCATTTCCAGCGGATCTCCACGCCGCCGAACAGATAGGCCTTGGAGCGCGCCATCCGGTAGAGCCGGGCCGGGCGGAACATCACCGCGTCGCCGAAGATCACCGGATCAGGTGTGAAGCGGATCTCTGTACCCTTTTTCCGCGTCGGCCCCAGCTTTTCGATGCTGCCCATAGGCTTGCCGCGGCTGAACGCCTGACGCCATTCGAAGCCATCCTTCCAGACGGTGACCTCAACGCGTTCGGACAGGGCATTGACGACCGAGATGCCGACGCCGTGCAGGCCGCCGGAGGTCTCATATGCCTTGCCGGAAAACTTCCCGCCCGAGTGCAGGACAGTCATGATGACCTCCAGCGCCGACTTGCCGGGATGTTTGGGGTGCGGATCGACAGGGATTCCTCGCCCGTCGTCCTTGACGGTGAGCGCGCCGTCGGCCTCGAGCGTGACCTCGATCAGCTTTGCATGGCCGGCGACGGCCTCATCCATGGCGTTGTCGAGGACTTCGGCGAACAGGTGGTGCAGGGCGCGTTCATCCGTGCCGCCGATGTACATGCCCGGCCGCTTTCGAACGGGCTCCAGACCTTCCAGCACCTCGATGTCGGCGGCGGAATAGCCACCGCCCTTGGGAGGTGTGACGTCCGGGCGCGGCTCATGGCTGGCAGCCAAAGGTGCGGCCGGCGCGGGATTGAGCGCGTCGTCGAACAGGTCGGGGAGGGGGCGCGCGGGGGAACTGGGCATTTGACTGGTCAGAGTGGTGCGATTCTGGTCCACCCGGTATCAGTCCGCAGCCTGGGGAAGGCAATGGTGCCCGGCTACTTCCGCGCCTCGTAGATCCTGGTCAACAAGTCCGGGGTCCCCTCGATGCGCACCAGTTTCGGATAACGCAGGCCACCGGTATAGTTGATCGAGACAGTGCGGTAGTGGTCTCCACTCTTGACCAGCAGGTCGATGGGCTTGCCGGGCTTGCCCTCGGTGATCGCCGTCTTGAGACGGTCGGTGGTGAAGGCAATACCATTCACCGCCAGGATTCTGGTCGACACTGTGATCCCGGCATTGAAGGCGGGGCCTTCCCACAGGACGCCCGTGACATCGGCGTCGCGGTTAAGGGACAGGCCCAGGGAATAGGTCAGACCCGTCGATTTTGACGCACCTTCGATGGCCTTGTTCCAGGCCGTGGGCGTTTCCGTATAGACAAGTTTCCAGCCCCCGCGGGTCAGGCCGTCCAGCGGTGCCCGGGGGGCGACCTGTTTCACACGGTTGATCAGGAAATCGGCCCAGTCATAGGCCTGTACAGCGTTGAGGGCAGCGACGACGTCCTCGAAGGTGTAGGGGCTGACTGTCCAGTCGCCATCCTTTCCGGCGAAGAAGGTGCGGGCGAAATCGTCGAGGGAACGCTTGCCTCCGGATTTCTCACGGATCAGGGTGTCGGCGTCGAGCCAGATCAGCTGACCTTCCTGATAGTAGTCTTCCGACCGCTGCCAGCCGCGCCAGGGTTGGGGAAGGCGGCGCGCAATGACCGGGTCAAGGGTGGTGTCCTCCAGTTGACGCCAGCGGCGACCGACCTGGTTCTCATAGGCCGCAGCGGTGAGGGCCAGATCTTCCAGCACCTCCTCCCTGGAAGACATCCCGGATCGACTGCCCAAAACATCGCCCCAATAGGTAGTCTGCCCTTCGTAGACCCAGAGCAGTGAGCCGCGCATGGGCACGTTGTAGTTGGGCGTCCACAGGTCAGCGGGGCGACGGTACTTGCCGTTCCAGGAGTGGGTGTACTCGTGCGGCAACAGGCCCCGATCGGATACCGCCTTGTCGAAGCTGGTGAAGTACCCGGTCTCGACGCCGTTCTCGCTGGATCTGTGATGCTCCAGGCCGATGTCACCCAGACGGTCGGTGATCGCCAGCAGGAAGTCGTATCGATCAAAGGGCCGGAAACCGAACAACTTGTCCGCCTGACGGATAAGATTGCGATGTTTTTCCAGAACCTTGGCGTCAACCTCCAGTTCATCAGCGGTGTCGGCCACGACGTTCAACCGGACCGGCAGGCGCGCACCGGGGTCCAGGTCGAACTGCTTGTAGTGGCGCCCCGCGAACATCGGCGAGTCCACCAGAGTTTCCAGCGATACCGGCTTGAACCGGGCGACATCACCGACGCGAGATGCAGTGTCCAGGGCAACGCCATAACCCCAGCCCGTGGGCAGCTTGACGCTGGGCTCAACCATGATCCGGCGCGTGAAGTAACCCGCCGGATAGAGCGCTACCATACCCCACTGCAGGTTCATCATCTCGGGTGTCACCACCACCCGGCCCTGGTTGGGAGCGGTGGGGGACAGGAACTGGAATTCGATCTTCAGCTCGCCTACGCCCGGCGGCACCTCCACGTGAAAGGCGAACACATCGACGGGATCGCGGGTCCACGGCAGGGTCTGGCCATTCCCGCGGATGATCAGTCCCGCCAGCTTGTCGATGGACCCGAAGTTGTAGTGCTTTCCGGGCAGCCATTCCGGATAGAGCAGGGTCAGCCGACCGGGTTTGACGCCTTCAAGGGTTTGCTTGACCTGAAGAATCCGCCGCGCTGTGTCGGTGGCATCCACCTCCAGCCGAATGACGCCTGGCCAGCCTACATCGCGCGGGGCCGCGACGGCCGGTGGCAGGACAAAGGACTGCGGCCCTTCGGAAGCCTCGGCGACAAGCGGCGTGGCCAATACAAGGGCGGCGGCGATCAGCGCGGGGCTCAATGGTTAGTCCTGACACTCTTGGGATTTTTCATATCCTACGAGCGATCGCGAGGTGAGCTCAATATCGATGCTTCATGAGATTTGTTGAAAAAAGGGGCCGCAGATTGCTCCGCGGCCCCTGATCACATTAACATGTGCTCATCAGCACTTGTAATACATGTCAAATTCCACCGGGTGCGGATGGAGGGCAAGGCGCATGACCTCTTCCATCTTCAGCTCGATATAGGCGTCGATGAAGTCGTCGTTCATGACACCGCCGGCCTTCAGGAAGCCGCGATCCTTGTCGAGGTTTTCCAGTGCTTCCTTCAGCGAGCCGCAGACCTCGGGAATCTTCTTCTGCTCGCGGGGTGGCAGGTCGTAGAGGTTCTTGTCCGCGGGTGCGCCAGGGTCGATCTGGTTGATGATGCCGTCGATGCCGGCCATCAGCAGGGCGGTGAAGGTCAGGTAGGGGTTGCCCATCGGGTCCGGGAAACGGGCTTCCAGACGCTTGCCCTTGGGGCTGTCCACGTGCGGGATGCGGATCGAGGCCGAGCGGTTGCGGGCTGAATAGGCCAGCTTCACTGGGGCTTCATAGCCGGGCACAAGCCTTTTGTAAGAGTTCGTTGTAGAGTTCGAGAAGGCGTTGATCGCCTTGGCGTGCTTGATGATGCCGCCGATGTACCAGAGGCACATCTGGCTGAGGCCGGCATACTTGTCTCCCGCGAACAACGGCTTGCCGTCGCCCCAGATCGACTGGTGCACGTGCATGCCCGAGCCGTTGTCACCGAACATCGGCTTGGCCATGAAGGTGGCCGTCTTGCCATAGGCGTGGGCGACGTTGTGGATCACGTACTTGTAGAGCTGCAGGCGGTCGGCCATCACGATCATGGTGTCGAACTTCAGGCCCAGTTCGTGCTGGGCCGGAGCCACCTCGTGGTGGTGCTTTTCAGGCTTCATGCCCAGCTCGCCCATGACGGCCAGCATTTCGCCGCGCAGGTCCTGGGCGCTGTCGACCGGGTTCACCGGGAAATAGCCGCCCTTGGGGCCTGGGCGGTGACCCATGTTGCCTTCATCGTAGCTCTTGCCCGAGTTCACAGGCAGTTCCGAGGCGTCGAAGGAATAGCTGGTGTTGTGCGGGGCGGTGTTCCACTTCACGTCGTCGAAGATGAAGAACTCCGCCTCTGGGCCAAAGAACACGGTATCGCCGATTCCCGACGCCTTGACG
>Ga0105048_10010466_pt1 | contig 14690 bp, 10 predicted proteins | sample MAT05_FD_78382 | JGI IMG/M metagenome (GOLD analysis project Ga0105048, IMG submission 78382) | Freshwater microbial communities from Lake Fryxell liftoff mats and glacier meltwater in Antarctica - MAT-05 | ecosystem: Environmental > Aquatic > Freshwater > Ice > Liftoff microbial mat | place... | reverse complement strand
GGGACGTTGACGACCACCCCCAGCTCCACCCAGCAGTGGCCCCGAACCAGGTTCTTGCGCTTCTTGGTCGAGGTGACGGCATCGACGTGGACCGAGGCCCCGAAGACGTGCGGTCCCCTTTTCGGTAGTGGGTCTTTTTGCTCTGCAAATGACCTGAATCAGCGGGTCGAAATGGTCAAAAAGACCCACTACCGGTATTCTCATCTGGGGAAAGCAAGAGAAAGCCTACCGCAAAGGCACCAAGGTGCGGATCCCTCGCCCTCAAGCGGAGTGGACCACCATCGCTGCGCCCGAGCTGCGCATCGTGGACGAAGCCACGTGGGCGGCAGCGCATGCCCAGATTCGTCCCGTAGGAGAAACCGACGCGCGCCGGAGCAAGGGAGGTCCCCGCCCGCGCCACCTGCTCTCAGGAATCGCGCGGTGCGCCGAGTGCGGCGGCCCGTTGACCGTGACGAACGGCAAGAGCAGTTATACGCCTATCAAGGTCTACACGTGCTCTTACCGCCGGACTCGCGGCGAAACGGTCTGCTCGAATAGCTCACGTCGCCCCGTCGATGTCGTAAACCGACTCGTCGTCGACTGGATCTTGGAGCACATTCTGTCGGAGCAGATCTTGATCGACACGCTTGTCGAGATCCGTCGGCGCCTCGCCGAGCGTTCGAGCGCGAGCTCAACGGAGCTGCCGCAGCTGGAGAAAGAAGCCTCCGGCGTGCGCATCGAGATTAACCGACTCGTCGCAGCCATCATGAGCTCGGACAAGGCGCCGGCCCCGCTCGTCCACGCCCTCTCCGAGAGACAGGAGCGCCTCGACGCTCTGGAGTCCCGCCTTCGCACCGCGAAGGCTGCGCCGGCCGCGATCGAGCTGGAGGTCCGGCGGATGGAAGCCGAGGCCACGAAGCGCCTCGGTGACGCACGCGGCGCCATGATGCGCAACCCCGAGGAAGCCCGGCGCGTCCTCCAGCTAGTGCTCGACGGACCCTTGCGGGTGACGCCGATCGACATGCCGGAGGGGCGCCGCTTCCAGATTGAGGGAGCCGCCTCGTTTGGGCGGTTTTTGATGACGGAGCAGGATGCCGATGGGCGTCCTAACTCGGCGTCCCCAGCGGGATTCGAACCCGCGTAACAGCCTTGAAAGGGCTGGGTCCTGGGCCGGACTAGACGATGGGGACCAGTGAGAGGCGGCGCAAGCTAGTCCGCGCGCACAAAATCCGCAAGGGGCATCTTCGCTCTCCCCCTCGTTTTCCGGATCCCTCATCAAATCAGCCATTTAACGCTCGCTGGCCCGGCGGCGGCGCGCTCGACGTCGACGCATGCCTTCCCTCTGGCGTCTCGGAGCACGTTCCGCGTAACCTCCCTCCTCGGTGTTGCCCGAGTTCGAGCCCACGGATCGCTTCACTATCGAAGAGCGCGTTGGCAGCGGCGGCATGGGGGACATTTTCCGGGGCATTGACCGCGAGACCAACGAGATCGTCGCCGTCAAGTTGCTCCGGCACACCGCGTCGCCGAGCGAGCGCACCCGGTTCGCTCGGGAGATCGCCATCCTGGCGGATCTGCGACACCCCAACATTGTCCAGTATGTCGGGCATGGCACCTGGCAGGACGGGCGCCTCTTCTTCGCCATGGAGTGGCTCGACGGCGAGGACCTCGGCCAGCGCCAGCGACGGGCGCCGCTCGGCATGAAGGACGCCGTGGAGATCGTGCGGCGATCCGCCGCCGCGATGGCGGCGATCCACGCGCGCGGCGTCATCCACCGCGACCTCAAGCTCTCCAACATTTTTCTCATTCGCGGCCGCGGCACCGCGATCAAGCTCATCGACTTCGGCGTGGTGAAGCCCTCGATCCCGGACGATTATCCCACCGAGCGCGGGCAGATCATCGGCACCCCGCACTTCATGGCGCCCGAGCAGGCGCGCGGGGAAGGCATCGATGTTCGGGCCGACGTCTACTCCCTCGGATCGGTGCTCTTTCGCCTCGTCACCGGGCGCAATGTCTTCGAGACCGAGCATGTCATCGCCCTCCTCGGGCGCCTCGTGCTCGAGGATCCGCCGACCGCGGGCAGCCTCCGCTTCGACGTCCCCGAGGCGCTCGATCAGGTGATCACGCGCTCGATCGCCCGCGACAAGAACGCGCGGTTCGACAACGGGGGCGAGCTCGCCCGCGCGCTCGCTCGCGTCGGCAACCTCAACAACGATCCTCCCGCCACCGACAAGAGCGCCTCGGCGATCCGCAAGTCGATGCCCGACTCGGGGCGGACGCCGGTCAGCAGCAGCGATCCCGGGTTGACGCCGGTCCCCTCGCGGCCCGGCACGAGCGAGCGGCGCGTCGTCGCCGTCGTGCTCTACGATCTCGGCGGGGCCGAGATGACGCCGGAGGTCGACGCCGCCGTGCGCGACATGCTCGGCGACGACACGCGCTTCGAAGCGATCGCGGGCGGGCGCATGGTCGCCGTGCTCGGCGTCGAGCGATCCAAGGGCGACGAGGCGATGCGCGCGGCGCGCGCGGGGCTCGCGGTGGCCAACGCCATCCCTTCGGCCCGCGTCACGGTCGCCGTCGGCCACGCGGTGCGCGGGCGCGCCAACCTCGCCGGCGAGGCCCTCGAGCGCGCCGCGCGCCAGCTCGAGATCGCGCACCCCGGCGCCGTTCGCCTCGACACCTACGCCGCCGCCGCGATCGAGGGGCGCTTCGTCGTCCAGGAAGACACCCAGGGCGGCGTGCTCCTGCGCGAGGACGCGAGCGGCTTCGGCGCGCGCCAGCTCCTCGGCCGGATCACGCCCACGGTCGGCCGCGAGAAAGAGATCGCGCTGCTCCAGGGCATCTTCACCGAGCTGGTCGAGGACGGCACCCCCCGCGCCGCGCTCGTCACGGGCCCGGCCGGCATCGGCAAGAGCCGCGTGCGATCCGAGCTGATGCAGCGGCTCGAGCTCTCCCCGCGTCGCCCCGAGATGCTCCTCTGCCGCGGCGATCCGATGAGCCGGGGCGGCAGCCTCTCCGCGCTCGGCCGCGCCCTGCGCGCGCTGATGGGCGTGCACGACGGCGATCCGGCGCTGGACCAGATCAACAAGGTCCGCGCCCACGTCTCCGCGCGGCTCCCGCGCTCGCTGCGGTTCCTCGCGGCCTTCATCGGCGAGCTGATCGGCGTCCCCTTCCCCGACGACGCCGACGAGCCGCTCCGCGCCGCGCGCACCAGCGCCCAGCTGATGCAGTCGCGCCTCCGCATGGCGCTCGAGGCCTTCGTCCGCGCCCAGCAAGGCCCGCTGATCCTCGTCGTGGAGGACCTGCACTGGGCCGACGACACGACGATCGATCTCGTCGACTGGCTCCTCGGCTGCCCCGATCTTCGCTTCGGCGTCTTCGCCTTCGCGCGACCCGAGGTCGTGACGCGGTTGCCTCAGCTCTGGGAGCGCCGTCACGTCACTCGACTCACGCTCTCGCCCCTCTCGCCCCTCGCGGCCGAGCGCCTCGTCGCCGCGGCGCTCCCGAGCGGCGATCCCGCCGTGCGCGCCGGCATCGTGCGGCGCGCCGGCGGCAACGCCCTCTTCCTCGAAGAGCTCGTCCGCTGCGCCGCGGAGGGCCGCGAAGAGCTCCCGCTCACCGTGCAGGCGCTGGTCCAGCTCCGCCTCGATCGCATGTCCTCCGAGGCGCGCGAGGTCCTCCGCGCCGGCGCCGTCTTCGGTCAATCCTTCTGGGAGGGCGGCGTCGAGACCCTGCTCGAGCGCTTCGCCGGCCTCGATCTCGTCGAGCTCCAGCAGAGCGAAATCCTCACGAAGCAGACCGAGTCGCGCATCGCCGGCCAGAACGAGTGGATCTTCCGCCAGGCCCTCGTGCGCGACGCCGCCTACGCTTCGATCCTCGAAGAAGATCGCGCCGCGCTCCACCTCGCTGCGGGCGGGTGGCTCGAGTCGGTGGGCGACGTCGATGTCGGCCTGATCGCGCGCCACGCCGACGCCGGCGGCGATCTGCCGCGCGCCGCCGGCCTCTACGCGCGCGCCACGCGCCAGGCCTACACCAACGGCGCGCAGCTCGAGACGGCGCTCGAGCTCGCCGATCGCGGCCTCGCGTGCGGCGCCGAGGGCGGCGTGCGCGCCCAGCTCCTCCTCGCCAAGGCGCAGGTCTCGGCCTTCATGGGCCGCCTCACCGACGCCATCGGCGCCGGCGAAGAGGCCGCGCAGCTCGCCCCCGCGGGCTCGGACATGTGGGGCGAAGCCCAGCGCATCGTCGCCACCGCGCAGATCGAGTCGGGGCAGAGCCGCGACGGGGACGCCCGCGCCGCCTGGGCGTTGAGCCCGCAGTTCGCCACCCTCTCGCCGCAGATCCGCGCCGCGCTCCTCGCCGCCCGCGTGCGCGGGCTGATCGATCTCGGCATGCCCGGCCCGGCGCTCCACGTCGCCGAGGAGGCCGTGGACACGGCGATGCGCTCGGGCGCGCTCGACGCCACGCTCCGCGCCCTCGACGCGCGCCTGTTCGCGCTGCTCCACTCGAACGAGATGTCCAAGGCCGTCGACGCCGGGATGCAGCTGATCGAGGCCGCCGAGAACGCCGGCGACGTCGTCCTCGCCACGCGCGGCCGCTGCAACACCGGATCGGTGCTGAACCACATCGGCATGTTCGAGCTCGCCCAGCCGATGCTCGAGCGCGGTCTCCACGACGCGCGCGCCCGCCGCATGCGGATCCTCGAGGCCTCCGCGCTCCACAACCTCGGCATGTCCTACGCGCGCCAGGGCAACCTCGACGACGGCATCGCCTACGAGCGCCAGGCGGCCCGCATCGCCGACGAGTGCAGCGCCGCGCGCCTCCGCATCCACACGCGCGTCTACGAGACCGTGATGCTCGTCTGGCGCGGCGCGCCGGGGGATCTCGGCACCGCGCTCAACCTCGCCCGCTACATCGAGAGCGAGACGCGGAGCCACGCCGCCCTCTACCCCGAAGCGCTCTTCGCCCTCTCCCGCGTCCAGCTCGCCCGCCGCGTGCTCGACGGCGCGCTGGAGTCGGCGACCGAGGCCAACCGTCGCCTCGAGGCCGGGCCGATCGAGGAGTGGGACGACTTCATTCGCTTGACGAAGATCGAGGTCCTCACTGCCTACGACCGCCAGCCGGAGGCCGACGCCCTCCTCGAGACGGCCTTCCACGCCGTCGTCGCGCGCGCCCGCGCGATCCAGCGCCCCGACCACCGCACCGCGTTCCTCTCCCGCAACGAGGAGGTTCGGCGCATCCTCGAGCTCGCGCGCGACCGCCTCGGCCGAGCCTTTGAAGAAGGCTGAGGATCGCTGCGCGACGCTTGACGGTGCTCGGCCTGCACGCTAGGCCCGTCGCCATCATGCGAAGCTCCCTCGCCCTGGTCGCCCTCCCGAGCTCCACCTTCTGCCGCCTCCGCGCCGGCTTGCTCGCGGCGGTCGCCGGCGGCGCGCTGCTCCTCGCGACGACCCCGGCCGCGGCCCAGTCCAAGGTCGCCGTCATCGACGTGCGCCGCGCCGTCCTGGAGACGGAGCAAGGCCTCCGGGTGCAGGCCCAGCTGAAGAAGCTCTTCGACACGCGCCAGATCGAGATTGACGGCAAGCAGCGCCAGCTCCTGGCCGACAAGGAGGCCTTCACCAAAGAGGCCCAGGCCAACAAGACGCCGAAGGAGCAGATCCAGAAGAAGTACGAGACCCTCCAGCGCGCCGAGATCGAGCTCCAGACCTCGGTGGCCGAGTCCCAGCGCGAGATGCAGCGCAAAGAGGGCGAGATGACGACGCCCATCCTCCAGGGCGTGCTCGACGCGGTGAAGCGCATCGCCTCGCAAGAGGGCTTCGAGATGGTGCTGGAGAAGTCCGCCGTCCCCTATTTCCGCGGGGACCTCGAGCTGACGGATCGCGCCATCCAGCTCTACAACAGCGGCCAGCCCGGCGGCGCCGCCCCCGCTGGCAAGGGCGCTCCCTCGGCCCCCGCTGGCAAAGGCGCTCCCGACGTGAAGCCCGCCGTCCCGGCGCCCGCGCCCAAGCCCGCTCCGAAGAAGTAACCACCTGGGCAATCCACCGAGAGCGTCAACAGGCGCTCTCGGGACGAGCAACGATGGAGTCACCGACAGACACTGTCCGTGACTCCATCGCTTTTGTGGGCTACCCCTACTGGCAGCAGAACGTCACGGGGTTCAGCGGCTCGGCCGTGCCCATCGGCAGCCCGCCGCTCGCCGCGCACGTGCCCGGCGTGAACACGGTGCTGACCGACTTGTAGCTCCCGACCGTCGGATTCCCCGGGTACGTGCTGCAAGCGTTCGCCGCCGTGGTGGCAATCGCGGCGCCGCAATTGGGGTCGCTGTACGTGGTGATGCTCGAGTTGCACGAGAGGCCGGTCGGGCCCCCGCACGCGCACTCGGTGCACGCACGGGTGTCCATCGGATCGAGATCGAAGAACAGCTTCTTCGTGGTGTAGCCCGAGCCGGCTGGGCACATGTTGTCGCCCAGCTTGGAGATGCACACCGCCCCGAAGGGCGTCGGCGCGTTGGGCAGGCACGCAAAGTCGTTGGCGCAGCCCTTCCCTTCGGTGGAAGGCAGGCACGCCCGGGCCGCGTTGCTCCAGGAGAACGGAGGGATCGTCGGCGCCTGAGCGCTGACGGCGCACGTCCCGCCGACGGCGATGGGATCGTCGAGATACACAGAGAGATTGCAGGCCTGAGTGCCGCCCGGACAATTCATGCCGACGGGCGGCCCACAAACCGTCAGGCCTCCCGGCACCATGGTGACGGGGTGACAGGCACCGTCGATGACGGGAACGACGGCCTTTTGACAGACCGACTCCGACATCTGCTGGGCGCACGTCGCGTTGCTAACGTGGAAACCTTTGATGGTGCACGTCTCCGCCTGTGGGACGCCGCAAGAGCACGTCGAGCACTGCGGCGCCGCCCCGGTGGGGCCGCGGTAGCCGGTGTAGAAGGGGTTTGGGTAGGTCCCGCCGGGGCAGTTGCCCGGGAGCGCCGAGAACGTGCCGTCGGCGAGGGCGTAGTGCCCTGTCCAGCCGTCTGGCACCGGGTTATGACACGAAAAGCCCACCGAGCAGTCGGAGTCGGCGCAATCGATCTTGCCGTCACTGTCGTTGTCGATGCCGTCAGTGCAGTCCTCCGTGGTGCCCATTCCGGTGCTGGTCGAGGACGCTGCGCTCGACGATGTCGTGGTCGCGTTGCCGCCGGAGCCGCTGCTCGACGTCGCGCCCGTCGTCGTTGTCGTTGTCGGGTTCGTGGTGGAGGACGTCCCGCTGCCGCTCCCGCCGCCGCCGGAGGGCTCGGGCTCGGTGAACGTGTAGCTCGGGTACAAGCACGCTGCCGGCGCCGCGATCACCGAAGTGATCCCGAGCGTGAGATAGAGGGCGGAGCGAGCGGAGATGGGAACGATACGGCGGATCATCAGAACCTCCCTGCGACGCTGAGCCCGCCGACCGACGCGCCGGGCGCCGAGGTCAAAAGACGCACGCCCCGAGGATCAGGGCGGGCCCCCAGAAACGCGGCGCTGGGCGGGGGTTTGGGCGGCCCGCTCGTCGCCAGCAACACGATGCCGGTGACGATGCCGACGGCCCCGAGCACGAACCCACCCTCCGAAAGGCCAGTGAACAGACGACCCTTGTCGGCCGTCGCCTGCGCTGAGGGCGGGCACGACGTGTCCCCGCCGCACTTCAGCTCGAGGTCCGAGAGGGTGCCGCCGCGCAGCACCAGGAACGTCACCCCGAGCACGACGCCGACGCCGCCGACGCCGAGCACCAGCGCGCCCGGCACCTTCGATTTCGCCGGCGGAGGCTCCACCTTGGCGAGATCAGGATCGGACGTCGCGTCGGCGATCTCCGGCTTCTCGAGCTTGGTCACGGGGAGATCGAGCTTGACCTCGAAGGTCTTCGCGTCCTTCTCGGCGAGCACCACCGTATCGTGCGCGTACTCCTTGTTGCCGACCTTGGCGACGACGGTGTGCGATCCGGGATCGACCGGCGTCGCCGCGCTGAGCTGCGACGCGCCGAGCTCGCTCCCGTCGAGCTCGATCGACGCGGTCTCGGCGCCCTTGCCGCGCTTGATCGTCAGCTTGGGGATGCGCGCCTCGATGGCGTCGATCCGATCAGCGACGCGGGACGCCACGTCCTTCGCCTTGGGATCGCCCTGGGCCTGCGAGGCCGCGAGGCGGTAGTTGCCCAGCGCCGAGACGAGCTTGCCGAGGCGCTCTTCGCACTCGGCGATGTTGAACGAGACCTGCGCCGTCTTCTTCACGTTGGCGACGGCGCGGTACTTGGTGAGCGCGGCAGCGCAGTTGTTGGCGGCGCTGAGGGCCATGCCCTCCTGGAAGAGCTTGCGCGCCTCGTCGAGCTCCTGCTTCGTCTGCGCCCGGGCGCCGCCGCCTGCGCCGAGGGACGCGGCGAGGACCGAGAGCCCCAGGGCGGTGCGTCGCAGGGAGTTCGAAGAGTGAGATCCGCGGCGTTTCAAGGGCGAAGTTGTCGTCATGAGGGCACCGGCGACGATGCTAACACGACCGCCGGCTGACGCGTAAAACCCTACGACCCTGTCGGCCGGGCTCCACGCAGCCGTCCCAGCGCGCCGAAGACGCCACCCGCGAGGCGCGCCCCGGCGAGCACGCCGCGGAGCCGCCACGAAGGCTCCGGGAGGCGCGCGAGAGGCGGTGTCTCCACGAAGGCGTCGAGCCAGGGCTCGGGCGGCCCGCGGAGGATCACCCCGCCGAGATCGAAGAGGGCCAGATCATCCACGCCCGCGGCGCGGGCCACGGCGACGTCGTCGACGAGCTCGGACACGTCACGGTAGGTCGGCTCGTTCCCGAACGCGCCCACGCCCACCGCGCCGATCGACGCGCCCGCGCGCGCGCCCAGGCGATCCGCGGCGGCGCGGCAGGCCACCCCGAGCAGCGCCCGCGCGTCGGCGCGACGGAGCACGCCGCGCGACCACCCTTCGAGGATCGACGTGTAGAGCATGAAGCTCACGTGGTCCCAGGCGAGGCCCTCGATCGGCGTCCCCTGCACCTCTTGATACGGGCGCGAGTCTCCGTCCGCGGGATCGAGGAGCACCGTCGGCGGCGCCGCCGCGGAGGCCAGGATCCCCTGCGCGTGGAGCGCCGCGCACAGGGCCGAGAGCCGCTCCCGCGCCGCGAAGTACGGCCGCAGATCGCCCGGGATCGGCAGCATATGCACCGCTTTTTCCGACGACGCGAACGAGCCCCGCATCGCATCGATCGAGGGCTCGAGATCGATCACGATCTCGGCGGGCGCGCGCCCCGTCGCCGCGAGCTGCGCGCAGAGCCTTTGCACGAAATCCGCGAAGGCCCCCGCGTTGCCGGCGTTGGCCCAGCGCCCCTCGCCGTCCGAGAGCATCGGCCACAGCGCCGCGGGCAGACCCGCCGCGCCGTAGGCCTCGATCACCCGGACGATCGCCTCGATCGGCGTCCGCGGCCAGACCGCGACGATGGGCTCGATCCCCCGGCTCGCGAGGAGCGCGACCACGTCGGGCCCGGCGATCGCCTCGAAGGGCAGCGTCTCGATCCAGGCTCGGCGGCGCATGCTCGCGGGTCTCCTCGGCGGCGGATGGTGAGCGCACGGGCGCGGCGGATGCGAAGCCTCGACCTGCCCCGGCGGCCCTTATAGTCTCCTCGCCCATGAAGATCCTCTACGGCGTCGTGGGCGAGGGAATGGGGCACGCGATGCGCTCGCGCGTGGTGCTGGAGCACCTCGTCGCGCAGGGGCACGCGCTCGAGATCATGGCTTCGGGCCGGGCCACCGATTTTCTCTCGAAGCATTTCACGGGCGTGAACCGCATCCACGGCCTGCACATGATCTACGAAGAGAACCGCGTGCGCCGGGGCAAGACGCTCTGGTCCAACGTGCTCACCGGCGCGACCGGGACGCCGAAGAACATCGCCGCGTACTTCGACCTGATCAAGGACTTCACCCCCGATCTCGTGATCAGCGACTTCGAGTCGTGGACGTACCTCTACGCGAAGATGCACCGGCTGCCGGTCCTCTCGATCGACAACATGCAGATCATCAACCGCTGCACGCTGCCGCGCGAGATCATCGAGGGCGAAGAGGCCGCCTTCCAGTTCGCCAAGGCGTTCGTGAAGGGCAAGCTGCCCTTCTGCGATCACTACTTCATCACCACGTTCTTCCGCCCCGAGATCCGCAAGCCCGAGACCAGCTTGCACCCGCCGATCCTCCGGCCGGAGATCCTCGCGGCCAACCGGCGCCCGGGCGAGCACCTGCTCGTCTACCAGACCGGCGAGGGCAACGACGCGCTCGCGAGCGCCCTGGCGAAGACCGGCCTCGAGTGCCGCATCTACGGCATGCGCCGCGGGATCGAGGCCGAGCAGGTCGAGGGCAACCTTCACTATCGCCCCTTCAGCGAGGGCGGCTTCATCGACGATCTCGCCTCGTGCAAGGGCGTGATCGCCGGCGGCGGCTTCACGCTGATGGGCGAGGCCGTGTACCTGCACAAGCCGATGCTGGCGGTCCCGCTCGAGCACCAGTTCGAGCAGGTCCTCAACTCTCGGTACCTCGAGCGCGTCGGCTTCGGCCGCGAGGCGAAGACGCTCGACGATCCGCGGGTGATCCACGACTTCATCGCCGCGATCCCGGGCTGCGAAGAGAAGCTCGCCGCCTACGCGCAGGATGGGAACAAGGAGATCCTCGCGGCGCTCGACGGCTACCTCGATCGCGCCGCCGCCGGTCTACTATGAGTGGATGCGATCTTCCCTCCCCCTCGCCTCCGCGGTGATCCTCCCTCTCCTCGCCGGCTGCGGCGCGGACCGAACGCTGGAGCTCTCCGGCCCCACCGACGCGATGATCACCGACGCAGCGAACGGGAGCGGCGTCCCGCGCGATCTCATGGTCGCCGTCGCGCACATCGAAGGCGGCCTCGGCCTCGCGTCGGTCCGCGAGGTCGAGAGCGACGAGGCCGTCCCGGTGGCCGGCGTGCTCGAGCTCCGGCACGGCCGCTACAACTCGCTCGCCCGCGGCGCCGCGCTGATGGGCCTCTCGGAGATGGACCTCCAGATCGATCTCGCCAAGGGCACCGAGGCCGGCGCCCGCGTGCTCGACGATCTCGCGCGCGATCACGCCCTCCCGCGCGCCGAGCTCGCTGACTGGGCCGAGGTGGTGGAAGAGCTCTCCGGCCACCGCTCGCGCACGCAGCAAATCGCTTACCGCGCCGAGGTATTTCACCTGCTCCGCCACGGCGGCACCGTCCGCGCCCGCGGGGGCGAAGCGATGGTGATCCCCGCTCACGAAGAGATCCCGCTCGATCTCACCTGGGCCCCGCCCCCGCTCGAGGCGCAGGGCACGCCCGAGTACCCGGGCGCGACCTGGTTCGACACGCCGCAGACCAACAAGTGGACGCCGGGGCGCGAGGCGCCGATCACCATGATCGCCGTCCACGACACCGAGGGCGGGTGGAACGCCAGCGTCTCGACGCTGCAGAACGACAGCGGGAAATCGGTCCACTACATCATCGACGCCGACGGCGGCAAGGTCGGCCAGCTCATCGCCGAGGCCGATACCGGCTGGCACGTGGGGAACTGGTTCTACAACTCGCGCATGGTCGGCATCGAGCACGTCGGCTACGCCGGCCTCGACGACTACCAGACGCCGCTCTACGCCAAGAGCGCCGACCTCGTCCGCAGCATCGCCAAGCGCAACAAGCTTGGCCCCAACAAGGACGGCACCGATCTCGATCGCAGCGTCCTCGTCGGCCACCAGGAGGTCCCCGACGGCAACCAGATCGCGCAGGGCAGCCCGCCCTGCTCGCTCTCGCCGGGCAACTGCGTGAAGAGCAACAACTACGGCGGCGCCAACAACCACCGCGATCCCGGGGTCAACTGGGAGTGGTGCCAGTACATGGACCTCATCGGCGGCGGCGCGACCTGCAAGTGCAACGACGCCTTCGAGCACTTCAACTGCGTCCACGATCTCTCGGCGATGGTGCGCTGCCCGAGCGGCACGGTGGAGCTCGTGCAGTGCCCCGGCGGCTGCGTGGGAATGCCCACCGGCGTCGACGACGTGTGCGCTCCGGACCCCGGCGCGACGAGCAGCAGCGCGAGCGCGACCGCAGCGTCGACCGGCGTCGGCGGCGCAGGCGGCAGCGGCGCAGGCGGCGAAGCAGGCGTCAACAGCAGCGTCGGCGTCGGCGTCTCGGGCGTCGGTGGCAGCCTCGGCGCGGGTGGCTCCGGCAGCGGCGACGACGATCAGAAGGCCGGCTGCTCGTGCACCACCGAGCCCAGATCAGGCAGCGCGCTCCCCGGCGCGCTCGCCCTCGCGGCGCTGGCCCTCACCGCTACGAAGCGTCGCCGTTGCTGACAGGCGGCTCGCCGATCAGCCGCATCGGAGTTCGCTGGCTCCACGGCTCATCGCCCTCTTCGATCCGCACGAGCACGACGGTGATGTTGTCCTTCCCGCCGTGATCGTTGGCGAGATCGATCAGGCTCGCGCACGTCTCGGTGAGCACCTGACCCTCGCGCATCACTGCGGCGATCTTGGCGTCGGGCACCAGCGAGTGGAGCCCGTCGGAGCAGAGCAGGTACACATCGCCGGGCTCGGATCGATCGGCGCGCACGTCGAGCTCCACCGTCGGGCCGATGCCGAGCGCGCGGGTGATCACGTTGCGCGGCAGATAGGAGAGATCGCTCTCGCTCAGATCGGGGCGCTCGATCAGCGCGTCGGCGACGAGCGAGTGATCGCGCGTGAGCTGGTGGAGCTTCCCGTCGCGCATCCGGTAGCAGCGGCTGTCGCCGGCGTAGGCGACGTGGAAGGCGTTGTCCTTGGGATCGTAGGCCGCGGCGACGATCGTCGTCCCCATGCCCCGGTGGGCGCGGGAGTCGTCGGCGCGGGCGAAGATCCGCGTGTTGGCCAGCGTCACCGCGGCGCGGAGGTGCCGCCCCACGTCGACGTTGTTGCTCGCGCCGCCGCGGAAGTACGCGGCGACGACGCTCGCCGCCATCCGGCTCGCCACCTCGCCCGACTGGTGCCCGCCCATCCCGTCGGCGACAACGAAGACGTTGAACTCCGGCAGCAGGATAAAACGGTCCTCGTTATGGGCTCGCTGTCGACCGATGTCGCTCATTCCTGCTGCGATTGCGCGCATTCGGGAGGAGTCTAGACGGAGTTCCCTCTCGCGGGGAACTGCCCGTTGCGCGTTCGACGCTCCAGGGCTAAATCCGCGGCCCTCATGGCTGATCTTCTCGTCGACGACCCCTACACCCTCGCCGAAACCGTCCGCCTGCCCTTCGCGGGCGAGGCCGAAGCCGGGCGCGCCCTCGACGCCGCCCGCGCCGCCGCCCGCGCCTGGGCCCACAGCCCGCTCGCCGAGCGCGTCGCCCTCTGCCTCGCGGCGGTGGAGGCCATGGAGGCCGACAAGGAGGCCATCGCCGCCGACATCACCCGGATGATGGGCAAGCCCCTCCGCCAGGCCCGCAACGAGGTTGGCGGCATGGCCAAGCGCGCCCGGTACATGATCGCGATCGCCGAGGCCTCCCTCGCCGACACGATCTTGCCGGCCCTCGAAGGCTTCGAGCGGCGGATCGCCCGCGCCCCGCTCGGCGTCGTCTTCTGCCTCCCGGCGTGGAACTACCCGCTGCTCACCGCCGTCAACGTCGTGATCCCGGCGATCCTCGCGGGCAACAGCGTGGTCCTCAAGCACTCGCCGCGCTCGCCCCTCTGCGGCGAGCACTTCGCCCGCGCCTTCGCCAAGGCCTCCGCCCCCGCGGGCCTGCTCCAGGCGCTCCACTGCGATCACCCGACCAGCGAGAAGATCGCCGGCGATCCCCGCGTCGATTTCGTCGCCTTCACCGGCTCGGTCTACGGCGGGCACCGCATCTACGCCGCCGCGGCGGCCACGCGCTTCGTCGACGTCGGCCTCGAGCTCGGCGGCAAGGACGCGGCCTACCTCGCCGCCGACGCCGACGTGGAGAAGGCCGTGGACGGGATCGTCGACGGCGCTTGCTACAACGCCGGGCAGAGCTGCTGCGCCGTCGAGCGCGCCTACGTCCACCGCTCGATCTACGACCGCGTGGTCGAGGCGGCGCTCGCACAGATCCGCGCCTACAAGCTCGGCGATCCGCGCGACGAGGCCACCAACATGGGCCCGATCGCCCAGGCCTGGCACCCCGCCTTCATCCAGAAGCAGATCGATCAAGCCGTGCAGCAGGGCGCGCGCGTCCTCGCCGGCGGCAAGGCCACGACGGTGGACGGCCGCGGTCGCTTCTTCGAGCCCACCTTGCTCGTCGACGTCGCCCCCTCGCTCGACGTGGTCCGCGTCGAGACCTTCGGCCCGGTGCTCCCGATCATCGCCGTCGACTCCGACGAGGAGGCCCTGGCGCTGATCAACGACAGCGATCTCGGCCTCACCGCCTCGGTGTGGACCAAGGATCGCGATCGCGCCGCGCACCTCGCGGCGCGGATCGAGACCGGCACCGTCTACATGAACCAGTGCGACACGCTCGATCCGGCGCTGCCGTGGACCGGCGTCAAGGACAGCGGCAAGGGCGCGACGCTGTCGCCGCTCGGCTTCCAGCACCTGACGCGGCCCAAGGCGCTCAACTTCAAGCTCTAAATGACCGGTCACGATTCTCGAACAACACGCACGCACCCTTTAGAACCGCGCGCGCAAGCAAGCGGACCGGGGATCGCGCAGGTCCGCTTGCTTGCGCGCGCGGTTCCAAGCCTTGTGTTGTTTCAGGATCGCGGTC
>Ga0105048_10010465_pt1 | contig 14690 bp, 8 predicted proteins | sample MAT05_FD_78382 | JGI IMG/M metagenome (GOLD analysis project Ga0105048, IMG submission 78382) | Freshwater microbial communities from Lake Fryxell liftoff mats and glacier meltwater in Antarctica - MAT-05 | ecosystem: Environmental > Aquatic > Freshwater > Ice > Liftoff microbial mat | place... | reverse complement strand
GCAGTATTGTGCGACCGGCGGTGACGCGGCAGCTTGTGCGAAGCGGGTCGAGCTTGCTGTCGTACTGGAACGTGACGCCCATGTGCTGCATGCGGGCCATGTGGGCCATGAGCGCATCAACCGGGCAGTTGTCCAGCGTGAGATCACCACCGGTGATGGCGGCGGCGCACATGTACGTGCCGGCTTCGATGCGGTCTGCCAAGACGGTGTGGGTGACGCCGGTGAGCCGGGTGACGCCCTCGACGGTGATGCGAGGAGAGCCGGCGCCCGTGATCTTGGCGCCCATGGCGATGAGCATTTTGGCGAGGTCCACGACTTCAGGCTCGCAGGCGGCGCACTCGATGATGGTGGTGCCCTCGGCCAAGGTCGCGGCGGAGAGCACGTTGGCGGTACCCAGCACGGTGGAGCCGAAGGGGCCACCGAGGAAGATGCGAGCGCCCTTGAGCCGGCCGGGCTTGCCGCTTTGCTTGGGGATCTTTGCGATGATGTCGCCACCTTCGAGAATGATCTCGGCACCCAGGGCCTGAAGGCCGCGGACGTGGAGATCAACCGGTCGCTCGCCGATGGCGCAGCCGCCGGGGAGCGACACGCGGGCTGCGCCGCGGCGGGCGAGCATGGGGCCCAGAGCGCAGATGGAGGCTCGCATCGTGCGCACGATTTCGTAGTCGGCGTGTGAGTTGCCGTTCGGGTCGGCGTGGATGGTGAGCGTGCCGCCGGCGGAGTCAAGCTCATCGGACGGCTCGTGCTTGAGTTTGCAGCCGAGGTTTGTCAGCAGCTTTCGCATGTTGGCGATGTCGGCAAGCTCGGGCACGCCGGTGAGGGTGACGGGCTCATCCGTAAGCAGCGCCGCGGCCATGAGTGGCAGCGCGGCGTTCTTGGAGCCTTTGATGGTGAGCCGGCCCGTGAGGCGGTGTCCGCCGCGAATCTCGAAGCGATCCATGCTTTTCCTTCCTGAAAGTGAGCCACAGAGTGTGGCTCCGGATGTGATTGCGGGGCAGGGACGCGACCATGCGTGTCATGCACCGGTGTCACTATACAACAGGATTTCAGGAATGCGACTTATAAAAGCGAGTTTGATCGCGAAAAAATGCCAAAGAGTGCTCCGATGATGTGAGAGAACCGGCGGGCAGTGGGGGGCGTGTGGGCAAATCCGAGGGTGGCGGTTACCCCGGCGGCACAGCCGTCACGGGCGGGCGCCGCGTGGTTGCAAGCGGGCTTGCACGGGGGCAGAATGAATTGGACATTGTTGAGGTCGGAGCGATGCGTATCGCCCCGCAATCGCACGCCGTACCTGGCAACTGCCAGCGACCGGAGTTCACGCAATGTCCGCCAACACTTCATCACTTCCTATCAGCCATTCCCGCCCTGTTCGCTCCGGCTTGATCGCCGCGGGCGCCTTGTGTCTGGCCGCGGGGGCGAGCTTTCTGTCCGGTGGTATGTCCAATCGCCAGCCTGCGGACAATTTCTCTGATCTGCCAGCCTCGCTGTCGCTGAACGCGATGATCCGCGATGTGAAGGCCAACGGGCAGACCGGCGGCCACTCGGACTTTCAGAACTACAACCGTGGTGTCACCATCGGCCTGCTGAATGCGAACCTGGGCAGCGATGGCAAACCGCAGTTTCTGAGTGCCCGGGGCCGCTCGCTGACGACGGCGTTTACCGATTCATCGGGCAGGAAGATCATGCCGGCTCTGTACAGTGCGGAGGCTGGTGATCGGATCGGCGCGAGCACGGTCGGCAGCGGTGACAGTATGACGAGCGCGGCGAGGTTTAATCAGTGGTACAACGATGTGCCGGGCACGAACCTTTCACGGGTGATCCCGCTGACGCTGCGAAGAACCTCGGGCACAAACCGATACGTCTTTGACTCCGCGACCGATCCGGACTTTGTGAATAAGGGCGGGTTCTTCCCGATTAACGGTGACTTGTTCGGTAACCACGCCACCACTGGCAAGAACTTCCACTTTACTACAGAGCTCCGGACGCAGTTTACGTACGCCAGAAACCAAGGGCAGGTCTTCACCTTCACCGGCGACGATGATGTGTGGGTGTTCGTGGGTGGCCGGATGGTGATTGATCTGGGCGGCGTGCACGGCAAGACCGACCAGACGATCGACCTTGATCGGCTTGCCTGGATGCAAGACGGCCAGCAGTACGACCTGGTGATCTTCCACGCCGAGCGGCACACGACGCAGTCCAACTTCCGGATGGAAACCACCCTGCAGCTTCGCCCGGCGATGCTGCCACAGGACAGTGCGCTGGCGGATTAACCCGGGAGCGCCGGTCTTCTGGAGGGTCTGTGGATGACCTTAAGTTTTCAGTGATCGGTTCGGGGGCAGCGCACTCAGCAGGCTGACGAGGATTTTTCGCAGGGGCGTGACAGGCCGACACAGTCGGGGTCACGCGGGCCTGACCGGAACTTTCTTGCCGCATACCACAACCCGGTGTGCGCAGGGCTGAGCGCAACGGCCGGATCGAGGGCACAAGCGGGGCGGGTGTGTTTGGGGACTGGATCGGGCAAAGGCCGCAGCAAGGTTTGGTTCACACGATTTGACTTTGCGGCATGAATTGAAACCATCCCCGCGACCGGGGGCCTTGAAATGGGCCGGTCGCGGGGATGGTTGTTTTTTGCCGGTGATGAGGCTGGTGGATGGCCAGGACGCGGCACAAAGTTGCTTGTGCCCCGGTGCTGAACGATTACCGCATCGCCGCGGCGGGTTGGCCGGATATTGCGGCTTTAGCCGCCTTATCGGCCACCCATCCAAAGCCTGTGTACTGGTGCTCAAAGGTGCCGTCGGAGTAGAGATCGATGAGGCCGTATCCCTCATCGGTCTGTCGCTTTCGTCCACGCCACTTGGCGCCGCTGACGGCACCATCGCAGATGTGCGTGACGCCGTTGTAGACGCAGCGGTCTACCAGGTGGAGGTGGCCCGAGAGGCACAGTTTCACATTGGGGTACTTTTGAAAGAGCGCATCAATCGCGCGGCAGTCGGTGTGCATCCGCTTTTTATTGACCAGCAGGTCATCGCCATCGCTCTGCCAGAGCACATCAGATTTATCAAAGAAGTTTGCAACCGACATGATCGGCACGTGAGATACCACCACGACCGGCCTCGTTGCGGGCACTGCGGCCAGATCGGCCTTGAACCATTCCCACTGCTGCGGATCGATTTTTGCGGTATAGTCCTCGCCACTGGGGAGCATGTTGATCGAATCAAGCATCACAAAGTGCCAGCCCGCTCGGTCAAACGAGCGGTACGTGCTCTTGTACCCGAAGTTATCCAGGAACCATCGTTTGCCAAAGAAGGGTTCGCTGCCGGTTGCACCCGATTTGGCCCGATTGCGCCCGAACATGTCGTGGTTGCCCAAGGTGTGCTCGACCTGCACGCCTTTGGGGACGTTCTCTGCCAGGACTTTCTTGAACATGTCCCACTCCACGCGGCTGCGTGCCTCGGGCGTGGCGGCTGTGTCCATCGGCAAGTCTCCGCCGGTGATGATCAGTTCCGGTCTGTCCGCCAGAGCCATCATGTGCGCAAAGCACGCGGCCATTCCCTCTCCGGCGCGAAGTTCCGGCTGGACGTGAATGTCAGTCGGGTGGGCGAAGCGCAGAGCACGCTTGCGGGCATCTGTTGGAGCTGATCTCATCGCCGGTGGGGCAGCGACGACCCGCGGTCCGCCGGCGAGCAGGGCGGCCGCTCCCGCCATGGCACCGGCAGACAAGATTGCTCGGCGAGAGGCGCGTGTAAAGTCGATGTGGGAAGTGTTCATCACGCAAGTATTGCAGCGTCGGTGCGCGGTGTCGCTTTGTTTCTCGGTGCGGCGATGGACATAGCGTCATCTTCACCGAATCTGAACAAACCGTTATTTTCTGCAGGCGCCGCCGAGGAGTGTGATGAATCGCTTGACCGCCAGCATGAACGCTTTTGCTGCTGGATCCTATTTCCGCTTCGGCTTCCAGACCGCGGCCTTGGTGGCGGCATCGGCGATCGCCGCGACGGTCAGCGATGAGGATTCAATATCCAATGTCACTCCAACCGGCCCGAAGAGCCCTTGCACGAAGCTGTTTAGTTCTGCGCGTGACATCTTCGAGAAATCGGGCAGCGCCGCGGCCTTGTCGGCCACGCGCTTGCGAACGGCAAGGTCCAGCTCTTCAATGGCTAGGCGAACGGTGGCATCGGTGAAGGTGCGAATGACATCGCGGTCGTCTCCGGCATCACGCCGCTCCCTGGCCCACTCGCTCAGCTTCTTCTTGAATTCACTGACCACCCGCTCGCGGCGTGAGCGAACATCCATCTCCTTTGTGTACGCCACGAACACCATCACCGCTGGAATAAAGGCCTTCTCGCCGGCTTTCTCGGCGAGTTGTTCGATCCGGCTCACCCGGCTCGCCTTGACGTCATCGGTCAACTCCCGCACTGTGTTCTCAAAGACCCGGATCAGCGAACCCACGATTGACCATTCCGAAAACGTCTGCGGCACGTACCCGGAAATCACCGGGAGGCTCAGCGGAAGCTCAAAGTACCACTTACCGTCCGCCCGGCGCATCGAAAGCCCGATCGGCGGGACCGGCGCGCCATCCAGCAGCACCGCGGCCTGATCGTCGGCAATCAGCTGGGTTGTCAGCCGCCCCTCAACGCTGGTGATCCATGAGAATGGGTCCGCGAAGATGCGACCGATGATCTGCTCAAATTCACGGCGGCGCGCATCCGGTGCCGCGGCGGGCGGGTTTGGCTGGCCGGCCGGTGCGGCACCTCTGGGCCGTTGCCCAAGGAGCCCGGCAAGCCCTGACGGCCTAGCCGCGGCCGGCGCGACGGCTGGCTTAGTGGCCGCGGCGCTGGCGGTACCGCCGGTGGCCTCGGGCGTGGCGGCGTCGGCGAGTCCGGTCTTCATTGATTCTTCGGCTTGCTTCGAGTACGCCGCCACTTCGGTCGGGAAACTATTGGCGACGGCTATTCCAAGCTCCTGCATGGCCCCGGTCAGTTTTTCAAGCCTGCCGAGTACGGAGCGAAGTTCCCGGCTGTCGGCATAGATCAGTCTGGGCAGTTTCTCGGCCTGGCCGTCTTTAATAAGCCTGAAGGCGGTGGCCACGGTGTCGTCGGGTGTGCCCTGCGCAATCTTTCGCTCGCAGCCGGGCAGCGCCATGAGCATCAGCGCCATCGCCAGCGCTGCGAGCAGTGAAAACTGGATCCGCGCAAGCGGCTGGTACGAACCGACTCGCATGTAATCTTGATCGTTGGTTGATGGTACGAGGCCGATGCCAAACGATGACTCCCGCGGAGCACCGCGAGGGAGCGCCGCTGCCGCGTGCGGTGTACGCTCAGGCAAAGCATCCCTGACGAAGGTGTGCAGGTTGCGGGAGCTTGGATTGTGCGGAAATTGTGACATGGGCAGGGTCGTTGTTACGGCAAGGACAGAGTCGAGGCGTGTGGTTACGGCATTGATCAGCAGAGGTATATTGTGAAACCTCCGGAAAGTCTTGCATGAATCACTTTAAAAGCCACCTTGAAGCCTCCTTGACCCTGCCCGAAGGGACGCTCGTCCTTGAACCGGTGGCCGGCCCGCCGCACCCTACGCTGACAGTTCCCGTCCCGCCGGACGGGCGTGAGTTGGTCTTTGGCCGGGGGAGCGACGCACCGATTCGGATCAGCGACCCGTACCGAAGCGTGTCTCGTGAACATGCCAAATTCAGGTTTCAAGGCCGGCGATGGTCGGTTTTTGACGTCTCCGCGGCTGGCACCATTCTTCGCGGGCGACGGCTGGCCCCGGGCACTTGGAAGGAGCTTTCAACCGGTGATGAACTGGCCGTCGGTGCGTTCGTCTTTTTGGTGAGCCAGGTGGGTGAAGCGCCCACAACATTGATGACGGCCCCGGACAATCCGATGGCCCACACCCTCACGGTCATGCCTCCGCCCAAGCCGGAAGCAATCGCCCGTGGCCAGCTTGAAGTCCTGCTTGAAACGAGCAAGGCAATGCACGACGCGTCGGGTACGTCCGAGATCGCGCAGGTCATGCTCCGGGCGTGCGTGCAGGCTACCGCGTATGGGCGAGCATCGCTGCTGGTGACCAGCGGCGACCAAGTTGAAGTACTTGCCACCGAACTTCGCCCGGCAGCACCGAGTTTTCCGGCGTTTTTGAGCACTCCCCGACATTCGGCTTCGCCTGCTTCCAGTACAGGAAGGCCAGCCCCCGCCCCTTTTAGCCGCACCCTTGTGGCCCAAGCCGCACGCGGCCAAACCGTGCAGTTTGCCGCCGGAGATGTCGGGCAGATGACGCAGGTTGGGTCGGATTCACCTGTTGTGTGCGCCCTGTGTATCCCCATCAAGGTTGGATCAGCCGTCGCTCATTTGTTGTATCTGGATGCGACGCACACCGTGCCGGCGCCCGCCGCGGCGGCGGCGTTTGCGCAATGCATTGCGGACATCGCCGGCTCGGTGCTGTCGTCAATCGCCGCCAATGAATTGCGTCAAGATCAGCAGCGGCAGCGTGGCCAAATGGAGGCGGCGCACGACATTCAGGTGGCCGCGCTGCCGAGCCAAACCGGCCGGTATGAGGGAATCGGTTATAACTACCGGATCATCCCGGCCCGGGACGTTGCTGGCGATCTGTTTGGCGTGCAACCGCTTGGTCCGGCGGCGACTGCCGTGTGGTTTGGCGATGTGTCGGGCAAGGGTATTCCGGCGGCACTTTTGGGGGTCATGGCTCATGCGTTTTTGTCAGCCGCGCTGCGCGAGGGTGATCCGCAAACGGTTCTCGCCGAGGCCATGACCCGGCTTGACGGTTTTTTACGTGCCAAGTGCTCCGATGACCGGTTTATCTCGCTGTTCTGCGGGATCATTGATGCCCGTAACGACTGCTTGTGGTACATCGATGCCGGTCACGGGTTCTGGCTTACCAAATCTGCCTCCGGCTGGCACCAAGGCGAAGCAACCGAGACGGTGCTGCGATTGGCCGAACCTCCGTTTGCGCCGCATCGACGAGAGTTCGGTCCGGCGGATGCCCTAGTACTGCTCAGCGACGGCGTGGTCGAGCAGTCGGGGGCTGGCCGATCTCAGTTTGGCTTTGAGAGGCTGATTGACTTGGCCCGGCGAACCGCAAAGGCCAGTGATGTGCCGCAGGCGGTGGTCAGCGAGGTTGGTGCGTTCGCGGCGGGCGGGCGGCTTGCAAGTGGTTTCAGAGAAGAGGCTGGTTGGGAAGCTATTGCGAGCGCGGCTGGAGCCGGAAGAGGCCGTCAAAGTTTTGATGACGACCTGTCAGTCGCAAGTGTCTGGCGGGATGAAATTTCTGTCGGAGGTTCTAGAAGCTAACGCCACCTGAGAGGCAAATCGAGTTATTTCGTCAAAAGAGTCGAAAAGTATTTTGATTTCAATCAGAAAATCCGATAATTTTGACTTGCTGTAACAGTTTCACGTGGTAAACTGTTAGTGTGGTCTCTGTTCTGGAGACGTTTGGGAAGGTGGCCGATCGAGTCAAGTATTGGAGAAAAGTATGTTGAACACACGATTTAACCGCTTACATTCGAAGCACAACCGGTCCGCTTTCACCCTTATTGAGTTGCTGGTGGTCATCGCGATCATCGCGCTGCTCGTCGGCATTTTGCTGCCCGCGCTTGGCAAAGCCCGCAAGGCTTCACGCACGGTCGTGTGCTCCGCCAACATGAAGCAGATCATGACCGGCGTCATCTCCTACGCGGCTGACAACAAGGGTGTCGGTCTGGAAGCTTACCAGGAAAACAACATTGATCCAGCGACCAATGTTCGCTTCAACCGATATTGGTTTGCCCAACCACGGGATGCCCGGCGTGCCCCGACCGGCTTGGTAGGGGCCAACCCTTGGGTTCCCGGCCAGGTTTTCTCCTACCTGTCAAACTCCGACATCATCTTTGGTTGTCCGGAGAACGCCCGCAGGAAATCATTCTCCGGCGGCGGCACCGCGCCGGATGCAAACATCGAGTCCATGCTGCGAATCGTCTTTAAGACCGAGCGAGATGTTCACTTCGACTATTCGTTTATGTCCGGTGCCAGCTTGGTGAGGATCGATGCGTCCACATTCGTTGGGTGGAACCGACAGTGCCTGAATTTGACCGCCAGTCAGACCGGCTTTGGTCCCCGGCCCCGAGTTGTCGAGGCTGCCAACGCGAGCAATGTCATTACCCGCTTCACCGGTATTCCCGTCTTCGTTGAAGAAGACGGTTACTGGTGGAACTCAGCCGTCACCGACGGGCTGTGGTCCAACGAGGATCAGTTGAGCACCCGCCACGACAAGCAGGGCATCGTCGGCTTCCTCCAAGGTCACGTCGAGCAGATGAAAATGCCTAAGGGTCCGGTTGAGGGTGCCGGTGGCAATCAGGACCGTGGCGACTTCACAGCGAACGACGTTTACGCACAGGGTGCTGGCGGCCGCTGGTTCCGCGCTGGTTCATCGTGGTTCGACGCCATGGGGGCGGGCAACTCTCGCGGGTTTAGCCGCGGTTGGTTGAACGCTCCGTATTGATCTCGCAGTTGCTCTGGAGCAGGCACCCGATCGCTTCGGATCTGGTTTGCACAAGCTGATTCTGCGAATCGTAACCCGCTTTGAAAATTAACGGCCGCGTTGAACAGAGATCTTTTTCAGATCCATGTTCAACGCGGCTGTTTTCATTGGTCAACGCCCTTTTCAGTGGTGTCCACCGTTTTCGGTGATCAGCCTCGTTCAGTCCGGCGCCGTTGTCGCCTCCGCTCATGACACGGGACCCAAGGCGGGTCGGTCTCGATTGGGTGACCGCATTTCGCCCGCCGAGGCCGGCGCTCAGGCCGGGCGAATGCCCATCGTCAACTGCCGCAGACGCTCCACCTGCTGCTTGCGCACCTGCTCGAGCACATCCTTGGCTATTCGGTACGCGTTCTGTTCCTGCGTGGCCTGTGCGCAATGCTCGATAATGCACTGGTACAAAAACTTGAACGCATCCCGCGGCTGGCGCATCTGCTCAAGCGCCTCGACCAGGCCGGAGCGCCCTACCTCGGGGTCAAACAAATCCGCCAGCGTCAGCATCTGCTTGCCCGAGTTGCCGGTCGAAAGCCCGCGGCAGGCGATCAGCCGCGCTGTACACAGATCGTACAGCGTCGACCCTGTCCAGCCAAGCTGCTCAACTAAGTTCTGTTTGTCCAGGCGTGCCTGCTGGAAGAACGCCGCGGATTCCTTGAACAACATGTGCCGCAGTTCGATCGGCAAGAGGAGCTTGATGCCAACGGCTTCCTGCTGCAGGAACTTGCTGGTCAGCATCGGCCAGACGATCGACTTCATCCGCTCCGCATCGCCCGCGACAATCATCGGCTCATCTACGCGGTCAACTACCACCACAAGCCCGCTGTAGCCGAATAACCGAAGCACCCGACGCAGTCGCTCGAAGGTGCGGAGCCGCAAGTCCTCGGAATCGCTTATCGGCAGGAAGTTGCTGGAGCGGATCGAGGCCGGCAACGCCCGTACGGCCTCAAAGACGCTGGACTCACTCCGGCCCGTCACCCGCACCTGACGGTATAAACGCGATGATTGCCGCGCAAGTCGGAAGCGGTCGGTCCACGCCCGGCGCACCAGGAACACGATCCAGATGAGCATCAGTGACACGAACGCGGTCGTCCACACCACGGTGCGCGGATCCGCCGCGGCGGAGAGGCCGAAGGTGTCCTGCAGTTGCCTCCAAACTGTGCGCAAAAAACTTGATGAGCTGATGGCGTTTATCGAGTCAGGAAGACCGGTCCCACCAGCGCCGAGCGGTTTGGGTGCGGTAAATGCCAGCCACAGCGCGATGGCCATGGGCGGCACCCATCCAAGATACGCCACCGTGGCATCCACAAGTTCAATCCAAGGCCTGCGCACCTGCAGGGCCCAGCGAAGTTGTCGCACCCGGGCCGAACCGTCCTCGGCGGTGTCGTACGCGGCGCACAGGGCCATCAAGTCGCGCTTGATCGCCGGGTCGGTGCGCCGGAGTGATTTTTTGGGCTCGGTACCCAGGTCAAGAATCTCGGGGTCGGCAAGGCCACGCAAGTGGGGGGCCGGGGGCGGCGCCATGCCGGTGTGCTGCTCTTCTTTGGGCGGCGCCAGCACCCCATCAACAAGCTTCGGCACCACCAGGTGCATGATCGCGTCGATGTGGTCTGCCAGGCGAATCTGGCGAAACGACTCGGCCGGCGTTGTCTCGCCCTTTCGAGTCACACGCCGCAGCCGGTTGTGAATGCGTTCCAGGAACGGGTGCAACTCGTCATAGGCCACCATCAGCATCCGCGCATCGGGGTTGCGTGCGTTGTGAACCGCCGCGGCCTGAGCAATCTGCAGCCGCATCGCCGTTTTTCCGGAGCCCTTTTCACCAAACACAACGCTTGAAGCGGGCCGCTGAAAGTCGCCGATGAACTTTTCAAGCTCGGCGTGCTGGGCGGCCATCGCCAAGGGTGAGTGCCCGGGCTCAAGGCCGGCGGTGTGGTCTGTGTTGCCGGCCAATTGCTGGGCATCGCTCGATGTAATGCGACAGAACACCGTGTCCAGCCGCGCCTCTTCGCCCCGAAAAGGGTTCTCGCGAATTCCAAAGTGAGACAGAAAAGTCGATGGCGTCACAGGGGAGGATACGGGGAGTGCGATGGCCAAATTAACAAATGGCCAAATGGAGGCAAGCCGCCTTAAGGTCGTGCTCTCACCGTGCAGCAAACGAGCATGCTCTTAGCAAGTGTCTTAAATTTTGCCATTTGGCCATTTGGTAATTTAGCCATTTGACGAGCACAGCTCGTCACCCCACCCACATCGCTCGCTGAACCGATGCCCGCACCCTCGCCAGCGAAAAGAACCGGCTGGCCGGATCAGTCACGCACGCCCGCAGCGCCGCCAGCGCGTGTGCGCCGCTGGCAAATCCCGGTTCTTGCAGGCCGGTCTCAAACAGGTAGTCCCAACACTTGTTAAGGCCTGCAATGACTCGCCCGGGGAGAATCAGCGGTTCTTCGTAGCGCAGGCCTGTGATCATCTGATACAGAATCGCCATCGCATTTTGCACCTCACGGCGCTGCTGCTCGGCAAGATCATTTTCCGGGTGGCCCAGCATCCGGGCGACACCGTACAACTCAAGCTTCAGCGAGCCGTGACGATCAATTAAGATCTCATCCATCGACAGCGGCCCGTGCGGGCACCCCAGCCGATGAGCGTGAGCGATGGCAGCAAGCAGTTGATCCGCACCGCGCTTGGCTTCTTCAAGCGAGAACATGCCACCCTTGGCCCGGATCAGTTGGCCCAGCGTCAGCACCCCGTCTCGATCACCGGTAAACGCCGTCACGCAAAACGGCTGGCCCTGCTCGTCAATATCAAAGTGCTCGATCTTTAAGATATGCGAGTGATTCAGCGTCGCCGCCCGCTCCATCATGGCCAGAAATCCATCCCGGTGAGATGGGGCAAACCGGTAGATTACATGGCTTGACATCACGCCGTCGTGCAGCGCCAGCCATCGCTCGCCGAACGTACCGTCCGCCAACCGTCGCGTGAGGCGGAACGGACCAAGTCGAAGTCGGGTTGTAACATCAAGCAGGAGCACGTGGGGCGGAGCAGGACGTTGGCCTTAAAAATCACGGTCGGAAAGATCACAGTCATCGAATCGACGAGAGTTCGCCGCGGGAACTCACCCTAGTTTCGTCAACGTCGGGCAAACTTCATGAAGTTTGTGGTTACAAACATAGGCGGGTACCGTCCTGCCCGTGCACTACCTTCACACGAAGTTAAGGTTTCAGCAGGTATGTATATCCGACATTCATGCAATTTGGACTCGCTTGCCTCCTTTCCGCGCTTCCCTTCCCAACCCGCTTGACTCCGCCCAGCCGCCCCCTAACACTTGCCCCCCTGTGGTCTATGCATTGTGCATGACCGGATCTCACCACTCGTCCGCCCGCAGCCGCGGCCACCGGACGGGAGATCGCCAGCCTCTCGGGCATCAACGCTCGTCTGTTGCTGGCACGCCGGGCCAACCGAGATGGCATTGATGCCAAGGTTGACCGCTCGCGCGACGGAGCACGTTTTATGGCTCGTTATACTGGTCCCAAGGTCAAGCTTTCCCGGCGTGTCGGCGTACCCATCGCAGACAATCCCAAGCACACAAGCAAGCGTCAACTGGTTTACCCGGGCATGCACGGCTTCCGCAGCCGCCGCCTGCGTGACTACGGCCTTCGCCTCAACGAGAAGCAGAAGGTTCGCTTCCATTACTCTGTTCTTGAGAAGCAGTTCCGTCGCTACATCGATATGGCCGGCAGGGCCAAGGGTAACACCGGTGAGGTATTGCTCCGTGAACTCGAGACGCGACTGGACAACGTGGTACGTCGCTGCGGCCTGGCCCGCACCATCTGGGCTGCTCGCCAGATTGTCGCTCACGGCCACGTCAAGGTGAACGGCCGCAAGACCGACCGTCCGAGCTACGCCTGCACGGTTGGTGACACAGTCACGCTCAAGGACAAGATCCAGAAGCTCGCCAAAGAAAACATGGAGTCGCTCCCCGGCCACGAAGTCCCGCAGTGGATTGACTTCAACCCGTCCGAGATGACTGCCAAGATCCTGGCCATGCCCACCTCCGACCAGATCCCGTTCGATGTCAACCCGAACTTGATCATCGAATTCTACCGGTAATTGACGGCCGGCCGGAAGGCTCCTTTACGCTTACCCACACCGCCCCGCTGAAAAACGCGGGGCGATGTCTTATCTACAGCCCTTCTTTTCTCTCCTCCCTTTCGTCTTTTCCCGCTCATTTTTCTCTGCTTCCCCCATACAATCCCCCGACTATGGTCAAGCTCCTTCAGAAGTACAACCGTTGGATTCTGGTCATCTTCGGCGGCCTGCTGATGATCGCGTTCCTGCTCCCCCAGACGCTGCAGATGATCGGCGATGAAGCCTCCTCCGCCACGAGGATCACAGTAAACGGGAAAATGATTACCGTTCGCCAGCTCAACGACGCTTCGGCGAAGTTAAAGGAGGTCCGCAGCTACGCGCCCTCCTTGGCCACGGCCTTCAATGGCGAACACTGGCTCATGCTCAATGAACTCACCCGCCGCGCCGGGCTTGAGGGCAACCGCATGGACGGCATCGCCATGATCCCCGAGATCGCCGGTTCCGCGTTTGACCAGAACGTCCAGTCTCTGGCACGCTCTGACATGCAGCGTGCGATTGACATGTACGGCAAGCGCGATGAGTACATCAAGGGCGTCGAGCGCGAACTGCAGAACCGTGTCCCCGTCCGCCTTACACAGGGCGGTGACGCGACCTTCGGTGATGCCCTCGCCGAAGCACGCGGTCTCTCGCGGCTCATCAGCGCCTTCGGCAACGCGCCCAAGCTGGGTGAGGGTCGCCTCATCGCCGCGGCACGCAAGCAGTTTGATGAAGCCGTTGTCTCATACATTCTGATCACCGCTGACGCCAAAGCGCTGACCGAAGTGGGCGAGGTAGATCAGGCTGCCATCGATGAGCACTTTGCCAAGTTCAAAGATACCGCAATCGGCGGTGGTGAATTCGGTATCGGCTACACCTTCCCGGACCGGGTCGCGGTCCAGTACCTCACGATCGACCGCAACCAGATCGCCATGAGAGTCACGGTTGATCCAGTTGAGGTGCAGCGTCGCCTGCTGGACAAGCCCGCAGATGCCACGCTCCCCGCGGACCAGCGCCGCACCGAGGTTGAGCGCGCCATCCGCGACGAAAAGATTGATGCCATTTATAAAGAAGCCGTCGCCACCGTTCGTGGCGAGTTGCTCAAGCTCTCCTCGGCACTGCCCGAGCAGGACGGTTACAAAATCCTCCCGGCCGACGGCTCGTTTGCCGCCAAGGCGGATCTAAAGCCCATCGCTGAAAAAGCCGCGGCCAAGATCAAGAAAGAAACCGGCATCGAACTGCAGATCAATGTTTCCGGCAGCGCGGTAAATCTGCTGACCCGCAGCCAGTTTGCGACCACGACCGGTGTCGGTGGGGCGAACGCTCGCAACGGCACACTGACGATTTCGGCGGCGGACGCCGTCTTTGGGTCCCGTGAATTGCGTGCTCCGGACAGCAAAGAGCGGCCGCGCTTAGTCACCCAGGTTGGTGTGCCCATCACCGCCAGCTTCGACGACCAGGGCCGTTCAGCTCATTTCATCTCGATTGCCTCGGCCAAGCGCTCTGCCCCGGCGGCGAGTGTTGATGAGGTCCGGGATCAGGTGATTGCCAATATCAAGCGGCTCCGCGCGTTTGACAAGATGAAGACCGAGATGGAAAGCTGGGCGATCAACAGCGGCGTGCTCGGTATGGCTGAGTATGTCGGGGTGCTGCGAGCGGGCGGGTTCACCGTCACAGAAATCAAGAACGATGTCCGCGTCAGCCGCCAGCGCGGCGCATCTCCATCTGAGACGGGCGTGACCGATGAAGCATTCACCGAGGCCGTCATGGTCCGCGCTGAGCTTATCGACCCGACTCAGGCTATTGAAACCACCGACGCCACGGCACGCACCTTTGCTGTCGCGGCTCCGTCTCGGCAGGGAATCATCGTCGCCCAGATCACTCAGTTCTCGCCGCTGACGGTTGATCGTCTCCGCAGTGAACTGGCCGCCCGCCCAGGCACACCGGGCAACCAGGGCTACGAGGCCTTCTCGGTCCGCTCCTTCGCGGATGCCCGGGCTGCCGGCCAGCAGTTCATCGGCCTTGATGCGGTGATTAAGCGGCTCAAGGTC
>Ga0105048_10010462_pt1 | contig 14691 bp, 14 predicted proteins | sample MAT05_FD_78382 | JGI IMG/M metagenome (GOLD analysis project Ga0105048, IMG submission 78382) | Freshwater microbial communities from Lake Fryxell liftoff mats and glacier meltwater in Antarctica - MAT-05 | ecosystem: Environmental > Aquatic > Freshwater > Ice > Liftoff microbial mat | place... | reverse complement strand
GGCACCCGAACAAGAGCAACTGCGAATTGTGCTAATTAGCAGCCCTGGCTGGGTGCGTGAGACGATTCACGATTTGCATCGCCGCAGTTTTGCGAGTGCCGCTGATTGGAGCAGCTTACAGCCCGGTGCAAATCCTGGTGAGGTAGTGAGTATTTTGACGCGGCGGCGATCGCGACCGTAAGCCAACGCGGTGAAGGCGATCGCCATCAATTACGTACCCAGTCAGCAATCCCAAACGTTGGTAGTGGTATTGATGTAATGATTTTTTGAAGCGCAGGCTTTGCCCGCGCTTCAAAAAATCATTACCAATTTAGGACTACCCAAACGTTTATGACAGTGGATAAACAGAAATGGGTAATGCCTGAGGAGTGCGATCGCCATCAGCGACGGTTGGCTGCTCAGTCGGAATCTTCACCACAAACGTAGACCCTTGCCCTGCAGTAGAGCTGCACGACAGATGACCACGATGTTGATGTACAACCGTCTGATAGCTAATCGCCAAGCCTAAACCACAGCCCTGACCGATTTTTTTAGTCGTAAAAAATGGGTCAAAAATTTTAGGTTGGATGAGGTCGCCAATTCCACAGCCATTATCAGAAATTGTGATGGTAACCCAAGCGTCGGCGGGGCGATCGCCCATACTTGCCTCGGTCGTAATGGTAATTTCTTTCGAACCTGCTTGCTGGTGCTCTAATGCTTCTAGGGCATTTTGTAACAGGTGCAAAAAGACCTGATTCAGCAAACTGGGAAAGCACTCGACGGGTGGCAGATTGCCATACTGCCGGCGCAGATGCACATCGGCAGGAATTTGTGTTCTCAGAATAAAAAGTGTGCTTTCAAGTCCATCATGCAGATCCACAATCTTACAGTGCGCTTCGTCGAGCCGAGAGAAAGTCCGCAGAGACAACACAATCTCTCGAATTCTGCCTGCGCCCGACCGCATTGAGCCTAGAATGCGCGGCAAATCCTGAACGAGAAAATCTGGCTCAACTTCTTCAATCAAGCTTTGCAGAGAGCCAGTTGCTTGGGGATAGTGGGTTTGGTACGCCGTAATCAGTCGTAAAGCGTCCTGGAGATAGCGCTCAACGTAAGGGATATTGCCGTAAATAAAGCTAATTGGGTTGTTAATTTCGTGAGCAATGCCTGATACCATTTGACCCAGACTAGACATTTTTTCACTTTGAATCAGTTGCACCTGGGTTTGCTGGAGGGCCTGTAGGGTTTCAGCCAGTCGCTTTGCCTGTGCTGTGCTCTCTTGAGCCTGTTGGCGACTTTGAGCATACAGATGCCCCTGCTGAATTGAAATAGCCAGTTGGTCAGCAACTGCCTGAGTCAGCTTCTGATCATCTAGCGTCCAGTGACGAACGTGGGTGCATTGGTTGAGGTAAAGAATGGCCTGAAGGGTGCCACTGGCTTGAACGGGTACAACCAAGGAAGATTTAATTTGGGCAGTCTGGTATTCAGCGTTGTCAGGTCCAATTCGCAGGTCTTGACTTACGTTATCAATCACGGCCTGCTGACGATGTTGAATCACCCACCGGGTCATGGGGCCATCGGGGTCGAAGTCGTTGATGGAGGCTGGAAAGGGTGAGCGACATACTTCGAACAGATGTTTGCGACGAAAGACCGTGCGCCCATGTTCTAAAGGATGATTTGGTTCTGTGATCTCATCTAGATGATCGGGATCTTCTACATCTGGATCTTCCACCAAATGGACTAAACATCGGTCAACATCCAGAGCATCAAGGAGTTGGGCGATCGCCTGCTGCAAAATAGTTTTGAGATCTAAGCTCTGGCGGGTTTGAGCCGTAATTTGGTTCACGACCCGTTCTCGCTGCGCCTGTTTTTGAGTGCGTTCATAAAGTTGCGCCTGCCGCACGGCAATTTCTAGCTGCTGGGCGATCGCCTGCATCAGATCAACCTCCTCAGCAGACCAAGCTTGACGATGCTCTGACAGACAAACAATGAACCCCATTGACCCTTCACGACCAGTAACAGGCACCAATAGCATCGCTTGTTGGCTAAAAAGCTGGCTAAAGCCTTGGTCGCCCATGTGTGCGTTGTCAGGTGGAGTAGCCAAAAACATCCGACGGCTCAATTGATCAAGCAGACCTCGAATGCCTTTGCGCGTTGAAGTCTGACTGGCAGTCACCACCAAGTGGCCTTGACGAATCAAAGGAGCCAAGCTGCCGAGTTGAGATAGTGGGAAATGCCCCACCCAAGGAAGGCGATCGCCACCGACATGTTCACAGACTACTTGAACCCGCTGACTTTCCTGAAAATACCAAAGGAACGCACAGCGATCGGTTCGCAAAACGCTTGTTACCTCATCGACCGCCGTTTGCAGTACCACCTTCAATTCCAAAGAATTGCGGATGCGATCGATGATACGGCGCAGTAAAGCCGTCTGCGATGCCGTGTATTTGAGGGTACGTTTGAGCCATGAACGATGCCGAAACAAAGGAAGCACAGGGTAAAGGAGTGTAAAACCACGCATTAATTAGGTAAACCTAAACACTGATTGGAAGCACTTTCGCCGTGAGAGAATCCGCTCAAAAGAAAGCTCCCAGAAAAAATACGCAGGTGACGCGGGCTTGGTCGCCTCTGCATTTCATCTGTACTTCACAAATGGCACAGTATTTTCCCGGAATTGTCACCTAGATTCAGTTTACAAACAATTAATGATGCACCCTTAAGTCGATGTAGTTCAGACAAAATCGAATGCGCTGATGCTCACTCATCTGATCCAGCCCGTGACTCATATCACATTGTATCTAATCTCTAGATCACTGTCTTCCCCTATTTGCATCACACCAACGCGGTAAAACAATCACATTCCTAAGGGGTACTCCATCACGAAGAAATTTTGTAAAACGCCGCATAGTGTAATCATTGATGTTCCCCCCATTACCTATGAACGCCCAACTAGACCTATCGTCCTCTGGTTTAACTGCCGCCAACCTTCAGCAAGTGGTTGAGCAAATTTTTGAAACTCGTAGAATTACGCGAGTGGTGCAACGTGCTTTAATGGCGACTGTTCTCTCTAAAACGCTTCTGAGTTATGAGGAGAAAGCCTTGGTAGATCGGGTGTTTGAAGCTCTCCGCCGAGGATTTTTGCGAGTCGTTGACTAATGGAACGAGTTTGGTGTAGGAGCTAAGAGTTCCATAGGTTACTGATGAAAGTAGTTGCTTACACTACATTGAAGGCGACAACATTCATCGAATCTTTATGGTTACTGGACTTCCGAGTATTTTGCTGCGCCGTTGCTGTTTGATCCAGCCATCAGGCCACAAGGCAGAGCTGATCGAAACACTACCGCCAGAAGTAGACATTGCCATTGAGGCAGGTCGTATTGCGGCGATCGCCCCAACCTTAGATCGTCCTGCTCAACTAGAGCTAGACATTAGGGGGCAAGTGGTCAGCCCGCCCTTTGTGGAATCCCATATACATCTCGATTCTGCGATGACGGTGGGAGAGCCGCGCTGGAATCAAAGTGGAACGCTATTTGAAGGCATTGAAATTTGGCGCGATCGCAAACAATCGCTAACGTTGGCAGATGTCAAGGAGAGAGCGATCGCCACCCTCAAACAGCAAGCGACGCAGGGGGTGTTGTTTGTGCGGAGCCACGCCGATGTGAGTCAGCAGAGCTTAACAGCGCTGAAGGGTCTGCTAGAAGTACGCGAGGCCGTCAAAGACTGGATGACTCTGCAAGTTGTAGCCTTTCCCCAAGATGGCATCTATGGCGGAACCAAAAACGACGCGCTCATGGAAGAAGCAATGAAGCTGGGGGCAGATGTGGTAGGCGGCATTCCCCATTACGAACTGACCCGCGAAGATGGAGTTCGCTCCATTCATCGCATTTTTGAACTGGCCAATCAATACGACCGACTGATTGACGTTCACTGCGACGAAATTGACGATGATCAGTCTCGGTTTTTAGAAGTGATTACGGCCAACGCCATCCGCTCTGGCATGGGTTCCCGCGTCACCGCCAGCCATACAACCGCATTTCATTCTTACAACAATGCCTACGCGTTCAAGTTAATGGGGTTCTTGCAGCGGACTCAGCTTAATTTTATTGCCAACCCTTTAATCAATATCACCTTACAGGGGCGAGCCGATACCTATCCCAAACGACGCGGCGTCACGCGAGTTAAAGAACTCTGGCAGCAGGGGCAAAACGTTAGCCTGGGGCATGACTGCATTCAAGACCCCTGGTATTCGCTAGGGACAGGAAATATGTTGGACGTTGCCAGCATGGCAATTCACATTTGCCAGATGACCGGGTCTGCCGAAATGGATGCCTGCTATGACATGGTGACGTGGAACGGTGCCCGCACCCTGAATGTGGAAGAGCAATATGGGATTGAAGTGGGCAAGCCAGCCAACTTAATTGTGTTGGATGCCAAGAGTCGCTACGATGCCATCCGTCGGCGGGCTACGGTGCGGTACGTTATCTCTAAGGGCAAGCTGATTGCCCATACCGAATCTCCCCATATGCAATGGAAGCAGGGCGTAGCATGAACCGTATCTCGGCTGCGCTAAGACGCGATTCACGCTCCCTAGATATTTAGGTAGTGGTATTGATGTAATGATTTTTTGATGGGCGGGCAAAGCCCGCCCATCAAAAAATCATTACCAATTTAGGACTACCAATATTTATAGGAGCTGAGCACATTACCAAACGTCTTCGTCTAGCAGCGTTTCTAAAGCTGTATCCGCTCCGTTCCAAGCATCGTCGAGGGCATCTGCCATGGCGGGATGCAGGTAGCGGATCTCGTCAGCCAGATCGAGCAGTTCTTCACAAAGCTTATTCAGACGACCTTCGGCGATCGCCAGAGCCTTCAATCGGTTCTTAGTATTGCGGTGGCGATGTGCGGTTGGGAACACAGGAACGGCTGGGTATAAATCAGCATAAGCTTCACTATCTTCGGCAGTATCTACCTCCGAGGTAGTCGCTACAGACTGAATGCGGTTGACAGCGCCACCTACCTCATCCAGGTAGAATCCACTCGTTCGCTGACTAGGTCTCATAGTTAAAAGCCTCAGATAAGAAGCCTAAAAGAAGTGCTTCTAAATAAATCTTTATTTACTACTATGCCCATTACGCGAATGAATAGGCCAGTTTGTTAAATTGGCTCTGCCCCACTAGGGCTTCTAGGACTTATAGCGGTAGCCATGATCAATAGGACGCCTCCCTGTCATTCCCGCGCAGGCGGGAATGACGCTGGCATGTCCTAAGCTTTGTGACTATGGCTATACATATCTCACACGAAAAACCAAGAAAGTTGAATGATATTGCAGGCGCTCCATGCCTGCAATATCATTCAACTGCGTAAGTCCTTGCTTTACTCTGCGCGACAAATGGCGATTTGAAACCTGCACTGAGTACGGCTTCCAATTAGGGTTGACGGTCTGCTCCAGATTTGCGGATGGTAAACGAGATGGAGTCAGCAGCGGCGGGAGTAGTCAACGGAGGGCATTTGGGTGGTGGCGACATCGAAGCGCTATCTGCCACGGAAGCTGTAACTGAAGCGAGGGGGGCAGTTGCAGGTGGAACGTGGGGTAGGGGCGCTGGAGAGTGCGCTGAAGAAGGCATTGGTAAACTGCCCCATTTGTCTAGATTGGAGGCGATCGCCAAACCCACCCCGGCCAGCAACATCACCGGAAACGGCAGCGCAAACCCCTGCATCCAGGGATACAGTTCTGCTAATCCAAACAGCACTACAAAACAAACCAGCCAAACGTACATTTACCGCGAATCTCGCTCTAAATGGTGTGTATTATCCGCAACTGGGTAGTGGTATTGATGTAAGGATTTTTTGATGGGCGGGCTTCGCCCACCCATCAAAAAATCCTTACCAATTTAGGACTACCCGAAACTGTTCCTACGGCGATCGCCAGGTGAGTTAGACGATAGGGATGACGACAGTACATTATCTGGAAGGATAACTGATGATTGGATATTGAGAGCATGTCAAAAAGAATCAGCAGAAATCGTGTACTTCGCTCTGATTTCCTGGTTTCCCCGCGCTCTTTTCTCCTGCTCCAACGCGATCGCCAAGCGTTACACTGACCTTGGAGTTTTAGAGAGTGGCGGTAGGAGTGGAGCACCCAATATCATCTGCAACCCCAGACATTCAAATCAGAGTCGATGAACTGCGGCGATCGCTGAATCGAGCTAGCTATGCCTATTATGTGCTAGACGCGCCCGAACTACCCGATGCCGTTTACGACCAACTGTATCGGGAACTGCAAGATTTAGAAGCACAATATCCCGATCTCCTTAGCCCCGATAGCCCCACCCAACGAGTAGGAGAGCGCCCCGCTACGCCGTTCACTTCCGTTCGCCATAACATTGCGCTCTACAGTCTCGAAAACGCCTTCAATCAGGCAGAACTGGTAGCGTGGCAAACCCGCTGGCAGCGCTACGCCAAAACCCTGCCTTCCCCTCAGCCGCCTATCCCTGAAGCTCCAGACTACGTTTGCGAACTCAAAATTGATGGCTCTGCGATCGCCCTCACCTATGAAAATGGGGTGCTGGTACGCGGTGCAACGCGGGGCGACGGAGTGATGGGCGAAGACATTACCCAAAACGTGCGGACGATTCGCGCCATTCCGCTGCGGCTGCTGGGAGACAAGATACCGCCCGTGGTGGAAGTGCGCGGTGAAGCCTTTTTGCCGCTTGATGTGTTTCAATCCATCAATCGAGAACGGGAAGACGCTGGAGACCCGCTATTTGCTAACCCTCGTAACGCTGCCGCTGGCACCTTGCGCCAGCTCGATTCGCGGGTGGTAGCGCAGCGGCGATTAGATTTTTTTGCCTACACGCTGCATTTGCCCGGAAATAAGGAACGGGAACAGAAGGATATAAGCGGAGGGATGCAGGATGAGCCAGACTCGGGTTTGGTGCTACATGCCTCTGCGCTCATACCGTCGCAGTGGGAGGCGTTAGAGTTCTTGCACAACCTGGGATTTCGCGTTAACCCAAATCGTCAACTGTGTCCGTCGATGTTGGCCGTGCAAGAGTTTGCGAAACATTGGGAACAGGCTCGGTTTGAGTTGCCCTATATGACGGATGGGCTGGTAGTCAAGTTGAACTCGTTGGCGTTGCAGGAGCAGTTGGGCTTTACCCAGAAGTTTCCCCGCTGGGCGATCGCCCTCAAATACCCGGCTGAAGAAGCACCCACGGTCGTAAAAGACATCACGATTCAGGTAGGCCGTACGGGGGCACTCACACCAGTAGCAGACCTGCGCCCCGTGCCCCTAGCCGGGACGACCGTCGCACGAGCCACTCTACACAATGCTGATTTCATTGCCGATTTAGATGTGCGCTTGGGCGATACCGTGGTTGTTCGCAAAGCCGGAGAAATCATCCCAGAAGTGGTGCGGGTGTTGACAGAATTTCGCGTGGCCGGGGCGGCGCGGTTTTGCATGCCACAGCACTGTCCCGTTTGTCAGCAGCCCGTGGTAAAGCCTGAGGATGAAGCGGTGACGCGCTGTGTAAATTCCTCCTGTCCTGCCATTTTGCGCGGGTCGCTGATTCACTGGGCTTCGCGTCAGGCGCTAGATATTAACGGGTTGGGCGATAAGTGGGTGCAGCAATTGATGGAGCGCAGGCTGCTGCATACCGTGGCCGATTTGTATGACCTGACAACAGACCAGCTCCTCGGCATTGACCGCATGGGTGAAAAGTCAGCTCAAAATTTAGTGACAGCGATCGCCCAATCTAAAACCCAGCCCTGGTCACGGGTGCTGTATGGGTTGGGTATTCGCCATGTGGGAACGGTAAATGCTCAAATTTTGGCTGATAGTTTTGCGACGGTTGAGACGTTGGCTGGGGCAGAGGCAGAGGCGATCGCCACTCTCTATGGCATCGGCCCCGAGATTGCCCAGTCAGTCTATCAGTGGTTTCGCGTGCCTGCTAACCAAGATTTAATTAACCGCCTGCGCCTTGCCGGGGTGCAGCTTGCTGGCACGGTTCGGCAAAACTCGCCCGCCTCGCCTAAGCCACTGGCGGGTAAAATGTTTGTGGTCACAGGCACCCTCCCAACTCTCAAACGAGAAGATGCCAAAGCCCTCATCCAACAAGCAGGCGGCAAAGTGACCGAGTCGGTAAGTAAAAAGACGAGCTACTTGGTGGTGGGCGAAGATGCGGGCTCCAAGTTAGACAAGGCAAGGACATTGGGGGTTGCCGAGTTGTCGGAGGCTCAACTGTTGGAGCTAGTGGCACCCGGTGACCGGGCGGAACTTGAACCTCCACCGTCTGAGCTAGCCTGATGCTTTACCCCGCTTCTCAAGCCTTACCGTTCTCCTGATATTCCATTCTCCTGATATTCCACTCTCCTGACCCTCGGTTCTTCTAACATTCCATTCGCTGGACACTCTGTAGCTATGCTGTTTACCCGACTGCGATCTTCTGCTCCATCATCCTTTAACCGAGCGCGGCGCGACACAGGCGATCGCTGGTGGCGATCGCTGTATCATCTGAGTTTAGGATTGCTCACGGGGGGGCTGGCGATCGCGATCGCCCCTGCTCAAGCGGCAGATTATTTGTACGTTAACTTTGGCTTACTAGAGCGCTCCATTTCTATTCGCTCGCTGGGTATTTACGCACGATCGGGGCAAATTGAAGGAGACTTACGGGGGTATGCTCAATACGCCAGCGACGCGCAATTAGCCGACCTGCGAGAGGTGTTGCAGACCCCAGTCGAGGTTAGCCCAGCGGCGTTGTCTCAGTTTCTTTACAGCGCCCCAGGTTCGGTGTTGCTCAGTCGATTAGGCGAGGTAATTCGTACCGAAGCCAATCTACCCGGAGATAGAGCCATTCGCGCGGCGCTAGTACTGGCTGCGGCTGACGAAACCAACGGCCTAACGCCGCTTAATTTGTTAGAAAAGTTTCCAATACAGGGTATCCGCATCGATCTAAATCGTGCCTTGCAAATTTTTAACAGTATTGAGCAGGTAATTAATCAGACTAAACAGATCATTTGCGGGGTGGACTCTCGTTCTAGCCAAGAGGCTCAAGCTGTTGTGCCGCCCAACCTGGCGCAGTTGACCGATTTACGCCGACCAGGGCCTTATACTGCCGTACCCCAGTTCATCACTGTCACGCGGCCATCTGCAATTCCCGAACGCGGCAGCCGGACAAATGTTTTGACTCGCCGGATTCCCACCACTCTTTACTTGCCCGTTATTTCTGGCCGCACTGCACCTGTGCCCTTAGTGGTGATTTCCCACGGGCTAGGCTCGAATCGCCGCACCTTTGCATATTTGGCTGAGCATTTAGCCTCCTATGGGTTTGCCGTAGCTGTACCCGAACATCCCAACAGCAATACTGAATGGCTAAACGGAGTAATTGACGGCGATTCGGGACAAGATCTTAAACCCGAAGAGCTAATTGAACGTCCGCTAGACATTACGGCTTTGCTAGATACATTGGAGCGCGATCGCCCCGGTTCTTCAACGTTAAGCCGCATTGATACGCAAACCGTAGGCGTGATCGGGCAATCTCTGGGCGGCTATACTGCTTTAGCGCTAGCCGGAGCACCGATAAACCTGCCTCAGCTAAAACAAGACTGCAATGCAGAAAATGCCCTCGACAACACTCTCAATGTTTCCCTAGTATTACAGTGCAGTTTTCTAGAGAAAAACTTGGCTTTGCCTGAGTTGCGCGATCGCCGCGTCAAAGCTGTGTTTGCGATCAATCCTCTGGGCAGCAGCTTATTTGGAGAAACTGGTTTTGCCGCCATTGATATTCCCGTGTTGCTGGCGGCGAGCGGGACTGATACCATTACCCCCGCGCTGATTGAGCAGTTTACCCCGTTTACCTGGCTAACCACACCCAACCGATATCTGATGCTGATGCAAAATGCGACCCATTTCTCAGCTATCGATATTACATCTGCCGATCGGGGTGCTATTGATCTACCGCGCGAGGTGATAGGTCCCGATCCGGCGATCGCCCGACGCTATGTCAACGCCATGAGCGTAGCCTTTTTGGGTACCCATTTAGACCAGCGGTTTAGTGAGCAGACCTACCTTAGCGCTGCCTATGTGGAACGGGTCTTAAACAATCAGCCACCAAACGTACTGCCTAATCTATTGCCCATTAGTTTTGTCTCTGCTCGCAGTTCTGCGCTGCTAAATCCTTCAGATAACCCAGAGTGTGATCTACCATGAGAATAGGGATAACGAAACGTAAAGCAATACCCCGTAAAACTCTCGTAAAGCATTGAATTCTGCCGCAACTTAGGTGAACCGATATGGCGCTATTTGGATTTGGTAAAAAGTCTACACTCCCCACTCCTGACGAAGCGCTGCCGGGGCGATCGCAGCCTATGGCTGTGCCTGCTAAACATTACGTTAACGGTAACCCCCTTAAACCCCCCTTTCCAGAGGGCATGGAAACTGCCCTGTTTGGACTAGGCTGTTTTTGGGGAGCGGAGCGCAAGTTTTGGCAGCAACCCGGTGTTTACACAACAGCCGTAGGATACGCCGCTGGCGTAACGCCCAACCCAAACTACATGGAAGTGTGCACGGGTAAAACCGGGCATAACGAAGTCGTGTTGGTTGTATTCGACCCGAAGGTGGTGAGCTACGAAGACCTACTCAAAGTGTTTTGGGAAAGCCACAACCCCACCCAGGGAATGCGCCAAGGCAACGACTCAGGCACCCAATATCGTTCGGGGATCTACACGTACTCTGAGCAACAGCGTCAACTCGCCGAAGCGTCTTTGCACAAATATCAGCAGGCTCTAAAAGCTCAAGGGCACGACGACATCACCACCGAAGTGATAGACGCTCCAGAGTTTTATTACGCAGAAGACTATCATCAGCAGTACTTAGCCAAGAACCCCAACGGCTACTGTGGTTTGGGCGGCACCAAGGTTTGCTACCCAGAAACGGCGATCGCCTGATGCATCTAGTTCGGTTAGGACAAAAGGAATGGGCGGGGGCAAAGCCCCCGCCCATTCCTTTTGTCCTAACCTTCTGTCTTATTTGTGATTCACGCTTGTTTCAACGCTAAAACAAGCCACTAAGCGACAATCTGCTGCCGTTCAGATTCTAGCAAAGCCACCAAAGCCATATCTTCCCGTTCGCGAGCCACGTCTAGTCGGCGCTGGACGTTGTTCAATAAATTGGCTTGATGAACTTTTCCTATGGCAGGGTTAGAGCTAGTCGCCGCAACCGTAGCGTTAGATTGTGCTGTGGAATTTACCCGTGTTGTGCTAACTCGTTGAGCAGGGGCGATCGCTCGTCCATCTACATTACGGTCAACCTGGACGGCAACGCCACGATATAGCAGGTTAAAGTTTGCTGGCAGATTTGCTGCCCAATCTGGCGCTGCCTCTGGATTTACTAGGGTAGTCAGCCCCCGATAAATCACTTGGTAAGGAGCTGCAGGCCGTCCCGTGTTCCCTGCGCCAACTTGGCTTGGCTCGTAGTTGTACGCTGCGCCGCGATAAATGAGTTTCATAGTGCCGCTTCTCCAATGATTTTGTGTAGATACCACGTGAAGAGAAGCGCGTTCCTTCAGGAGTAGCCCTTACTTCCGTCCCAGCTAGTGATGGTTTTCGCATGGGATGAACGATTTCCTTCTGTATCTAAATATACTGTTTTTAATTCGGAGTGGCAACCATCCGTTTGGGTGAGTCTGATTAGACATCACAGCTTGCTCACGAAGCCACTTTTTGAACAGTGGCACGTCGTCCTAATGCAACGCTGGCAATGACTAAACTGGCAGCACCTAACGTCACAGGCGTGATCGCTTCCCCTAACAGTAAAGCAGATGCCAAAATCGTCAAAAATGGCTGGAGCAGTTGCACTTGGCCAACTCGCGCCACCCCGCCGATCGCCAGTCCGTGATACCAAGCAAAAAATCCGACAAACTGGCTAATGCAGCAGACGTAGGCAAAGCCAATCCAGGCGGTGGGAGATGCAGCTAGACCATGTTGGGCAATAGCGATCGCCGTGGGAATAATCTCCAATGGCGCAGCCAGCACTAGCGCCCAGCTAATTACTTGCCAGCCACCCAGGGTTTTTGCCAAGCGTCCACCTTCGGCGTAGCCCATAGCCGCCGCTATCACCGATGCAAACAGAATTAAATGTGCCGTTTCTAAATGCCCGCCGCCAGCCCAAAGACCAAAGCCGACAACGGTGGCGCTGCCTATGACGCTAGCTAGCCAAAACCCCAGAGATGGACGATCGCCCGTCCGCAAAACACCCGCGATCGCCGTTGCTAGCGGCAGCAGTCCCAGCACAACTGCTCCGTGGGCAGCAGGTAGCTGCTGCATCGCCCAGGCGCTGAGCAACGGAAACCCTAACACGACCCCCAGCGCGACGATCGCCAAACTGCGCCATTGCCGACGAGACGGTAAAGGTTGTCGGGTTGCATAGAGCGCGATCGCCGCCATCACCCCTGCGATCACCCCACGCCCCAAACCCACAAAAGTCGGATTCAGATCGACCACAGCTACTCGCGTAGCGGGCAATGTCAGGCTAAAGCTCAGTACCCCTAAAAATCCATAGAACAGCCCCAGTGTTTCGGGGTTAGCCCCAGAAAACTGGGAAAGGGCTGAAGGGCGATCGCTCATGGTGGATTGTAGTAGAAACGGCATTTATGCACGCGTCAACATGCACTCCTTTCACTGTGACGCAGCTTAGAACCTCAGAGAAGGTACACTTTCGCTGAAGTTGTACTGGTACAGATTGATGGGGTGCGGCGCGCGCCACCAACCATTTCCTTATCCTCACCTCGCTGACCAGAGCTATATTTCTAAAGTTAGCAAGCTGCCACAGACATACGACTAAAGACAGACTTTCCATCCAGCCAGTAGAGCAAAATTGCTGAATCCCTCCGCCTTCAGTAGGGTAAGGAGTGGCTATTATGGCCGCCCTAAAAACTAGGAGTGCAAACCATGACTCTCAATGGTCTTGAATCTACCGTGATTTCGGCGATCGCCTCTGTCGGTGGACTCGATCCACTGGTTCCCAACTCAACCCAGCCCGCAGTTCCAGCCGCCAGCTTTAACCTAAACCAAGCTGTAGACGATCTAACCGCCGCGCTGCAACAGGCAGATGGCACCCTCACCTTTGACAGCGGCACCCTCACCAGTGCCCTTACCTCTCCCCTTGGAGACTTGGTAGGGACTTACAATCTGGTCGATTTGCTGACTCAAGCCACCGCAGAGTTTCAAGATCTCAACGGCACCGTCACACTTGAGAACGGCACATTAGTCGGAGATCTTTCGACGGGCGATGATTTGCTAACTGGATCGCTCCAGTTCACTAGCGTGATCGGCGATGCTCTAACGGATGCTTTGACTAACCTATCGGATACGATAACCTTTGCCAATGGTCAGTTTGAGCTAGCGCTGCCCACACCCTTTGGCGACGTGAATGGCACCTTCGATTTTGGCAATGGGGCACTGGTTAGCGCGATCGCCACGCCCTTTGGCGATGTAAATTTCACCCTCGACTTTGGGGATAATTTACAGCTTCCGTTTACGATCGCCAACGGCGGTTCCACTATTCCGGCGGTGCTAGATCTGTCTAATGGCATCGTGGGACTAAATTTAACACCAGCTATGGCGGGTTTAGAAATATCAATTCCACTCGATACTCTGTCGGGAGAGTTGACTTTTGACAACGGGCAAGTGGCGATCGCCATTCCCACGACTCTTGGCACTGTGGGCACCACGTTTGATTTAGTCCAACTTGTTAATACAGAAGTGGTGCCGTTTCTCGACAGCATTTCGGGAACGCTCTCGGTGGCAGATGGATTGTTGACGGCTGACCTAAGCACGCCTGCTGGCGATTTTAACGGCACCCTCAACGGGGTAGAGTGGTTAGAACAGGTGACTCAAGTGGTAGCCGGAACTTCTGGCACTGTCACGGTTGGGGATGGCGTCATCGTCAGCAATCTCACCACCCCCCTCGGTGACCTAATGGGCACAATTGAGATTACAGAATAATCTAACGGCGTTTCTCAAATGCCGTTTCTCAACATCAACGTTATTGGTAGAAGGCACCCCGCAAAGTGGGGTGCCTTTTGTGTTTTGATGGCGATCGCTTCATCCCCTCGTGTCTACGATCGCGATCGCCGCCGCGTCAAAATGCTCACCACCTCACCCGGATTGGCTCCGGGTTGCAGACTGCTCCACTCGGTAGCGCTGGCAAACCCTCGCCCATGTAAGTCGTGAATGGTTTCGCGCACCCAGGTGGGGCTGCTAATCACCAAGAGCCTTAGCTGTTCTTGGTCGGGCGCGGGGGGCGTGACGTAGATGGGCAGCAACAACGTACCAGAACGGTCTGCACCCTCCATTTCTCTGCCATCGGTCAAAAAGTTGCGAATTGTCGCACCATAAACGATCTCAAACATGGGGTTCTCCTGCATAAGCGGTAAGAAGAAACCCCAAAAACCTAGCCACCCCGCGCAAACAAAAGCAGGGTGGCTAGAGAGAAATGTTAAAATTCTCGGTTAGCCGCCAGACTGCATACTCAGTTTGGGGGTTAGCCGCTCAGTGTTGGTCTCAACAACATTGGGCGGTGCTAGATTTTTGGAGCGAATTAAGGTTGTTCGACTATGGAATCGTTCAACAACCTTAATTTGCAAGGATACGGGCATAACCGCCACCCTGTCAATTGTGCTTGAGCCGAATCGCATCTCGCACTTGAGCTAACAGCTT
>Ga0105048_10010461_pt1 | contig 14691 bp, 5 predicted proteins | sample MAT05_FD_78382 | JGI IMG/M metagenome (GOLD analysis project Ga0105048, IMG submission 78382) | Freshwater microbial communities from Lake Fryxell liftoff mats and glacier meltwater in Antarctica - MAT-05 | ecosystem: Environmental > Aquatic > Freshwater > Ice > Liftoff microbial mat | place... | reverse complement strand
GTCCCGTGCCGAGTGTATTCGAATTCCTGCTTGGGCACGCTGTCGGGTTGGGCGGTCTTGTCGGGAGCGTTCCGCTCGATGGCCTGCAGCAAGGTCGCCGCCGGACGATGCACTTGCCGAGCGTACGCGACTTGCGGAATTCCTCGAGCAGCTTCTGCTGCCGTTCGCTGAGGATGCTTTCGCGGCCGTCCCTGCCATCGTTCGATCTCCTCAGAATCGAGAGACCAGACGAGATACGATCTTTCCGAGTTCCGCGAAAGGCCGCTTCCGCGATGTGGCACCAGCGGTTCGCCGCTCAGTTACGAGTCCAGAAAAATTTGCCAGACCCTTGCCGAAGAAGGTTGCGGCCATCGCGCCGAAGTTGGCCTTGGTCCGTTGCCGCGCGAACTCCGCTCGGACTTCGTCCAGCTCGCTCTCGAACAGATTCTACAGCTTCGCGTTGACGACTTCCGTCAGCGTCTCCACAATCGTCGATTGCGCCAGTTCGGCCTAGTCGGCCCGACGAGTTCCTTGTCGCTGAGCGTCCGAGTGGGACGATGACAAACTCGTCGCCGAACTGCTGGCTCTGCGAGATCGAGACTTCGACCTCGACCTGACGGACTTCGACACCGGCGAACTCGCGACCTCGAGAACATTGATTGGCAGAATGATCGGCCACGTGACTGACTCGAACCTGTCTATCCTCAACTCCTCATCTGGGTGAAAGCCCAAAATGAAACCGTATAAATAAGATAGTTATAACCTTGCGGTCTCCGGAACAATCAACCGATGGATGCTCCGGAAAACGGTAAATCGAACAGCGGCCGAAGGTCACCGCCGATGAGCCGGTTACCGGCATAAGCCCGCACACTTCCGTCCGCCGCAGTCACCAGGTCTGCCCGCACATCCCCGTCCAGGTCGGCCACGACGACCGAGGCGCCGTCCCGAGCGGCGGAGTCGGCGACGAAGAGATTGGCTCGAACAAAGCTCTTCGCACCCAACCCGGCGGCGATGCCGGCTCCGCTGAACGCTTGAACGCGCGGTCCGCCCCCCGGCCCTCCGCCGACGATCAGGTCGGCCCGACCGGAACCCGTCAGGTCGCCTACGGCGATGTACACTCCGTTGCGAAGTTCCGGCTCGAACACGAAGAAATCGCCCAACAGACGGACGGCGGCGCCGGACCGTACCGACGCCCCGGTGAACACGGCCACCCGCGGTCCGCCGCCGGCACCGGCCGCCACCACCAGTTCGGCCTTTCCGTCGCCCGTCAGATCGCCGATCGTCGCCCGACAGCCACCGCGAAAGGCCGGATCGTCGATGCCGAAGAAGTCGGCCACGACCGCGCGGGTCCGCCCATCGAGCACCCGTACGCGCGGGCCTCCCCCTTGATCCGGCGTGACGACGAGTTCCGGGATGCCGTCTGCGTCGATGTCCCCGGCCGTGACGAAGACCCCGCCGGTGAAGGATTCCTCAAAGGGCCGTAGGACAAACAACTCGACTCCGGTAGCCCCGTCGTACCCGAAGACCAGGGCCGACCCGCCCGGGCCGGAGGCGGCGATCAGGTCCGGCACCCCGTCGCCGGTCAGGTCGGCCGCCGTCGCCCGCACGCCGCCGGGGGGTCGCTCCCCGAACGGAGCAACGATCGGAAAGGAAGAACCGTTCGAGACGATCAGCCGCGCGGTCCCATCCGCCGACCCGACCGCGAACGCGCGCACTGGGGATGCCGAAGGCAAAGCGAGCAGCCGGGCCAGATCGAGCCGCCCACCCGAGTCCACCTTGCCGGCCAACCCTGAGATCGGTTCGACGGTCGTTTTCAATCGGTCGAGCACTTGGCGATAAGTCCACCCCGGGCGGGCGTCCCAGATCAGGGACGCCGCACCGGACACGAACGCGGCGGCCATTGACGTGCCGCTGTCCCGCCCGTATCGTCCGCCCGGCAGCGTGCTCAGGATGTCCACCCCGGGGGCCGCCAGCGCGACGCCCGCCCCGAAGCCGGACGTAGCGGCCAAACGGTCGGCGGCATCCGTCGATGCGACCGCCAACACGTTGTCGTATCGAGCGACGTAGGCGGCCGGGTAAACAGGTGTGCCGGCGAAGTCGGCCCCGTCGTTACCGGCGGCCGCCACCAGAATCACGCCGGCGTCCCGCGCCCGACCGATCGCCGCCTCCAACCGAGGGTCGGGCAACACGACCCAACTGGCGTTCAGCACCTTCGCTCCGTGAGCGATGGCGAAGTCGATGGCCCGCGCGGCGGCGCCTGCGGTGTCGGACCCGCCCAGCACCCGCAGCGACATCAACCGGGCGTGCCAGTTGATCCCCGTCACGCCGACGCCATTGTCCCCGATCGCGCCGATGATGCCGGCCACGTGCGTGCCGTGCCCGACGAAGTCCTCGACGACTGCCGTATCGGCGACGAAGTCGTAACCGTGGACGGAGGGGCGGGCCGGGTCGACCCACAGGTTTCCGGCCAAGTCCGGGTGGGTCGTGTCCAACCCTGTGTCCAGAACGGCCACGATGGTGCGGCCGGTGCCGATCGACGTCCCCCAAGCGGCCGGTGCGGCGATCCTGCCGAGGCCGTATTGATCCGGGTAGGCCGGGTCGTCCGGCACCAGCATGGCCGGTGCGAGCCGAGATTCCAACTGCTCGATTTCGAGGCGGAGCATGAAGACGACCTCAGCCGGTGAAGGTGAACGGTCGGAACGGCACCAAAGCGTCCAAGTCGTCGATCTTGTCCGAGAGGGACAGCCCTACCAGCCGCCAGTCGCCGGTCGTCCGCCCGAGGGTGACCGTGAACAAGACCGCCACCCGCTCCCAGTAGCCAACCGCGTACACCTTGAAAAGTCGCCCGGACAGCCGCTTGGTGCCGAGCAGATCGTAGCCGCCATAGGTGCCGCCGCCGCCGAAGATGACGGCGAACTGCTTACGAATCTCGTCCCACCCGCCGGCCATGGTGCTGCCGCCGGTGGCTCGCATGATCTGCTCGACCGCCTGGTCCTGGCGACCGTCGCTGACGGCCGCCAGCAGGTCAGTGAACAGAGCGCGGTAGTCGAACCCGATGTCCAGGTTCGGTTCCGTCGTGTCCATCATCGTTCCTCTCGGTAAGTGAATCGTTTAGCCGACGTAAATCCCGCCCAGGCCGTCGTCGTTGAACTCGGGGTTGAAGTCCCCGGTCGTCAGCTTGACTCCGGTGTAGCCTCGGACCCGGCCGCCGGCGCCGATCACCAAGTCGGCCTTGCCGTCCCGGTCCAGATCTTTAACGGCCACCGTCGCCCCGTTCCGGTCGTTCAGGTCGGCGGCAAAGAAGTCGGCCAGCACGGCCTCCCGTTCGGCGAGCAGTTCCTTGCCGGACAGCACGCGGACCCGCGCCCCGCCTCCCGGCCCGCCGCCGGCGAGCAGCTCGGCAAACCCGTCGCCGTCGATGTCCCCGACCGCGACATACGCTCCGTTGCGGACGTCCGACTCGAACACGAACCGGTCTGCGAACAATCGGGTCGGGTTGCCTGCGAGCACCGAAAGCCCGCCGAACACGGCCACCCGCGGTCCGCCGCCGACCCCGGCCGCCACGACCAGGTCGGCCTTGCCGTCGCCGTCGATGTCGCCGATCGCAACCCGGGCGCCGCCGCGGAAGGCCGGGTCGTCGATGCCGAAGAAGCTGACCACCAAGGTCGGCTTTCCGCAGGCCACCTTGTACACGTTCACACGCGGGCCGCCGCCCTGATCCGGCGTGACGACCAATTCCGGAATGCCGTCCCCGTCGAGGTCGCCTGCGGCCACGAACACGCCGCCGATGAACTCCTCTTCGAACGGACTTACGGAAAACAACTCGGCCCCGGTGGTCCCGTCCAACACCCGTACCCGGCTCGCGACGCCAGGCCCGCTACCGACCACGAGATCGACGACGCCGTCGCCGTTGAAGTCGGCCGTGGCCGTGCGAATGCCGCCTGCGAAGCCGGCTCCGAAGGGTGTGGCCGTCACCCGGACCGTACGGTCCGGGTTCAACAGCCGGACGGTATCGCCGATCGCCGACCCGACGGCCGTCAGCGTGGTGCCCGCAAGGCCGGGCGGGCGGGCGAAGACGGTCAGGTTGACGGTCTCGGTGAGGACCGCGATGTCCGTTCGGCCGGTGGCGGGGTCGATGCCCGCGACCGTGAACGCGAATCGACCGGACCCGAACACGGTGGCCGACGCCGGAGCGAACTTGGCCCCTTGCAATTGTGCCAAGCCGTAAGCAGCACCGACCACCGCCGCAGTCCCGTCGGCCAGCAGTACCCGACCGAGGGCGGAGTCCGGAACCTGCGTGACGGTGTACACCAGCGTGGTGATCCCGGCAGGCGGGGCGTAGCTCAGCGTGCCCAGCCCAAGGGACACGATCCCGGCGTTGGTGGCGGTATTCAAGTCGGCGACGACCCCGGCCGATCGGGTCGGGGCGTCGTTGGCGGACACAGCCAGGATGGTGGTGGTTCCGACTGCCCGGCCGCCGACCAACCCGTCCTCCAGCGTGATCGTGACGTTGCGGGGTGTGACCGAGGGAGCCGCGCTCAGATTGCGATACGCGACCGTTCGCAGCACCGCTTGGTAACTCGAAAGTGGAGCCTGGCCGGTCAGAACGAGTTCGCCGGTGGCCGGGAGGAAGCTGCCGGTGATCCCATGCCCGGCCGTGAACGTGAAGAGGTCTTCGCCGCGGACGTAAGTGTTTGAAAAATCGACCACGGCTCCGAAGAGGATCGGGTCCTTGCCATCGGGATCGGTCAGCGTGAGTCCCGGTAGGATCGGCACGGCCGCCGACCGCTCGGCGACCGAAACCGGCCCGGCGTTCACCGCCACGGCCGCGGCAGTAGTGCCGTCTTGCACCCCGAGTAGCGTCCGGCCGGTCTCCGGGTCGCTGGCTGCATCGTCGGAGCTGACGGCGAAGATCAATTCGCGATCTCCGGCCGTTGGGTTGATTAAGAGGTTACGGTAGCGAACCGACTGAAGGGCGAGTTCGTACTCGGCCGGGCCGGCGGCCCCGGTCAGTGTGAGGACGCCGGTCGCCGGGTCGAAGCTTCCGGTGATGCCGTTCTGGGTATCGAACTCCAACCGGTCCTCCGCCGGCTGGTATCCGAATGTGAACCGCACCGTCGCCCCGGTCAGGACGGTCGCTCCGCGATAGAAGACGCTCAATCCCGGTTCAACCGCGGCGGCCCCGCTGCCGGGGAAGTATTCGCTCACTCCAGCGCTGGTCAGCAGCACCGGCGGGGCGTCCACAGTGACGGTCACCTCGGCCGTGTCCGGCACGGTCAGCCCGTCCGTCACCGTCACCTCGATGGTTCGGTCGTCGCCGGTACGGATGTTGCCGCCGCTGGAATAGACCACCGCCTGGAGTGCCAAGCCGTAGTCACTCGCCGTCGCCACCCCGGCAAGAGTGAGCCAGCCGGTCAGGGCGTCGTAGCTCGCGGTGATGCCGCCCGGCAACGTTCCCGTCACTTCCAAATAGTCCTCGCCAACCACAAACCCGGCGGTGATCGCCACCGTGGCCCCGGTCAGCATGGGGCCGGTCGAATAGACGTCGGAGAACGGGGCTACCGCCACCGACCGGAAACCGGCTGGCAGAGTGACCGCGACCGTCGGGAGGAACACGTCCGGTGCCCTCAGGCTGACCGGGTCGGCCGACACGAGCACTCGCACCAGAGCCGATGCCGAAGCGGTCGCGCCATCCAAACCGGTGACGGCCAACGTCCGCGGGCCCTCGGCCGGGGCGGCCGCCGTGTTGGAGTAAGTGATCGACCGCAGAGCCGTGCGATAGGCCGCGACGCTGGCGGTGCCGGTCAAGGTGAGAGTGCGGTGGCGGGGTCGAAATCGCCGGTGATGCCGTTTTGGGCGGCGAAGGTCAGCACGTCCTGTCCGGCCGCGAACCCTTCGACGAACCGTACCGTCGCTTCGGTCAGGGTGCGACCGGTCGGGTAGGTGACGGCCAACTGGCGGTCGAGGGCGACGGGCGTGCCGCCGGGGACATACACGCCAGCCGAGGCCACTTGACGGATGATCGGCGGCTGGGCGACGGCCGTCACCCGCACGTTCAGCGTGAACTCGGCCATTTCTCCGGCCTGGTCACCGATCGTCACCAGCAGGTCGCGGTCCTCCCCGCCTGCGGTTGAGAAGGTGATTTTCCGCAGCACTTCCTGATATTCTTCCACCGACGCCGACCCGATCAGGGTGACGACGCCGGTCAGCGGGTCGCACACCACGGCGATGCCGGGAACGTCCGGGCAGGCCAAGCGGTCCAGACCGGGCATGAACCCGATCACGCGGACCGTCGCCCCATTGATCACATCGGTGCCGACGTTGGTCAGGATCAGCCCGTCCAATAAGGCGGCCGCGTCGGTCCCCTGGGTGTAAGGCCGGTCGGTCGGGCCGGACAGGAACAGCGGTAGGCTGTCGAGCGGCACCGTCGCGGTCGCCGCTCCGCCCGGATAGACCCCGGTGCGGGACACGGACACGATCAGGGCGTCATCGAAGTACTCGCCCGAGTCGGCGGTATACGTCAGCCCGTCGAGGGCTGCGGTGACGCCGGCGCTCGGGCCGGTGACGGTCAGCAAGTCGTCGCTGCCGCTGGTGGCCGTGACCCCAGCCGGCAGAGCGCCGACAGTGAGGACGCCGTTCTGGACGCGAAGCGTAACGGCCACCCGCCCACCCGGCAGCGGGTCGGTCACCATGATCGCGTTGCCGGCGGCCGCCGAGAACATCAGTGGCTGGCCCGGCCGGTTCGTTTGCCTGCCCGGGGCGGCCAAGGCGGGAGCGGTGTTCGGCGGCACGATCGGGGCGGAGTACTTGCTGTAAGCCGGGGCGTTGACGCCGTCGTCGATCAGGCCGTACACGAACAGAGGCTTGTTGGCGTCGAATGGTACCGGGGCGTAGTCGGCCAGGTCGGCCCAGGTGAACGACTGCGAACCCTGGCGGTAGGGAAGCGCGGCCGAAATGGGCCTGCCGTCGTAGCCGCTTGCGTCCTGGTCCACGAACAGCGTAACGGTCGTCCCGGCGGCGTTGGTGGACGTCGTCGGCGTGAAACTGACTGTCCCGGTGGGGCTGTTGGGATTGGGCGAGGCCCCGTCGATGGTCAGGGTCGGGGCCGGCGCATCCGGATCGGCGCCCGGGATGCCGCCCGGTCCTTCGGACTGCACGTCGGCATCGGAGAGACTGGTGCCGTCGTTGGCCCGGCCGCCGGAGTCGTTCAGTACCCAAGTACGGTCGATGTTCGGGAAGATGGGGATCGCTACGAACAGGCGGATACCTCGTCGGCCGGGGTTGCCCGGAGTGTCCTTCAGGAACAAGGTGGCCGACACGCGCAGTCTTAGGAAGGTGGTCGAAAGTACGATCTTGTTGTCGTTCGGATCATCGCTGTTGGGGCGGATCTTGAGTGAACCTTCGGCCGAGCCGATCAGCCTGCTTCGCAAAATGCTGGGGAAGAAGTTGGGCGTCCGCAGCTCAAACCGCACCCCGGCGTCCACGTTCCCGAACGTATCGACCCGGAAGTTGATCTGTCCGTTGAGTACGCCGAAGAAGGCCGAAAAGCTGCCCGACACCTCGACGAACTGCGGCTCGGCGTAGCGGAACGTGACGCGGCCCTGGGACTGCCCGAGCAGCCCGCCGAGCACGCTTACCGTACCGCTGATTTCGATCTGTTCGGTCGTGATCGACAGCCGGCCGCTGATCTCGGCCAGCGCGACGGTGGTGCTGCCGAAGCGCAGCCGTTGGCCGACGCTGAACGACACATCCAGCGACACCTGGAGCTGGCTGGGGTTGTCCAGATTGTTGATCTGGCCGCCGATTCTGGTGAGGAACAGTACGCCGGAAACGACCGGCAGGCCCGGGTTGAACTCGGCCGACAGGCCGATGTTCCGCAGCTTGCCGTCCACCACGTCGAAGTTGCCGGCCACAACGATCCGGCCGTTCATCAGCGACACCATGCCCCGGCCGCTGACCGAGATCGAGCCGTTGGTGTTGGCGTAGGACAGGAACAGATCCTGTACCTCGATCGGCCCGAGCCTGAGTTTACCGACTTGGATCACCAGCCCGCCGACGTTCACCTCGCCGGATTGGGTGTTGACCGTGATGCCGCCGTTCGGCAGCGTGACCTGAGCGAACGTGCCGTTCACCACTTCGACCCGGGCGGCCCCGGTGAACTGCACGGCGTTGGTCGTCCGGTCGAACTGCACTCGCAGGTCGTCGGCTTGAACCGTCAGGCCGAACAGGTTGATGGAGGCGTTGACCCGCACGTCCAGTTCCGTCAGCACGCCGTTCAACACCCGAATGCCGGGTGCGGAGACGCTGCTGCCGAGTTGCACGGCTAGGTTGTTGAACACTCGGGCGGCGCCTTGCTGGGCAGTCGAAACCCGGACGTTGCCGGCCAGCACGAAATCGCCGGCCTCGCGGTTGTATTGCACCGCGAGCGTGTCGGGCTGGAAGTCCAACCCGAGCACCCGGAAGTTGCCGGTGACCGTTCCGGCCAACTCCTGGATCTGGCCGTTTTGAATGACCAGTCCGCGGGTGTTGTTACCGCCGAACTGGACGGTCAATCCGGTCTGCTGGCCGTTCGCGGTGAAATTGACGCCGGCGCCGCCGGAGCCGTTGAAGGTGTTGTCGCCGGCCGAGTAAGTCAGCCGCAGTCCGGTGCCGACGATGGCCACCGACTTGACGGTGAAGGCGCCGTCCAGGGATGCGTCGAGCTGGGCCAGCTTGCCGTCGCGGATGAGTAGGCCACTCGTCCCGCTGCCGCCCAAGGTGAGCGCGAGAGGAACGGCGTCGCCTCCCTGGGCCGTGGCCGACGCGGTCGCCCCGCCGGTGATGGTCAGCAGGTTGCCGTTGACGTCGAAGCTGACGGCCAGGTTCGTGGACGACAGCTGGAACCCGCGGACGTTCAGCGCGCCGTTGACGACGGCCTGGAACTGGAGGGCTTTGCTGTCCGCAGTGTTGACCACCAGTCCGCTCGTGCCGTTGGCCCCCAGATTCACGGTAAAATTCGTGACGTCATTGGCAACCGCAAAGCCGACCTGGACGGTCCCCGTATACACGGTGGTCGCCCCGACCACGGTGGGAGTCAGGTTGCGGGTATCGACGGTTACCCCGGCGACAGTGAACGAGGTCGGGCGGGGGGCAGGGAGGTCGGTCTCGACCGCCCCAAGGTCGAGGGGGGTGTTGCCGAACAGGCGAGGTTGGCCGCGCTGGTCGGTGATGGTGCCGGCCGGCAGCAGGGTGCCGTCGGTGCTGCCGGCGTTCGCAGCCGGGCTGCCGACTTGCGGCAGCATGGTCGGCGTCGGGCCGCCGTTGTCGGCCGGCGGTCCAAGAAGCGGGTCGACGCCGAAGATGTTGTTCCGCACCCCGGCAGCCAGGTTGGCCGCCGGTCCGCCGGTCTGGATCAGCGTGCTGAAGACCTCCAGAGTGCCGCCCTGGACCTGCAGATCGACGGCCGCAACGTTCGGGTTGGTGGTGCCGGCCAAGATGCTGTTGGTGATGGTGGTATTGCCGGCGTTGAAAACGGCCGATCCGCCGATGTTGCCGGCCACCGTCACGTTGGCCAGTTGGGCGGTGGCGTTCGGGTTGATTTGGACGGCCGCCCCGAAGCCGTTGTTGGTCGCGGTGTTGCCGCTGAACGTACTGTTGACGATGAGCGCGGAGCCGGCGAACACGCGGACGGCTCCCGCCAACGGGGCGGCGTTCCCGCTGAACGTACTGTTGCGGATGACCAGCGTGCCGTTCGACGTGATGGCCGCTCCGTCCGAAGTGGACGTGTTGCCGGACAGCACGCTGTCGAGCACGGTCAGGCTTGCCCCGTTGTTCCACACCCCCGCGCCGAACGGAGCGGTCCCGCCGCGGATCGTTACCCCGGACAGGGTCAGATTGCCGTTGGCGGTCACCACCTCGAAGGCCCGCCGCTGGCCGCCCTGGGGGACGATGGCCAAGTTGCGCGCCCCCGGCCCGGTCAGGTTGATCGCGGTAGTCACTTGAATCTGGTCGCTGGTCAAGGTGATGGTCTGGCCGGACACGGCCGGGTCGAAAGTGATGGTGCCGCCGCCGGCCGCGTTGGCGGCGACGATGACCTGTCGCAGGCTGCCCGGGCCGTCGTCGGCCGCCGACGTGACGACCAGGGCGATGGCGATGCCCTCGGTTGCTCCGATGTCCACCGTCCCGCCCAGCACCCGCGGCCGGCCGCGGGCGTCGGTGGTCAGCCCGGCCGGCAGCAAGGCGTTGCTGCCGGCATCGACGGCCGGGCTACCGGCCAGCAGGGCGACGGTAGGCACCGGGCCGCCGTTGTCTTTGACCGGCCCGACCTGCGGGTCCACCCCCGTCCGGTTGCCGTTCTGACCATCCAACAGCCCGCCGGCGGTGGCACCGCTACCGACCAGGTTGTTGCTGCCGGCAACCGGCGTCGCGCCGAAGTTGAAGATGTCGTTCGGCTGGCCGGCGGTGGTGTTGCCGGCCACCAAGGTGTTGTTGAGGGTGATCCGGGCCGACGTGAACACCCCGCCGCCGCCGCCGAACGGCGTGGTGTTGGCCGTGATCGTGCTGTTCGTGAAGGTGGCCGTCGCCTGGTCGGTCACGTTCAGATTCACCCCGCCGCCTGAGGAGGCAGCCGTGTTGCCGCTGACCGTCACATTGGTCAGCGTCAGGCTCGACGCCCCGGCCCCGGATACGTAGGCGATGCCGCCGCCGCCGTCACTGGAACTCTGGGCAGCGTTGCCGAAGAACGTCGAGTTCGACACGGCCACCTGGCCGCCGTTGACGAACAGCCCGCCGCCGCTTTCGGTCGCGGTATTGGCGGTGAACACGGCCTGGTCGATGGTCAGGTTGCCGCGGCTCTCGAGGGCCCCGCCGTTCTTCTCGGTGCCGCCCCGCAGCATAAAAGCGGAGAGTTGAACGGCCACCCCGGCCGGGATGTTGAGCAGCCCTCCCGTGCCGCCGGTTCGGGCGACGGCGGTGGCCGCCGGGCCGGCGCCGCGGATGGCCAGCGGTGCGGTGATGTCCACGCGCGGGCCGGTCAAGCCGACCGTCGTCACCCCGGCTGCGAACGCGATGTCGTCGGCGTCAGGCGTGGCGTTTGCGTCAAGCACCGCCTGGCGGAAGCTGCCCGGCCCGGCGTCGCTGCCGGATGTGACCGTGAACGTCGCCGGTACGACCCGGTCCTCAAGCACTTCAAAGCTGGGTCGGACGAACGGCAGCGACCGCCGACGCTCGACCGGGCGGGTCAACAGGGGACGAATAAACGACCGGAGCGTGCGATTGAGGGTCACGGGTGTTCCTGGTTGGATAGGTAAGGAATTCACCCCTCTAAGCGTGAACGGACTCGGCTTCGCGCAGAGGACTTGAGAAGAATTGAGAAAATTTTTCGAACTTGAGCCGTGCAAGTTCGAACGCCCCACCTTTCGGCCGGTCGATGCACCGCGCCGAGCTAGCGCGGATACTTGGCCCGCTCAGCCTGCCATTTTTTGACCTCGTCCGGCCGGTTCGTCACCGTGTGGAGGTCAATCAGTCGGTCCAGGGCGTCGGGGATACGAGTCGCGGCCGTCGGTGGGATCAGTTTTTCGCAGTCCTTCAGCCCTTCGTAGCTTTTTACCAGCAGCGGTTCGGCCTCAGCGTACTTTTTCAAACCCGAGAGCGCCGCCCCGAGGTACGATCGGGTGTTGAACGTCCGCCAATCGGTCGGCATCGTGCGTTCGCGGACGGCCAGACACTCCCGCAGCACCCGCTCGGCCTCGGCGAACTCACCCAGCCCGATCAGCGAGATCCCGAGCGTGCTGAGCGTACTTAAGGTGGCCGTGTCTTCCGGGCCGAGGCGCTGCTTCTGGGCGGCGAGTACTTCGCGAAGCAGCGGCACGGCGCGGTCGAGCTTCCGGGTATTCGTATACGCGATGGTGAGATTGCTCAAGGTGGCCAGCGTGGCTGGGTGGCTGCGTCCGAGCTTGGTCGTGCGACCTGCGAGGGCCTGTTCGAGCAGCGGCACGGCCTCCTCCCACCGGCCAGACTTTCCTAACGACACGGCCAGGTTCGCCAGAACGCGGAGCGTGTCCGGGTGGTCCGCTCCGAGCTTGACCTGCGACAGCCGTAGCGTCTCTTCGAAGGTCCGGATGGCCTGCTCGCGCTTGCCGGATCGCTCGTACGCCAGGGCGAGGTTGTTCCGGCTGGTGAGGGTGTGGGGGTGATCGGCCCCGAGGCGGGTCGTGAACTGCCGGCTCACCTGCTCGCTGAGCGGCAGGGCGAGTTCCGGTTTGCCGTTATCGAGGTACGCCAGGGCCAGATGGTCCGTGCTGATGAGGGTGTTGGTGTGGTCGGGGCCGAGCCGGGCTTTCGTGAGCCGCAGCGTCTCCTCGTAGAGCGGCAACGCCTGGGCTTTCTTGCCGGTCTCGTCGTACGCTACGGCCAGGTCGCTCAGCGACATGATCGTGGCCGAATGATCGGAACCGAGGACGGCTCGTCGGCGAACAAGCGTGTCCTCATACAGCGGCAGGGCCAGATCGAGCCGGCCGGCCGCGCGAAGCGCCTGAGCGAGGTTGAACTGGAAGGACAGCGTCAGCGGGTGGTCGAGGCCGAGCGCGGTCTTCGCTCGTGGGATCGCATCTTCAAGGAGCAGCCGGGCCGGGCCGAACTGCCCGGCCGCCACGAGGGCCGCGGCGAGGTTGTTCATGCCGATCAGCGTGTCCGGGGCATCGGGGCCGAACACGGTCGTCAGGCGGCCCAACGTCTCTTGGTGGACCGCGACGGCCCGGTCGAACCGGCCGCCTTCCTTGTACGCCCGCCCCAGGTCGTTCCAAGCGATCAGGGTGCCCGGTGCGTCCGGCCCGAGGTGCTTCGATTTGAGTGCGACGGCCCGCTCCAGCAGGGCGATTCCCGTCTCGTAGCCGGCGATGCCGACGTAGCTGATCCCGACTGTCTGAAGAAGTTCCGCCTGGACGAGCGGCTGGTTCGGGAAGCTCGCCTCGATCCTCGTTTCGCTCAGCTCCGCGGCCGCCCGATCGAGCAATTCCCGGATGGTCACATCCGGCCGGGCGTCTGCCGCCAGACCGCCGGCCGCGAGCAGGGCGTTCGCCTGGGCTGCCACGTCGGCCTGGCCGAGCAGTTTTTTTTGAAGAAAGCCACGCACTGCCTGAGCGATCCGTTTCTCTTCCTGGGCCTGCTTTTCGCCCGCCTCGGCCCGGGCCGTTTCGCGCTCGGCCACTGTTCGGCTGTCGTCGGCCTCGGTCCGGGCGTAACGCTCGGCTGCGGCCGACCGCCGGGCCTCGACCAAACCCCAGGCCGTGCCGACGACCCCGGCCAGCAGTGCGGCCAGCACCAGGCCGAGGGCGATCACCCGACCGCGATGCCGGCGAGTGAATTTCCGCAGCCGGTAGGCAGCCGACGGCGGTCGGGCTTCGACCGGTTCGTCGGCCAGGAACCGCTCCAGGTCCCGCGCCAGCCCGTCGGCCGTCGGGTACCGGCGGTCCGGCTGCTTCTCCAAGCATTTCATCACGACCCAGTCGAGGTCGCCCCGCAACATCGAGGTGAGCCGCCGCGGCTCGGTCCGGCGGAGGGCAGCCAAGGACGGCAGGGCGTCGGCCGCGGATAGCCGGGTGGACGGTTTGGCCGGTTCTTCCTCCCGGATGATTCGGACCATCTCCAGCAGGGCCGCCCGGTGCAGACGATCGGCGGCGAATGGTCTCAGGCCGGTGAGCAACTCGTACAGGACGGCTCCCAGGGCGTACACGTCGGCACGCGTGTCGGTGTCGTCGCCCCCGGCCTGCTCGGGGGCCATGTACTCGAGGGTGCCGACGATGACCCCGGGCAGGGTGGCCAAGGTGGCCGTGGTCAGCCGCTCGCCGGTCGCCTTGGCGACCCCAAAGTCGATCACCTTGGGGACCGGTCGACCGTCCACCACGGCGACGAGGATGTTGTCCGGCTTCAGGTCGCGGTGGACGATGCCCTTTTGGTGGGCTTGCTGAACGGCTCGGCAGACGGGCACGAACAAGGCGAGCCGCTCCTGCGGCGTGAGCCGGGCTTCATCGCAGTAGCGGGTAATGGGGACACCCGGCACCAGTTCCATGACGAAAAACGGCCGGCCGACCGGTGTGGTGCCGGCATCGAATACCCGGGCAATGTTCGGATGGTCGAGCAGGGCCAGTGCCTGCCGCTCTTGTTCGAACCGGTTGAGCACGTCTGCGGAGTTGAAGCCGGGCCGGATCAGCTTGACGGCCACACGACGGCGAACCGGCTCGGTTTGGAACGCGGACCACACCTCACCCATGCCGCCTTCGCCGAGCTTCTCCTCCAGGGTGTACCGGCCTGCAAAGACGACGCCCGCCTGAATCTCCGCTGGTCCGGCGACGTCCGGACTCGGGGCGGGGTCCGGCGGGGCGAATCGGATTACCTCCGTCGGCGGCTCTTCGAGAAACGAGTCATTCCCCTCGTGATGAGCCAGGACGCTTTCCAAACGCGCCCGTAACGCCGTATCGCCGCCGCACGCCTGATCCAGGTAGGCCGACCGCGCATCCCCCGCCGGTCGTTCGAGGGCTTCGGCAAAGATATCGCGTTCATTCATCGGTGTTCGTATCCGTAGGCAAAACGTGGCTCACACGAAGAAGCGCATTTCACAGCCGATTCTCGCAGAATACGGAGAGTTTTCATTTTCTTTTCAATCGCTCCCCCAAGCGAGCGACCCGCTCGACGGCACGGGCGGTATGGACGCGAGCTATCGGGAATCGTATTTAT
>Ga0105048_10010460_pt1 | contig 14693 bp, 8 predicted proteins | sample MAT05_FD_78382 | JGI IMG/M metagenome (GOLD analysis project Ga0105048, IMG submission 78382) | Freshwater microbial communities from Lake Fryxell liftoff mats and glacier meltwater in Antarctica - MAT-05 | ecosystem: Environmental > Aquatic > Freshwater > Ice > Liftoff microbial mat | place... | reverse complement strand
GGCCGTGAGGATCGCCACGATACCTGCCAGCACGCAGGCGGCCAGTTTCGGCTGTTGCCATTGGTTGAACGGGGTTGCCCATCCGGCTGCACGCGGCTGGCGATTGGCTGGATGCAGTGTCGAGTCACCAGACGATTCGCGGCGTGCCGAATGGTGCCCGGCGTCTCCCAGCGAGCGTTGGCTGCCGGCATCGTCAACCGTCTTCATCGCCCTGAGTGTACAAAAGCACGACATCCGGATTGTCGGCCTCCGCACAATCCACTGCCAGAGGGGCTGTACCGCTTGACGACCTTGAAATGCTGCGTTATGCTTCATTTCAGAGGTTCCCATAACCGCAGGCGTAGGTCACGGCGGGGAACCCACGGGTACATGCACGATGGGACGCGCATTGGCGCGAAACAGAAGGAGTGGGGATATGCTGACGCTACGTGAGCTGGACGCCGACACAGAGATCATCAACGACCCGATGGAGAGCGACGACCTGTCGAACTCGCCGCTCGACAGCGACCAGGACTAATTGTCCGGCTGACCTGGGTCGTCTCACCGGCGATCCAATTAAGACCGGCGATCCAGTAAGCAGGGCCGAGGCGCTATGCCTCGGCCCTTCTTCATGCCCGGCGCTGGATGCGGCCGGACATGGTGGTGCCAATGCCGTGTGGTCGGGGCAACTGGCCGCTCCAGTGCCGGCGTGCTCAGGTGGAGTCATCGTTAGCGGGCTCGGCCCCTCAGGCTATCGCCTGTGCTGCCTCGTGGACGGGCCGACCGCACATCCCCCACACTCACCGGCAGCATGGTCGAACTCGACTCCGCACCGGCCACCTCGCCCCCTGTCCGCTCGCGCTGGCCGCTCCGCGTCGTCGAGGCGGTACTGCTGCTGGTGACGCTCGGCGTGGCGCTGCGCTTCCGCGTCACCAACCTGGATGCGTACACCGGTTCGTTTGACGAGGGCATCCGGAGCCAGCAACTGTTGTTGATGGCCGCCGGCTACCGGCCGTTCCGCGACATCTTCGCGTCGCAGGGACCGCTGCTGCTGGATTTGCTCTACCCGTTCTACCTGCTCTTCGGGCAGTCGCTGGCTGCCGCGCGGTCGGGCGTGGTCGCCTGCTCCATCGTCGCGCTGGCTGGCTCCTGGTGGGCGGTGCGCGCGGCGGTAGGCGGCACCATCGGCGGGGTGGCTGGCGGGCTGGCTGCCGCTGTCATCCTCGCCATCAGTCCGAGTTTCTTTGAAGGCTCGCGGCTGGCGCTGGCCGAGATCCCGACGATCGCCCCGGCGGTGCTGGCTCTGGCAGCGCTGCTGGCGTACCGTACGGGTGGCCGCCGCCATTGGCTGATCCTGTCGGCGGCTTGCTGCGCCCTTGCGGTGCTCATCAAGCCGATGGTGCTGCATGTCGGCGCGCCCATCGCCGTGCTGCTGCTGGTCGCCGGACGCGCCACGGGCAGCCGGCGCTGGCACTGGCGGCGCGCCCTGCTCGACGTGCTGCTGTACGGCGCTGTCGCGGGCGGCCTGAGCGCGCTTGTGGTCGCCCTACTCGGCCCGGCGCAGGTTTGGGACAACCTGGGGGCGTACCGCACGGGGGCTGGCAGTGGGGCCGGCGCGAACCTCGCGACGAACCTCCGCCTGACGGTCAAGATCATGCGCGGCGAGCAGCCGGGCCTGTTTGTGCTGGCAGCGGTCGGCGTGGCGCTGGGACTGTGGCGACGGCCGGTCGTCACGGTGGCGCTGCTGGCCTGGGCCGGCGCGGTCCTGGGCCTGTTCGCGGTCTACGGCGACCTTGCCGACAAGCACATCGTCTACCTGACGCCGCCGGTGGCGCTGCTGGCGGCCCTTGGCGCTGGTCTGGCCTGTGACGCCGTCTGGAGCGCTGTGCGCGGCCCGAGGGGGGCACAGTCAGGCGGAATGCGTCAGCGGCCCCGGCGCGCTTTTGGAGCGCGTGTGGCCGCGCTGCTCGGCCTCGTGGGCCTACTGGCGTACGCCGCCACTGTGCCGACGATCCTGCGGGCGGACCAGTACGTGCTGCGGGAAGCACCGAAGGTGGCCGCCGAGCGACGCGGCCGGGCCATCGACGCCGAGATTGCCGAGATCATCCGTTCCCACACGCCGCCAGATGGCTGGGTGCTGGCCGACAATCCGAGCGCCGCCTTTGACGCGCGCCGCAAGGTCATCCCGTACCTCGTTGACACCTCCGGTACGCGCGTGGACGCCGGCTCGCTGACGGCCGCCCTGGCGACGGAATACGTGCAACGGTATCAGCCGTCGGTCATCGTGACGTGGCCGCGCCGCCTGGGGAAGCTTGACGCGTTTGTGCGGCAGTTGCCCGAACTCGGCTACCGCCACGAACGCAGCTACGACCTTGGCTGGAAGGTGTACGTCAGGGAGTAGGGGCCGGGCGCACGTCGTAGACTGTCCAGCCGCCTTCCTGGTAGACCACCGGGAAGCTGAAGTCGCCGGCCCGCGCCGGCACGAAGTGCGTGACCTGGAAGCGGTCGGCCAGTTCGCGCACGCGCTCCTCGGTCAGCCGGCGGTACGCCTGATCAAGCTCCTCGCGGTAGCGCAAGACCTCGCTCACGCCCAGGGCTTCCACGCGTGCGCGGAACTCCAGGTTATGCGACGGAAAGTAGACGGCCTGATTCGCCCGTTCCCGCACCAGATACAGCGCGCGGTCGGCGTTGATGTAGAAGGCGTCGTTGTTCGGCTCGCTGGGCAGCGTCAGGAACACGCTGTCCACCGGCGTGCCGGTGCGCGCCCACTCCTGGAACGCGGCCGCCGATGCCAGCCCGCCCCGGTGCCGCAACTGGTACGCCCAGTCCGTCGAGCCGCGCACCAGGAACGCCCCGATGATGGCGACCAGGAGGCCGGCTGCCAGGGCGGTGCGTCGCGGCTGGACGCGCTGGGCTGACGAGACTACCAGCAACCCGAGCAGCAGCGCGCCGACCATCGCGGCTGCCTTCAGGCCGTCGTCCAGGTCAAACTGCCAGAGGCGACGCGTTCCCAGCAGGCGCAGCGCCCCGAAGCCGACGACAACGCAGATTGCCGCGACCGACAGCGACAGATGGACCGGATGTCGGCGGGCGGCCGGCAACCAGCGGTGGGCCGCCAGCGCCAACACGAACAGCGGCGTCGTCAGGAACCAAACCGGCTCAATCGGGATGAAGTCGCTGGGCGAGACGAGCATCGCGCCGACCAGGACCGTAATGAGCAGGCGGGGCGCGAGCCGGTCTGTCCAGGCGCGGCGCAGCAGATCGGCGGCGTAGGCCAGCCCCAATACGTCCACCACCCAGACGGCGCGTGGTAGTTGCAGGCGGGCCACCAGCGTGCTGATCGGCCCGCGCAGGCTGATGTCGATGAAGACGAAGGCGATGGCGCACAGCAGCACGACGCCCGCGAACAGCGCCAGCACCGCCCGCCACGGGCCGCCGTACGGGCCAGTGCGTGGTGCAGCCGCCATCGCGACCGCCAGCATCAGCCCACCGGCGAGGTTGAAGAGCAGCAGCCCGGAGCGGGTCCAGTTGACCGCCACCGACAGGTCCGTCGCAAGCTCGATGCGCGCCAGTTGCAGCGCCCAGCCGGGCAGCGGCTCCATATGCTGCAACATTGCCCCGACGACGGTCGGCGCGCTACACACCACCATCAGCAGGCCGGCCACGGCGACGTTGCGGACGCCGTAGTGGCGCAGGCGCAGTAGGTACGCCAGCCCGATCGCCAGCCCTACGTAGGAACTGGTCGGCGCATGGACGACGACGGCCAGCCCCGCCACGATGCCGGTCAGGGCGTGGCGCTCGCGCAGGAAGGCGTAGAGCGCGCCCAGTTGCAGCGGCAGCGCCAGGAACGCCGGCGTCAGTTCGGCCGAGTGGAGGATCGGGCTGCCCACCGCCAGCAGCCGGAACCCCGCGATGTAGAGCACCAGGAAGAGGATCGCACTGACCCGGCTGCCAACGAGGTGCCGCGCGATCAGGTAGCCGAGCGCCAGGCTGGCGACGCTGGCGGGCAGGAACAGCATGAACAGCGCGCCGTCGAGCGGCAGCCACGGCAGCGCCTTGATGACCACCGCGATGAACTGATAAGTGAAGGCGGCCGGGGTGCCTTCGTGCAAGGCCTGGATGAACGGGTCGTTCAGGTAGAGGCGCGGATCGACGAACGACTTGAAGATCGGGATGTCCGACCAGCGCCCGCCGTCGAAGCCCCGGAACAGCAGCGAGCCGAGTGTCGCCAGTACCCCGACCAGCAGCGCCTCGCGCCACGACGGGACAGCCCGGACAGCCACAGCATCGCCGGCCGCCGCGCCTCGCCGGTCGGTGCCAGACGCAGCGCCGGCAGCCGGCGTCGTATCGGCCACGCTACCGCGTTCGGCTGCTGCCATCGTGCACCTCGATCTCCCCAATCTGCACTAGTGCGTCGCCGGTGGCCGGACCGCCACTCGGTGTGAGCGCGCCGCCGCCTGCGCCAAGCCGGCTCACGCTGACCAGCAGCGGATGGTGCCCAGCCGGCGCGCCGACCGCAATCGGGATGCTCAGCCGCTGGGTGAACGGCCGCCCCGCCAGCCACGTCCTGTCGTCGCCCGTCTTGTCGCAGGCCGGGCCGCTGCCGTCCCCGATGCGCGGCTCGCGGCCCACCTGCGCGTCGATTCGGTGCCCCTCGTCGGACGTGACGCGCGGCAGCCAGAACAGATCGACGCGCACGACGCCGGCGGGCCGTGGGTCTTCCGCGTACACCTGATACCCGAGCAGGTCGATGTCCGCGCCGAAACTGACCGCGAGCAGCCTGCCGTCGCGCGCCGCCACGCCGCGCGCCCACGGGCCAGGATCGAACCTCGGGGTGCCGAGCCGCTGGAACGGTGCGGCCACGTCCTCGACGGCCCAGGTCGCCGCCGGCTGCGCGTTGCCGGTCGCTGCCCCACGCTCATAGACGCGCATTTTCGGCTGCCCGGCCACCGTCACCGTGCCGATCTGGCGGTACTCGGCCTGGATGGTCCGGCGCGGCGTCTCGATCTCGTCCTGAACGTTCTCGGCGATGAGGTAGTAGCGCGGCGCGGCGCTGCACCGCCACTGGCCCCGCGTGTACCAGTATGTCACCTGAATCTGCTCGTTGGTGTCGTAGCTCCCGCGCAGGGTGCCGTCCGCAAACAGGGCCGTGACCGCGTTCCAGCCGCCCTGGTATGGGAACCCGAAGCGCTCCTTCGGCGGCAGGCCGCCGGGTGGTCGCCAGGCAAGCGGCAGCGTGTTGACCTTGTTTGCCCGGACGATCTCGGCGGTCGTTTGCAGGTAGATCGGCACGAGATAGGTGCTTACCAGCGCCAGCCCGCCAGCCAGCAGCACGGCCAGTACCGCACAGGCACCTACGCGCGCCACGTTGAAGCCCGGCGCGGCTGCCAGGAGTGCACGCGGTCGCACCGTTGCCCACAGCGCGCCGAAGCCCGCGCCGGCCAGCAGCAGCAGGCCGCTGGAGGCGACGTGGACGTGGGTGCCCGGTTTGCGTGCGACCACGGCGTAGAACAGCAGCGGCACCACTGCCCACGCCAGCCCGAGCAGCCAGACGCGCAATGGTGGCGTATCAGGGCGGCGCATCAGCCGTCCGGCCGCACCCACCACGGCCCCGAGTACGATCAGCGCGGCCACCAGCAGCGGGAACATCGTACCCAGGTACAGCGTGGCCGAAGCGACGATGCCGGGCAGATTGTTGTGCGGGAAGCCGCCCCCCACCCGGTCCTCAATGCGGCCGGTGGCGAGGGCGAACAGCGGGCTATCCAGGTATGGCACGAAGAATAGCGCCAGCAACCCGGCCCCGACCAGCGCGCCCTGCCGCCACGGTGCCAGCAGCTCGAAGTCGATCAGGCCGCGCCAGCGAGTGCGCCAGAACGCCACCAGCGCGATGGGTGGCAGCACGAACAGCGCGTCGTAGTGGGCTAACGCCGCGCCGGCCGCCAGCGCCCCGGCCAGCACCGGCCAGATGCGGCCCCCGCTCTGGCTCCAGCGAACGGCGCACCACAACGCCAGCGTCCCCAGCAGCAGCACGAGACTCTGATATTGCGTGATACGCGAGAACGCCACGACATAGCCGTTTGTCGCCAGCAGCAGCGCGCCGGCCGTGGCCCCCGGCAACCCGAGCAGCCGCCGCGCCAACACGAAGAACGCCAGCACGCCGCCGATGCCGGCCAGTGCAAACGGCAGCCGCGCCATGCCCTCGCTGATGGCCCCGAGCAGCCCGTACTGCGTGGCGACCACCACAACCTCGCCCGGACCCTTCCCGTGGTAGAAGATCGCGTTCGGTAGGTTCTGGACGACGCCGACCGCCCGCAGGATGACCTCCGTCTCATCGCCCTGGAACTCGGAGTAGCCCAGGCCCGGCAGTCGCAGGCCGGCCGCGACCAGGACGACCAGCGCCGCGCAGAGCAGGTCAGCGCGGCTGCCGAAGCTTGGTGGCTGCCAGTTCGTGGCGCGCTTGAAGGCGAACACGGCGATCACCAGCGTCAGGCCGGCGGTCCACATGACGACGTTGATCGGGACGAGGCGCACGGGCAGCAGCGCCAGCGCCAGCCCGCCAGTGACCAGGATGAGCATGCCCAGGCCCAGGCCGAGCACCAGCAACTCAACAACATTGATCTCCTCAGGGGGCGCGACGGCGAACGCCAGCAGCAGTCCTGGAATGACCGCCAGATGCAGCAGCGCCGCCACGACGGCAAGCACCGGGTCAGGGACGGTGCTGGCAACGATGACGTTGATCACGCTGAGGTTCAGCAGCCCGATCACGACCAGCAGCCCGCTGTACCGCCTGATGCCCGGGGCGGGGCCGGCTTCGTCGCCGTCGATGGCGTCGCGGACGCGGCGGGGCGTCGGCGTGACGAGCAGTCGCCAGGCAGCGAGGACGCTCAGGTCATGGGCAGTGCGTGGCGACTCGGGGGCGTCAGACATGCGGGACGTATTGTACGGGCTGCGCTCGATCCGGCAGGTGGTGATGCTCGCGTCGGCGCATCTGGCGTGGCTGGCTGCTACCGGCTGCCATTAGACTCTCGACGGGCACCCCGATGGTTGCTCATGGGCTGGCAGTCGGACTGGTCTGGCGTCATTTGGTGTCGATGGAGGCTGCAACTGTGACGGTCACGCGACCCAACATCCTGTGGTACTGCCCGGACTCACAGCGCTTTGACACGATCGGCGCACTCGGGAACCCGCACGTGCGCACGCCAAACTTCGACCGCCTCGTGGCGGATGGGGTCGCTTACACCCATGCACACTGCCAGTCGCCCGTGTGTACGCCATCGCGGGCCTCGTTTCTGACCGGCAAGTACGCCTCGACGGTACACGTCAACGGCAACGGCAACGGTCACTTCCCGCCCGACGAGCGACTGGTTACCCGTCGGCTCGCAGATGTCGGCTACGACTGTGGGCTGATTGGCAAGCTTCATCTAGCAGGCGCGTACAACGGCCGCGAGACCCGGACCGACGACGGCTATCGCTACTTCGAGTACTCACATGGACCGCACCCGCAGTGGCTGGTAGGCGATGACTATTCGGCATGGCTGCGGGGTCAAGGGGTGGATCCGTTCGAGCTGCTTGACCGCGAGCCGCAGCGGACCGGTTTCCTCTACGAGCCGTCTGTGGACAGCGACAACGTCCCACCCGAGCTACACCAGACTCGCTGGTGCTCGGACCGCGCGATCGAGTTCATCGAAGAGCGACGCGACGGTCCGTGGATGCTCAGCGTCAACCCGTTCCAGCCGCACTTCCCGTTCAATCCGCCGTGGGAGTACTATCGGCGGTTCGATCCAGAAACCATGCCGGGGCCACACGTGCATCCCTCGGACGCCGCCCGCCAGGCTCGGCTCGCGGTGACAGACTCCCCGCCGCTGAGCGCCAACATGCCGGCCGCCCGAATCCCGTGGGTGAGGGCGGGTGGTGGCGATCGGTCATCTGACGTGGACCTGACCAATCAAGCTGCTGACGCGCGGCCGACACAGGATCAGCTCGACCGCAAGATCCAGGCAGCGTACTATGCGATGATAGCGCAGCTAGACTACGAATTCGGGCGCATCCTGGACGTCCTCGACCGCACCGGGCAGCGCGAAAACACGCTCGTCATCCTCACGAGCGACCACGGCGAGATGCTTGGGGACCACGGCCTTGTCCTGAAAGGCTGTCGGTTCTACGAGGGGCTGGTGCGCGTTCCACTGGTCATCTCGTGGCCGGGGCAGTTTGAGCCGGGTCGGCAGTCGGATGGTCTTGTCGAACTGATTGACATCGTGCCGACGCTCCTCGATGTGGCCGGATTACCGATCCCGCGCGACGTGCAGGGGCGGTCCCTGTTGCCGATGCTCCGCGGCGAAGCGTCGATGTCCCACCACCGCGATCATGTTCGTTGTGAGTACTACAATGCTTCAGCGATGAAGGACGGCACGAACGCGACGATGTTCCGTGACCGACGCTGGAAGATCGTGACGTACCATGGCCACGGTCTTGGTGAGCTGTTCGACCTTGAGTCCGACCCTTGGGAGCATCACGATCTCTGGGATTCGCCAGACCATCAGGACATCAAGCTCGACCTCTTGCAGCGCAGCTTTGACGCAGCCGTCGGTGCGCTCGATCGTGGTCCGGAACGGGTGATGCGCTTCTGAGCAACTCGAACGACGGGCGTGGTCGGCGTGCCAACTGGCCTCTCTCCGTCTCTATGCGCTTCTGAGTAACGCCGTCTTGCTGTGCGTGCGGGGCTAGGTCAAGACGGGCGTGTCATCCTTGTTCCGCTGGCGGTTGGAGCGGTAGACTTCGCCCGGCCCTCTGCACCAGTGCCGGGTGCCGTTTTCCTCTGGGAGCAGTTCTCGTTGTCCTCTGCCCTCTGGCCGTCGGCTGCCAAGCGCGCCGCAGCCCGAAGCGACTGGCTTCTCGTCGGTGCCGTCGTAATCTTCCTGCTCGCGCACCTGCCGTTTCTGGTGGCCTGGCCGGCTGTCAATGGCGACGAAGGACGCGAGGCGAACGCCTTCTGGGTCGCCAGTGGCGTGGATCCGTCCGCGCAGTCGCTCGACCCGATTTTCCAGCACGATCCGCTCTATAAGGGCGGCCTGCAAAGCCTGACGACTGGGCTGAGCTTCCGCTTCCTGGGCCTCGGGCTGTTTCAGGGGCGGCTCGTCTCGCTGCTGTGGGGCGGCGCGCTGCTCATCATGACGTTCCTGGCGGGCAGGAGGCTGTATGGCCCGACGGCCGGCTATCTTGCGGTCCTCTTCCTAGCGGTGTCGCAGCCGTGGCTCGTGTCGTCGCACATCATCCGCCCCGACATCATGGTCGCCACGCTGGTGATGGCGTCGCTGTACTGCGCCCTGCGCGGCTTGCAAGAGAACAGCCGCCCGTGGCACTTCCTGGCCGGACTCTGCATGGGCCTCTCGTTCGACATCCACCCGAACACCCTGGCGTTCATGCCAATGGTCGGCCTGTGCTACCTCGCGCATGACGGCTGGCGGGCGGTGCGCTCGCGCGGAGCCTGGCTGTACATCGCCGGCATCGCGTTCGGCGCGCTGTACTACATCGCCATTCGCATCGCGCCTGACCCCGGACACTTCATGGAAGCGTTCCAGTACTGGATCGGCGTAGACAAGCGGCCGCCGGCGCTGGCAACGCGCGGCGGCTCCGCAATCGACGCCGAGCTCGGCCGTTGGACGCAGTATCTCGGGCACCGGTACGTCGAGGCCGTGCTGCTGGGCGTCGGCGTTGTGACAGCCGCCATCCGCTCCGTGCGGCAGCGGCGGCTCGACCCGCTGTTGCTCGGGCTGCTGATCTCGCTGGTTGTGTTCACGGTCCTGGTCAGCAGCAAGACCGAGTACTACATGATCCTCTTCTTCCCGATGCTGATCCTGATGGTGGCAGCCGCGCTGTCGGACATCGGGGACAGAATGCAGGGCGCGCGGTTCCTGGCATCCATTATGGTCGTGTGCATGGCGATTGGCGTCATGGGCTTCGAAGACAACTACCGCGATGTCGTGCAGGCTGCGTCCGACTTCCAGGACCGGGACTATGCGGCCATTACTGGCGAGATCCAGGCGGTCATCCCGGCCGGCTCGAAGGTGATCGCGCCGCCGCTTTTCTGGATCGGGTTATCACGCCCGCCGTACTACCTGGACTACGTAGATTTCTACGTCTGGGAGCGGATCAGGCGCGAGCAGCAAGTGAGTTGGGCGCAGTTCGTCGAACAGATCAATCCGGAGTACGTCGTGCTCGATTCAAAGGCCAAGTCCGACGTGATCCGGACGAACCAGCGCTTCATGGAGGACAACGCCGACCTCGTGGCGTCGTTCCGCCACGTGAACTACACCCGCGTCGAAGTGTGGAAGATGCGGAAGGTTGCGCGATGAGCCTGCGAACGATCGAGGGGACCGAGCGCGAGGCTGAGATCGGCGCGCCCGCTCGGTCCGCTGCGGCGTCATCCACCAGGGCGGCGGCGCAGTCGAAGACGCGTACTCGCGTCCTGATGGGCGTTTGCATGGTCGCCATCTTCCTGATGTCGCTGTACCCGCGCATGATCAACCTGACGGGCTACCTGACGACGGACGAGGGCAACTGGATGGGCCGTACCGCGCTGTTCACGCGCGGCCTGCTCAACAACGACCCGGCGGCGACCTATCAGAGCGGCCACCCCGGCGTCATGACCATGTGGACCTCGTTGATCGGGATGGGGCCGGCACGGGCGCTGGCCCTGGTCGAGTATGTCCGGCCGGACGGGCTGGAGAAGGCACCCAACTACCTGGATACGGTGTACCAGGCGCGGCGGGCGTTCGCCCTGCTGACGGCGCTGGCTGTGGCCGGTATCGCCCTGCTCTCGTGGCGGCTGTTCGGGGCTGGCGTGGCGCTGCTCGTTGGCGTGTTGCTCGGCCTGGAACCGTTCTTTCTGGCGCATTCGCTCGTCACCCACGTGGACAGCAACATCACCACCTGGATGACCGTCTGCATCCTGTCGGCCATCATCTACTTCTGGGCCGGCGGCAGCTTCGGCTTCTTGATCCTCTCGGGCGTGGCGGCCGGGCTGTCATTCCTGAGCAAAGCGCCGTCCGCGTTCCTGCCGCTGTTCATCCCGGTCGTGGCCCTCAGCGCGCTGGCTGCCCGCCGCGAGTTCACCAGTCGGCCGGCCTGGGTCGGGCTGGTCCGCGACGGTCTGGTGTGGGGCGTGCTGGCGCTGGTCGTGGCGATGATCCTCTGGCCGTCGTTCCGAACGGACCCGCTCGGTACGCTGCAGCAGATGATCGACTACACCGAGACGGTGGGCGGCTCTGACCACGAGAACTTCTTCATGAACCAGCCGGTTGGCGATCCCGGCCCACTCTACTACGTCGTGGCGCTCGCCTTCCGCCTGACCCCGACGACGCTGCTCGGGCTGGTGCTACTGGCCGTTGGCCTCCTTCCTTTTGGCCGGCGCATTCCCGCCGGCTGGACGGTGCGCCTCGCCATTCTGGCGACCTTTGTCGTGTTGTTCATCGGCATGATGGCGCTGGCCCCCAAGAAGTTTGACCGCTACCTGTTGCCGGTCTTTCCGACGCTGGAGATCATGGCGGCGGTCGGGTTCTGGCTGCTGTTGCGCCGGATACCACGCGGCCTCGGCATACGGTCGTTGCCGGCGGTGCTGCTGGTGCTGGGCATCTCGCAGGCGGTGCTCGCGGCCTACGTCTTCCCCTACTACCTGGCGTACTACAACCCGCTGCTCGGGGGTGGCGCCGCCGCCCGCCGCACGTTCGTGGTGGGCTGGGGCGAGGGGCTGGATATCGTCACTGACTACCTGAACAAGAAGCCCGACGCCGAGCGCCTGACCGTCGCCGGCTTCTACCCGCGCGTCATGGCCGCCCAGTTCAAGGGCACCGTGCTCTCAGACAAGCAGTACGATGCGGCGATGGCTGACTACATCGTGCTGTACGTCAACGCGGTGCAGCGCGACCTTGCGAACCGCCTGCGGATGGTCACGCGGGGCAAGCGCAGCGAGATGGTCGTCAAGATCAACGGCATTGAGTACGCGCGGCTGTACGCGGTGCCGCCGCCGCCGCGCCGCAACGCCGCCGGCACCGAGTTCGGGCGGTCAGTTCGGCTCGAACGAGCGTTCCTGAAGTCCGACGAGCGGCCGTACCTGAAGTCGGACGACCTGAACCCCGGCGACACCATCGAGGAGACGATTCGCTGGGCCGTCGTACGTCCGATAGACGAAGACCTCGCCGCCGTGGTGCAGATGATCGACCAGAAGGGCACCGTCGTGGCCGAGCAGGTGACGCCCATCGGCCTGTCGGATGGGCTGACCACGACAATGCGGCCGAACGACGTTGCCATCGGGTCGCACCGCATTCAGTTGCCGAACGCCATTGCTGAGTACACGCTGGTGGCAGGGGTGCGGCGGCCGAACGGCGAATGGCTGGAGATCACCTCGTTCCCGGAGCGCCTGGCCGACGAAGCTCGCCGCTACCCGTCACGGGTGGTGGTTGACAACGTCGACGCCCGGTAGCGCGGCCCGGTCCGATGCCGGAGGCAGCGCGCAGATGGTGACAGCAGGCCCAATCGACTCGAGTGGTACAGCCAACCAGCCGGCAGGAGTGGCCGTGACCGCGCGGCCGGCGGCAATGGCGGGGACCCGTCCGGCCCCGGCCGGCTTGACCGTGGCTGCCGTCGTCCTCGGGATCGTCTTCGCGGTGGCACTGGGGGCGCGGATGCTGGCGCACGATGTCGTCATCACCGCCGACGAAGATAACTGGATGCGGCGGGCCGGTGGCTTCACCTACGGCCTGCTGAACGGGCAGTTCGGGCGCACCTACCAGAACGGCCACCCCGGCGTGACGACCATGTGGGTCGCCATGCTGACGCTCGGGCCGGAGCGCATGGTGCAGTACGCCGACCGCGTGCACAATCAGCGGCTCGTCGGGCGAGTTGACGGCTTCTGGGACGCCCTGGTAGCGGCCCGCCCCGGCTTCGCGCTGGTGACGGCGCTGCTGGTGACGCTGTTGGCCGGGCTGACGTGGCGGCTGTTCGGGCCGCTGGCGGGGGCGCTGGCCGGGCTGCTGCTCGCTCTTGAGCCGTTCACCCTCGCCATCTCGCAACTCGTCCACATGGACGCCATCCTGAGCGGCTGCATGGTCGCCTCAGTGATGATGGCGCTGATACGCTGGACGCGCGGCGGCAACCGGCTGTGGCTGGTCGGGTCAGGAGTGCTGGGCGGGCTGGCGATCTTGTCGAAAGTGCCGGCGGTCTATTTGCTGCCGTGCGTGCCGGGATTGGGGTTGCTGCTGTCGCTGCCGGCGCTGGTCGGCCGCCCGTCCAACCGGCGGGCCTTGTGCGGTCGGCTGGTGCTGGACGCGCTGCTGTGGCTGGCGGTCGTCGCGGCGACATTCGTGGCGGCGTGGCCTGCCATCTGGGTGCTCGGCCCCGCCGAAGTGATTGGCCGCGTCCTGGACTTCACCCGCGAGACCGGCGGGCAGCCGCATGAGCAGGGCACCTTCTTCTGGGGCCAGCAGACGGCCGATCCCGGCCCGCTGTTCTACCTCGTGGCCCTGGCGTATCGGCTCGCGCCGCTGACCGTGCTCGGGCTGGTGCTGCTGGCCCTGACGTGGCGGCGGCTCGTGCCGTCCCGACGGCCCGCCGCGCTGGCGCTCCTGGCGTACCTGCTCGGCTTCCTGCTGATGATGACGCTGGGGGCCAAGAAACTTGACCGATACATTTTGCCGATGGTGCCGGCGCTCGGGGTGCTGGCCGCGCTCGGGCTGGCCGGGGCGTACGGCTGGCTGCGCGACCAGATGACCGCCGTCGCGGCGCGTGGTGACGGTGCTGCTGCCTCGCCGCCGGTGCCGCAAACGCCCTGGCGCGCGACGGCCGCCGCGCTGGTTGTCGTCCTGGCCGCCTGGCCGGCCGCCGCGACGTATCCGTACTTCCTGTCGTACTACAACCCGTTGCTCGGGGGCGGCCCTGCGGCACAGCGTACCGTTATGGTCGGCAACGGCGAGGGGCTAGATCAGGTGGCGGCGTGGCTGAACCAGCAGCCGAACGCGCCGGATCAGTGGGTGGTATCGCACTCGTTCGACATCTTGCAGGCGCGCATCGTTGGGTCGGGCGAGGCCCTGCGCGACCGCGTGCCGTCGAACGCCGACTATCTGGTGCTGTACCGCTTCCAGATCCAGATCGGGCACAGTCCGCGCGTCCTGGACGAGTACCTGAATCGGCAGACGCCGGTCCACGCGGTCTGGATCAACGGCATCGAGTACGCACGCATCTACAAGGGGCCGAAGCAACTGCGCGCCCAGGCTGACGCGGACGCCATGGCCGCCAGAGTACACATCAACCCCTGCCCCCCTCTCCCGCGCGCGGGAGAGGGGGAACCGTCTTGCATCCAACCGGTCGCAATAACGGTGTGGGACTGCACAACCGATCCGCGCCCCTCTCCCGCTTGCGGGGGAAGGGTCGGGGGTGGGGGGTGAGCGCCGCCAGCGCTGAGGTGCGCGGCACGACCAACACGACGACGGCGACTGTGCGAACTGCTGGCTTGCCGCTCGCGGGCCGCATGCCGCTGCTGGCGGTGGCCGTCTTCGTGCTGGCGCTGCTGCCGCGCCTTGTTGCCCTCGACCTGTTCCCGACCTCCGACGAGGATAGCTGGATGCGCCGCACGGGCGGGTTCACGTTTGGGCTGCTCAACCTCCAACTCGGTCGGACCTACCAGAATGGGCACCCCGGCGTGACGACGATGTGGGTCGGGC
>Ga0105048_10010456_pt1 | contig 14696 bp, 11 predicted proteins | sample MAT05_FD_78382 | JGI IMG/M metagenome (GOLD analysis project Ga0105048, IMG submission 78382) | Freshwater microbial communities from Lake Fryxell liftoff mats and glacier meltwater in Antarctica - MAT-05 | ecosystem: Environmental > Aquatic > Freshwater > Ice > Liftoff microbial mat | place... | reverse complement strand
TCAGGGGTCATGGGCATGCTGGGGCCTTTCTTGTTGGGGCAAACGTGAAGGGCGACGGATGCGACAGCGCAAAAAGCCAATGCGTACAAAAGAGCCACAAGCGCAGTGGCAGAAATGACACTGCTCGGACTCAATTGGCGTGGCTTGGACGCTCGCATTCGTCTCCAGGGGCAGTAGAGCAGGTACCCCCGCAGGTGGGGAAACCTGATGCGTCACTTTGTTGGTTTGTTTGCTGCGATAGCGACGTTGACGCTGTGCGTGGGCGTGGCGACCGCGAAGGCTGGTTTGATAACGTTGTCCGGCGGCCTGCACGCAGCGGCTGCGCACTTTGCCTGCGCAGTCGTCGCCGCAATAGCGCTGACCGCGATCGCAGTGGCTACACAGGATGACGGCTGTGTGACAGCAAGCGCACAGGTAGCGTCGAGGTGGGGGTTCCATCGGCAGATAGGGCCGACGGGGTTTGGCTAGACATTGCCCAGCGTTTCGTGAAATACTGGCGTCGGCAACGCAGCCCCTGTCCGGGCAACGGGGCGCGACAGTGGTTTGGAACTTCCCGGTTTGTGGCCGTTGTCGCGCTTGCTTTACTGTTTCGGCAGAACCAGTTTCTACCGCATCTTGCTCGGCTACATCGACTTGAGCTGCAGGTATTGGCCAGATTCTCAGGGGGGGCCTGCCGGCGGCCCTGGCAGGGGCCTGAATAAAAATCCCCGAAATCCAAAATACCAAAAGCGCTCAGCTTCAGAGTGCCGGGCCATCGCAGGCTAAGCAATCCAGACTGCCTGCGTCATTTGCCGCCAAATTCACGCGCTTATTGGTAGCCGTTCACATTAGAGAACGTTCAGCCGCGGACATAGCTTTCCCATCAGGGCAGCGTAAATGCCCCTTCTTGACTATGTGCATGGTCCAATGTTCAGCCTCAACCATACGTGCGCAAAAATCAGGGCCAGCGTGGCTGTCATGGCTCGTAAAACCTGGACGACTACAAAGTCCAGGACAAAGCTACAAGACAAGCTCGATATCTTCATCGCGGTGCACAACGGCTACAGATTTTATTGACCCTCAAAGAGGTTTTATTTCAGATAAGGTTTACACGCAGTTTCCAAGTCTTCGCGTTAATCTTGATGGCGCACCCAGTCGGAAAACGCCTCGTCCTCGAAGCGGTAAGTTCCTCTGTCAATTCGAGTAACAACATTCTTGTCAGCCAGTCGGCGCAGGGAGTTCTGCACTGCACTTGCAGTTACGGGCTTTTCTAGCCCCAAGCTTGTTCCCACCGTGGTCCGCACATCTGCTCCCTGCAAGTCGGTCGTGCCACGGGCGATGAGCGCTAGCAAAAGCTGGTCGGATGGCAGCAGGTCCTTCCATTGTTTTTCGAATTCGCCGTCATTGAAAACTCTTGCCTTCGTGAAGTCTAGTGCGCCCTGGGGCCCATCGAAGGGGTGCGTGAGGTATCTTTCCATATAGTCACGGAAAAATAGAGGTGTTTGCTTCAGGGCGTCAAATGCAGCCAACGCGTCCGCTAAAGGTAACGGAGTCCGCGATATCTGTGCAACTTTATGCACCATGGATTCGACGAACTCGTGGCCAAGAAGCGGAAATGGCTCTAGTGCCGCCCAGTTGTAAAACGGCTCTGAGGCCCGTCCAAACATACGCCGCAAAGTTGTCTCTGAGCTCCCAGCAAACAGCACTTTCAGTCGCTCTTTACGGATGTCTAATGTGGCTCGCAACGCATGAGCAAAGTCAGTGTTCTCGGCATTAGCTAAAACCTGCGCCTCGTCTATGATGAGAACGACTAATTTCTTGGATTTGTCGAACTCGGCTATCGCTTCCATGAGTAGCGTACCTGCAACATTGCTGCGGTTATCAAGGTCCGCTTCAACACCCGTCTCAGCCAACCCCGCTACTTTGCCAGATGCCTTGACTTTAGAAATTGGGGTGTTTAATCGCTCCCAGATTTTGGCGAAACTCTTCGGTTCAATAGCTTTGTGCAGGGCCGACACCAGTGCGGTAGCCGGGTCACTTTTCAGTTCCCAAAGGTTCACGTAAGCACAGGTATACCCGCTAGCCCGAGCAGCGGGCATGAAGTCCTGCACCAAGAACTCTGTTTTCCCCATGCGTCGTCTGGCAAACAAGCCGCGGGCACTCGAGAGCCCTAAATTAAGCGACGTCAGATATGCTTGGGCCAAGGCCGGGCGGGAGAAGTGCCATTGTTGGGAAGTTGAGGTAATCATTATGTTTCAGTAGTTAAATTACTGATTAGTATTTTAATTAATTAAACCTACTGACGCAAGTCTTTCCCAGCTTTTTGTTCTCGCGAGGGGCCGCTGTAAGTGCAACAGGCTGTCAACAACAGGCCGTCTTGGTGTCGCGCTGTGGAATGCTAATGATTCACCAGCAGTTGGGCGGATCGCCCACTGCAAAATGGCCAAAATGGCATTTGATCAAACTTGAGTTTGCTCTGATATTTCCAATGCATCGTCAACTTCGATTCCCAGGTAACGAACTGTGCTTTCCAACTTATGGACTTCAGGACATAAGCTTGACTATCTCCCGCGCCGGACTATGTCCCGCTGCACACGCCCAACCCACGTGGCCGGGCATGCACTTTGCGGGACATAGGTCGCCGCTAAAGTCCTTTGAGAAACGCCCGCAATCGGTCATCGGGTCGATACCGACCAAGCGTACCTTCAGGTGGCGTCGTCTTGTTGAGGACAGCTTGCTTTATCGCCAAGTTGGCATCCAGGTAGATTTGCGTCACCTTGTTGGAAGTCGAAATCATGATTGTCTATCGACGCGGCTCTCTGAACAATCAAGTCACAATGAACTTTTCCAAATGGATACCCATCGTCCATGGGCGACCAGCACAAGGGGGCAAATGGAAGCTGGCGGTATCACACGGCGACAAGCAGCGAGCCCAACAAACTTCTCCAGCGAACACGAAGATGCATTTATGACAATGGCGACACAAATTCTCAAAACAGACAAGCAAAAGGCGATTTGCGATTCCGAGCACCCACTTCTTGTTGTCGAGGCCAATGCAGGTGCGGCAAAGACCACCACCGCAGCGATGAAAATCAATCAACTCATTGCAGAAGGCGTCGATCCAGGCAGGATCGTTGCCTTGTCGTTCAGCGCGCCAGGGGTCCAAGCCTACCGAGATGCATTCAAAAGGATTGACATGTCGCCGACAGCGGCCAATACGGTACAGGTTGGGACATTCGAGGACTTCTGTGCTTCTTGGTTAATGCGGCTAGAGGGCCTTGAAGTCAAGCGGCCAACGAGGCCTGAGGAAGTGCGTGCATTTGTGCTTGCTGCCATCCCTGCCGCAAGAGTTTGGGCGTCAGACCGATTCAATTTGGAACTGTCCATTGAAGGGATTGGCGAATTGGCCGTGGAGGGCTTGCTTTATGAGTTTGGCGAGATCAAGGGTTCCATGCAGCAGCTGCGTCAAGGCGAGTACTTTCAAATCTCGCCTGAATGTGCCGGTGAAATTAGCCGCAGTTTCACAACCCTGGCGATCTACAGGGCTTACGAAAAGCAACGCAGCGTCAGCGTTGACGCCGATAGCGAGCAGACGAAGTTTCGGTATTCTGGAGATGCCACCTACGATCTAGCCCGTGTCCTTGAGGCCGATGACCCTTGCTTTACCTGGGAGACAAATCCACTGCGGCTAGGTCTACAAGCTGTGTTCCTGGACGAAATGCACGACACAAACTGGGCTATCTTTACAGTGTTGAAACAGTTGCCGCAGTTCAACCAAGGAGCGAGCTTTTTGGGGGTTGGCGATCGTGACCAGGTCATTCATGCGCAACATGGCGCTGACGCCTATTTCGTGGGCGAAGGGTTCGATACATACAGTGGGAAACCCGAGCGACTGCCATTGACGGAGTCCTATCGATTTGGGGGCGCAATCTCACAACCGCTGGCAGGATTTTCAGCGAAAAACTATGCAACCAATCGCGCGCACATTTCCAGGGTGGAGGTCAAGAAAACCGGGTCAGCACTTGACGTTCTGGCATTGATCAACCATGCAATGACGGCACGCCCTGGTTTACAACCGGATTCACCAAAATCCCAACTTGCGGATTTGCTGCGCAATCCAAGTGCCTCCGTTGAACTGGAGCACGCCCTGCGCGAGCGCTGCATACGCTACCAAACCATTGATTTCACAACGTACTTGGAACGATCCGAAGTTCTGTTTGTACGCTTGTTGCTTGGATGGGCGGTGGGGCTGCAGGAACCCTTCAGGACAGGTATCGATGCCCTCGCCAAACGCGCTACTTGGGCGTTCCTCAGCGCCAACGCCTCGGTCACCGCAGAGGAACAGACCGAAAAATCGCTGAAGGTGAATGGGGCATCTCTTAAACACTTCCTCGAATATATGTTGCCCGATGCTTTGGGCATCAACGATCCAAGAGCCACAAGATATTTGTACACCTCGGTTGACGACGCCGTGCGCAGGCGAATTTGCAAGGCTATCGATTTGGCAGCCTCCGATGACATCCATTGTCTAGCAGGCGTGTTTGACTTTCTGGACATTGGTAATTTGGCGCGCCGTGTCTATGTCAAAGAACAAGAGGCTGAGGATGCAAGGGCTTCAGTGACGGGACTCCTGAAAGCCAGTAAAAAGTATGACTCGATCAGCCAATTTATGCGCAGCCTTATGGCGCATGACTACGAAGCACGTGCAGTCAGATTTGCGGGAGATCGAATCATTCTGTCGAGTATTGAGGCCGTAAAAGGACTTGAGTTTGAACACGTCATCGTTCCTGACGTTAACGCGACAGATTTTGATGGCGACAGCAGGGATGAACGTAACCTCTTCTACGTGGCCGCATCCCGCGCAAAAACGATGCTGACTCTGACCTACCGTGCGGGCCATCCAAGCAGCTATCTTCGCCACTTTGAGTCAAACTGAGCGCGCCTGACCTGGCCGCTCTGCCAGCAAGACCGTGAATGCCCTGGGTCTTCAACGGGCAAGCCAGGTTCACCGACAAGAATAATGCGTGAACTGCCTCACTTCACTTTGGCACGGATCTCAGGCAAGGCCTTTTGCAGGTAATAGACCATCGACCAGATCGTCATGATGGCGGCGATCCAGATCAGCCAGACACCCCAGACATGGGTATTGATGACCCCGAACAACATGCCATCAAACAGCAGGAACGGAATCGCCACCATTTGTGCGGTGGTTTTGAGCTTGCCGATCATGTGTACCGCCACGCTGCGCGAGGCGCCAATCTGCGCCATCCACTCGCGCAGTGCCGAGATGGCAATTTCGCGGCCAATGATGATCAGCCCGACAAACACATCGGCCCGGCCCAGGTGAACCAGCACCAGTACGCAGGCACACACCAAAAATTTGTCGGCCACCGGGTCGAGAAACGCGCCAAAGGCCGAGACCTGATTGAGCTTGCGCGCCAGATAGCCGTCAAGCCAGTCGGTGGCGGCAAACACCACAAACATGATGGTGGCGATTTCGTTGCGATGCGCCTGCTCCAGGGGTAAATAGAACACGCCAACAATCAGCGGGATGGCCGCAATACGCGCCCAGGTCATGAGAGTTGGAATGGTCCAGAACATGGGTCCATTGTGGCATGCAGTGATGCGGTGCGATTCAAACTGATGTGGCATCCTGAAGACAACAATATCCCACGTCAACCCCGGCGCGGCGCATCAAACCCGGCGCCGCGCTTCATGTCAAACCCGGCCCGGCGACTGGGTGATGCGCATGCGGCCTCTAGGTGAAAACACACGCGAAACGGAGGTATCAGCACGCCCGCGACTGTCGCCGCGCGCCTTTCACCCCGAAGCCCGGTCGCATAACCCAATCACCGCGCCTAGCGCCGTTTGGGTCAAAAATTCTGTTGTCAACAGTGCAAATCCATTCGCGCCATATCCAACGCAAGCAGAGTTTGACTTCCCCCTGCCAGCGCACCAAAAACGCTCGCAAAAAATCAGTTGGGTGATGCGCTTTGCGGAGGTAAAGGAGGATGCCAAAGGCCGGGGGACACGTAGCAAAGCGCATCACCCAACTGATTAAACCAACAGCGTCAAATCACCCCGGACCGAAAATCTCCCCTGTTGAAAAGGCACCCACTGTGAATTTCACACTCAGTGATGAACCCACAGTCACACCGCCCGGCAAAGGAACAGCTGGTCACAATGCTGGGTGCTGACCAACCCTTCAATGCAGTGCCCGGTAGATTTCCTCGGCCAGTTCGTGTGAAATGCCCTCGACTGTTGCAATGTCGTCAGCTGACGCCAGTGCCACGCCGCGCACGCCGCCAAACCGCTGCAACAAGCGGGCGCGCCGTTTGGGGCCAATGCCCGGGATTTCTTCCAGCCGTCCGCCATCCATGCGCACCTTGGCACGCGCCGCCCGCATGCCGGTGATGGCAAAACGGTGCGCCTCGTCACGGATCTGCGCCACCAGCATCAGCGCGGCCGAATCCTTGCCCAAGTAAACCTTCTCGCGCCCGTCGGCAAACACCAGCTCTTCCAGGCCAATGCGCCTGCCCTCGCCTTTTTCCACGCCCACAATCAGCGACAGGTCCAGCCCCAGTTGCGTAAACACCTCGCGCGCCATGCTGACCTGGCCTTTGCCGCCATCGACCAGCACCAGATCCGGCAGGCGACCCGTGCCTGGCGGGGTTTCTCCGGAGCGTTTGGCCTCCTGCAACACCTCGGCCAGTTTGCCGTAGCGGCGCAGCAGCACCTGGCGCATGGCGGCGTAGTCGTCGCCGGGGGTGATGTCGGTGATCTTGTAGCGCCGGTATTCGGCGTTTTGCATTTTGTGGTGGTGAAACACCACGCAAGACGCCTGGGTTGACTCACCGGCGGTATGCGAGATGTCAAAACACTCGATGCGCAGTTCGTCCTGGTTGTCGATGAGCAGGTCCAGCGCCTCAACCAGCGCGCGGGTGCGCGCCTGCTGCGAGCCTTCTTCGGACAGCAGCCGGGCCAGCTGCAGGTTGGCATTGGTCTGCGCCATTTCCTGCCAGACACGGCGCTGGCCGCGCGGGTGTTGCTCGGCGCTGACCTTGACGCCAGTTTGCAAAATCAGGGCCTGCAGCAACCCCTTGTCTACCGGGTTGCTCACCACCAGCGATGGCGGCACCGGCACATTCAGGTAGTGCTGGGCGATGAAGGCGTCCAGAATTTGCGACTCCACCGAGCGCCGCGGCGTGCCGTCGTCTTCCACATCCATGCCCGCGCCATCCAGCACCTGCACCGGAAAGTAGGGCCGGTCGCCCAGATGCCGCCCGCCACGCACCATGGCCAGGTTCACGCAGGCACGACCGCCCTGCACTTTCACCGCCAGAATGTCCACGTCACGGTCACTCACGTTGTCTACCGACTGCTGGTGCAACACGTTGGACAGCGCCGCTACCTGGTTGCGCAACTCGGCGGCCTGCTCGAATTCAAGTTTGTCGGCGTGCGCCATCATGCGTTTTTCCAGCTCAAGCATCACCTCTTGGGCGTCACCATTTAAAAAGCGCTCGGCATCCGCCACATCCTGCGCATAAGCAGTGGGCGAGATATGCCCCACGCACGGGCCCGAGCAGCGCTTGATCTGGTACAGCAAGCACGGCCGGGTGCGGTTGCTGAACACGCTGTCTTCACAGGTGCGCAGTTTGAACACTTTTTGCATCAGCAAAATCGCCTCTTTCACCGCCCAGGCGCTTGGGTAGGGGCCGTAGTAGCGGTTCTTTTTTTCCACCGCACCACGGTAATAAGACACCAGGGGAAACCAGTCGGCGTTCATTCTGACGCCCGGCGTTTGAGTGCTTAATTGGCCTGTAGCCCTTATGGGTAAAGCGCTGACAGCTATCTCTTTTGTATCGCTTGACAGCGGTGCAGGTGCGCTGATTTTCAAATACGGGTAACTCTTGTCGTCCCGAAACAGAATGTTGTACTTGGGGCTGAGCGTCTTGATGAGGTTGTTTTCCAGCAGCAGCGCTTCTGCCTCGGAGCGCACCACGGTCGTCTCAAGCCGGACGATTTTGCTCACCATGTGGCCGATGCGCGTGCCGCCATGGTTCTTCTGGAAATAGCTCGACACGCGCTTTTTCAGGTTGATCGCCTTGCCCACATAGAGTACCTGGCCCTGCGCGTCAAAGTAGCGGTACACGCCCGGCAACGCGGGCAGGCTGGCCACGTCGCTGAGCAACTGTTCGGGGTGCGCGCTCTCAGGCGACGTGGGAATTTCAGGCAGATCAGACATAGGCCGCTATTGTGGACAATCCTGGCCATGCATCAGCCCCCTGTTCCCCCCAAATTGCGATGGGATATTTTTTGCCGTGTGATTGACAACTTTGGCGACATTGGCGTGTGCTGGCGGCTATGCGTGAACCTGGCGCAGCGCGGCCAAACCGTGCGTCTGTGGGTAGATGATCTGTCAGCCCTGGCCTGGATGGCTCCCTTTGGCGCGCCCGACGTACAGGTGCTGGCCTGGACCACGCCCTTCAGTGGCCATGACGTGACACCTGGCGATGTGCTGGTAGAAGCCTTCGGCTGCGACATTGATCCTGAATTCATAGCTGCTTACGCAGACTGCATAAGGGCTAGAGGTAGAAAATGCTTATGGATTAACCTGGAATACCTCACCGCTGAAAGGTATGCCGAACGCTGCCACGGCCTGCCCTCGCCCCTGATGAGCGGCCCTGGCAAGGGTCTGGTGAAACATTTTTTTTACCCCGGCTTCACCGTTGACACCGGCGGCTTGCTGCGCGAAGCTGACCTGCTGCCAAGGCAAGCCCGCTTTGAGCGCGCCGCGTGGCTGGCGCAGCAGAGGATCTGCTGGCAGGGCCAGCGCCTGATCTCGCTGTTTTGTTACGAGCCCACCGCCTTGCCCGCGTTTTTGCGCGCACTCGCAGCCGATGACCTGCCCACTTTGCTGCTGGTGACTGCCGGGCGGGCCAGCGCTGCGGTGCGCCAGATCATTCATAACGAAATCAGCCTCCAGCCCTTATCTGATAAGCGCCAGAAGCTATCTATTTCATATCTTCCTGCCTTGACGCAAACCGACTTCGACCACCTACTGTGGGCCTGCGACCTGAATTTTGTGCGTGGTGAAGACTCACTGGTGCGCGCGCTGTGGGCGGGCAAACCCTTCATCTGGCAGCTTTACCCGCAGGACGACGACGCACACCACGCCAAGCTGCAGGCGTTTCTGGATTGGCTGCAAGCACCGCCGTCGCTGCGCCACGCCCATGAGGTGTGGAATGGTTTGCCAAACCGTGCGCCACCGACCACTGCGCAACCTCTTATCAGTGATGCGCTGCTGCAAAGCTGGCAGGCCACATTCACCCAAGCTCAGCAAACGCTACAACAACAACACGATCTGGCCAGCCAGTTGCTCGATTTTTTAGCGAAAACCCACTAAAATAGCGGGCTTTGCGGCGTGTGGTCGATTTTCATCGAGTGCTTCAGCCGCCCTCGCCGCCAGATGCGCGGCCTAACTTCACTCTCTGATTATGAAAATCGCTCAAGAAATTCGTGCTGGCAACGTGGTCATGCACGGAAAAGACCCGATGGTCGTCCTGAAAACCGAATACGCCCGTGGCGGCCGAGGCGCAGCCACCGTGCGCATGAAGCTCAAAAGCCTGATAGCCAACTTCGGCACCGAAGTGGTTTTCCGGGCCGACGACAAGATGGACCAAGTCATCCTGGACAAGAAGGATTGCACCTACTCCTACTTTGCCGACCCGATGTATGTGTGCATGGACGCCGATTTCAACCAGTACGAAGTCGAAGCCGAAAACATGGGCGACTCGCTGAGCTACCTGGAAGACGGCATGGAAATCGAAGTGGTGTTCTACGACGGCAAGGCCATTTCGGTCGAGCTGCCCACCACCGTGGTGCGTGAAATCACCTGGACCGAGCCCGCTGTCAAGGGCGACACCTCTGGCAAGGTCTTGAAGCCCGCCAAGCTCGCCACCGGTTTTGACGTGGGCGTGCCAATTTTTGTGGCACAAGGCGACAAGGTAGAAATCGACACCCGCACCGGCGAATACCGCAAGCGCGTCTAAACCACTTTTTGGGCATTCGCGCCCAGCAAATCAGGGCTTCACCAGTTGAAGCCCTTTTTTTTGCTCACATTTTTCGCACACAATCAGACCCATGGAACACACCCAACCCTTGCCCCAACACGTCGCTGAGCACAAGTTGGCTGACGCCCTGGCCGACTTGCTCAACCACCCGGCTGATGCCACCGTGTTGCATGCCAACGCTTATCGCCTGGCGTTTGCCGACCCCGAGTTTTTGCTGCGCCGCGACACGCGCGGCATCCGCATCCAGCTGGAAATGCTCAAGCCCGACCTGGACCAGAGCGAACAAGGCATTGACAACACCGTTGTGGTGTTTGGCAGCGCGCGTTTTCCCTCGCCCGAAACCGCCCACGCGGCCATGAACGCCGCCCAGGCTAGCGGCGACACCCCAGCCATCAAGCTGGCCCAGCGGCACCTGCGCAACGCCCACTACTACGACCAGGCCCGCCTGTTTGCCCGGCTGGTAGCCGCTTACAGCGCCAATCTGGCACACAGCGCCCGGCTGTTTATTTGCACCGGCGGCGGCCCCGGCATCATGGAAGCCGCCAACCGTGGCGCACACGAGTTGGGTGCATTGAATGTCGGCCTGAACATCGCCCTGCCGCACGAGCAAAGCGCCAACCCCTATGTCACACCGGCCTTGAGCTTCAAGTTTCACTACTTCGCTATCCGCAAGATGCATTTCATGATGCGCGCCAAGGCGCTGGTGGCATTCCCCGGTGGTTTTGGCACGCTCGACGAGCTGTTTGAAGTGATCACCCTGGTGCAAACGCGCAAGTCACAACCGGTGCCGATCGTGCTCTTTGGCACCGACTACTGGAAAAGCCTGCTCAACATGGAGGTGATGGTTGAGGAAGGCGTGATCTCTCCCGAAGATATGGACCTGTTCCACTTTGTGGATACGCCCGACGCCGCATGGGAGGTGATCCGGCGCTTTTACGCGCTGTGATATCCGCGTTCACGCAGTTTTAACGCCATGGCACCCCCGTCAGTAGCTGGCGGGCTCGGGCTTATGAGCGGGTGGGCGCAAGCGCCACGCCGCGCGTGAGCCCAGCCCCACTGCTGTGCCCACCGTCCAGAACACTAGCGACACCCCCAGCACCGCACCAGCCGTGCCAAACAGCAGCGGCATCAACACGCTGGACGCATTGATGGCCATCAGCCGAAAGCCCAGCGCCTCGCCATGGCGCGCCTCAGGCGTGATCTGGTGCAGGGTGCTCATGATCATCGGCTGCACCGAACCCAGCGACAAGCCCAGCAGAACCGAACACGTTCCCATGGCCAGTGCCGTGTGCATGAACGGATAAGTGGCAAACAGCAGCGCGGTGCTCAGCATGGCAGTGGTCACCACCACCCATTCTTTGGCGTGCGCCGCCAGCAGTGGTATCGCCACCCGGACCAGCGTCGCCGCCAGCGCAAAGCCGCCCAGAATCGCGCCAATGCTCGACGCGCTTAAGCCGCGCTCGTGCCCCAGCACCGGCACGATAAAGGTGTGCACATCCCAGCAGGACGACAGCAGCCAGTTCACCAGCAGCAGGCGGCGCATCATCGGCTCGCGCATCAGGTCCCAGGTGCGGCCTTTTTTCTCACCGGCTTTGACCGCCACCGGCGGCAGTTCGCGGGTATGGCGCGCCCAAGCCCAGGTCATCAGCGGGAAAGTGGCCAGGCAAAAAAACGCCAGCCGAAAGCCGCCCAGATCAATCAGCAGCCCAGCGGTCAGCGGCCCGACAAAATTCGCCAGCGCCGGGCCAATTGACAACCAGCTGAACATCGACTTGAGCTGCACGGTGTTTTGTGCCGAGCGCCCCACATAACGTTGCAGGCTGATGGAGGCCCCGCCCATGGCGCCACCGGTCATCAGCGCGCTCAGGCACAGCACCGGAAACACCGGAAAGACACAGGCCAGTGCGGCACCGCTGCTGGCCACCATCACCGCCAGGCCCACCGGCCGCTTGAACCCGTGACGATCCGCAAAACGCCCGGCGGGCAAGGCCAGAAACACCTGCGTCAAAGCAAAAAGGGACAGCAGAAAACCCACCGCCAGCGGGCTGTAGCCCTCGCGCAGCGCCATCAAGGGTGCGGCCAAACGCATGCCCGCCATGCAGGCGTGCAGGCTGATGTGCCCGGCAATCAGCCGAAACAGTCCCCATTGGCTCAAGCCCGGTGGAAACGCTGCGTTGGCTGCAGCGGGCGTGGGTGGCAGCGCCGATACGTGAGGCGTTTCGGGCTTGAACGGGGGCAGGTCAGGCGGATTCACGCCAGGGGCAAAGCTTCAGCGGCGTCAAAGTCTTTGTCCAGCGCGATCAGACTCTGGGCCTGGGTGTCGGGCAAGGCTTCTACGGTTTTGAGAGCGCGTCCCATAGCACGGCTGCGGGTTTGGGCACTGTCAAGCGTCTTGAGCACGGTTTCGGTCTGCGCTTTGACCTTGGCCAGCACGTCGCCAAACTTGCCAAACTCGGTTTTGACGGCGCCCAGCACCTGCCAGACCTCACTGGAGCGCTTTTCCAGTGCCAGCGTTCTGAAACCCATCTGCAGCGAGCTGAGCATGGCCAGCAAGGTGGTCGGCCCGGCCAGCGTCACGCGGCAGTCGCGCTGCAGCGATTCCATCAGGCCCGGGCGCCGCAGCACCTCGGCGTACAGCCCCTCGGTGGGCAGAAACAGAATGGCGAAGTCAGTGGTGTACGGCGGCTCCACATACTTTTCAGAGATGGATCTGGCCTCCAGCCGGATGCGCTGCTCCAGCGCCCGCCCGGCCACCTCGGTCGCCACCACGTCGGCCCGGCTCTGCGCGTCGAGCAGGCGTTCGTAGTCTTCGTTCGGAAACTTGGCGTCAACCGGCAGCCACAGCGGCTCGCCGGAATCGGATTTGCCGGGCAGCTTGATGGCAAAGTCCACGACATTTTTGCTGCCTGGGCGGGTCGCCACTTGCGCGGCGTACTGGTCGGGCACAAACACCTGCTCCAACAGGCCAGCGAGTTGCGCTTCACCAAAGATGCCGCGTGTTTTGACGTTGGTCAGCAGGTGTTTCAGGTCACCCACGCCTTGCGCCAGGGTTTGCATCTCGCCCAGGCCCTTGTGCACTTGCTCCAGCCGGTCGGCCACTTGCTTGAAGCTCTCGCCCAGGCGGGTTTGCAAGGTGTTTTGCAGCTTTTCGTCGACCGTGGCGCGCATTTCATCGAGCTTGGCGGCGTTGCTGGTTTGCAGCTGGGCCAGCTGCGCGTCCAGCGTTTCACGAATCTCGCTCATGCGCCGCACATTGGATTCGCTCAGACTGTTGAGCTGGTGGGAGAGCGTGTCTGACAGCGTTTTTTGCAGCATCGCGAGCTGCTGGCCAAAGGCGTCGATCTGCGTGTTTTGCGTGCGCGTGGCCTCGGCGGCCTGCTGCACCAAGGCTTGCTGGAAGGCGGCCAGGTTGTTCGCCAGCTCCTTGCGCGCCTCGCGCCCGGAGTCACTGATGTCTCGGCGCAAGTCTGTGGCGAGCGCCTCAGTGCGGGTGTTGATGTGCATCAGCAGTGCCTGCTGCCGCGCTTGCTGGGCCTGCTGCTCGGCCAAGCGCGCCTGTGCTTGGGCTTGCACCTGCGCCTCTTGCGCCGCCGTATCTGCCTTGCGGGTCAGCACAAGTAGCAACAACACCGCATTGACCAAACCCAGCGCCAGCGCGCCCCACATCACAAAATCAGTCACGTTTGAAGTTCTCCTTGGGCGCTATTGTGGGCGAAAAACCGGTACCCACTGGCACGGGTCTTCATAATTTTTATATGAAAAATACCGCTCTAGCCCCTATGTATAAAGCGCTAACAGCTATCGTTTATGTAGTGAAAGAATTCGACATCCGCTGCCTGGCAGCAGCAGCCTCTCAAGCCGTCAGCACTTGCGGGTTCAGCGGCGTGAGCGGCGTGTCATGCAGCAGGTAGCCGATCAGGTTATCGGCCGCCAGGTTTGCCATGGCGCGCCGGGTGGGGATGGACGCACTGGCAATGTGCCGGGTCAGCACCACGTTGCTTAACGCCAGCAGGTCCGGGTGAACCACGGGCTCGCCCTCAAACACGTCCAACCCGGCTGCGGCAACCAGACCCTGGCGCAAAGTGCTGACCAGCGCCGCGTCATCCACAATGCCGTCGCGCGCGATGTTGACCAGCGTGGCGCTGGGTTTCATCTGCGCGAGCTCCGCCGCGCCAATGCTGTGGTAAGTCACCTGCATGCCAAAACCATGCCCACCGCGTTTGGCAATGCTCTGCCCGATGCGGCCCATGCCCAAAATGCCCAGCGTGCTGCCGTGCATCGGCAAAGATGTTGTCATTTGGAATCTGTACAAATTAAAAGGTTACAACACCATCGTCGTCAATATGATTGACTTGAGACAAGTCTTACGCTAAAGGCCGGCTAGCATTTCAGCCAAGTCGCCATCTGGCAACCTGGTAACGCAACGACCGGGTCGCGCGCCGCTCAGCCAAGCAAGCCACGCAACACATACGGCAAGATGCCGCCGTGGCGGTAGTAGTCCACCTCAATCGGCGTATCGATGCGCAAAATCACACCGATCTCGCGGCATTCGCCACTAGCCGAGGCGATGACTATTTTCGCGACGCTTTGCGGCGTCAGGTTCGGATCCGGATGCACCTCAATGATTTCATCGCCTTGCAAGCC
>Ga0105048_10010455_pt1 | contig 14700 bp, 7 predicted proteins | sample MAT05_FD_78382 | JGI IMG/M metagenome (GOLD analysis project Ga0105048, IMG submission 78382) | Freshwater microbial communities from Lake Fryxell liftoff mats and glacier meltwater in Antarctica - MAT-05 | ecosystem: Environmental > Aquatic > Freshwater > Ice > Liftoff microbial mat | place... | reverse complement strand
GCGCTGTAGGCCAGGCCGGTGGCGACCACCGTCTTGCCCGTGCCCGCGCCGGCCACGCTGCTGCCGGTGCCGGCCGTGGTGTAGTTGCCGCTGCCCACCGGGTTCAGCGTCACGGTGTCGCCGACCAGTGCGCCGCTCAGCACGAAGTTGGCCGGCAGCAACGCGGCCGTGGTGGTGGTGTCGTAGACCTTGTTGATGGGACCCTGCAGCGTGGCCGTGAGCGTGGGCGTCAGCGCATAGAGCACGCCGTTGCCGGCAGCGGCCGGTGTGGCGCCGATGGCAGCGCCGTACTGCTTGAAGGCCGGCAACAGGCCGCCCAGCGTGTCGAGGCCGGGGTCGGCCGAATAGACGAGCCACCGTGCGCCACCGCCCAGCGTGAACACGCCAGCGCCGGCCAGGTTGCGGAAGTAGCCACCGCTTTCGATGACGATGGCGTTACCGCTGGCCGCGGTGGCCACAGCGCTGCTGCCGGCGTTGAACTGCACGCCGTTGTTGGCGGCCACGCGCACGCGCTGGCCGCTCAACGCGCCGCCCACGTTGACGACGGCGCCTGAGATCACCACGTCACCGGCCAATGCCGTCACGGAGCCCGGCAGGTTCAGCGCTGCGGCAGGGTCTTGCGAGTTCAACGTCACGCTGCCCGCGAGCAGTGCGCCACCAGGCACGAGGGCACCGCTGGTCTGTGTCAGGCTGATGCTGCTGAAGCCGCTGGCGATGGTGCCGCCGCTGCGCGAAAAGCTGCCCGACACGTTGAGGCTGCCGCTGCCGCCGAGCAAGCCGCCGGTCATGCTCAGGCTGGCGAAGGACGCCGCACCGCCCAGATTCAGCGTGCCGCCGCTGACGCTGGCTGCGCCGCCGCCGGTTACCGCGCCCGCCAGCGTCACCGTGCCGGTGCCCGCCACGCTCAGGGCGCCGCCCAGCAGCGTGGCGCCGGTGACGGTGAGTGAGCCGCCGCTGACCAGCAGCGAGTTGGCGGCGTTGATGGTCAGCGTGGTGATGGTGTCGGTGCCGCTGGCGTGCGTGACGGCGAATCCGCTGCTGATCAGCGCTTCGTCGGCCGGCCCGGGCAGCGTGCCGCCCCAGTTGGCAGGCGTCGACCAGTCGAGGTTGCCCGCCGCGTTGGTGAAGATGCGCGTGCTGCCGGAAGTGCTGAAGATCAGGCGCACCGCCTCGCCGGCAGCCAGGCCGTAGCCGGCGGCAAAACCGCCCGGCAGGCTGGTGCTGGCGAAGACGCCCGCGACGCTGCCGCTGGCCAGCAATACCGGCATGAAGTCGGCGTTCGCGGGGGTGTAGCTGCCCTGCAGCGTGGCCACGAGCGCGCCGCCCAGCTGCAGCGTGGGGCCGGTGCTGACGATCTGGTCGTAGCTGCCGGCGCCGGTGCCGGCGAGGCCGAGTTCCACCGTGCCACCCGTCAAATCCAGCGCACCGCTGAAGGTGAGCGTGCCGATGCCCGCGCCACCCGGGCGAATGACGCCCTGGTTCAAGAGCGGGCTGGCGCCGACGACACCGATCGTGCCGTTGCCGCGCAACTCACCGCCCGCGCCGTTGGTCAGGCCCTGGGCCAGGATGGTGGCGCCGGCGCCGGCGTCGATGGTGCCGGTCTGCGTGAACGTGCCCAGCACGCGCAGCGTGCCGCCGCTGACATTGACGAGACCCGAGTTGCTGAAGCTGGTGGCGCCCGCGCTGCCCAGGTCGGTGCTGGTGCCGCTGGTCTTCAGCAGCGTGCCCTGGTTGTTGACGACGGCCGTGCCCGTGGCCGCCGTCACCGCGGTGGCTGACGTGCTGGCCAGCAGCAGCGTGCCGCCCACGGCGTTGCTGAGCGAAGCGCCGGCCAGGCCGGCCAGCGCCAGACTGTCGTCGCCGCCCAGCGTGAGCGTGCCGTTGTTGGTCCAGGCGCGTGTCAGGGTCAGCGTGCCGCCGGTGCTTGCAGTCAAGTCGACGCTGCTGGTGCCCTGGGTGATGAGGGCCCCGCTGCCGCCGAGCGACTTGCTGCTGCCGCCGACGACGAAGGGGCCACTGACGGTCAGCGCGCCGGTGCCCGCCAAGTCGCCGGTGTTGCTGAGCGCCAGGCTGGCCAGCGTGACGGGGGCGTCGATGACCAACGTGCCCTGGTCGACCAAGGTGCTGCCGGTGTAACCCAGGGTGCCGGTCACGGTCAGGTTGGCGCTGCCGGTCTTGACGAGGCCGCCGCTGCCGACCACGAGGCCCGACGATGTGGCCGCGCTGGTGTTGTTCAACGTCAGCGTGAAGATGCTGAGGTTCAGCGTGCCGGCGTTGGCCAGGCCGCCTATGGTCTCGTTGGCGCCCAGCACCACCGTGGCGCCGGGCGAGACGCTCAGCGCGCCCGCGTCCGGCAGCGCGTTGACCGTACCGGTTCTCAGCGTGCCGCCGCTGACGCTGGTCTGGCCGCCGTAGGTATTGACGCTGTTGAATTCGACGTTGCCGTTGGTGGACACACCGGCCGCGCCGGAAATGGGGCCGTTGAAGGTGAGCGCCGTGCCGTTGCCATTGAAGCTGGAGTTGGCCGAGAGGGTGACCGCGCCGCTGACGGTGCCGCTGCCGACGGTGTTGCCGATGCTGCCGCCGAGCAGCGAAATGCCGTTCGCGACGACAGCGCCGTTGTTCACGTTCAGCGCAGCCGTCGCGCCCACGCTGATGGCGCCCGTGCCCAGGTTGGCTGCCGCACCGTTCAACACCGCCACGCCGGTGCCGGCGACGGTGGTGCCGCCGGTGTAGGTATTGGCCAGCGTGAAGGCAACCTCGCCACCGCTGATGTTCACGGCCTCGGGCGCGCCACCCGCCAGGTTGTTGATGGCACGCGCGATGTTCAGCCGGCTGCCGGCCGCGCCCGCCAGGTTCAGCGTGATGCCGTCGGGCAAGACCAGCGTGCCGGCCGCCAGCGTGCCGTTGCCGACACTGCTTCTGAGGGTGGCGCCATTGGTCAACTGCAGCGTGTTGGCCACACTGGCGTTGCCCGTGATGTCCAGCGTGCCGGCCGCGCCCAGGCTGATGCTGCCTAGGCCGGCATTTGCGCCTGCGCCGTTGATGGCCAGCGTGCCCGCCGTCACCGTCACCGGCGCCGCCACCGTGCTCGTTCCCGAGAGCGTAAAGACGCCGCTGCCCAGCTTCACCAGCGCCGGGCCGGTGCCGCCCGTGAAGTTGCCGGCGAAAGCGGTGCTGCTGTTGTTGCCGCCGGTGGTGAGCGTCACGTTGCCGAGGTCGACCGTGCTGCCGGCAGCGCCGGCCAGCGAGCCGATGGTTTCCGCGCCGAGCAGGCGCAACGTGCTGCCGGCAGTGAGCGTCACCGCACCAGCGTTGGGAATGGCCGCGCCGCCGTTCAGCTGAAGCGCGCCGCCCGTCAGCGCGGTGGTGCCGAGATAGGTGTTGACGCCGCTCAGCGTGATGCTGCCGGCCGCGCTGACCGGCACGACGATGCCGCCAGCGCCCGAGATGGCACTGCCGATGCTCAGCACCGCACCGGAGCCGCCGAGCAGCAATTGCACGTTGCCGGGCAGCGTGATGGCGCCGCTGAAACCGCCGCTGGTGGCCGTGAAGAGCTGGCCGCCGTTGATGCTGAGGTTGTTGCCGACGCTGGCCGTGTTCTCGGCCGCCAGACGCCCGGCGCCGACGTTGATCGCGCCCGTGACGCTGGCGAGCTGCCCGTCCAGGGTGAGCACGCCCGCGGGTGTGATGCTGGTGCCGCCGATGTAGTTGCTGGCGATGGTCAAGCTCACCGGCCCGGCAACGCTCACGCCCGCGCTGCTGCCACCGATCGCGGCGTTCACCAACAGCACCCCCGCGCCGGCGATGCCCAAGGTGTTGACGCCTGACTGGGTGCTGAGAAAACCGTTGAGCGTGCCCGCACCTGCCGAAGTGCCAATGGTGCCGCCGGCACTGCCCACGGAGCCCACACTGCCCATGCTGGCGCCGTTGGCGATGTCCAGCGTGCCGCCGGCTTCCACCGACACGCTGCCGCCCAGGCCAGCGCCTGCGCCCGAGACCCGCAGCGTGGCGCCGTTGTTGATGGAAGTGGTGCCCGAATAGCCGCTGTTGCCGGCTGTCAGCGTCAGCGTGCCGCTGTTCAGTGCCAGCGAACTCGTGCTGCCGCCGAGGAAACCGCTGATCAGGATGCCGCTGCCGCTGCTGTTGAAGATCAAGTTGCCGCTGAGCGAGACGTTGCCCGTGATCGTGCCCGCGCCACTGCTGTTGCTGAGGCCGCTGCTGCCGAAGTTCACGCTCAGCTGGCGCGCCAGCACGGCGCCATTGGCCAGGTCGAGCGTGCCGCCGCCCAGTGACACCAGGCCTGCGCCCGGCGTCGCTGCGGGGCCGGCCAGCCGCAGCGTGCCGCCGTTGACGAGGGTGTCGGCGGCATAGGTGTTGTTGGCCGTCAGCTCCAGCGTGCCGGCACCGATCTTGGTCAGGGGCTCGTTGACGCCGCCGGAGATGACGCCGGGAATGGTCGACACACCGCCAGCCAGGTTCAGCACCGTGGCCGTGGCCAGTTGCACATTGCCCACCACGGCCAGGCTGCCAGACGCCATCGTGTTGCCGAACAGGTGCGTGCCGCTGCCGCCGTTGTTGGTGATGCCGAGCGCCGCCGCGCCGATGTTGATGCCGGCACTGCTGGCCACCCGGCCGGTGCCACTGGCGGGGCCGCTGGGGTCGTTGGCCGACAAGGTCAGCGCACCGCCCAGCGTGACGGCGGCATTGAGGTTGATGTTGTTGCCGGCCTGCAGCGTGAGCCCGTTGCCGGAGGTCGAGGTCAGCGCGGTGGTCAGGGTGATGTTGTTGGTGGCCTGCAGCGTGACGTTGGCGGTGAGCAGCTGGTTGACGACGGCGCCCGCCGTGATGACGCTGTTGACGCCCGGGGCGGCAAAGGGCAGCGTGGGGTTCTGCAGGTTGCCACCACCTCCGCTGCCGTCGATGTCGGGCCCGGCGAACTGGATGGTGAGGTTGGTCGGGTCCAGCAGCAGCAGGCCTTCGCGCCCGCCGGCGGCGCGCAGGTCGGCGCTGCCACGGTAGTCGAGGTAGCCCTTGGCCGACACTTCCACCAGGCCGCCGTTGCCGCCGTTACCGCCGTTACCGCCGTTCGCGCCGTTATCGGCACCCCGCGCGCTGGCATGGCCACCGAAACGCGTGGCGCTGTCGGACCACACGATCACGGTCCCGCCATCGCCGCGCGTGGTGGCATCAGCGCGAAGCTCGGCGCCGCGCAGCACCGTCACCATGTCGGCGTGGCGTACGAGTGCATTCCTGCCCTGGAAGTCGCCGCCCACCCGCAGCAGGCCGCCGCCCGTGGCGCCACTGGCATCGAGCACCGCGGTGTTGCCCAGCAGGATGCGCTGGCCCTGCAGCAGCAGGTCGCCGCCCCGGGCATGCGCCGAAGCCGAGCTCGCGGTGCCGTGCACCACTGCCAGGCCCTGTGCCCCGGCGTCCAGGCGCAGCGTGCCGCCAGCGGCTTGCGTGGTGCTGCCCGCGGCCAGCGTCAGGCTCTGCGCCGCCTGCAGCGTGACGCGGCCCTGCGCGTCGGTGCCCAGGGTGTCGGCCTGCACCAGGCCCTGCTGGTTGACGATGCCGGCATAGACATCGATCTTGCCGCCTGGGGCGGCCAGGCGGCCGAGGTTCGTCACTTCGCCATCGGCGCCGGTGGGCAGGTCGACCTTCACTGCCAGGTGCGGCAGGCCGGTGTCCACCAGCTCCACGCTGCGCGCGGCGGCCAGCGTCACGCTGCCACCATCGGCTTGCACGCTGCCGGTGTTTTCCACACGCTGGCCCAGCAGCACCACCTGGCCGCCGAAGCTGGTGCGCAGCTGGCCCTCGTTGCGCAGCATGCCCGCGTCACCTGTCAGGGCGTTGAAGCGGTAGCGGCCGGCGAGAAAGTCGTTGTCGTTCAGGCGCAGCGTGCTGGCCACCAGGCCCGCCACATCGACGCGCGCACCTTGCCCGAACAGCACGCCGTTGGGGTTCAACAGCCAAACCTGCCCGTTGCTGCTGAGGCTGCCCAGAATGGCCGAGGGGTCGTGGCCCACGACGCGGTTCAGCACCTTGCTGGCGGCGTTGGCCTGCTGGAAGTGCACGCCGCTGCCCGCGCCGATGTTGAAGCTTTGCCAGTTCAGGATGGCGTTGTTGCTGTTCTTCACCGTCATCAACGCGCCCTGGGTGGCCACGCTGGCCTCGCCCTGCACCACCTGCAGGCCCGCGGGCAAGGTGGTGCTGGCGTGCGGCCACAGCGGCACGGCCAGCAGGCTGGCGGCGGCCACGGCGTGGGCCAGCGGGCTCAGGCGGTGGCGGCGTGCAAAACGGGTGAGGGTGCTGCGCATGGCGGTGGCTCCAGAAAACCGGGGGCAGGGCACGGATGAGTTCAGAACCCGGTGCTCAGGCTGAAATGGGCGCGAACATCGCCCTTGCGCGTGGTGCTGGCGTCGGTCGAGGCGCGCGCCACGTCCAGGCGCAGCTGCCATTGCTGCCAGCTGCTGCGAAGTCCCACGCCCAGACTGCCCAGGCGGCACTCGCTGCGCCCTTTCAGGCAGGGGTCGCCCTGGCGGTTGGACACGGTGGCGGCGTCAACGAACAGCAACGCACGCAGGTCGAGCTCGGGCGGGCCGAGCAGGCTGCCGAAAGAGTCGCTGATGGCCTCGACGCTGAGTTGCAGGCCGCTGTCGCCGCCCAGTTCACGCTCTTCGAAGCCGCGCACGCTCTGCGCACCGCCGGCGCCGAAGAGTTCACCCGGCACCAGTGCCTTGGCGCTGTGCTGGCCCTGCAGCCGTGCGGCCAGGGTGCCCCATTCACGCACCGGCAAGGCCAGCTGGGCCGAGGCGCGCAACAGGGTGTAGCGGCGCTCGCTGCCCGGGCGCACGGCCTCGAAGTCGGCCGCCGCACTGTTGCGGCCGGCCGAGCCCAGGTTGTGGTGCAGGCCGATGCTGAAACCGGCGCGCAGCTCGCTCACGGCTTGCGCCGTGTAGGTCAGGCCCAGCGGCAGCACCGCCACGCTGGCCCCGGCCGAGCCGCAGGCGCCTTGCGGCAGACCTTCGATGCTGCAGTTGTTGCGGTACTCGCGCCATTCCAGGCTGCCGACCAGGCGCTGGTCGATGTTCGCCCAGCGCGGCAGATAGGCACTGAGCCGGGCACCGGCAATGGCGCCCTGGCCCGAAAAGCTGAGGTCGCCCACCGGCGTGCCGAGCTTGCCGGCGTCCACATCGGAATAGGCCGCGTAGGCATCCACCGCCAGCCCGCGGCCGTAAAGCGGCGCGCGGTAGCTGGCGCTGAAAACCGCCACCGACGACGCGTTTTCAGGCGCCGTGGCCACTTCGGCCGCGAACACATGGTCCAGGCCCAGCACATTGGCGTGCTGCCAGCCCAGCGCGGCGCGCCAGCGGCCGCGGCCTTCAGGGCCGGTGTTGTCCAGCCGCGCCGTGAAACGCTGCACCGGCTGCTCGGCCACCGTCACCTGTGCGGCGATGGTGGCGGGCTCGGCGCCGGGCTGCAGCAGCACCTGCACGGTCTTGGCCGGGTTTTCGTTGGCGAGCTGGATCTCGGCGTCGATGCGGCGCACGTCGGGCGTGCGGCCAAGCGCCAGAGAAGGCAGGCTGGCGCGAATGTTGGCCTGGCTGTACTGCTTGTTCTGCGTGATGTCGATGCGCGTGAGCTTGCCTTCGACGACACGCAGCAGCACCGTGGCACCCGCGCCTTCGGCTCCGTCCAGCGGCTGTTCGGGCAGGAAGGCGACGACGCCGCCGTAGCCGGCTTCGCGGTACATCTCCTGCACCTCGGCCGCAGCGTCGCGCAGGCGCTGCAGCGTGGCACGGCCGGTGAAGGGGGCCAGACGCTGCAGCACCGCTGTGGACGTCAGCAGGGTGTTGCCCTGCACCTCGAAGCCCTTCACCAGCACCGTGATCGAAGCAGGCGCGGCGGCGGGCGCCGTGGCGGGCACCGAGCTTGCTGTCTGCGCCCAGACGGGCAAGGCAACAAGGGCAGCGACGCCCACCAGCAGCTGAACCAAGGGCCGCGGTGCACGCCCCGGTGTGCGCACCGGTGTGCGCCACGATGTGGGGCACAAGGCCGCCCATGCATGTTTCTCGTTCTGCAACCGAATGCCCCCCTGTGGCGCAAGCCAACGCGGCAGGTGGCAACCACCCGTCGAGCCGGCCGCCTCAGGAGCGACCGGGCTTCAAGGCATTCTGGCGGTTCAGGTGCAGCTTGGGCACCCTGCTGAACGTGGACGGGGCATCCACTGGTAACAGAAGGCGTGCGCCGCCTCCTGCGTTCGCTCAGACGGGCTGGGGATTGGCGCCTTGGGCTGCCGGCACGGTCCGCGCGGCCAGCGCGCTGGTGACTTCCTTGCGGTAGCGGTTCAACTCTTGCACGCTGGCAAAGCTGCGCTCCATCAGCAGGCTCATGTTGTGCAGGATGCGCTCGACGACCTTGCCTTCCCAGACGGCGTCGAACTGGATCTGGCGGTCGAGCCACTGCTCCAGCCACTGCGGGTCGGGCATGCGGCTTTGGATGGTGTCGCGCGGGAACAGCTTCGCATTCACGTGCAGGTTGGTCGGGTGCAGCGCCTGTGCCGTGCGGCGCGCGCTGGCCATCAAGACGCCGATCTTCGCAAAGGCGGCGCGTGCCTCGTCGCCGAACTTGTGCAGCGCGCGCTTCATGTAGCGCAGGTAGGCGCCGCCGTGGCGGGCCTCATCGCGCGCCAGGGTTTCGTAGATGGCCTTGATGACGGGCTCGCTGTGCCATTCGGCGGCACGGCGGTACCAGTGGTTCAGCCTGATCTCGCCGCAGAAATGCATCATCAGCGTTTCCAAGGCCGGCGCCGGGTCGAACTCGAAACGCACCGCGTGCAACTCTTCTTCCGTGGGCACGAGATCGGGGCGAAAGCGACGCAGGTACTCCATCAACACCAGGCTGTGCTTCTGCTCCTCGAAGAACCACACGCTCATGAAAGCACTGAAGTCGCTGTCGTCGCGGTTGTCGCGCAGGAACATCTCGGTGGCCGGCAGTGCCGCCCATTCCGTGATGGCGTTCATCTTGATCGTCTGGGCCTGCTCATCGGTCAGCCGGGCGGCATCGAAACTATCCCAGGGGATGTCTCGCTCCATGTTCCAGCGCACGGCTTCGAGTTGCCGGAAGAGCTCGGGGTACAGCATGGGCTTGGCAGATTCCATTCCGCAATTCTAGGGATGCGCCTGCAAAACCGCCACCCGGGCCGCCTTAGGCCCGCACTGCCTGAATGGGCTGTGCACGCCAGCGCTGCAGTTCGAGCGCCAGTTCCTCGAAGTTCGACAGCGGCTGCACCCCTGCCACGGCACGCCGATGCAGGACCGGTGCGGCACCGCCGGCCCAGACGGACACGCCAGCGGGCAGCTTGGCGGTCAGCTCGCCCAGGCCGTCGACCACCTGGTTGGGATTCATGCAGCCGCTGAAACTCAAGGCCACGATGTCGCTGCGGTAGGCCCTGGCAGCGCGCGCGATGTCCCACACCGGCGTCTGCACACCCAGCGACACGCAGCGGCAGCCCTCCAGCGTCAGCATCGCCTCGGCCATCAGCAGGCCGAGCTGGTGCGGCTCGTTGGGAAAGGTCGTCAGCAGCACGCGCGGCCGGGCGGCCTCTGCGCCCAGCGGAACGGCCGCAATCGCCTGGCGAAGCACGCTCTGCACCAGCTCGGTATAGGCATGTTCTTCGAAGATTTCAAGCTGACCGCGTATCCACGCGTCGCCCACGGCTGCATTCAGTGGCGCCACCACCTCGATGACGAAGCGCGCGACGCCGTTGCGCGCCAGCAGCCGCGTCAGCTCGCTGCGCAGCGCGACCATGTCGTGGCTTCTGATCAGCGCTAGGTGAGCCAACAGGTCGGCCGAACCCAGCAAGACCTCGGTGCCGCGTTGAGGCTGGCCCACGGTCTTGTCGGCCAGCTCCTGCAAGGCCAGTGTCTCGAGCGGCACGATGCGCCCCGGCCGGTGGCCGGCATCGAGCAGACGCTTGACGATGCGCAGCTTCTCCACCTGCGCCAGCGTGTAGGCCCGTTCTCCCACGCCGTCTCGGCCTGGAGACGGAAACCCGTAACGCCGTTCCCAGACGCGCAGGGTGTCTTTCGACAACCCCGTGTCACGTTCGACAGCGGCGATGGACAGAGTGATCACGGCAGGGCGGGGGCTGTCGATCATCAGGGTGTCGGGCAGGGAAATACTGGATGGTCAAGAAGTGACTGGTTAGTCTACACTCGACATCATGTGCAGCGCATCCAGTTCCCAGCCGCGTCCCGCGGTAAACGCAACTTTACGAAGCGGATCAGCGGCGGGCGGAACTTTCGCGCAACGGCGGCTTCTCACGCAGCAGGTCGCGCCCGGTTCAGGGCCGATCGGAACGACACTTTTCCTGTTGTGCGGTCCGTCAGCTTGTCTGACTGAAACCCTGGGGCATCTCTCCTCCTCCCTCCTCCCTCCCTCGTTGGCCACGGGGCGCCGCACGACAGTCTTTACAAGCAGGGGCACCGCCAAACGCGGTGCCCCTGCGCTTTTGCGCAGTCCGCGCAGTCCGCGCAGTTCGCGCGGCCGGTGCGGTGCGCGCGTCGAATGCCGCAAGGGCGCCCGATGAAGCGGGTCGCGGTGGTGGGCTCCGGCATCAGCGGCCTGGCGACGGCGCACGAACTCGCGCGCGATGCCCAGGTCACGCTGTTCGAGGCGGGCAGCTACTTCGGTGGCCACACCCACACGGTCGACATCACGCTGCCCGGCCGCGACGGGCCCGTGACGCATGGCGTGGACACCGGCTTTCTCGTCTACAACCACCGCACCTACCCGAATCTGGTGCGCTTGTTCGAGCGCCTGGGTGTCGAGACCGCGGCTTCCGAGATGTCGTTCTCGGTGCAGGTGCGCCAGGCGGGGCTGGAATGGAGCGGCAACAACCTCAACACCGTGTTCGCCCAGCGCCGCAATCTGCTGCGGCCGCGGTTCATCTTCATGCTGCGCGACATCCTGCGCTTCAACAAGCTGTGCACGGACATCGCCACTCGCAATGCCGAGGCCGAACTCGCGCAACCCATCGCCGACTTCCTGGACGAACAGCGTTTCGGCCCAGCCTTTCGTGAATGGTATTTCCTGCCGATGATCGGCTGCATCTGGAGTTGCCCGACCGACCAGATGCTGCGCTTTCCCATCGGCACGATGATCAGGTTCTGCCACAACCACGGCCTCATCCAGGTGGCCGACCGGCCGCAGTGGCGCACCGTGCGCGGCGGCGCCAAGCGCTATGTGACCAAGCTGCTGGCCGGCATTGCAGATGCGCGGCTGAACACGCCTGTGCGCGGCCTGCGCCGTCTGCCGGCGCATGAAGGCCATGGCGTGATGGTGGCCACCGACGGCGGCAACGAACGCTTCGACGACGTCGTTCTGGCCTGCCACAGTGACCAGAGTCTGGCCTTGCTGGCCGATGCATCGCCGTCGGAACGCCAAGTGCTGGGCGCCGTGCGCTACCACGCCAACCACGCCGTGCTGCACACCGACACCGCCGTGCTGCCGCGGCGCAAGCTGGCCTGGGCCGCGTGGAACTACGCGCGCGCAGCCGACACCGGCCGCGAACACGCCGCGGTGTGCCTGCACTACTTGATCAACCTGCTTCAGCCGCTGCCCTGGGCGCAGCCCGTGGTGGTGTCGCTCAACCCCGACCCAGCCCAAGCGCCGGCCGAGGACCAGGTGCTCGGCCGCTTCGCGTACAGCCACCCCGTGTTCGACGGTGCCGCCGTCGCAGCCCAGCGCGCCCTGCCCGCACTTCAAGGCACGGGCGGCGTCTGGTTCTGCGGCGCCTGGACGCGCTACGGCTTCCACGAAGACGGCCTGATGTCTTCGCTGGATGTCGTGGCGCGGCTGCGCAAGTCGTGGGCCAGCCGCGACGCGCGGCAGGCCGAGGCCGTGACGACATGAACGCGATGGGCGCGTTGGGCGCGTTGGGCGCGATCGGTGCGATGGGTCCGACAGGCGCGCTCATAGGCACCGGCGTCGTGCGCCACCGGCGCCTGCGCCCGCAGGCGAATGCCTTCGAATACCCCACCTACTTCGTGATGTTGCCGATGCGCGCGCTGCGCGAGCAGCCGAGCGACGCCCTCGCGCGCAACCGCCGCGGGCTGCTGAGCTTCCACGACCGCGACCACGGTGACGGCCGCGCCGACGCCCTGGCCTGGCTGGACGAACTGCTGGCTGCCGAAGGTGTGCACGACGCGCAGGGCGAGGTCTGGCTGCAGACCTACCCGCGCGTGCTGGGTTTTGTCTTCAAGCCCGTCAGCTTCTGGCATTGCATGCGTGTCGACGGCACGCTGGCGGCCATCGTGGTCGAGGTCAACAACACCTTCGGCGAGCGCCACTGCTACCTGCTGGCTGGTCCTCAACTGGCCTATGGGTGCGAACTGCGCGCGCAGAAGGTGTTTCATGTTTCGCCCTTCTGCCACGTGACAGGCGAATACCGTTTCCGTTTCATGCGCACGGCCGACCGCTGCGTGGCCCGTATCGACCACGACGACGAGGCTGGCGCGCTGCTGCTCACCAGTGTCTCGGGGCGGCTGGCGCCGCTGACGCGTGGGGCCGTGCGTGTGGCCTTCTTCGGCATGCCCTTGATGACCATGGGCGTGCTGGCCCGCATTCATTGGCAGGCGCTGAAGCTGTTTTTCAAACGCGTGCCTTTTGTCAGCAAGCCCGCACCGCCGGGGGCCTTCGTGTCGCGTTGAGCGCTGCGACAAGAACGCGGTTCGGCATTCAGCCTGCCGCCTTTTGCCTTCTGGCATCTGCCTTCCTTTCTCTTCAGCGTTTCCGAAAAACATGTCGGTCATGAACTCTTCCACTGTCACTACCTCCCCATCCGCAGTCGCCTTGCCGCTCAGTGCGCCGGCCTCCGCACGCGCCGTGTTCCGGCTGATGAAGCAACTGCGGGTGGGCACACTCGACGTGCAATTGCCGGACGGTTCGCAGGCACACTTCGGCAACCCGGAACACGCAGAGCCGCGCGCCGCGTTGCGCATGCTCGATTGGCACGTCTGCAGCGCCGCGCTGAAAAGCGGCGACATCGGTTTCGCGGAAAGCTACATCGCCGGCCACTGGACCACGCCCGACCTGGCAGCGCTGTTGAAGCTCTTCATCGCCAACCGCGACGCGGTCGAATCGGTGATCTACGGCACCTGGTGGGGCTCGCTGGTCTACCGCATCAAGCACCTGCTGAACCGCAATTCGCGCCGCGGTTCGGCCAAGAACATTCACGCCCACTACGACATCGGCAACCCGTTCTACCGCCTGTGGCTGGACGAGACGATGAACTACAGCAGCGCGCTCTTCGAGGGCGACTTCACCAAGCCGACCTCGGAAGCGCAGCTGGCCAAGGTGCGTCGTGCCATCCGCGAATGCGAACTGCAACCCGGCCAGCGCCTGCTGGAAGTGGGTTGCGGCTGGGGTGCACTGGCCGAGTGCGCAGCGCTCGAATTCGGCGCCCGGGTCACGGGCGTGACGCTGTCCACCGAACAATTGGCCTTCGCGCAAGAGCGCATGGCCCGGCACGGCGTGGCCGCGCAGACGGACCTGCGCCTGCAGGACTACCGCGACGTCACAGACGGCCCCTTCGACGCCATCTGCAGCATCGAGATGTTCGAGGCCGTGGGCCGCGAGTACTGGGGCAGCTACTTCAGCACGCTGCGCCAGCAGCTGAAGCCCGGTGGTCGCGCCTGCATCCAGACCATCACCATCCGCGACGACCTCTTCGAGCGCTACGTCAGGGGCACGGACTTCATTCAGCAGTACATCTTCCCCGGCGGTCTGCTGCCCAGCCCGCAGGCCTTCCGCACCGAGGCGGCCAAGGCCGGGCTGGAAGTGGTGAGCGAATGTGCCTTCGGTGCCGACTACGCCGAAACGCTGCGCCGCTGGCGCGCGCAGTTCATGCACAACGACCCGCAGGTGCGCCTGCTGGGCTTCGACCAGCGCTTCATGCACGTCTGGGAGTTCTACCTGGCCTACTGCGAAGCTGCCTTCGACAGCGGCAACACCAACGTCATGCAGTTCACGCTGCGTCGCACGCCGTGAAGCCTGTCCAGCGGCGGCAGGTGCTGCGCGCCGCCGCGTGGCTGCCGGCCGCGGTGGTCTGGGTGCCAGGCGCTGCCTGGGCGCAATCACCACCACCGGTGGGTGGCCCTGCAGAAGTGGCGGCCGAGGTGACAGGCGCGCGCCTGCTCGGCACCGGCACGCTGCGCTTCCTGGGCTTGCGCATTTACGACGCACGGCTGTGGGTGGGCGCTGCAGCACCTGAAAGCGACTGGCAAGCCGCGCCCTTCGCACTGGAACTTCAATATCTGCGCAACGTGAAGGGCGAGATCATCGCCGAGAGCTCGCTGAAGGAAATGCGCCGCCAGGGCGAGATCGACGATGTCACCGCCGAACGCTGGCTGGGCAACATGAAGCAGCTCTTTCCCGACATGCAGCCGGGTCACCGCATCACCGGCGTGAACCTGCCCGGCGTGGGCGCGCGGTTCTTCAGCAACGGACAGCTGCGCGGTGAACTGCGCGAGGTCGACTTCGCACGCTACTTTTTCGGCATCTGGCTCTCGCCGCGCACCTCGGAACCGGCGATGCGCGAACGGCTGCTCGGCCGCAACGCACCGTGAACGACGCCGCAGCCGCGGCGCGCGCGCCCGGCTGGCGCGGTGGCTGGAGGCAAGGCCTGGCCTACGG
>Ga0105048_10010452_pt1 | contig 14703 bp, 11 predicted proteins | sample MAT05_FD_78382 | JGI IMG/M metagenome (GOLD analysis project Ga0105048, IMG submission 78382) | Freshwater microbial communities from Lake Fryxell liftoff mats and glacier meltwater in Antarctica - MAT-05 | ecosystem: Environmental > Aquatic > Freshwater > Ice > Liftoff microbial mat | place... | reverse complement strand
CGGGGCGCCACATCACGCGAAAATCGACCAGGCCGACACCGTCTCCACGACCGCGAGGTGCCTCTGGGGCGCACGCGCGCCGGGTGCCCGGGGAAATGGCGCTTCGTTGTCCTATCCGCTCGAAATCCCCATATGCACCCCGGGAAAAACCCGAGCCCCCGAAAAGCCTGGGAGATCCGTCCACGACTGAGTCGACCGGACCGAGTTGATCGTTCCTGAACGGAATGCGCACGATCTTCAATAATTCCCGCGGATTTCATCCCCCATTGCAGGCGAAGACCTGCTCGATGGCATCGACGAGCATCTGCTCGACGACCTCTGTCGTGATCTCGTCGATCTCCAGAAATCGCGTCAGCTCCATCGGGTTGCGCTCCATCTCGACCTCGGCGACAACCTCGGGCCGACCCTCGGTCCCTTTCAGGCTGAACAGCCGGATCACCTTCGCTGAAGCGCGCGGGGCGCCCGTGATGATGAGGTGAAGCTCGATGCTTATCTGCTCCGGCGCGTCGCCCAGGGCGATGCGGTAGCCGTGGCCGGCGCGAATCAGCTCGGCGCCGATTGCCTCCATGGCAGGTCGAAGTACCTCGGCGCGCACGCGCTCGAATCCGCGCATGAACTCTGCCTTGCGCGCGGCGACGAGCTCCCCCGCGTTCCCCGCCTCGGTGAGCCGCTTCGCGAAGCGCGAAGTGATCATCTCCATCCGGATCTTCGTCTGCTCCTTCATACAACTCTCCTCCGGGGGAACCCCGCGAGCCCGATCACGGAGCCAGAACAAGCACGTTCGTCACGCTCGGCACGATCTTGGCGCCGGGGATATTGGTGCTGTTCTGAAGCGTCATGCTGGTCAGTCGCGCCAGCGGCTTCCCGCCCACGAGCACAGTGAACGCAGCCGTCACCGTGCGCACGGTGCCCATCACCGTGCCCGAAGCGACGCCGGTCCCCACGCCTGCGTTATCCCCGTTGGTCATGGCGGGATTGGTCCCCATGTTGTGCGCGGGCGTGCACGTGATCAGGACGTTGGCGACGAACCCGGTATTGGTCGGATCGATGCCCATGTTCGGATAGGGGATAGGAACCGGCGCCGGAGCCGGCGGCGCCGGGGTCAAGCATACGTCCGGGAACGCGAAGCACATGCCACCCGCAGAGGTCTTTGCCAGCATCGAATTGCCTTCTTTCTTCGGGTGATCAGCCGAGGTGGATCTGTTCGCCGTCGACCTTGGCGAGCACGCGCGCGGAGATCACGGCGTTCTCGCCGCGGATCGCGATGAGGTTCTGCGCGCGCATATCGATGGTGCCGGCGCGGGTCTGATCGATCTCCTCGACGAAGCGGAAAACTCGCTTGGCGCGCTGGGTGAGGCGGGTCAGCACCGAGTCGACCTCCTGCGCCACGAGCGAGACCTTGGCCACCTCGGCCTGCACCAGGCGGCCGAAGAAGCCCAGCTCTTCAATGGCCATCGTGCCCTTCTTCGCGCGCACGTGAAGCTCGGTTGACGTCATGGCGACGGCGCCGCCGCTCACGATGTCGACGCCTTCCGACGAGCACAGGCTCACCCGCCCTCCGCGCGCTTGCAGCGCGAGATCACCATCGACCGCGAGCTTCGTCGGCGCTCCTTCGCGGCCTGCGAGCACCGCCACGACGAAGGCCTCCCCGTCGGGCTCCAGGGCGCACAGGACACTGTCGCCGACCTCGGGTGCGACGAGGCAGCTCTTCGCGCGGCGGGCCTCGCACGTTCCCGTCCCGAGGCTCACCTCGATCATCTCGCCAATGCGCTCGACCTTCCCGGATTCCAGGTATGCCTCGCGTCGCACAATCTTCTTCGCTGCTGACATGGTCTCGATCCCTTCCTTCAACGTGAGGTAGCTTGTTCCGCGCCGTGCTTGGGCTGCCAGCCCTCGACTCTGGCCAGCTCTTCGTCGTCGCCGAGCCAGCCGGCGAGGCGCGTGAGCACGGCGCCCTCGCGCTTGGCCATGTGAAACTTCGTCCGGAAAAGGCCAGCGTCGGAAAAATCGGCGCCCGTCAGGTCGGCGTGGGAGAAGTCCGCCTCGCGCAGCCCGGCGCCCACGAAGCAGGCTTCCTGGGCGAGGGCGCGGCCGAAGAAGGCCTCTTCGAGCATGGCGCCCGCGAGGTTCGCCTTCGGGAGAGATGTCTTGTCGAAGACGGCCTGGAGGAAATAACCGTTCACGAGCCGCGCGCCCTCCAGGTTGGCCTCGCCGAAGAAGCACTGAGGGCCCTTCGCGCCCTCGAACGTCGCCCCGCGCAGATCGGCGCCCATGAAATTGCATTGCTGGCACTCGACGTCTGCGAAGCTGGCGGAGACAAGATCGCTCTTCATGAACTGGGTGCGAAAGAGCTTGATGCCGGCGAAGCTCTTGGCCCCGACCTTGGCCTCGACGATCGTCGCCAGGGTGAGGTTCGCGCCGCTGAGATCGGCAGTGCGAAGGTCGGCGCGGTAGAGCGTCGATTTCTCCAGATTCGCCCCGGCGAAGCTCGCCTTGTCGGCCTCGATGTCGAGGAAGTTCGCGCGGTCGAGCGTGGCGCCTGCAAACGAGGCTCCCCTCAGCGACGTCTTCACCCAGTTGGCGATCGGGGCCTCGACCCGGGCGAAAGATGCTTCGTCGGCCTCGCACTCGGTGAAGTTGGCGGCGATGATCTTGCTCTGATCAAAGCGCGCTCCTCCGAGCTTGCAGCGATAGAAGTTGGCGAGGTGCAGATCCGAGCCGGTCGCGTCGCAGCCGCTGAAATCGCAGCTCACGAACGTGGACTCTTTGAGGTTCGAGCCGCGGAGCGCCCCGGGAAAGCGCACGCTCTCGAACATGGCGCCAGAGAGATTGGCGCCGTCGAGCGTGAGATCCGAGAGATCGACATCGCGCAGTGGCTCGCCGTGTCGGATCTTGTCAAACAGCTCTTCTCGGTTCACGAGGCACCTCCGGGCGGCACATCGGCCTTGGGTAGGAAGCGCACGTGGCCCAGCTCGGCCTCGGCGAAGGTCGTCTCGGCGTCACCGACGACGCGCGAGAGATCAGCCCGATACAGATTCGCCCCGGTGAAGTTCGCCCCCGCCAGACGAGACTTCGACGCAAGCACATCCATCAGGTTAGCGCCCTGGAGGGACGCGCCGATCAGGTTGGTCCGGATCATCAGACCTTTCTTGATGACGCTGCGCTCGAAGCTCGCGCCGCTCGCGTCGCACTCCGAGAGATCGGCGCCGCTCAGCTCGGCACGATCGAACCGCGCGCCCTGGAGCGCCGTGCCGCGGAAGTTCGCCTCTTCCAGATTGGCATCCTGGAAATCGGCTCCTGGAAACGAGGATCCGTGCACCATGACACCCTGATGAAAATGCGCTTCGCGGAACGAGACGCGCTCGCCCTTGCATCGTACGAAACTGGTTTTGTGCAGTCGCGCGCGAGTGAAGTCGGCGCCGTCGAGGGTGCAATCGACGAAGTTCGCGCCCGAGAGATCCGTGCCTATCAGGCGGGCGCCCTGGAGATCGGCGTTGAGAAAGTTGCACTCGCCGAGCTCGGCGTTCGAGAGATCGACTCCGCCGAGCTTCGCTTCCAGCCAGTCGACGCCGTTGAGATCCGCGCGGACGAAGCGCGCGCCGAGAAGCTCTGCTCGGCTCAGGATACCGCCTCGCATGTCGACGAGATCAAGCACGGCATCGCAGAGGATCGCGCCGCCGAGGTTGGCGCCGCGAAGCGCCGCGCCTTTGAGGTTTGCGCCGCGGAGGTTGGCTTTGGCGAGCACGGCGTCGGTGAGATCGGCGCGGGAGAGATCGCAGCCCGAGAGGTCGGCGGCTTCGAGGAAGGCTCCGGAGAGGTTGACGCCGGAGAGGCGCATGCCGGAGAGGTTGGCGCCGGTGAAGTCGCGCCGCGCGAGGCTTTCGCCGGTGTCGATCGCGAGCTGCACGAGGACGCGGACGCGATCCGCGGCTTCGGGATCGAGGGCGGAGGCGGTGGGCTGGAAGTGGCCGAATTTGACGTACATGTCGCGCAAGCCCTGCTCTTGTTGAAGGAGCTGCGTGGGATACCCAGGATCGGCCAGCTGTTGCTCCATCTCGTTCATCGCGATACCGGTGCTCGTTGCGTCCGCGACCATTTCGCGCAACATCGTGAGATGCGCGGCCGCGGAGAACTTCGGTGGACCGGCGCCCTCCTTCGCGCCGCGCGCCATCATCGCGTCATAGTCTTCGCCCATCTCCGCATAGACTCCGCGTGCTTCCGAGAGGGCTTCCGCTGACTTGTCTTCGACGAGCTTTCGTTGGGCGTCGCCTTTCGCAAGCTCAGCCTCGACGTATGCAGCAAGCGCATCCGGATCGTCTGCCGAAGGAACTTCAGGCGCTGGTGGCAGCTCCGCCAGGCCATAGTCCTTGGGGTCGAGCCCCTCGGCTTCAATGACGGCTCGCGCTTCCTCGACCTTGCGTCCGTGACCGCGTCTGAGGTTCTGGGCGGCGAGGTTTTCACTCTTGACCCATTGTCCGACATCGAGCTGACCCATGTTTGGTGCGACACCCGACTCGCGGGGTGGCATGATGTCACTGTCGGACAGCTCGGCGACGGCGCCTTTGTCCTTGTCGAGCCGGCGCGTGAGTGCTCGTTGGTAGTGCTCGATAGGCCTGGGTGACGAAGGATCCTCGCACGCGGCAACAAGATGAACGACATCCGCCGCGTCGTCGTCGGACACCTCACGTGAGCCGTGGGAGATGACGACACCGATCCCGGCCGCTGGGAGCAGCCAGACCGTGTCGCACCGGAGCGGGATCTCGACGAATCGGTCTTCCTTCGCTGTGCGATGGGTGATGAAACAGCGCGTCGAGAGGCCAGGCAGCCGCCCTTCGATGCGCGGGTTGTCGGGGTGCATGTTCTCGACAACGAACTCCTCATCACCCCCAAAGAAGCCGTTGAGCCACTGATCCTCGGGCGCGACGTTGAAGAACGTGGGCTCCGCGTCCGGCGCCATTCCGGGGAAGTGCTCCTCGAACCAGCGCTTGTCGTGGGTTCCCGCGCGCCCGCGGCGCTGCGCGAACGTGACGTCCATCGGGAGGAACCCGGCCGGCTCGGGGTGATCCGACGGAGAACGGAGGAGCGATCCATAGCTCTCGACGTTGGGCAAGGGGTGATGGGGCCGTCCCCCTACGTCGATCGTATTGGCGCCCTTACCGTAGGGGTTACGGTCGAACTTGGCGCCACCAAACGCCCGCGTCCAATCGAGCGGCATGGTCGTCATCAGCTCGGGCGCGCTCGCCGCGTTATCACGCCACACACGGTCTCCGACGACGGCGACGCGCTTGTCGACACTTCCGAGCTTGACGCGAACGTACGAGGCCGGGAGCGGTGCGCCGCCTGGAGCGTGAAAGCTGCCCGCGACGAGTAGCTCCCCCCGCGCCTTGGCGAAGCCTTCGTCGACGACGCCGTTCGCGCCGAGCACGGAGCTGACGATGGCCCAGAAGACGAGCTCGTCGACCAAGACGCGGTGGTCTGTGAGCGAGAAGCCGAGCATGGCGCCGACGTGGAAGTGCGGCCGACGGCGGACCTCGACCACGCGGTGGAGGAGCGCGAGCTTCATGGGTTTGACGACTTTCATGTTCGAGCTCTCCTCGCCGGGCTACGAGTCCCGGTCCGTGCCACAAATAGCGGCATTGCGACGTGTTACCGAGTGAATCGCTCAGCGGTACGGGCCACAGTCGCTGTTGTCGTCTCCCACCAGACGAGCTCCGGGGACGTCCTTGAGGCCATCGAAATTGTAGGCGTACCACTCGGTGTAGCCGCATTCAGCGCAAACAATGACCTGAAAGGACCCCGGCGAAATGCGACGTGCGCCAAACGATCCGTCGGCGCCGCGGAAGGAGTGCGAAGTGACAGTCATCTTCCAGGTGCAGTTATCCCTCTCGAAGTCTGGCTGCTTTACCTCGTCCACGATCCAGAGTCGCTTGTTGTTGCACTTGATGCATTTGCCCGAATTCTTCATGAATGTCCTCGTGTTCAGTCCTTGGTGGATCGACTTTTTACTCCGAGACCGGGCGCTGCCTTCCGAAAGCGCTGCGACAGCCAGACCGAATATCACAGCTTCGTCATCCCGAAAGTAAAGATATTGACCCCCCCTTGCGTGATCTTGCTGCCCAGGCTCGCGACATTCACAGTTTGCGTCTTCAACCCGAAAGCGGCATTGTCACCCTTGTAATCCGCAAAGTCGAGCTTGACGCCCGTTCTAACGAGTGAAAGGCCGCTGACCTCGAGCTTGAGATCCGTGATATCGAGCTTCTGGACTCCGGCGACGTTCTTGCTGACGAATCCCTCGAAGGAAGGACCAGAGATGCCTTTCCAGGAGCCGGACTTCGTGGTGACCTGCGCACCGTTGATATTTACGTGTCCGGTAGCGTTCTGGGTCCAGTCACCGATGACATTAGACGTTCTCCCGGCGTGAGACGTTTCCGCGTGCGCGCCACCCACCTCGACCGTTCGCGCCGCCCACGATTGCGAGACGTGGTCCCCCTCGTACGTCTGGTTGGTCTCTCCGTGGACGTACAGTTTGAAGGAGGCGTAGTCGGCACTCCTGACGGCTCCCACGACCGTGATGTGCTGGCACTTGTAGGTCTCCGAGATGTCGCCGCCGACCGTCTCATCCTTGGTGCGGTCGTAGTCTTCCTTCACGGTGCCGAAGACGTGCTCATCCAGGTTGTCGCCCACGACCACATCCCAGTTCTTCTGGGCATTGAGGAGAGCATTGTCACTCGTGTGCAGAATCAGCTCGTGGTCGGCGTTGGGAGCGCCCATGCGGAGATACGTATTGGAGTACGGCGTCGACAGTGTGATCCGCTGCTGCCCGGCCTTGTCCTCCATCTCTAGCCGATTCCGCCCGCCCGTTTGAATGACATTCCTCGTATGATTCCCCGCGGTCACCGGGCTCGGCGTCAGCGCATTCGGCACCACGCCCGCGATCACCGGCCGGTCCGGATCCCCGCCGAGGAACGTGAACAGCACCTCCGTCCCCTTCCGCAGGGGAAAGTGCCACCCTTCGACGCCGCCCCCGTGCGGCTGCATCATCCGCACCCGCGTGGAGGCTTTGCCGTTGCCGAGGATGCTCTCGTCGAAAGCGAACCGCACGACATACCGCCCGTGCTCGTCGATCTGCGCGTACTCGCTGTCCGCCTCGCCGTCGATGGTCCCGTGCTCCGTCCCATAAATTCGCGGCCACGCCGTCCGCAGCTCGGCCCGGAACTGAACCGTCGCCGGAATCGCCGTCACGTCGACGCGATACACCTCGTCGGTATCCAGCCCGGTGAGCTTCCGCAGCTCCGGCGTCGAGGCCCCCTGGTTACCCTGGTGCTCCACCTCGATCGCCAGGTACTTCGCATCGAAGCTCTGCCGCGGGTGATCTTCAAGCTCGAACGTGTACCCCGTGCGCAGGTAGAAGCTCGTACCGCTCCCCGTGAACAGCACCTCGCGCGCCAGCATCTCCTCCGCGCGGAGCGTCGCCAGCCTCTTGCCAGCCTCGGGCGTGAAGAATCGCGCGCCATGCACGCTGATGTCTCCGATCCCGCCGCTCGTGATCGGAGCACTGCCAGCAACCTTGAGCCGCGGCTTGCTGTAGTCGTGGTCTTTGAACTTCACCGTGCCAGGCAACGACTTGTGCCGACACAGGAACGTTTGCAGGCACTCCTTGGCCGACACATCACTCCCCGTCAGCGCGTGGAACCGGATGGCCTTGGACTCCAGCTCGTGCTGGGCAGCGCGGTTGTCGGTGATGACGAGCTTCTCCTGGCTGTCCTCCTGCTCGAAGTAATAATAGAGCCCCTCGCGCTCCATCCACCGCGAGATGAAGTCGAGGTGACTCTCCTGGTACTGGCACACATGCTCCTCGGGCTTGTACTGTTCCACGAGCTTGAACAGGTACTCGTCCGACGAGAGCCCGCCGTCCTCCAGCGTCTCCTTGATGATGTCGGGAATGCTCATCCCCGTGAAGACGCGGCTATGGAAAGTCTGCCCGAGCAGCCAGAGGCGGGGGACGAGCAAGGCACGAACGAGCGCGCGGCCGCCCATCTCGTGGATGAGCGAGACCTCGGCGAGGATGCCGTGGAACGCAAATGGCGGCCTCCCGTCCTGCCGATCTAGCGTCAGCGTTGCCTTGGAGCTGACGGCGTCGCCGAGATCGAGCTCGTGGCTCTCCTCGCTCGCGACGGTCACGTAGACCTCGAAGGCGTAGGGCCGGGAGATCGCTTCGTGGCCGCGGAAGCCCACGACGCGCGCGCCTTCGGGCAGGCCGCTGGTGCTGATGGTGAAGACATCATTCATGGGGATACCGTTCCTTGTGGTGAGAGGGGGAGCCGTTCATATCTTGTTGTCGCCGAGACTCTTCACCTGCGAAGGCGTGAGCTTGGCAGTCTTGCGCGCCTCGCCGTCGAGCTTGGCGCGGGAAACGTCGGCGTCGCGGAGATCGGTGCCATCGAGGTTGGCGCGGGTGAAGTCCGCTTCGCGGAGCTTGCAGTCGCGCAGGTTGGCACCGGAGAGGTCTGCGCCAACGAATCGGGCGCCCGAGTAATCGGCTTTTGCACTCGAGGCCTTGGTCATCACGGCTTCGTCGAACCTGGCGCCGGGGAGGCTCGCCAGGCGCAGGTCGGCGCCCTGGAGCTTCGCTGTCCGGAAGCTCGGCGCGTCACCCGACATCCGCTGGAGGTTGGCGCTGCTCAGCGTCGCGCCGTCGAAGCGGGCCTGGGTGACAACGGCGCGCATCAGGTTGGCGCCGGTGAGATCGGCGCGCTCGAAGCTCGCCTCGGTGAGGTCCGCGCCTTCGAGCAAGATCTCGGCAGCACGGGCAGCAGCGAAGTTTGCTCGACGCAGGTTTGACCGCGTGAAGTCGAGTCCCGCGAGAGAAGCACCGTTGAAGTCGAAGTCCTGGAGATCGGCGCCGGCGAGCGCGAGGCCCTGGAACGATGCGCCTGCTTGAATTCGCGCGAAGATTTGCTCTCGAATGCCGGCGGGTTCCACGGCTGGAGGTGCCTTGATGGGAGCGGCGACAGGCGGCGCGGCTGGAGCAATCGGCGCGGCCACAGGCGGCGGCACGGGCACGGGCACGGGCACGGACGGAGTTGCCGCCTGGATCAACGGAAGCAAGTGTATCAACGGAGGAGTCGCCATCATTGGCGGCGCTTGCATCATTGGCGGGGCATAGACCGGCGGAGGCGGAGGCGGAGGCTCCGGTCGTTCAATCGACGGAATTACCGCGCTCGGCCTCGCTTGCGCCGTCCCCATGAATGGCATGATCGCCCGCATCGCCTGCTGCATATCTTCGCCCGCAGTGCGACCAAGCGACGACGGCGCGCGGGCCACAGCAGGCTGCGCCACTGCCGCGAGAACCGGCCTTGAAGGATCCGATGGCATGAACGGCATCGCCGCCCGAAGCGCGCTGTTGTCCATACCTCCTGTGGTCGCGAGCGGAGACGGTGCTGGCCTCGTGGAATGGGATGGCACGATCGCCGAGAGAAGGTGTCGCAGATCCAGCTCGCTCGTTTCTGCGACGGACTCGGGCGCCCGCGTGATCACGGGTTGCGGAGCCTCGCTCCTCAGCGCGACCACAGGAGGCCGCCACGGATCAGGAGCCGCGAACGGAAGAATATTCGCCAGCACCGCCCGGAGATCAAGCTCGCTCGTCCCCGCGAGCGCAGCAGGTTTCGGCCCGATCGGCAAAGGCCCGTTCGGACCGAGGCGCATCGGCCCAGCGACCGTCACCGCGACGCCAAGCTCCGCCGCTGCGGCATCCTGCGTTCGGCCCCAAGCAATCGGCTGTCCGAAAAGCTCGACCCCGGCGAATACACGCACCCAGGGAGCCAGATCCGGCCGTGTCAGCTCGAAGCGACCGCGCCACACGACAGAGCAGACCAACCGATCGGCGTCGATGACGAGCGTGTCCGCCGCGAGCTCGATCGTTTGCGCCGGGCCTATCTCGGACGACGTCGCCAGGTGCCAGCGCGCCCGACCAACCGCCGAAGGAAGCCTCGACTGCACCCGTGGCAACGTCGGGTGAAGCCCATCGAGCACGATCCACTCATCCCCGCGGAGCAGCTCGATCTGCTGATCCGGCGGAGCCGCGTGGAAGTACCGCCAATCAAACCCTTCTGAAATCGCTGGATCCGAGGCGAGAAGCCCGCGCTCGTCGCCGCTCCCCAGCAGTCGCTTTCGAGCAGGCCAGTACCTCGAGATCGGCCCGAACCCGGCGGGTCGCTGCGGGCTCGTGGTATCAAGCACGTTGGGCTGCGCCGCCGTTCCCGCGATCCCCATGCCCACCGGGTTCTCGGCCATCCCCGCGCCGCCATAGGCACGCTCGTAGACCAGCGGCATCTTCACGAACGGCTGCACGTGACTCGCCCCCGACGCGCGGTCACCAAAGACATGCACGGTTTTGTCGAGCAGCGGTCGCTCGCGAACGATAGCCAGCCGGGCCGCAGCGGTCGGCGCCGCGCGGCCCCCAGGTGCGTGGGCGTGTCCTGCGAGGAGCACCCCCGCGGTGGGCAGATAAGGCGCTGTCTCGCTGGCCTCCTCCAGACTGCCAGTGCGCTCGCGGTAGCGGTCGTCGCGCACGATCTCGCGCGGCGTCGTGAGCGTGGCGAGCTGGCCATGAACGAGATCGAACGTGGCCTTGACGATCACCGTGACCCACGACGTGCCGGCCTTGCGCCAGCGCGCGGCGCCGCACGCGGCGGGCGTGAGCGCGGTGATCTGAACAGGCCAGGGCTGGGTCACGAGAGGGTCTCCTTGGTTTCGCAGGGCAAAAGGGGAACGGTGGCGCCGCGGAGGCGCGGGTTCGGGGTGGTTCGGCCGGAGCAGGCTCTCCTGCTCCTGTTCATAGAGTCCTGGTTTTGCGCCCAGCGTTCACAAACTTTCGTTCGGAAGACGAAGATAGTTGCCGGCCGATCTCCGAACCTCCCCAGTTCCGCGAGGAAACGCGCGCCAAGGCTCGGGAAGGCTCAACGCCTCCCGCTGGGCGCCCAGGTGGAGTGACGTCTCGCTCGCGTCGTCTCGGCAGCGGACCCGTGCCTATCAGCAGTTCAAGAATCAACCGTGAAGGGGAGCGCGGGCGCGAAGCTGAAGCGCGCTCCCCGATCACGGGTTCCTCGCGCACCGGGCACCAACGAGACTGCCGCGGCCGGCCGGCGCTTTGCCGTAGCGAACAGAGGAGAGCAGCCCCGACGCGGCGTTGAACCAGCCACCGTTCCGCGTGACCCGGGAGACGGCATTGCCCTGAGACAATACAGCGCATTCGTCACATGGCGGGACGAGGTAAGGCATGACAAGCCAGTCCAAGTTCCATTCCGACACGCCACCTGCCAGGTCGGCTTGCCCCCACCTCCCGTCCCCCTTGGACGACTTCGATCCCACAGTGGCGATCGCCGCACCATTGTAGACAGCAAACGTGCTGTCAATGGTGGTCGACCCCGGCGGGCTCGACCACGGATACTGCCGCTGCTCATCTCCTCCAGCAGCCGCGTAGTTCCACTCGGCTTCCGTGGGCAATACCCCGCCATCCCAGGCGCAGAACGCAAACGCCTCGTACCAGTCGATGCAGTTCATCGGCTTGTTCTCGTTTCCGCCCACCGGGTCGGTCCATGTCTGGTTCTGCGTACCGCAATTGACCGCCACCCTCAGCGCAGCCTGGTCTGCAACCAGGCTTCCATCCCAAGCATCCTGCCACCCGCTCCCCGCGATGTCAGGGTGCTCCCCGTCTCCTAGATTCGGTTTGTTGGCGGGATAGCTCAGCAAGAACTTCCGAAAACGTCCCACCGTGACTTGAAAACGGTCCAACCGAAAAACCCTCACAGTTGCCGGGTACGACGGGTCGTTACTTCGATTGTAAGTCCCTTTGGGCAGGATCGGGCTCGCACAGCAGCTCTCGTTGCCACCGGGGCCGCAGTTCGACGGCAGACCCACGCAGCTCGGGGGCACGCCGCAGACCCCCGCCGCACACAGCGGGGTTTCCGCAGGACACACCGCCCCATCCTGCCAATGCCCGTTTCCGTCGCAGCTTTGCGGCAGGTTCTCCGCACACTGCTTCTGTCCGGGCACGCACTCAATGCCTCCGCTGCTGCTCCACGAGCTACCGCCAGTGCCGCCGGCTCCGGTGCTCGACACGCTCGTCGTGCTTGTCGCGGTTGTCCCAGTCGTCGTGCTGCCATTCCCCCCATCCGGCGTGAACAGCTCGCGATGCTCCAGGCCGAGCAATACGTCGCACCCGCCCGCGAGGACTGCCAAAGTCGCCGCTATCCCGTGAAGCTTGCGTGTTCTCATCTCACCACACTCCGCGCAGGGAAGCACCACCCACCCCGAACCCGACGATCGGCGCCGCCTCGAACCGCGGCCTCGCCGTCGTGCTCTTCGCGGGCCCCGAAGGTGCCGTCAAGAACAAGATCGTCCCTCCCACCAATCCAGCGCCGCCCGCGATAAACCCGACCGTGGAAACGGCGGCTGCTCCAAAAGCATCTTCCCCGAGCGCCACGCCCACCGCGTCACACAGCTTGCTGTTGTTCGGCTGGCAATGGGGCAGCGACTCGGCATTCTTGTTCGCGGCCTTCACCCCGAAAATCGCGCCGACGACAACGCCCACCAGGCCGGCGACACCGACGCCAACCCCGAGCCCCGCTGCGTTCCCCAGTAGGGCACATCCGCCCCCGGAGCGCCGGGCGCAGCCTCCGCCGCGCCCAGCGGGAGGATGGGCACGTCAATCTTCGTGGTCGCGCTGGTCGCACCAACAAGGCCTTTGCTCGTCCAGCTCTTGTGCCCCGGCGCGCTCGCGACAATCGCATGCTCGCCGGCATCGACAGGGAAGGGTGAGCCGAAGGCCCCTTCACCGACAGCCCGCCCGTCCCACTTCACCTCAAGCCCGGGAAGACGCGCATCGGGTGGTACGGCGATCGTCACCCTGGAAAGCAACGGCTCGACGGCTTGCGCGCGCAACGCTGCCCCTTCTTGTCGCGCGGCATCGCCACGCTGGCGCGCCATCGCCTCCGCCTGTCGGTACGCGCCCCACGCGCTCGCGCTCCGCGGCGGCGACGCGCTTCGGTAGCAATCCCCGAGATTCAGGAGCGTTCCCGCCGTCGGATCCAGCCGCTGGCTCTCCTCGAACTTCGGGCACGCTTCGTTGAAGCGGCCCTCCTCGATCAGCTTCTTCGCGTCCTTGAAGAAGACGTCCGACGCGGCCTTGTCGCTCGGCGAGGGATCGGCCCACGCGGGCGAGCTCGCCGCGAGGGTGCTGGTCAGAACCAAGAAACCAAGAGTCAGCTTGCGCATGGTCATTCTATTCCAGCCTCGGGCTCAGTCCTTTTTCAGAATGCTCCGCTTCGGGGGCGGCGTGCTCGCTTTGGCGGTTGCGGTTGGAGAAGCCGGGGGCGTCTGCCGAGGAGGTAGTTTGGGCGCTGCCGGAACACCGACGACCCTACCAGAAGCCGAAGCGCTCGTCGCCGGATCAGGCACGGTGAGCGCGCTGGGCGCCACCGGCGGTCCGGCATTCGTGGACTCCGGCAACGGCCATGACGTGACGCCCGTCGCTCCGAGCGTTACTCCGGTCACGAGTTCGGGTCGCTGCGAGCTCGTCGTATCCAGCACGTTGGGCTGCGCCGCCGTTCCCGCGATCCCCATGCCCACCGGGTTCTCTGCCATCCCCGCGCCGCCATAGGCACGCTCGTAGACCAGCGGCATCTTCACGAACGGCTGCGCGTGACTCGCCCCCGACGCGCGGTCACCAAAGACATGCACGGTTTTGTCGAGCAGCGGTCGCTCGCGAACGATCGCCAGCCGGGCCGCCGCAGTCGGCGCCGCGCGGCCTCCTGGTGCATGAGCGTGTCCTGCGAGGAGCACCCCCGCGGTGGGCAGATAAGGCGCCGTCTCGCTGGCCTCCTCCAGGCTGCCGGTGCGCTCGCGGTAGCGGTCTTCACGCACGATCTCGCGCGGCGTCGTGAGCGTGGCGAGCTGGCCATGAACAAGATCAAACGTGGCCTTGACGATCACCGTGACCCACGACGTGCCGGCCTTGCGCCAACGCGCCGCGCCGCACGCAGCGGGCGTGAGCGCGGTGATCTGAACAGGCCAGGGTTGGGTCATGAGAGGGTCTCCTTGGTTTCGCAGGGCAAAAGGGGAACGTGGCGCCGCGGAGGTGCGGGTTCGGGGTGGTTCGGCCAGAGCAGGTTCTCCTGCTCCTGTTTACTGAGTCCTGCTTTTGGGCTCAGCGTTCACAAACTATTTTCGATCGGGCGACGATTTCGTCCGGCGGGCGGTGCGCCGCCCCACCTACCGCGGTGCAAGCGAGCTGAACCGGCAGCAACAATCTCGCGGCGCCGCGGTCCCGTCAAGCTCCGTCGCCAGCCCTGCGCGCCCACAGCCGCCCGACCGAGAAATAGGGGACGGCCCGCGAGCGCGGGTGGCGTCGAGAGATGGCCATCAGCGGACGCCTGGCGACGCAGTGGCGGCTACCGCTGGCCAGCACCGGCGCCGCCCATTTGCAGTCCCTCGTGGTCAGGAAGGTGGCCGCCGCGTGCTCAGGGGAGCCGCGGGCACGCTCACCGGGGCCCGCGTGCTGAGGGGGCGGCGGACCCTGCCCGGACCATGCAGGCGCACGTGAGGGGTTACACTGTCGCTGTTCGCGAAATTGCCCCCATCTTTGCGGCGCGCGCGGGCCGCTTGCGGACGTGAGTCAAGGGTTCGGTTCGTTGCTGCTGATCG
>Ga0105048_10010451_pt1 | contig 14704 bp, 8 predicted proteins | sample MAT05_FD_78382 | JGI IMG/M metagenome (GOLD analysis project Ga0105048, IMG submission 78382) | Freshwater microbial communities from Lake Fryxell liftoff mats and glacier meltwater in Antarctica - MAT-05 | ecosystem: Environmental > Aquatic > Freshwater > Ice > Liftoff microbial mat | place... | reverse complement strand
GAGCAAGGGGACAAAGAATCGGACACATACGGTGGCACGCCGGGCGATTTGATTTCGATGATCGTTCAGCGGGGACCTTCGGAGTGGGCAAGCTATATCGCTGCTATTGCTCCACTTTATGTTCAACATGGCGTGGTTGAGAAACTTGGGCGAGGGGTCACTCAGTCGATTCAATTCCTCGACGAAGGAAACTTCTCACCATCACAGCTCGAATCATGGTATCAAGCGTGGCAGGAAGTCGGCAACGAGTGCGAAGAACTTCAGATTCCTCTGTCGTGCTTGCGTGCCGCCGTAGACGTGCTGAAGTCCGATCCGCCCACCGACCGACCGCTGTTTCGACTTCCGATGGAAATTCGCCAGCTCGTTCGTCCATTATTGCGCAATGTGCTTGGCGGCGAATGATTGTACACATCGACTCCGAAGGATAGAATACCGCGAAGATAGGTCCAAAACATCCGAATCAAAAGTTTCTTTCCCTCTGCCATCAGCGTTCGTTCTAGTCTCCTCCGTTTACTGTGTAGGTAGTATGCAACCAGACATTTACCCTATCAACGATTTTGGTCCACTGATGAAAGGGTTGGCGATTGGAGGCTTGGGTATTTTCCATGTTTTCCTTGCTCAGTTTGCCATCGGTGGTGGTTTCTTGATGTGCTACTTGCAATGGCTCGACATGAACAAAAAGAACACCGTTGCGAGGGCCTTTCTTGATAGCTACTTCAAGTTCTTGGTGCTCGTGAGCTTTGTCATGGGGGCGGTCACTGGTGTGGCAATGTGGTTCACATCGATTCAAGTCAGCCCGCGCACGATTGGCTTGATGGTCAGTTCGTTTCATTGGGTCTGGGCTACGGAGTGGACTTTCTTTTCGCTTGAAGTGGTTAGCGGCTACGCGTTCTATCGCTACGGAAAGCATCTGACGGATCAAGCGAGGCTTACACTGCTCATACTTTATACCATTGCTGCGTGGTTTAGCCTGTTCTGGATCAATGGCATTCTGAGTTGGCAATTGACGCCCGGTGATTGGGTCAATTCGAAAAGCGTTTGGGTGGGTTTCTTCAATGCAGGTTTCTGGCCATCACTTCTTTATCGAACCGTTGCATCCATGTCGGTTGCGGCCTTGGTAGGTCTCGTGGTTGTGAATTTCATTCCCAATTTGCAGCGCAGCCAGCGCGAACAACTGGTCAGACAAGTCGCTACGATGCTGATTCCGATGGTATTGATGCCATTCCTCGGAGCTTGGTACATCGGATCGATGCCTGCCGATAGTCGAGCGTGGGCGACAGGTGGGTCCGTCGCGATGACCATGTTTTTGACCATTGCAGTTGGATCTTCTGCATTAGTTGGGATCTATAGTGTGGTCGCGCTATGGTTCGGACGGTTGTATATCAATGGTGCAACCTCCGCCTTGTTGGTACTTCTCGCTTTTGGTGCATCGGCAGGAGGTGAATTCGTCCGCGAAGGAGTCCGCAAGCCATTCACAGTGCGTGAAACTCTCTACAGCAATAGCATCCACAAGAATGAAGTTGCAGCGCTTCGAATTAGCGGATTAAGTACGCGTCCCGACCAGTATCCGTTACGTCACGCCGATCGTTACGCCAACGACCAGATCAAGCAAGGGGCATTGGTCTTTCGTGAACAATGCAGCGTTTGCCATACGTTGGGTGGCGTCAACGCTTTAGATGAGCTGACAAGTTCGTGGTCCGTTGAACAAATGAGATTGAACATTGCTCAGCTTCAACAAACAAAGCCCTTTATGCCGCCATTCGCTGGAACCGCACTCGAAGTTGAGGCGCTCGTTCAGTTCTTGTCTTGGAATCATCAAGATAACCCAGACGTATGGCCCATGACTTCGACACAGGATGACCTTGGAGCGATTGTTGGCAGGATTCAAAGCTATCTCGATGAGGCTGGGACTGAGCCGGCCGACGCGGCGACAAGACACCGTGCACTTCAGGAACTCGCTAACAAGCGTTGGAAGGGTCGATAGGAATTTTCACCGATGGACACTATTTTTCCTTTTGGCTTTCCGCTCGCAACGGCATTCTACTTGACGCTGTTTGTGGTGACACTTGTTCTACATGTCTTGTTCATGAATTATGTTCTTGCTGGGACTGCATGGCTCGCTTGGTCGATCGTCACGGGTCGCGTTCGGTTGGGCGCGAAATCGGCTGAGATTGCAAAGAATGAACCGGCAACGTGTGAATCGATACTAGCCGATTGGATTCCTACGATGTTATCCGGTGCAATTACGGCAGGTGTCGCACCCCTGCTGTTTGTGCAAATCCTCTATCAACGTGAGTTCTACACTGCAAACTTACTGCTATTTAATCGTTGGATGAGCATTCTGCCAATCTTGATTCTTGGTTTCTACTCGCTCTATGTACTTCGTAGCAATTGGCTCACGCGTCGATCCGCAATAGTTAAAAGCGTAACCGGCCTATTACCGTTCGTGTGCGTTGCCTTCGTTGCCTACTCGTGGACCGAAAACCATTTGCTCAGCATGAACGGACCCGAAAAATGGAAATCCTTCTATGCGCAAGATCGACAATTCTATTTCGAACCGCAAATCCTACCTCGACTTGCCGTATGGGCATTCGGGTCGATTCCGACGATGTGCTTGTGGCTCGCATGGCAGTTGCATTATCGACAGAGTGTCAAATTGCCGTTAGATCCAAGCTCGACCCCTCAACTAAGTCGCATTGCAATTTTCGGATTGATCGCATCGATAGTGGGCGGCACAACCTACTATTTGTCCGCACCTCAAATTGCGACGATTTTCTTTGGTCCCATGGCGCGATGGTATTTGATTCTTGCTGTCGCGGGGGTGATCGCGCAGTTCTTTGGTTGGATAAAGATTCATCGAGCCAGAACAATTTCTTTGCAACCACTTTTGATTTGCTCGGCGGGACTCATGGCAACTGTTGCAGGAATGAGCGTATGTCGAGAGGCAATTCGAATAGTAACACTTGGTCAATTGCGATTCGATGAACTGGTCGCCCAGCATGCCGCAGCGATGGAGGTTGACGGGTTCTGGGTTTTCCTGCTCTTTGCAGTGATTAATATTGGGCTGATCGCTTGGTGTTTTCGATTGGTACAAGGAAATACAATTGCCACAGACGATGAAGTCCGAGGGGCATAGCGCCGTTCCGTACGCAAGTATGCATCTTTCGGGACACCCTTCGGTAAATCAACTGGCGTTGTCCGTGTTTCAACGTCCAGTTGCTATTCGCTGAATGCCTTTCACCAACTCCACTACGGCCAGGGGAAGCATCGAACAAACTGCGATCAATCCCCATTCTGAGATCGTGGGCGGCACAGTGCGAAGTACTGTTTGCAAGAGTGGTATATACACTGCCGCGAATTGAAGCACCAGACAAATGCCAACTGCTCCCCACAGCCAACCATTGGTGAATAAGCGATCGGTGAATGCTGACCGAGTCTGTGACCGCGCGTTGAAAACGTGGAAGACTTGCGAAAGGGCCAACGTCATGAAGGCCATGGTTGATGCGCGACGTAGGCCTGTCTCATCATCACCATGCCAGTGCATTCCAATGCCAAATGCAAATAGCGTAACGGATGTTAGCAACAGCGCCTGCCAAACGATCAGGCCAATGAAACGCGCAGGAAGCAACGATTCCTTTGGGTCACGGGGCGGGCGTTTCATTACGTTCGGTGCCGAAGGTTCTAACGCGAGGGCAAACGCTGGGAAGATGTCGGTGATTAAGTTTAGCCACAAAATTTGCAATGCTACCAGCGGCAGTGGCCATCCGATCATAAGTGCAATAAAGACGGTCAGAATTTCCGAGAGGTTGCAAGAAAGTAGATAGTGGATGAAGCGGAGGATATTACCGTAGATGATCCGGCCCTGCTCCACTGCGCCGACAATGCTTGCAAAATTGTCGTCCGTGATCACCATATCAGCATTTTCTTTGGCAACCTCTGTTCCCTTAATACCCATGGCAATTCCGATGTCGGCTTTCTTTAACGCAGGCGCATCATTCACTCCGTCGCCGGTCATCGCCACGATGTGTCCTTGTCGCTGCAGCGCCTCGACGATCTGCAACTTGTGCTCGGGTGAAACACGGGCGAACACGGCTGCATCGGCCACTACATTCTTCCAGCCCTCGTCGTCTAAACCTTCCAATTCACCTCCATGAACAGTACGCAAACGACTCCCCTTATCGTCGACATCCATGCCCAATTGGGCCGCAATCTCCTCTGCAGTAGACTGCTGATCGCCGGTAATCATCACGGTTCGAATTCCAGCTTCGCGGCAAGTTCCAATAGCCGCTTTAGCTTCTTCGCGAAGCGGATCGCTCATGCCCACTAAGCCTACGTAAGTTAAATCTCGGGACACTTCTGCTTCGTCGTAGCCTTCCGGAAGTTCGCGGTACGCCAAGGCAAGCACTCGCAGCGCTGCACCTGCAAGCTGTTCGTTGGCGTCCTTCCATTTCTGGCGTCCTTCTTCGGTTAACGCTTGTACGCCAGAAGCGAGCACTTGACGGTTGCTGGCTTCGATCATCTTTCCTGGGGCTCCCTTGACGTACGCCACCTTCTTCCCATCGGGAGTGGTATGTACGGTAGACATGCTCTTGCTGACGCTATCGAAGGGCACTTCGCTGATACGGGGATACTGTGTCGTTAAATCGGCAAGGCTTATTTTGGCTTTCTCGGCCACAACAATCAAAGCCGCTTCGGTCGGATCGCCTAGTACCGTTTCATTGCCATTGCTGCGTTCCACCTTGGCATCGTTGCAAAGCATGCCAATACGCAGTGCCAACGCGAGGTGCTCGTCGGTTTTGAAGTCCAACGGCTTATCCCCTTCTCGAAACGCACCATCGATGGAGTACCCGCTGCCGGTCACTTCGATACGACGTTGATCCAACATAAAGACGCAGACGGTCATTTCATTCTTGGTCAGCGTTCCAGTCTTGTCGGTGCAGATGACCGTCGTCGAGCCAAGCGTTTCAACCGCCGGAAGCCGACGTACTAGTGCTCGCATGGTGGCCATGCGCTGCATACCCAGAGCCAAGGTCATCGTGGCTACTGCAGGCAATCCTTCGGGTACCGCGGCGATTGCGAGCGAAAGACCAATCTCCAGCATATGCCATAGGTCGCTGACACCGCGAATCCATCCTGCCAAGACAATAATAGCGCAAAGCACTAAGGTAATTACGATTAGCAATCGGCCCAGTTGAGCCAATTTCTGCTCAAGCGGCGTGGCGCGAGTGGTTGCCTCGTCGATAAGGACACCAATCTTGCCGACTTCAGTATCCGAACCAATCGCAGTGACTAGTAATCGCCCACGGCCATCGGTGACCGTTGTTCCCAAAAAAGCCATGTTGAGTCGATCTCCAAGCACGGCTTTCTCATCAACAACAGGATCGGCTGTCTTACCGACGGCGTTCGACTCACCTGTCAGTGCAGATTCCTCGATCTGCATTCGCACACACTCGATGATACGGCCGTCTGCCGGTACGCGCGCTCCAGCGACAAGAACAACCAAGTCACCTTGAACCAAATCGGCCGCCGGGATTTCAGTCTCCTTGTTGTCTCGAATTACTTGTGCAATGCGAACGGACTGCTTTTGCAGGGCAGTGAGCGCATACGCCGCTTTCCATTCCGTAAAGAACCCTATGGCCGCGTTGAGAATGATTACAACCAGAATCGCAACGGCCTCTACGTAATCACCCATCGCCAACGCGATCGCAGTCGCGGCGGCAAGTAACAGAACGATTAAACTGCGAAACTGCGATAGGAGAATCTCGAAAGTCGTTCGCTGCTTTGCCTGTGGCAATGTGTTTGGGCCGGACTTGGCGAGTCTGCTTTTCGCTTCCGTTTGTGTCAGACCTTTCGACAAGTCCGCTTTTAGACGTTCGGTTATGGATTCGGACGACAAGGTGTGCCACGCCTGCGTGGATGTGGGTACACCTTTCTTTTTCCCTCCATTTTCCCAAGTGGATGGTTCAGTCGTCGAGGCGTCTGCTAACACATTAAAGCCCTATCGATTAGATTGACAGTTCAAGAAATGTCGACCAGTAAGTTGTCGTTCTGCGGCGCGACTTCAGCATCCGGTGGCAATTCAGCATCTCCAGGGCGAGGGGCCGCAGGCGGCTGGTCCTCTATGTCGTGAAGTAATTCGAGGACATTGCGCTCGATTGCTGTGCAGATACTGTCTAGCGGAAGGAAGTCGATACGCTGTGTACTGAAAGGATTCTGTAACTCCATTCCAATTCGATCAAGGGACAATAGTGGATAGGCTAGCAGCATTACGTAAAGCGGAACGATCCCAACCTGCTTCATGCCTTGCATAAATGAAGGTGGATTCGCGGAATTTGCGTCAAATGCTTGCATCAGTCCGATGGGAAGGGTTATCAACAGCAAGAAGATGAACTGCCTGACTTGAATTGCCCCAGACCTGGCAAGCGGGGTTTTCAAGATTCGCTCACAACCACCAAGATGATCGATCAAACTAGATCGCTGCTCTTCACATTTTTGGAACGCGAATCCGTCCATGCCAAGCCTTCGCGCCTCGTAGAGTAGCATCGCAATCTCGCTTGATACGGCATCGGGCATATGCTCTGACTCTCTGATCCAAGCTTGACTGTCATCGGACAGCAATCGCTCGAGTTCGGGGAAGTTGCGTTGTTCTCGAAGGCTCCGACGGCAAACGTGCGGAAAGACAGCAATCCATCGTACGAATCGCGATCGCCAGCGTGCGTTTCTGGGCCCGTACGCCAATCCGGCGATCGCCAGATTGCGTGACTGATTGACGATACCGCCCCACAACACTCTTGCTTCCCACCAACGGCTGTAACCTGCGTTAACCCGCAATACCAACAGCAAACCAAGCACTGCCCCTGCCGCTTCAAATGGACCAACCGGGACCGACAGCTCGACTCGAAATAGTCTCTCAAGCCACTGAGTCGTCACGACGATCACCACAGTCAACAAACCAAATCCCAAAACATCTAACAGCACTCGAGGAGCGACGGAGCCACGAATAATGAAAGTACCTAGCCAGTATGAGTACGAAAGGTTGCTCTCCGCCTCGACGGTGGGCTGCATGCGTGGTTCGTCTGCTGATTGTCTAGGAATCATGAATGGAAGTAGATGCCGTCAGAGGTCGGATCTAAACTTTCTCAGCTATACTGTAGATGTCTCGAATTGAACCTACAATTTGTTCAATATCCAGTTTAAGGTCTGTGATCCGACCAGTGGCCATATCAAAGACCCAACCAGCAATAATCAGATTCGCAGAACTGTACGCGTTTTGCACTTCTGCGACCTTCAACAAGTTGATGCACTGTTCGTACACGTTCAGCTCTACCAATCGACGATACCGACTTTCCTCATTCTCGATGGAGTCCAATTCAATGGAGTGCAATCGATATACGTCGCGAATGTTTTGCAACCAGGAAGTCAAGTTCCCAAGGTCGCTGGATTGCATGGCTGCGAGGACGCCTCCGCAACCGTAGTGCCCGCAAACCACGATGCTCTTTACCCCCAAATCATGGATTGCGAAGTTGATCACCGTGTTCGAGCTATGATCGTTGTTCGGAATCAAGTTGGCGATGTTACGGTGCACGAGGAGATCGCCTGGGCCAGCCCCTAACATCTCTTCTGCTGTTACTCGGCTGTCAGAGCAGCCGATGTATAAGATGCTAGGCTTTTGGCCGCGTGCTAGTCGTCTAAAAAACATGGGGTCTTCTTCGACTCGCTTCGCCGCCCAAGCTAAATTGTTTTCAATCGCTTCGTTCAGTTGCATTTGTCAGTATTCTCCTGGACGTTACGATTTAAACTCGATCTCGCAAACCACTTACTCCACTTGATTCGGCACAATGGTCACAGCAAAAAAACTTTTCTTCTGCCTCTAGCCCGTGTCCAATGATGCGGCACTGACAATGCTCGCAGATTGGTGCCAACGCCTGAATTGCGCATTCGAAGCTGTCAAAAAAGTGCGACTGTCCATTTTTGATGATTTCGAAGCACTTGTCATACTGGTTGCCACAAGTCTCGCATGTTTTCATACTTTGGATGCCTATTGGGTGCTTATAAAAGTGGATCAGCAAAAGCGCTCCGCTGAGCTGTGTTCTGAGCTGAAATGCAATTGTCATGCCAGTTGCTCAGAAAGAGCTGTCGCGGTCTCGCTTACGCGTCGGGTTAGGAAGCGGCTGCCACCAATGGACCTCACCCAAAAAACCCCGCCAGTAAGGTTTCTCGTTCCCGGGCAGTGTCTGGGCTGTGCGACAAATAGCAGTTTCGATATTTTTTCTGATTTACGTCGAGTCTTTTTTGGTCAGAACAACAATACAGTAAGACAATATCGCGAGCCCATCCGTTCGGGACATGCCCCGACGGATGCGTTTTGGCGTACTACAATTGGGCGTCCCAACTCCCGTTCCCCTCGTCATGGGTCACAAGCGACCAGCCTGATTCTTGGACGATCATAATGGGGGAGGTTGTCCGAGCAATTAGCTCTCGGTGACGCCAATGCCAGCGTAAACTCATGGACGCCGGTGGTGTATAATCGGGGACAGAATTCCCAGATTTGTCCTGTTGGCTTGAGGTCAATTTCCCCAGTCGCCTGCATGCACAACAGTGACACGTTTCTCCTGCCTATTGAACTACCCAAGCCCATTCATTCGACAAGAAGTTGAAACCCAATCATGGGAACAGACCACGAGGAAGAGCCGCTCGAGCTGCCAAAGAAATACACGGTTCAGAATACCGTTGCTGACCTTTCTAAATCACATACGGATGTACCTAGCGAATTGGCTTCGGAGTCTTTCAACGATCCTGCCGGAAATACTTTTTCTTTTGATGAATCGCATTTGTCGGGTGCGAAACAGCCTGCACGGACCACGAATTCCTCCGATATCCCAACGACGCTTGGGCGTTTCAAAATACATGGAATGTTGGGGAAAGGCGGATTTGGCCAAGTTTACCTTGGCTACGACGATCGACTAAAACGCAAAGTGGCGATCAAGGTCCCAAATCGAGTTCTTTCTGGAGTCGCGTTGGACAAGTTTCTGGAGGAAGCTCAACGGCTTGCACAACTGCGACATCCTGGCATTGTTACCGTGTTCGATATCGGTGAGTTCGATGGCAGATGTTATATCGTTTCTGACTATTTGGAAGGACTGAGCCTCGCCGACTGGATAAATTCTAGGAAATACGGATGGCGTGAAGGCGCGCTCATTACGGCGCAACTGGCGGATGCTCTCGCACATGCGCATTCACATGGCACGGTCCACCGGGACATCAAGCCCTCGAACGTGATGATGCTATCCGATGATCAGCCCGTGTTGATCGACTTTGGCCTTGCCATTAGTGACAGCCAAGGGGAACGAGAGAGCCCCGGAGTGGTGGCTGGAACGGTCAGCTATATGTCACCCGAACAAGCCTTGGGCAAAGCCCATCGGATTGATGGTCGGACCGATATTTATAGCTTAGGTGTCATGCTCTATTTGTTGCTTTGTCGAAAACGACCTTTTGCGGCTAGCAACCCTATTGAACTGGTGCGGCAGATTCGTGAGGATGATCCACAGCCACCGCGGCAAATCGTTAAAGAGATTCCGTTGGAATTGGAACAGGTTTGTCTCAAGGCGATGTCCAAACTTGTCAAAGACCGCTACACGACCGCCTCGGATCTGGCTGATGCATTGCGGAAAATCATCCAGCGGGCTGGCGACGTTAGCGTTGCGCCGATTGCCCCTGTTGTCGAAGGGGTTCCAGTTGCGCCGTCTCAAGCTTCAGGAAGTCGCATGCACGAGGCCGAGCGACGCCAGATCACGACGCTTCATTTAGAACTAGATAGCTCAGATATCGAGGCCGACGATCTGGACCCGGAAAATCTGCACGCAGTCGTGCAGCGAGTTCGCGAGTTAACGAATCGAATTATTAGCCGCTTCGGCGGGCATTTCGCACCTAGTACGAGCGAGGCAATTCAAGTCTATTTTGGATATCCAGTTGCCATGGAGGACTCGGCACGCCGAGCGGTTTTGTCCGGTCTGGAGATCGACTCGGAAATCAAAAAATTGCAGGCACGGACGCACGATTCGACGCCAAAGATTCAATTTTGCATCGGCATACATAGCGGCATCGTTGTAACGGAAGATCTCGACGTTGGAGTTTCCAGCGAACGGCACTCTATCGTTGGTAACGTGCCACGAGTGGCCGCCGGATTGGCCACGATCGGGGAGCCTGGTTCCGTCGTGGTTAGTGGTACAACCAAGCAGATTGTCGGCGACGGATTTGTCTATCAGTCGCTTGGGAATAAATCAGGAAAAGCCATTGGGAGAAATGTAGACATCTTCGCCGTCTTAGGTGCGAGTGAGGCAATCATCGACAGTGGTGGAAGCGAATACCAGACGCCATTGATTGGTCGCGAGCACGAGATGGGCCTGCTCAATCAGCGATGGGAAATTGCTAAGAGCGGCCAAGGCCAAGTCGTACTGGCTAGCGCTGAGCCGGGGGTTGGCAAGACACGTCTGTTGTCCGCATTTCGCATCTCGCTTGGCAGTGAGGCACAATATTTCACGGCTCGGTGCTCTACATTTCACCAAAATAGTGCCTTTTATCCCATCAGCGATTGTTTGAGGCGCCTAGCGGAGCTGCACCCCGAAGATTCGGATGAAGCAAAGCTTGGTAAGCTGGAACGCCTGTTAGATCGCCTTTGCCTTCCACTCGAACAGTTGATTCCCTTGTTCGTCGATTTGGTTGCGATTCCACTCGGCCCGCGTTATCCAGTCTTCGACGGTACCCCCGAACGTCGCAAGCAAAAGACGATAGAAGCGAGCGTTGAACTCGTGTTGGCTGCATCGGAATCCAAGCCATTGTTGTTCACGATCGAGGATTTGCACTGGATCGACCCGACGACTATCGAGCTGCTCACGGTTCTTATCGAGCAGATCCCGTCTGCCCCTATTCTACTTCTTTTGACCTATCGGCCTGGATTCATTGCGCCCTGGCCAACTCGAAATGAGCTCACTCAGTTGAAGATCGGAAGCCTAACGCCTCAACAAACCGCCGATGTTGTCACGAGAATTGCGTGCAGGCGTTTGCCAGCGGAAGTTGTGCAGCATATTGTCGCCAAGACCGGGGGCGTACCTTTGTTCACAGAGGAGCTAACAAAGTTGATCCTGGAGTCCGATATCCTCAAGGAGGTCGGGAACGAATACGTGCTTGCGCGACCACTGAGTTCGATGATTATTCCAAGCACTCTTCAGGATTCTTTGATGGCCCGATTGGACAAACTCGGTCCGGCGAAAGAGGTGGCACAACTTGCTTCGGTGATAGGTCGCGATTTCACGTTTCCGCTACTGGCTGCGATTGCACCGTTGGATGAAAAGGCCTTGCAAACTCATCTAAACAGCTTGGTGAACTCAGAGCTATTACTTCAACGCGGATTTTTTCCGCGGACAAAGTTCACTTTCAAACACGCACTCGTTCAGGACACCGCTTATGCATCTTTGCTGCGGACAAACCGTCAACAGTGGCACGGTCGCATTGCAGACGTGCTGACATCCAAGTTCCCAGAGATTGCTCAGACCGATTCTGCGTTGATGGCACATCATTGTACAGAAGCAGGTCAGACCGTTCGAGCAATTGAATACCGGGAGAAAGCAGGACGGCAAGCGCAGGAACGATCCGCGACCCATGAAGCCATCAATCATTTCCTTCAAGGGCTCGCGCTAGTTGAGACGCTCGAGCCGTCACAGGAACGCGATGTTCTTGAGTTCAAGTTTCAAATTCCGCTAGGCGTCGCCTATCTTACGGCGAAAGGATACGCAGCGCCAGAGGTTGCCCCCGTTTTCGAACGAGCGCGTGAGCTCGGCAAGCAATTGGCAGGTCCTGTCGAGCAATTCTTTATCCACTGGGGCACCTGGGCGTGGCGAGTTGTTCGCGAGGAACTGCAGTTGTGCAATCAGATGACCGCCGAAGGACTGAGCATTGTCGAGCCGCTTGGTGTCACTGGGCTTTCGACGGAAGCGTTGTTCATTCCAGCCCTAACTTCCTTTTACCTGGGCGAATTCGAGGCCACCCGAAAGCTTTGTGAGCAAGGCTTCGCACTTTACGATGGACCCACTGCCAAAGTGTTCTCGCAACATACAGGCCAAAACGTTGGCGTCACTATTCAGTGTTACTGGGCTTTCTCGCTCTGGCATCTGGGGTTCCCGGAACAAGCAGTAGATCGCATCCGACAAGCCCTCGACATGGCTCGCACTTTGAAACATCCGTTCAGTCAGGCGTATGCTCTGGGTCACGCAGGTTGGATGTTCCATAATTGCCGCTTAAGCGCCGAAGTGCGAAGTGTGGCCGATGAGGGAATCGTATTAGCAAAAGAACAAGGCTTCCCTTTCTGGTTGGCCGAAGGTTTGCTGCATAAGGGCTTTGGGCTGCTGCTCGACGAAAAGATCGAAGAAAGCCTCGGGCTGCTTCAGTCGGGTCTGGACGTATTCAACATGACAGGTGCGAAGCTCTCTCTCTGCCATTTCTATTCCATGTTTGCGCAAGCGCACCTGTTAGGAGGCAATACGGACGAGGCGCTTCGACGCATTGACGAAGCGGCCCAAGCGTCTGCCACGAACGGAAATGTCTTTTTTCTCGCCGAAATTCATCGCCTTCGCGGTGAAATCCAAGTGGCAAGAAACCTGCCTGACCAAGCGGAGGCCTGTTTCCAACGTTCGTTGGAGGTGGCGCGATCGCAACAGGCGAAATCATGGGAATTGCGGACCACTATGAGTTTATGCCGGCTTTGGAAATCACAGGATCGGAAGGGCGACGTAGACATCGCTTTGGCCAGTATCTACGATTGGTTCCAAGAAGGCTTCGACACTCCGGATCTGATCGACGCAAAGCAATTACTCGATTCTCTGTGAAAGAACTGTTTGCCGATGAAGGAAAAACCTGATGCTGCTCCGGTTTCGTTGGAACGTGGGCTTGGAGTTTGGCAAGCCACCGCATTGAACATTGCCAATATGGTTGGCATCGGTCCCTTCATCACCATCCCGGCTTTTATCGCCTCGATGCACGGTCCGCATGCAGTCGTGGGTTGGATCATCGCCGCCGTACTGATCCTGTGTGACGGCTTGGTCTGGAGTGAGTTAGGAGCAGCAATGCCCGGGAGTGGCGGGACGTATCATTTTCTAAAACACATTTTTGGACAACACTCTTGGGGAAAGATACTTCCATTTTTGTTCATATGGCAATTTCTCGTCAGCGTGGCCTTGGAGCTAGCGTCAGGCTATATCGGGACTTTGGCTTATCTCGAATTTGCTTGGCCTGCATTGCCGCAGACCGTGAATGCTTGGGGGTTGCCTGGCGGCACACGTTGGGTGGCAGTCTTGGCTGTACTCTTCGTGACGTTGGCGTTATGCCGCAGAGTCGCTCATTTGGGAGTTATGGGATTGTTCCTGTGCGCTGGTACCCTAATCACGGTCGTGACTGTCATCGTTTGCGGGTTGACGCACTTCAACGCAAAACTTCTTGCGACCCCCGACAATGCGTTCCGCCTGGATAGCAGTTTCGCAATCGGGTTGGGGGGAGCTATGTCGATCGCCATCTATGACTACTTAGGCTACTTTAATGTTTGCCACTTGGGGGACGAAGTCCGCCAACCAGGCAAAACGATACCGCGAGCGATCATGCTATCCATCATTATCGTGGCTTGCCTTTACTTGACCATGAACGTTTCGATTATGGCGGTTGTTCCTTGGCAAATTGCTATGGACTCCAAAAACATTGCCGCTGATTTTATGGAGCGCCTGTTCGATCATCGCGTGGCGGTCGGCTTCACGTGGTTGATCGTATGGACGGGCGTGGCGGGAATGTTTGCGGGCACGTTGGCCTATTCGCGAATTCCGTACGCCGCAGCCAAGTCTGGTGACTTCTTCAAGATCTTTGCGTACTTGCATCCCAAGGGTCGTTATCCGGTTGTGTCCTTGCTTGCTCTAGGAGTTTTTACCGCGGGATTCTGCTTCTTGAGTTTGCAAAGCGTTATCGATGCGGCGGTATGCGTACGCATCCTGGTCCAATTCGTGGGTCAGATCTTTGCGTTGCATCTCCTTCGTAGTACACGGCCAGATATCCATATGCCGTTTCGAATGTGGTTCTATCCACTGCCTAGTTTGATTGCCCTCGTCGGTTGGCTGTTCGTACTTGGGACGTCCGCTTGGCTTAGCATTCAATTAAGTTTGATAGTGATGATCACCGGGGTCATCGCATATTTCATTCGGCAAAGATGGATCGGGCCTCAGCGGTAATAACTTCCAAAATAGGTCACTTCTCGCGGATCGCCAGTATTCAACATTCTCGTTCCCAGGCTAAGCGTCTCCGCCTGGGGGTGCGACAAATAGCAGTTTGCGAAAAATGCGTTGATGCGAGTTTTGTTCGGTTCTGCGATCTGGCCTTTCAGGTTGGTCGGGGGCTTTTCTAGGATTGTCAAAAATTCGGTATTGCGATCGAATCTAAGAAGTATTTTCACTTCCGTTTTTGTTCCTCGCAAATTTTGTAGGTCCCTATCGACATAGATTTGGCTACCGTCGGTTTCCAACCGGCGGGGCCATATCTGACAGCTACCTCGAATGCCCGATATTCATTTCATGTTTGCATCGCTGACCGCTCTCCGTCCGATTTATTCGGGCGGAAGCAACGTTTGAGGACGTTGCTTCCGCCGGACGAGCGGGCTGTTGATTTAATAGGT
>Ga0105048_10010450_pt1 | contig 14705 bp, 15 predicted proteins | sample MAT05_FD_78382 | JGI IMG/M metagenome (GOLD analysis project Ga0105048, IMG submission 78382) | Freshwater microbial communities from Lake Fryxell liftoff mats and glacier meltwater in Antarctica - MAT-05 | ecosystem: Environmental > Aquatic > Freshwater > Ice > Liftoff microbial mat | place... | reverse complement strand
GATGAAGCCGTTCCAACGCCCCAAAGTGGGCGAGCGGGGCGAGTTCGAGCTGGTGCTGGTGGCGGAGGCCGGGGAAAGGCAGACCAAGACGGCCACGGTGGGAGTCTCCATCCCCGGCTACAGCGCCTTCACCCTCACCTGCGACGAGGGCACGACCTATTTCGGCGACGACTCCGCCCCGCCGCCGCTGACCTATCTGGCCGCTGGGATCGCGTTCTGTCTGCTTACCCACCTGCAGGCGTTGGCCCACGCCCATAAGCTGAACATCCGCAGCATGAAGGTGGAGCAGCGGCTTCGCTACTCCAGCACCCTGGGCACCACCATGCAGACCCTCGCCAAGCCGGACGGCCGCTGCGAGGGGCTGGAGACCCACGTGCTGATCGATTCCGACGAACCCGCGGACCGGATCGCCGACTTCGTCGCCCAGGGCGAGGCGGCCTGCATGGCCCACCAGACCGTGCTGCGCGCCACGCCCGCCAACATCAGGGTCGTGCTGAACGGCCAGGAGGCGGACCGGCGCAGCCACGGCGGCGGCGTCGCCTCATAGGCCGACAGGTCGCCCGGGTCGGCAGCGCTTCGTGTAGGCGCCGCCCCTTAAGGCCGGGCTTCCGCTTCGATCAGGGCCAGGTCCGCGGAGCGGCCTGCGAAGAGAGTCCGCGCCTTGGCGATCGCGTCCGCCTGGGCCTTGTCGCGTCCGAGGACGCCGTAGGCGCGGATCAACCGGGCCCACCCGGCCGGATCGTCGGGGTTGCGGGAAAGCCGGGCCGCCAATCCGTCGACCATGCCTTCGATCATTCGCGTCTGATCTGCGGGGGCGGCCTCGGCGAGGGCCCTGCCGGCCGGGGATAGGGGCTGGGCCTCGGCCTCCGCCTCGGCGATCCGCGCATCGAGTTCGGCGCGGCGGGGGTCCGCGGGAGGCAGTTCTGCGCGCAGAGCCCGCCAGACGGCTAGACCCTCGGCGGTCTGGCCCCGGGCAATCTGCGATCTCGCCAAGAAATAACGGGCGGCAGGGTCGCCTGGGGCGAGGACGAGGACCCGGCGAAAGGTGTCATCGGCCTGGTCGGGCAGGCCGGTTTCCTTGGCGGCGCTCGCCTGCGCCTGGCCCAGCAGGATCAGCAGGCGGGTGTCGCGCGGCGACAGCGCCGAAGCGCGCTTGAAGGCTTCGACGGCTCCGTAGGGGTCGCCGGCCGCTGCGCGCGCCTGGCCGAGGTAGGTCAAGGGCTCCGGGTCGCGAGGTCGCTCGGCGACGATCGCTTGGAGCAAGGCGGCCATGCGCGGAGCGTCCAGGGTGCGCGGATCGGCCCCTCGCCATTGCTCGAGGCGATCGCGGAAGGGCGCGTCGGGCGCTCCCGGAGATCCGAGCAGAAGATAGAGGCCGACCGCGGCCAGGGCGGCGGCGCCGGCGGCGACCGCTGGGGTCCGCCCTGCGGCGCGAGAGGACCTAATCGGAGCAGAGGGCGCCGCGTGCGCCTCCAGCAGCCGTCGGCCTGCCTCAGCCGCAGCCTGGCGGCGGTCCTCCTCGTCCAGAAGGCCGCGACGAGCCAGATCCTCCACCTCAAGCAGCTGCTGGCGATAGACGCCGACGGCCGGGTCTTCGGGGCCGCGGCGCGCGGCCGATGCGGCCCTTTGAGCCATCAGGGTGGCGGCAAGGGCAGTCAAGACGGCGGCGGCGATCCAGAAGGTCATGACGATCTCGCGCGCCGGCATTGGCGCACCCTTGTTTGCCTCGCGCCGCCGCGCGCTTCAAGCTCGGCCGCACCGTCGGGTCCCCGACTCTATACCTTCAAAGAACTCGCCGCCGCCGCCGCCGTTTGCGAGTTTTAGAGACACTATGCTAGGATGATCTCAAATCGGCGGGCCCTTACTTGGATAAACTGGACGTAAAGCTTAAAAGTGATGTTGGCGACCCCTTACCCCAGGGTTCGCCTCTGACTGTTCCGCCCCTCGGCGCGCTTGCCCACTCTCTCGCTTTTGGCATGGTCTATCAAATGCTCGTCTCGGCTGACGGGACGTCGCGTCGATTCACCTATGTATCCCCCAGTTGCGTGGCCATGAACGGGGTCCAGGCCGAGGCAATCCTGGCCGACCCCATGGTTCTCTACGACCTGATTATTCCCGAACACCGCGCGGCAGTGGCGGCCGCCGAGAAGGAGGCCATGGCCAGCGGGGGCTTGTTCGACATCGAGGCGGCGTTTCGTCGTCCCGACGGAGAGCTGCGCTGGAATCGGCTGACGTCGGCGCCGCGGCCCCAGGACGACGGTTCGATGATCTGGGACGGCATCCAGATCGACATCACAACCCGCAAACTGGCCGAGGACTCGCTGCGGCGCGAGCAGAACCGCCTGGCCCTGGCCCTGGAGGCCACCGGTCTGGGCTTCTGGGAATACGACATCAAGACCGGCCATCTGGAGTGGTCCGAACGAACCAAGGCCAACTTCGGCCTGGCTCCCGACGCGGACGTCTCGTTCGAGGTCTATCAGGCCGGACTGCATCCCGAGGACCGGGAGACGACCCTTGCCGCCTATGAAGAGGCTCGGCAGAGGCCAGGGGGGGGCGATTTCTCGTCGGAGCATCGCACCGTCTCCCCCGAGGGCGTCGTGCGCTGGCTGCTGGCGCACGGCAGGGTGCTGGTCGATGAGGACGGGGCCCCTGAACGGGTTCTTGGGACCACCATGGACATCACCGAGCGCAAGGCCGCCGACGAGATGCGCGGGCTGCTGTTCAGCGAACTCAGCCACCGGGTGAAGAACAACTTCCAGGTGATCGCCGCGATGCTGGAACTTCAGGCCCGCCATTCCGATCATCCCGAGACCAAGGCGCAGTTGTCGGCTGCGGTCGACCGGGTGATGGCCGTCGCTAGGGCCCACGCCAATCTCTATGCGGACGGCAAGGTGGAGTCGGTCGAGTTCGCCGGCTATCTACGGGACCTGTGCGGCGCCCTAGATCGCGGCCTGCTCGACCGCGGGCGCATCGTACTCGAGGTGGTGGCGGATACGGCCGATCTGGAGCCGGACCGGGCGGCGGCGCTGGGAATGCTGGTCAACGAGCTGGTCACCAATGCGGTTAAACACGCCTTCCATGGCCGCGATCGGGGGCGCATCGAGGTCCGGTTCGAAGCGCGGCCGCAGGGCGGGCGCCTGACTGTCCGCGACGACGGCCCGGGATTTGCGAAGACAGAACGGGCGTCGGGCCTGGGCTCGTGGCTTATGGCCGGGTTTGTCCGTCAGGCGCGCGGAACCCTGACCCGCAGCAGCGACGGGGGCGCCAGCGTCGTTGTCGATCTGGAGCCCTAACCGCCTCGCCGCGTTCTATGATCGCTATCGCGGATTCGCGCCCAAGGACGGGATATGCATCTATCGACCGTCGTTCTGGTGATCCTGATCGTAATGCTGGTCGCCTCTCTGCCCAGCTGGCCCTACAGCCGCCGCTGGGGCTACCTGCCCAGCGGTCTGCTCGCTCTGGTGAGCCTCGCGGTTGCGGCCTTGGCCGTCAGCGGCCGTCTTTGACGCCCATCGAAGCGGCTGGCTCCATTCATGCTGCGTTAAGCGGCAGGGCTTGAGAACGGCGGTCTGACAAGGGGTCGCGTCGTCATGAGCTCCGCATTCGAAAGCTTCGAAAGGGTCGTGATCGAACCGTGTCGGCGGAGCCTGGGTGAGCGGCTGACGGAGTTTTACGGCGCTCTCGCGGCAAGGCCCATGCCGGTTCATCTGGTGGACCTGGTCGATCAGCTCGAAACTGCCTACCAGGCCGAGCGCGCCGATTAGGAGCCCGCTGGCTGCTGCGGGCTGAGGCTATTTTGCAATGGCGGTCGCCGAGGGGATATCCCCGGCGAAGGTGTCGGCAGCGACGTCCGCGTCCATAATCTTCAGCAGTTTCGCCCGGGCTCGGTTGACCCGGCTCTTGATGGTCCCCAGAGCGCAGCCGCAGACTAGCGCCGCTTCCTCATAGGTAAGCCCGGCGGCGCCGACCAGGATCAAGGCTTCGCGGTGCTCGTCCGGCAATTGCGCCAAGGCGGCCTGCAGGGACCGCATGGCCACATTCCAGTCCTGGGTCGCCGGCGAGGTCAGGGCGGCGGCGTATTTGCCCGTCTCGTCACGCACCTCGCGGCGGCGACGGACGGCGTTGGTGTAGTAAGTGTTGCGTAGAATGGTGAACAGCCAAGCGCGAAGGTTAGTGCCGGGCTCGAACTTGTCGCGGTGTGTCCAGGCCTTGATCAGGGAGTCCTGAACTAGGTCGTCGGCGTCGGAGCTGTTGTGGCTGAGCGACCAAGCGAACGCCCGAAGGGCGGGGATCAACGCCAGGACGCTGTCTCGCCAGTCAAGCTGCTCCTGCATCAACATGGAGCCTCCGCGCCAGAGGGCGGCGGCGGTTTTCTTGAGGCCCGCGCGCCTTGAGTCGCCCACCTGGCTGATACGCAAGCGGGCGGATTCGGAACGCCCCGCGGCGCCTTGCGTTCCGCCGCCGATCCTGTGCGCGCTCTAGGCCCCGCGAGGGGTCACCGTCGCTTGCCGGCCGCTTGTGCGTCCGCCGCCGTGGGAGGCCTCGCCGCCCTTGCGCCCGGCGGCCGCCGCCAGATCACGGTCCTGAGAGAAACTGCGCTTCTCGTCCGGCACGCTGGCCCCGCCCTTGCGGGCGATTTCGCGCTGACGATCCTTGTCCATCGCCGCGAAGCCGCGTTTTGCCTTGGCGGGCGCGCCCTGATCTTTTGCCATATGCCTCGTCCTCGGCTTGGCGGAAAAACGTCCGCCTCCTGTGTCCCCCGCGCTGGATAACTCTTCAGAACAGCGACGGTTCGCCCAAGCGGGGCGTTTTCTGCGAAGCCTGTTAACTGACGGGGAAGCGCACGGTCAGAACCGCATCGGATGAGGCGGGGGTCCGGCGCACCAACGTGTCCTTCTCGCCGCGCAGCTGACGCACGTAACCCTCGATGATGCCGTCGGAGATGGACCCCTCGACCGGACGGAACGCCTCGGGCTGACCCAACGCGACGATACTGAGCGCCAAGGCGTCGCCGTCAGCCTTCAAGGTGATCAGACATGAGAGCGGCGCGTTCAACGGCTGGCCGTAGGCCTGGATCAGGACCTCCGCGGCGATGAGGACCAGGCGCGCCCCCTGGTCCAGATCCAAGATGCGCTCATCACCGAGGACCTGCAGGTGCAGACGGCGGGGGCCGCCGCCCAGCCGCGCCTTCACCTGGCGAACGAAGGCCTCGAGCAGTTCGCTTGAGGACACATGGTCATCGGCTTCGGCAGGCTGCATGAACCGCTGGGACAGGGCCATGGTGTCGATCCGCACCAGCGCCTCCGTCAGAGCCTGCTTGACGCTCGGCTCGCGCGAGTGGGAGGCCTGTAGGCTGAGCAGGCTTCCGATGATCTGCAGGTTGTTCTTCACCCGGTGGTGGATTTCGCGCAGCAGCACCGATTGTTCGTCAATGGCCGATCGCAAGGCGCTGTCGCGGTCCTCCACGGCCGCGGCCATCTCGGAGACCGCCAGGCCCAGACGCTGGAACTCGGCGGGGGCGTTCTTCAGCCGCTGGGGCCGCAGGCTGTACCGGCCCCGCGAATAGGCCAGGGTGAGACGCTCCAGATAGACTAGCCAGCGCACGATCAGGGTCTCGGCGGTGATCGAGATGATCAGTATGGCCGCGGCGCCGGCCAGCAGCGGAACCGTCGCCGACGCCATCCATGCCGCGGCGTGGAGGTAGCCGCGGGCTCCGTAGGCTTGCTGCAAAGACACCGCGGACGCAAAGATTACGACCGGAGTCATGGCCAGGGTTGCGATCGTCAGCAGACGGCCACGAACGCTGGCCGTCGCGGCGCCGGCGATTTCGCCGCGCCCCACGCGCAGGGCGCGGCGCCACGCGCCCCGATTGCGAAGGCCGTTGGTCACCGCCATTGAACTGGATGCGGAAGGGGATGCAAAACAAGTCCCTGGGTTACGCAGGCACTGGCAACGGCCCGTGGCCCCCCCTTGTTCCGCTATTGGCTCTTAGACGGCCTCGCGTGAGGCCTCGCGGCGTTCACGTCGCGCTTTCAGAGCGAGGCGGAACTTCTGAGGCGCTGGACTGTTTTGCCGGGTAAGGCCCTCGCTGCGGCCATCAGACCTGGAGACAAACATGAGCGATTTGACGAAGGACTGGAGCGACCCGGTCTCTCCCAAGACGGCGCGCAAGGCGTCTCCTGAGGCTGGGCCGGCGATCGACACCCGCGGGTCCGATGTCGGCAGCATGGCCGCCGCGACCTCGCAGCCAAAAAGCTTCGGCCAGAGCGACTCCCCGCGGGCGCCAACCCCATCTGAACTCGCGGCCGACGCCGACGCGCTGCTACGCAAGTCTCTTGAAACAGTTCGCACTCAGGCTGAGGACCTCAAGCGGCAATCGACTGAATGGGCGGCTCTGCGCAGCGATCAGGCGCGCGAATTGATCGACGAGCGTCCGCTGACCGTCGTCGCTGCAGCTTTCGGCATGGGCCTGATCTTAGGCGCTTTGGTAAGCCGTTGATCTAGCTGTCTTCGATGACTTCCAGGCCCAGGGCGGTAACCACCCGCGCCAGGTCGCGGTCCGTGTAGGGTTTGCTGAGGACGGCGGTGGCGGGGTCTCCGGCGAACTGCCGTTTCAGCGCGACCTCGTCGTAGCCGCTGGCGACGATGATCGGCATGTCCGGGGCGATGACGCGGGCTTTCGCAGCCAGTTCGTCTCCTCGACTGTCGGGAAGGCCGACGTCTATGACGGCGAGGGCAGGGATAGATACGTCCAGGACCTTCAAAGCCTCACTAGCGGTGCGCACCGACAAGGGTTCGAAGCCGATGATCCGGAGACTTTCCTCCGCGACCATAGCGACAAGGGCCTCGTCTTCCACCAACAGGGCCTGGCGAACGCTGGCGGCTGGCTCTTGAAAATCGGTCACGGAACGCTCCTACGGCCGGGACTGTGGCATGCCGCAGCCCGGGCGCCTAAGCAAATCCGCTATTCCCGTCGCAGGGCCTCGATGGGGTCCAACTGAGCCGCGCGCCACGATGGATAGGCGCCGAAGACCAAGCCGACCAGGACGGAAAAGCCGAGCGATACCGGCGCCGCCCATGTGGCGATAGCCACGGGCCAGGACCCCAGCTTGGCCATGAGCAGGGCGCCGCCCGCCCCCAAGCTCAAGCCGATGACGCCGCCGGCCAGGGAGAGAGTCACCGCCTCGAGGGCGAACTGGATCAGGACGTGGGAACGGCGGGCTCCCACAGCCATCCGCAGGCCGATTTCGCGAGTCCGCTCCGTCACCGCCACCAGCATGATGTTCATGATGCCCACCCCGCCGACCAGCAGGGAGATGGCGCCGACGGCGGCCAGCAGGACCGTGAAGGTTTGGGTCGCCGCCTGGGAGGCCTGGAGGATCGAGGCCAGGTTCTGGACTTGGAAGTCGTCTTCCTCGCCGGGCCGGATGCGGTGGCGTTCGCGTAAGAGATTGGTGACGTCCTCCTGAACCCGGCCGAGATCGTCCTCTGTGGCCGCCTTGACATAGATGTTCTGGACCGCATCGCCCTTGACCCTCCGGCCGACCACCCGCGAGCGCACGGCAGGCAGAGTCCCCAGGATGATGTCGTCCTGGTCCTGCCCCATGCCACTCTGGCCTTTGGCGGTCAGCACGCCGATAATTTCGAACGGAACCGTCCCGACCCGCACGCGGCGACCCAGCGGATCCTGTCCAGCAAACAACTCGTTGACCACGGTCTGGCCGACTACGGCCACCTTGCGTCCCTGGCGGGCTTCGCGGTCGTCGAACATGCGGCCGCTGGCGATGGTCAGGTCCCGGGCGACCAGATAGGACGAGGTGACCCCTTCGATCCGGCTGTTCCAGTTGGCCCCCTCGGCGGCCAACTGCGCCTGACCGCGCACCGCTGGGGCGACGGCGGCTACGCCGTCGATCTGGGAGGCGATGGCCGCGGCGTCTCCGTCGTTGATCGAGATGCCCGTGCCGGCTCCGGTCTGGACAAAGGCCCCCCGTTGGGACCCCGGCTGCACCACGATGAGATTGGAGCCGAGGCCCGAGATCGCGCTGGTCACCCGCTGCTGCGCCCCCAGGCCGATGGAGGTCATCAGAACAACCGCCGCCACTCCGATGACCACCCCCAGGGCGGTCAGACCGCTGCGCAACGGGTGGGCGATGATCGCGTCGGCGGCGAACCGGACCAGATCGATCGGCCGCACAGACGCAAGGGAGGCAGGCTTGCTCACGCCGGGCTCCGTTCGTCCTGCACCACCTTGCCGTCGCGGAAGGCGATCCGGCGACGGGCGCGGGCGGCCACCTCGGCGTCGTGGGTGACGATGATCAAGGTCAACCCCTCACGGTTCAACTGCTCGAACAGCCCGAGCACCTCCTGGCCGGTGGCCTGGTCTAGCGCCCCGGTGGGCTCGTCGGCGAGCAGCAGGTCAGGGGCGTTGGCCAGGGCGCGGGCGATGGCCACCCGTTGCTGCTGGCCGCCGGACAACTGATTGGGACGATGGTGGCCTCGGCTGGCCAAGCCCACCCGGTCGAGCATCTGGGCGGCGCGGGCCCGGCGCTCGGCCCGAGCCATGCCCGCGTAGACCATCGGCAGCTCGACGTTCTGCAGCGCGCTCAGCCGCGGCAACAATTGGAACGACTGGAACACAAAGCCGATGCGCCGGTTGCGAAAGTCGGCCAGCTGATCGTCGTCGAAATCGGCGATGTCCTCGTTGTCGAATCGGTAGGCGCCATGCGTCGGCCGATCCAGGCCGCCGAGAATGTTCATCAGCGAGGATTTGCCGGAGCCTGACGGTCCGACCACCGCCGCATGTTCACCGCGCTCGATGCGCAGGTCTACGCCGGCGAGGGCGGCGACTTGCTCATCGCCCATGCGGTAGATCTTCTCCAGGGCGCTGACCTCGATCACGGCCCTAGAACCGGACGCGGGGAGCCGCGCCCCCGAGCGGCGCGCCGCCGGTCTTGGCCTTGGCCTTGGGCCCGCCGCCGACGATCACTTGATCACCCTCCTTCAGCGAGCCGGCCACCTGGGTGAAAGAGCCGTCGGTGGCGCCGACGCGCACGGTGACCGCCTCGGGCTTTCCGTTCTTGAGGATGTAGACGACCCCGCCCTGCATCCCACCGCGCCGGCCTTGGCCGCCCGAGCGCGCGCGCAACACCGCCAACTGTTTCTTTTGCTCGGGCTTCAGGATCGGCTCCAGCTTGGCGTAGGCGGCGTCCATGGCCAAGCGGCGCGCTGCTCGGTCTCCGCCGCCGCCCTGCATCTTCTGGCGCATTTCGGCGAAAATGGCGTCGGCCTTGGCCTTCTGTCCGGCGTCGAGGTTGAGCTGCGACAGGATTCGCTGGCCGCCTCCGCCTCCGCCGCTGCGTTGCCCGCCTCCGCCTCCGCCCGCGCCGGGCGGCCCGCCGAATCCGCCCCCCCCCGGCGGCCCGCCGCCAAATCCGCCGCCTTGGGCGGGCTGGGGCTGTTGGTCGGCGGGGGTGAAGCGCAGCGCCGCGGCGGGCACCCGCAGCACATTGGGCCTCCGCTCTATGATGATGTCGGCATTGGCGGTCATGCCTGGCAGCAGCTTGCGATCCGGGTTGTCGGCCTGGGCCATGACGATGTAGGCCACAACGTTGGACTCCGCCTCCGGCTGCATGCGCACCTGGGTGACTCGGCCCTGGAAGTTTTCGTCGGGGAAGGCGTCGACGGTGAACCGGACCGCCTGGCCCTCGCGGACTTGGCCGATATCCGCCTCGTCGACCTTGATCTTGACCTCCAGTTTGGACAGGTCCTGGGCGATGCGGAACAGGACCGGCGCCTGGAGACTGGCGGCGACGGTCTGACCGGGCTCGATCTGGCGGTCGACCACCACGCCGTCGATGGGCGAGACGATGCGGGTGCGAGACAGGTCCACCTGGTTGGACTGCAAGGCTGCGCGCGATTGGGCGACCCTCGCCGCCTGAGCCCCGATCTGGGCGCGGGCGACCGAGATGCCGGCCGCGGAGCGTTTATATTCGGCCTCGGCGGTGTCCAGAGCGGCGGCGGACATATAGCCCTTGTCGGCCAAGGTCTTGGTTCGGTTGTACTGGGCGCGCGCGACATCGGCGCTGGCCACCGCCTGAGCGTAGGCGGCGTTCTGCTGGGCCAGGCCGGCGCCGCCTGCGGCTACGTCCGCCTGAGCCTGCTGTAGGCGCGAGGTGTAGGTGCCGGGGTCGATCTCGGCCAAGAGCTGACCCCGTTTAACCTGATCGTTGAAATCGACCATGACCTGTTTGATCAGGCCTGAGATTTGCGAGCCGACCTCGACCGTGACCAGGGCCTCAAGCACGCCCGAAGCGGATACGGAACGGCTGATCTCCCCGCGGGTGACGGACCCCAAGCGATAAGGATCGGCTAGGGCCTTGGGACGCAGGGCCCAGGCAGCCAGGGCGATGGCCGCCACCCCCACGACCGTCAGGGCGATCGCGGCGGGCCGCGACAGCTTGAAACGGCGTTGCGGGCGCAAAGGCGGGGCAATGGTCATGAAAGGCGCAGTCTCCGTCTTGGTTCTGGAGACATGGCCGCCCCAGGTTGCCGGCGAATGTCGGCGTGTTGCTCGTCGCGCATCTCCTTGGCCAAACCGTGTTCGCCAGATCAACGCAGGATGAACGATAGGATCAAAGCGGCAGTTTGACCTCGGCGATCAGGCCCTTGTCGGGCGCCGGGCGGTTGCGGAGGATCGCGTCGCCGCCATGGGCGCGGGCTATGGAGCGTACGGCGGCCAACCCAAGACCGCTTCCGCCGGTCTCGCGGCTGCGCGAGGGCTCGCCGCGATAGAAGGGCTCGAAGACCTTCTCCAGATCGCCCTCGGGAACTCCGGGACCGTCGTCCTCCACCTGGATCACCGCGCAGCCGTCCTCAGCGAAAACCCGCGTGCGGCAGGAGCCGCCGAACTTGCAGGCGTTCTCGACGAGATTGGTCAGCAGGCGCCTCAATCCCATGGGGTCGCCGCTGATCACCAGGCGCTCGCAACGCTCGACCGTCGCCGCCTTGCCGGTGTCGGCCATGTCATCGACCACGCTGTCCAGCAAAGAGGACAGTTCGAGGGGCGTGTGCTCCGCGGCCCCCCGGGCGTCGCGGACATAGGCCAGGGAGGCGGAGATCATCGCCTCCATCTCTTCGATGTCGGAGATCATCTTGGCCTGAACCTCGCTAGGCGCGGCCTCGACGCGGAACCGCAGCCGCGTGAGGGGTGTGCGCAGATCATGCGCCATGGCCGCCGCCATGGCGGTCCGGTCGACGACGTAGCGCCGCAACCGTTCCTGCATTTCGTTGAAGGTTAGGATGGCGCGGCTGATTTCCGTTGGGCCGCGGACGGGCAGGGGAGGGGCGTTCGGATCGCGTCCGAGCCGCTCCGCCGCCTCGGCGAAAAGGGCCACCGACGAGGACAGCCGCCGAGCGAACAGCCAGGCGACTGGGGCCATGGCCACGGCCGTGATCAGGAGCCACAGGATGATCCGTGTTTGCCAGGCGCTCGGGAAGGCGGGACGCGGCGAACGCGCCGTCATCCATTGGCCTGACGGCTGCCGGACGGACAGCTCGAACGGCGCCAGCACGAACGGCGCGTCCCGGTCGCGGCCGGACAGTTCCAGGCGCCTGCGCACCACGCGAATCTGCTGCCGGTCGGTGTGCTCCGGACTGGTGATGACGATGGCTTCCGGATCGACCTGCAACCGCGTGCCGATGTCCTTACGCAGGCGGCGGTAGGCCCCCGGGTCGGTCTCCCCGGAAGGCGGTCCGGCGCTCAGGCTGACGACCAGGGCCCGCATGTCTGCGGCGGGCCCAGGCGGGGTCGGGCCTCTCTTCATGGCCTGGGAGATTTCAGGCCCGAGATAGTAGTCGGGGCTGGGCCGCGGCAGGTGAAAGATCACCCAGACGTTGATCGCCTGGGCGATGGTGAGACTGAGCAGCACCAGGGCCAGAATCTGGGCGAACAGGGTCGCGGTCGGCGGCGGACCGCGCGAGGGCTTGGTCACGTGCGGTTGACCTTGGCGACGAACATATAGCCTTCGTTGCGAATGGTGCGGATCAGCTCCTGACCGCCCGCGCCGTCCTCCAGCTTCTTGCGCAGGCGGCTGATCTGGACGTCGATGGCGCGGTCGTAGGCCTCGGTGTCCGGGCCCCTGGCCATGTCGAGCAGCTGGTCGCGCGTCAGGACCCTCTGCGGCCGTTCGGCAAGGGCGCGCAGCAGCGAGAACTCTCCCCCCGACAGATTGACCACGACGCCTTGCGGCGTGCGCAGCTCCCGCCGGACCAGATCCAGTCTCCAGCCGGAGAACTCGAACCCCGCGCCGTGGTGCCCGTCTGCGGCCCTGGGTTCGCCTCTGCGGCGCAGAACGGCGCGGATGCGAGCAAGCAGTTCACGCGGATTACAGGGCTTGGGCAGGTAGTCGTCCGCTCCGATCTCCAGGCCGACGATGCGGTCGGTCTCCTCGCCCATGGCCGACAACATGATGATGGGCGGCCCGTCGTCGGACAGCCTGCGGCAGATGGACAGGCCGTCCTCTCCGGGCAGCATGACGTCCAGCACCAACAGGTCGAACGAGCACTTTGACAGGGCGTACTCCATCTGAGCCCCGTCCGCGGCGGTCTCCACCGAGAAGCCATGGCGAGACAGGAACTCCGAGATGACGTCGCGGATGCCTGGATCGTCGTCGACGATAAGAATACGGGCGCCCGCGCTGCGCTGAAGGCTCATGTCCATTTCCGCCTTATCTCAAGCGCCCGTGGCCGGAGCATTTCAACGATGTAACACGCTGTCGGCGCCTAGCCTGGGCCGCTGGCGTTGCCCGGACCCAGGCCGGCCGCCACGGCGGCGTCGCTGACGAAAGGGTTGGATCGTCGTTCGGCCGCGAAGGTCGACATCGGCCCATGGCCTGGAACGAAGGCGACGTCGCCTCCCAGCGGCCAAAGCTTGCCGGTGATAGACGCGATCAGGTCGGCATGGTTCCCAAGGGGAAAGTCGGTGCGCCCGATGGAGCCGCTGAATAGGACGTCTCCGACCTGGGCGAAGCGGGCTTCGCGATGGAAGAAAACGATGTGTCCGGGCGTATGGCCGGGACAATGCAACACCTCAAAGCGAGTCTCGCCCAGTGTGACGGTTTCGCCGTCCGCAAGCCAGCGATCGGGCTCGAAGGCTCGCGCCCCGCCCATGCCCCACATCATCGCATCGGAGGGGATTCGTTCGATCCAGAAGCGGTCGCCCTGGTGCGGACCTTCCACCGGAACGCCGGTCTCGTCGCGCATCTGGGCGGTAGCGCCGGCGTGATCGGCATGGCCGTGGGTGACCCAGATCTTTTCCAGGGTCAGGTCGTTATCGCGCAGCACCTTGAGCAGCGCGGGAACCTCTCCACCGGGGTCGATGATAGCGGCCCGGCGCGTACGGGCGCACCAGACGATGGTGCAGTTCTGCTGAAGCGGCGTCACCGGAACGATGAGGGCGCCGATAGGGCTGGTCTGGTCGGCCGACAAGCGGGGGTCCTGACGTTGGTTCTGGAAACGCGCACTCTAGCGCGCCTGCGGGGCCTAGGGCGAGCCGGCGCGGGCGCCGTTGCGGCTTGGCTAAAGGCAGGTCATGGTTAGCGCGCGCCGGCAGTCGGCGTTCAGCGCGCAAGGGGGCTTGGCCGCACATGGGGATGTTCACCCGAAAGCCGATAGAACTGCTTCTGGCCCAGGCCAACGAAGAGGGCGCCCATACGCTCAAACGAGGTTTGGGGGCCGGGTCCCTGACCCTGCTCGGAATCGGCGGCGTCATTGGCGCGGGCATCTTTGTCCTCACCGGCCAGCAGGCGGCGATCAACGCCGGGCCGGGGATCGTGCTGTCGTTCGTGCTGGCCGGCCTGGTCTGCGCACTCTGCGCCCTGTGCTACGCCGAGCTGGCCTCGATGATCCCGGTGGCGGGATCGGCCTACACCTACACCTACGCCACCATCGGCGAGTTTTTCGCCTGGCTGATCGCATGGGACTTGATCCTCGAGTATGGCATCGCCGCCGCCACCGTATCGGCCGGCTGGTCGGGCTATTTCAACAGGATGCTGGAGGGGTTCGGAGTCACTCTGCCCTCCCAATGGACAACCGCGCCCTACACCTGGGACGGTCAGGCGATCGTGCAGACGGGCGCCTACATCAACCTGCCGGCCATGGCCATCATCGCCCTGATGTGCGCCTTCCTGGTCGCTGGCATCACCCAGAGCAAGATCATCAACAACCTGATCGTCAGCCTCAAGGTGATGATCGTTCTGGCGGTGATCGGCTTCGGCTTCGCCTATATCGACCCGTCCCTCTGGCAGCCGTTCATCCCCGACCGCATCGCGCCCTCGGCGGAATTTCCGCAAGGCCAGTTCGGCCTGAACGGCGTCGCCGCCGCCGCCGCCGTGATCTTCTTCGCCTATATCGGCTTTGAGGCGGTCTCCACGGCCGCCCAGGAAGCAAAGGATCCGCAGCGGACCATGCCCATCGGCATCCTGGCGTCGCTCGGCATCTGCACCGTGCTCTATGTCCTCATGGCCCTGGTCATCACCGGCATCGCGCCCTACCAGTCCCTCAACAACCCGGCCCCGGTCGCCACCGCCCTGGCCAATGTGCCGCAGCTGTCCTGGCTCACGCAGATCGTCAATATCGGCGTCGCTGTCGGCCTCGGCTCAACCATTCTGACTCTGCTCTACGGCCAGTCGCGGATCATCTACGACATG
>Ga0105048_10010442_pt1 | contig 14711 bp, 13 predicted proteins | sample MAT05_FD_78382 | JGI IMG/M metagenome (GOLD analysis project Ga0105048, IMG submission 78382) | Freshwater microbial communities from Lake Fryxell liftoff mats and glacier meltwater in Antarctica - MAT-05 | ecosystem: Environmental > Aquatic > Freshwater > Ice > Liftoff microbial mat | place... | reverse complement strand
GCGCGGAAGGCATCAGTTTTGCTATTCCCGTCGAAACCGCGCATGCCGTGCTGGACGACATCGTGCGCCAAGGTTTTGTAACGCGCGCTTGGTTAGGACTCGATTTGGCCGCCGTCGAAATGCGCCATGCGGTCACCGGTGAACAGCGTCTGGGCCTGCAAGTCCAATCGGTCGCCGTCGGTTCGCCCGCGGAACGGGCGGGTTTTCGGCCTGCCGACGTGTTAATCGGTTTTCGCGGCATTCCGATCACCTCGCTAGGGCAATTTCGCAGTGCCGAAGCTAATCTGGCCCCCGGAACCGTCGTGAATGTGGAAGCCCTGCGCGCTGGCCTAGCGTTCACTAAACTCGTGCCACTGGCGCAAAAACCGCGCGGCTAGCAGCCTGGCGGAGCGGGCAAGGCGCGATCGCGCTATCGTCAGCCCGTCGCACTTACGATCCTCTCCATGAAATTCACCGCAATCACGCTGGACTTAGACGATACCCTGTGGCCAATTGCGCCAGTCATGGAGCGCGCAGATCGCGCGCTGCAAGCGTGGATTGAGACGCGCTGTCCGGAAGTCGCACAAGCTTTGCCGGTGGAACAAATGCGCTTGTTGCGGGACGAAGTTTTTGCCACGCACGCGCATCTGGGCCACGATTTCACCGAGATGCGGATGATTTGTTTGCGCCGCGCGTTCACACCGCATGGCTACGGCGAGCGCGAGGTGGAACAAGCGTTTGAGGTATTTTACGCAGCACGCAATGACGTACAGTTTTACCCAGAAGTCGGTGATGCCCTGGAACGTTTAGCGCGTCACGCGCCGCTGGTGGCGCTGACCAACGGCAATGCCTGCCTTAAACGCGTGGGGCTTGACCACCGCTTCCACGCATCGATCACCGCGCGTAGCCATGGCAGCGCCAAGCCCGCTGTAAGTATCTTTCACGCGGCCTGTGCCTTAGTGGGCAGCGCACCGAGCGACACGCTGCACGTGGGCGACCACCCCGAGCAGGACATGCGTGGCGCGCTGAGCGCCGGCATGCACGCCGCCTGGGTTAACCGTGATGGTGCAGCGTGGCAGTTTGATGGTCCGGCGCCGCGCATTTTTAGCTGCTTGGCGCAGGTCGCCGATTTCGTGGAAGGGCGCTAGCATCCGCTCGTTTGCTAGGCAAACTGGGCATGCAATTCGAACAGCGCTTTTTGTACAGCGCCAGCAATGAGTGTTTACACCGTTACGGGATGGCGCTGTAAGGGCGAGAACATCGTTGTGAGCGCTGTTCTTGATCTCGATAATGCACGCGGATGAACCTCCCAGCATGCAGCGAGCCGTGGTGGGTTCGACCTGCGCTTCATCGGTCGAACGCTTTTCGCCGCTGGAGCGCGGAAGAGTCTGCGCACAGCGCGAACCCACCGTCCGTGCTTCGCGCCACTGTCACGCAATTTCGCTGCTCCTGCGTTGCGGTCGCGCATCAAGCAAGGCACGCAAAGCCGCTGACTGCGGGGCGTTCAACAGCTGCGTGGTCTCGCCCTGTTCCACTATTCGTCCGCCATCCAATACCAGCAAACGATCGCATAAACGCGCCACGGCGGCTAAATCGTGCGAGATGAACAACAAGGCCAATCCGCGCTCTGCTGCTAATCGATCCAGCAAATTGAGAATCTGCGTTTGGGTATCAGCATCCAAGGCACTGGTGGCTTCGTCACAAATCAGCACCGCCGGCTGCGTGGCCAAGGCGCGGGCGATCGCCAAACGCTGGCGCTGGCCGCCGGAAAATTGACTCGGATAACGTGTGGCCGCATCTGCAGGCAACCCGACCGCTGCAAGCAGGCCGTGCACCGATTGGCGCAGCTGCGCTCCAGCAAACGGCGCGTACCTCAGCGCCTCCGCTAACATGGCGTCCACGCGTTGCAAAGGATCGAGACTGCCAAACGGATCCTGGAACACCAACTGTACCCGCGGCCGCACAAGGCGCAACTGCGTCGTGGTCAGTCGCGCGAGATCCTGACCAAACCATCGTACCTCACCCCCGAGCGCTGGTAGCAGCCGCAACAAACCGCGCGCCAAGCTGGATTTTCCCGATCCCGAACTGCCGATCACGGCAAGCCGCTGACCAGCCGTGAGGCGCAGATCCAAACCGTCGATGACCCACGCCAGGGGTTTCTGCCAAGGCCAACGCCAGTTCGAGGCGTAGCTTAGCGACAATCCGCGAGCTTCGATCAGTGCCGGTGCTAGCGCTGGCGCTGGCGCAGGTGTGAGTGCTGGCGCGGGCGTTGGCGCACAGCACTGCAATGGCGCCGCAACAACGCGGCCCTGCTGCAGTCGATAAATCCGCTCACAGTATTCGGCCACGCGTGGCAAATCGTGGCTGATCAGCAACAAGGCCATGCCACGCCGTTGGGTGGCGGCCGCCAGCAAATCACAAACACGGCGCGCCAACACCGGATCAAGCGCGCTGGTCGGTTCGTCGGCAATCAGCAACTTGGGTTGCGGTAACAGAGTCAGCGCAAGCATCACACGCTGCCGTTGCCCGCCGGAGAGCTGGTGCGCAAAAGCATTCAGCCAGCGACGCGCGTCGGCCAAACCCACTTCTTCCAGCGCCTCGCCTATTCGACGCCCTCGTTGCGCCCGGTCAAGCTCGGGAGCATGCACGCGCAGACACTCGTGCAACTGCGTGGCGACGCGCTTGAGCGGATGCAGGCTGCTCGCGGCGTCTTGAAACACATAGGCAATATGTGCGCCCCGCAACCGCGCAAATTGTGCAGGCGTCGATAAGGTCTGCCCGTCGTAAATGACCAGTCCAGCGCGCGAGCGCGCGCCGCTAGGCAACAAACCCAGCAGCGCACGGGCGAGCAAACTCTTGCCGGCACCTGAGCTACCGACGAGGCCGATCGATTCGCCAGCACGAATGGCGAGGTCAAAACCATCGATGATGTTTGCAGCGCCCTCAAAACCCACGCACAAACCACGAACTTCCAACAAGGGTGCGCTCATCCGCTGCTCGTCAATAAGCGCAAACGCGCACGCAGTGCATCACCCAACAATCCGAATCCCAACAAGATGAGCGCCAATGCCGCCGCCGGCACCCACAGAGTCCACGGCGCCCATTGCAAATCTTGCACGCCTTCTGCCAACAAGGTGCCCAAACTGCCGACTCGCTCGCTGGGGCCTAAGCCCAGAAAGGCCAAAAATGACTCCACCAGGATCGCCTGCGGCACTACGGTGCCCAGCGCAGTCAACGCAACTGGCAACAGATTTGGCAATAAATGACGGGCTAACTGCTGCAGCACGGTGGCGCCTTGCAGTTGGCTGGCGATCATAAAATCAGCATTGCGCAAACGCCGCGCTTCCGTACGCAAGATGCGCGCCGCGTCCAAGCTGCCAAAACCGCCAACCACCAGAATCAACAAACCCATCGAAGGTTCAAACAATGCGATTAACAAAATAGCAATCAGCATCAGCGGTAAGCTGAGCAATAGATCATTGATTCGCATCAGTAACTCGTCGACCCAACCACCCACAAAACCGGCTATAGCGCCGATGATGCCGCCGAAAATCAAGGCCAGCAGTCCAGCGCCCAAACCAATCGCCAAGGACACGCCGATACCGGCCATGGTGCGCGCCCACATATCGCGGCCAATCGCATCGGTACCCAACCAGTGCCCGTGTAACCACGCGGGCGCAAGCAAATCCTGACCCCAAATGGGCTGGCCAGGTGTGTAAGGCCACCAAGCCGCGGTCAGCCCAGAAAGCCCAGCCAACAACAACAAAAGGCAAAATGGCGCGAGCACCGCACGCGCCAGAAACAAAGTCCGCCACGGCGATGGAGTCATTTAACCTAGAAACCTCAGTTGGACGGGGTACAGTGTGCGGTTATGGTGGGTGAAAGCCGGCAAGCTTGCGCGGCATGCCGCGCGCCGGCTTGAACGCCTGCAAGCTGTGCTTGCAGGCCGGAATAGGGCATAAGCGCAACTCGTTGGAATAGCTCCTCTATTGCAACGAGTTGCAACGCAGCCATGTCCCGGCCCGCAAGCTGTGCTTGCGTGCGTTCCAACCGGCGCGCCGCATGCCGCGCAAGCCGCCGGTTCTCACCCGCCAGAACCGTGCAATCTGCCCGGTAGCGGACTCACCCAATGGGTGAACTGGTCAAAGTTCTGAAAAGTCAAAAGAATCATCGCGTTATGGGTGATAGGAAGCGGTCAACTGAGGTTTCTAGGTTTAACCCTGTCCAGGTCGATGAATTGCGTGCGCCGGCAGAAACCTGCGGCAACCATCCCCAGCCTCACAAAAAACTCGCCTTTGCATTTAACGCAGTGAAATCGATTTCTTCCAGCCGTACCGGTTCACCGAGGAAATGGCCCTGCGCGTAATCGGCGCCACATTCGGCCAACCAACGCAAGGTGTGCACGCTGTCCACATGCTCAGCAATGACTTTCAGTTCCAAAGCGTGCGCGAGCGATACCATCGACGACACCATCGTGCGATCCCGTGAGGACTCCGCTAAATCGGTAATGAAACTGCCCTCAATTTTGACGAAATCGACCGGTAAATGTTTCAAATGACTAATGGAGCTAAAACCGGTGCCGAAATCGTCCAGAGCGAATCGCACACCCTTCTTGCGCATGCCCTGCATAAACTTGCGCGCCGCATGCAAACTGCCGATTTCACTGGTTTCGGTGACCTCAAAAATCAGCCTTGATGCTGGCACACCGGATCCATCGATCAAACTATTGATTATGCGAAGAGAATCTGGATCTTGCAAAGTGGCATTGGACAAATTGATGGCGAGCCCGACGCGAGTGTAATCGGGCAATGTGGCGAGAAACTTCAGTGCGTGCGAAACCACCCACAAATCAATTTTCGGCATCATGCCTACGCGTTCAGCCAAGGGCACAAAGACCGATGGACTCACCCACTGCCCATCTCGATTGACCATACGGATCAGAATCTCAAATAAGGCCTCACCCTCCGCGTGTTGGTGCAAACGCCAACCTTTCGCACGTAATCCGGCTTCATCCGCATTGCGAATGCCCGCCACCGGCAGAATCGGTTGAGTCAACAGCAAAAAACGATCTTCGTGCAGCGCCTCGCGCAAGCGCACCACCCAACCGGCATCTAACTCGCGGGCGATACGTGAATCGGTACCAGCCATGTAGATTTGCGTTTGATCACGCCCGCGGCGTTTGGCGTCCTGGCAGGCCAAACGCGAATGTTCAACCACATACTCGGCGCTTGGCGCGTCGCCGCTCAAAATCGCCACGCCCACCGAGCCGGTCACCGTCACCGTGCGGCCATGCATTTGGAACTTGGCACTTTTGAGTAACTCGCGAAAGCTGTCGGCGATGGTGAACAGATTCTCCAATTGCACGGCGGACAACAACAACGCGAAATGGTCATCCTCCAAGCGCGACAGCAGATCGTCTTTACGCAAGCGTTGCGACAGCAAATGACCGATATCCACCAGCACGCGATCGGCGGCCTGCGGTCCGGCGTTATCGACAATCATATTGAAGCGGTCTAGATCGATATATAGCAGCGCCGAATAACCACCTAGCTCGCGGCGCTTGTCGAGTTCTTGACTCAATGCCTGAATCAAACAGCGGCGATTGGCTAGCCCGGTAAGCTGATCGTGCAGCAACTCCCAACGCACTCGATCCGCGCTTTTACGCTCCGAAATATTGCGAAATACCACCACAGTGCCTTCGCGTCGTCCTTGAATGGCCAGTGGCAACACCGTGCATTCGACCGGCAATGCTTGACCTGCGCGTGTCCAAAACACCGTTTCGTGGGATTTTAGTTCCAAACCTTCGGTGTAGGCGCGCGCCAATCGCGATTCGTCCGCACCGATGCGCGCGCCATCTTCAGCCGCAAAGTGAATTAAATTATGGGCGGTCTTACCAATTAACTCATTTTCGTCGACATACTCAAGCATGCCGATCGCCGCTGGATTAGCGAAGGTAATGATTCCTTGACCATCAACGCCATAAACGCCATCACCCACCGATCGCAAGATACTATCCAGTCGCAAACGCTCGGCCTCTACTGCTTTTTGCGATTGAATGTTGCGTGCCAGTGCTTTAATGCGCGCCAGCGTCAGTTCCAGCACCTCGTTTTTGAACATGCATTCCATCGCCCCGGCTTCGAGGCTCTTTTTGATAATCGCATCCTTATAACTTCCGGTAATAATGGCGATCGGCATATTTTTGGTGGCAGGCGACTCCGCCAATTTACGGGTCAGTTCATCGCCGCTGCCGTCTTGCAGATAATAATCGACGATGGCCAGATCGTAGCCGCCGGTTTGGCCTTTGCTAAAGCCCTCTTGCACCGATGCCGCAGTGTCGACCAAAAAACCGTTGTTTTCCAATAATTGCCGATAGGCAAAGCGCACACTTTGTGAGTCATCCACAAACAACACACGCAGCGGCGGCGCAGTTGGCGGCCTTACCAACACTTCCGGCGCCGGCCCAACCGCCTCGGCGCGCGTGACATCGGGCGGAATCAGCTGCTTAAGGGCCGCTGGAATTCGTCCGAAATTGGACCACAGCAGCAAAAAGGCATTGCGCCGGCGCGCCAGCCATTCGGCCAGATACGGCGTTTTTTCGTGACTTAGCACCAGAATCGCCAGCGCCGGCGCCCGCCCCTCACCCAATTGCGCCATCAACGCTTCAAAATCCGCTCCAAGGCGCTGTGGCGCGCCGATAATCATCACTTTGAACGGCGTGGGTCCTGCTTCCGCTGCCACCAACAGGGCGCTGGCTTGCGCGTATTGGGTGACCACCTGTTCAACCGCAATTTTGCTGGCCGATAGGGTGCGTTGCAGCAAATGGCTGAGCGTGGCTGAACTTTCGACGATGACAATGCCAGACATAAACCCTCAAAACGCGCGAAAACCCGGCACATATGAGCAGGTGGACGAAGCCATTGCAAGTCTCACAGCGGCTGCACCCGTGTGCCTTCGGCAACGCGGTCGTCCGGGTGCACAATCACTGCAGCGCCGGCTGCAATTCCGCTCAGGATCTCGGCATCCAGGCCACTGCGACGCCCCACTGTGACACGTTGCAAGGTGGCGCGATCGTTTTCGATTTTATACAACGCCCACTCGTTCTGATGTCTAAACAACGCGCCACTGGCAACCGTCAGCGCCATGCCGGTGGACAGCAGAAACTCGGCGTCTACCCGATAACCATCACCCAGACGCTGCCAATCATCCGGCGGCGATATCAGATCAGACAACACGTACACGCGCTGCTCTTCCACACCCAGCGCTGAAATCTTGGTGAACCCCACGGGCTCGACGCGCCGCACGCGTGCAGCGAGCGGCGCATCACCACCCCAGCGATGCAAACGCACCGCCATGCCGGGTGACACGCGCACGGCATCGGACGACAACAGATCTACCTCGATTTCCAGACTGGCCGGATCGCCAATCTCCAACAGCGGTTCTGCGATTGCCACTGGACCGGCACTCTCACGCAGACGCGCCAACACTACGCCGGCAACCGGCGCACGCAGCTCCACGATCAAACCATCGGCGCCGCTTTTGCCCTGCTGTTCCAACAAAGATTGGGCTGCTTCTCTTTGCGCTTGAGCCAATTCCAACGCAAAACCTGCGCCTGCCAAATCGGCACGCGCTTGTTGCAGCTGACTTTGGGCGCGATCACCCTCGCGTTTTGGCAAGGTGCCGCTGACCACCATCGGTGCAATGCGCTGTTGTTCCTGGCGCGCCAATTGGTCGGCGGCGCGCGCCGAACTGACGCGCGCCTGCGCCTGCGCCACGGCCGACGTTGCCGCGCGCGCTTCGTTGCTCAAGCGGTCGCGCGAGGCTGGATCCAACAGCGCACCGGCACTGGGCGCAATCCGCAGCAAAACTTGCCCCGCACTCACCGGATCGCCCGGTCGTAAATCAATACGCTCCACCTGACCGGCCACCGGCGCAATCATACGAAAACGATGCACCACCTTCGTGCGACCTTCTTCGCGCAGACTTTCGATGAGTTCTTTTTCGACCAACAGCGCGGTATCGACACGCACGCGATCACCCCGGAAACCGAAATACAGCACCGCCACCGTCAACAGAACGGCAGCTAACAACCCGACTTGCGCAGGCCGTGATCGCAAAGCGCTCAAATGTCGACCCCAGGCTTGCGCTGATCGGCCGGTTCAGCATTGCCTTGTTTGTCCGCCAGCGCTTTCGCCTGCGCGCGTTTGCGCATCAATAATTGCGTCTCCGGATCAAAAATGATGGCTGCGGGTGGACGGGCGACGGCGGCAACCCGATGTTGGATAAACAACAGTAGGGTAATCAGGCTAAACACGATGACACCGACCGGAGCAACCATGCCCCGAAACACACTTTGACTGACAAAACTGCATGAGCCAAAACAAATCAAGGTGATTGCCAATGCTATCCAGCGCGCCATCGCCGCAGATCCTCAGAGCCAAACTGAGGCGACAGTCTGCCTAAACTTTGCGGCGACTGTCATAGGAATTGCGCGCAGTTTTTCAGCTTGGACATCGATTTGGCAACGGGGGGACGTAGGTTGGGCTAAGCGCAGCGTGCCCAACGGTCGTGGCTGGCAGCCACCCGGAATCATTCAAGGGCGGGCGACATGTCGCGTGAATCCTTGCTATGTTGCAGCGCAATGCCATTTGAATGTGAATGCCGTGTCTGTAGATAGCGCCAAAGTGCGTGCCATAGCCGAGTTGGCCCGGTTGGCCATCCCCACCGCTCAAGAAGCCGCGATCGCAACCGAACTTTCAGCGGTGCTGGATCTGTTTGACGCGCTTGCCGCGGCGCCGGTTGATGCTTTGACACCCTTATCCCATCCTGGCGATCCCCATTTGCGCTTGCGCGCAGACCTGGTGACCGAGGGCGATCAACGCGAGGCATTTGCCGTTTTGGCGCCGGCCGAAAGTGCCGGTTATTACCTAGTGCCGAAGGTGATCGAATGAGCGCCGATCTGGATACCGTGAGCGGCCAGTTGGCCGCGCTAGCTAGCGGCGCGACCAGCAGCCATGCACTCACCGAACGCGCTCTGCAGCGCGCCGCTGACGCGCAGCTGCCGCTCAATGCCCTCATCAGCCGTGTCGGCGCGCAGCACGCGCTGGCCGCCGCCGATGCCGCCGATGAAGCGCGCGCGCATGGTCAAGCGGGCGCGCTATGTGGCATTCCCTACGCACACAAGGATTTGTTCTGCACCGCTGGAGTAGCCACCACCTGTGCTTCACGCATGCTGGAAAACTTCGTGCCGCCGTACAGCGCGGCGATCCATGAACGCATCAGCAGCGCCGGGGCCGTGCTGATCGGCAAAGCCAATATGGACGAGTTCGCGATGGGCTCGTCCAACGAACACAGCTATTTTGGCGCAGTGCACAACCCATGGGATCTCACCCGCGTGCCCGGCGGCTCGTCTGGCGGCTCGGCAGCCCTGGTTGCCGCGCGCGTGCTGCCGTTTGCCACCGGGTCAGACACCGGCGGCTCAATCCGCCAGCCCGCGGCTCTATGTGGCGTAACCGGTTTAAAACCCACCTACGGACGCGTTTCCCGCTGGGGCATGATCGCCTACGCATCTAGCCTTGATCAGGCGGGCGTGATCGCGCTCAGCGTGCAGGACTGCGCGCGGGTGCTGGATGTCATGAGCGGCTTCGATGCACGCGACTCGACCAGCGCCCAACGTGCAAAGATTGACGTCGCTGCCGCACTGGCCTTGCCGTTGAAAGGTCTGCGCATTGGCCGACCCCGACAATGGTTTGGCGTCGGAATTGAAGATGGTGTAGGCGCGGCGGTGGAAAATGCGTTGGCACAATACGCCAAACAGGGTGCGAGCATTATTGACGTCGATTTACCCAGCAGCATTTATGCGATTCCCGCCTATTATGTGATCGCACCGGCGGAAGCGTCCAGCAATCTGGCTCGATTTGATGGTGTGCGTTATGGCCATCGATGTAACAATCCGATCGATCTGGCCGATCTCTACAAACGTTCGCGTGCTGAAGGTTTCGGGCACGAGGTGCAAAAGCGCATTCTCACCGGCACCTATGCGCTGAGCACCGGATATTATGATGCCTATTATGTGCGCGCCCAGAAAGTGCGTCGATTAATCGCCAATGATTACGCGCGGGCATTCACCGAAGTGGATGTGATTGCCGGCCCTACCAGCCCGACCATCGCGTTCAAACTGGGCGAAAAACTCAGTGATCCATTGGCGCTATATTTGGCGGATATCAATACGGTGGGTGTCAATTTGGCCGGTTTACCCGCGTTATCGATTCCCTGCGGCTTTTCCGCAGGCATGCCGGTCGGTTTGCAATTGGTCGCCCCGACCTGGCGTGAAGATCTGCTGATCGGCGCCGGCCACGGTTATCAGCAAGTCACTGAATTTCATCGCGCCGCGCCGCCAGCCGCAGGCCAGACGGAGACCGTTCATGAGTAACTGGGAAACGGTCATCGGTCTGGAAGTACATGTGCAATTGGCCACGCACAGCAAGATTTTCTCCGGCGCCAGCACCGCGTATGGAGCCGAAGCCAATTCGCAAGCGTGCGCCATTGATGTGGGCATGCCGGGTACATTGCCGCTGATGAATGCCGGCGCGGTCGCGCTGGCGATTCGTTTTGGCTTAGCAGTGGATGCCAGGGTTGCTGAGCGCAGTGTGTTTGCCCGCAAGAATTATTTTTACCCAGATTTACCGAAGGGATATCAGATCAGCCAGTACGAACTGCCGATCGTTATTGGCGGTGGACTGGCGGTGCGCTTGGACGACAATAAAATCAAATACGTGCAACTCACTCGCGCGCATTTGGAGGAGGACGCCGGCAAAAGCGTACACGATGCCTTTCACGCCGAAACGGGCGTCGATTTGAACCGCGCGGGCACGCCATTGTTGGAGATTGTCAGCGATCCGGTGTTGAGTTCAGCGGCGGAAGCGGTGGCTTACCTGAAAACCCTGCATACCTTGGTGCGCTGGTTGGGTGTGTCCGATGGCAATATGCAAGAAGGATCATTTCGCTGCGACGCCAATGTGTCGGTGCGCAAAGCCGGTGCTGCCTTGGGAACACGCGCCGAAATCAAGAATGTGAATTCCTTTCGTTTTGTCGAAAAAGCCATTGATTATGAAATTGAGCGGCAGATTCGATTATTGGAGGCCGGAGGCACGGTGCTTCAAGAGACGCGTTTGTTTGACGCGCATCGTGGCGAAACCCGCAGCATGCGTGGCAAAGAATCCGCCCACGATTATCGCTATTTCCCAGATCCCGATTTGCCGCCCTTAGTTATCGATGCGGCGGATATAGAACAGGCGCGATCGGCCCTGCCGGAACTACCGGAAGCGCGCCGACTGCGTTATATCGATCGTTTGAATTTGCCCGAATATGACGCATCATTACTGACATCCGATCGCGCAGTCAGTGAATACTTCGAAGCACTGCTGACCGCGGTGGGCCAGCCTAAACTGTGTGCTAACTGGGTGTTGGGAGATTGGCTCGGCGCACTAAATGCCGCCAGCCTGAGCGCGGAAAATAGTCCGGTCGACGCCCACCGTTTGGCCGGATTGTTGTTACGCATCGTCGACAACAGCCTGTCGAGCAAAATGGCTAAACAGGTTTTCGAAAACTTATGGCAAAGCGCAGAATCCGCCGATCAGATCATCGATCGTTTGGGACTAAAGCAAGTTTCAGACAGTGGCGCATTAGCGGATGTCATCGATACGATTATCGCCGCCAATAGCAAACAGGTGGAACAATATCGCGCCGGAAATGAAAAACTGCTGCAATTTTTCGTCGGACTAGCGATGAAAGCCACCAAAGGCCAAGCCAATCCGGCGCAGCTGAACGATTTATTGCGCGCCAAGTTGAGCGGCTAAACCGCAGGAGAAGTTCTTAACCAAGGAACCACTCTGCGCACGTTGTTACTGACGGATGAACCTCCAAGCATGATTGAGCCATGGTGGGTTCGACCTGCGCTTCATCGGTCGAACGCTTTTGGCCGCACAGCGCGGAAGAGTCCGCGCACAGCGCGGATCCACCGTCGATGCTTTGCGCCACTGTCAATCAACTTTGCTGAAATCGCAATGTCGATATTCAGACTCGCTCATCGATTCCATGAGAGTAGGTCTGAAAGTCTACAATCGTCTTTCCCGCTTGCGCGGGAATGACGGTGACCATCAAGCCTTCGGCGTCAGCTTCAATAACTTCGCGCCTCTGCCATCTTGCAGCACATAAATGGCGCCATCCGGGCCCTGCTCTACTTCGCGAATGCGCTCGCCCATTGCATAGCGCGCCACTTCGTGTGCGTTATTGCCGTCGATCGCGATCCGAATCAGTGCTTTGGATACGAGGCCGGCAGCAATCGCGTTGCCTTGCCACTCGGGGAACAGCGTGCCGCTGTAAAAAATGAAGTTGCTGGGTGAAATGACCGGCGTCCAGGTGATTTCTGGTGCATTAAATTCGGGGCGAGTTTCATGATCTGGGATATTTCGACCGTCGTAATGATCGCCATTCGACACAATCGGATACCCATAATTTGAACCACGCTCGATCAGGTTAAATTCATCACCACCGAGCGGACCCATTTCTATACACCACAAACGTGCCTGCGCGTCAAAAGCAATTCCCAATGGATTACGGTGACCGAGCGTCCATACTTGGCTGGCAATTTCACCTTGCCCAGCGAATGGATTATCGGCGGGCACGCTGCCATCGGCGTTCAAACGCAGGATTTTACCCATATTGCTGGTCATATCTTGCGCCGGATCAAACTGCTGACGCTCGCCGGAGCTGATATACAACATGCCATCTGGACCAAAGGCGATGCGGTGTCCGTAATGTCCGCGCCCCGCCACCTTTGGCGTTTGCCGCCAGATGACTTGTAGATCCTTTAGTTCACCGCCATCGGCCGCCAATTGCAAACGCGCGCGTGCAACCACTGCGCCAATCACGCTGCCCTCGCCTGCTGCATAACTCAGATAAACCAGGTTATTGCTGGAATACTCTGGATGCAATACAACATCCCCAAAGCCGCCCTGCCCACCATAGGCCACCATCGGCACACCTTTAATGCCGACGCTGGCGCCGCCGAGGGTGTGCAATTTCAGTTCACCCTGTTTTTCGGTGACCAATAAACGACCATCGGGCAGAAAACTCATCGCCCAAGGTTCGTTAAAGCTGGCCAGTTCCGTGATTTCGAAGGGCGCCGGGCTGGCTTCCGGTGCGGAACTGAGTACGGCGACCAGCGGAGGAGCGGCGATCGGCGGCGCATCCGCGCTGCAAGCGCTGAGCGCGACACCCATACCGGCGCCTAGCAACAATAATCTAAACATGGAAGTCTCCAAATCAGTAGAGCAGTCAGGTGCCTAGGCCGTATTCTGCTTTGACCCTTTCAACATGGGCACGCGTGCTGGCATCCATGGGTGATTTTTCGGCTTGCGCGATGATGTTGTTCAACACGCGACGCTCGTCTTCATCAATACCGCTGTCGCGTAGCGCCAATCCCAACAGAAAGTTCAGCTCAGCGACGTCCAGCTTTCCATCGTTCAGAAATACCTTCATGGATTCGATGGTGATCTCAATATGACTTTTCGGTTTGATCGACATAAGCCTGCTCCTGTGGGTGGTGACATAGGCTAGCAATAAACGCAGCCCTCGCCCCGCTCTGCATGTGCGTAAGATCGCGAGCGTCGCGCTGGTCGCATTGCAGGGGCCTGTTTCTCCATTAAGGATTGCCATGTTGATTCGTCGAGCACCGTTGATCCCGTCCTCCGAAATTACCCCGGAACGAGTTTATCGCCAGCGGCGCGAGTTGCTGGGTCTGCTCGGTCTGGGCACCGTCGGCCTGCTGGCCGGCTGTGGTTCGGCCGATACCGAGGCGCCAGCGGCGAAGGCCGCGCCGACGCAGCCGCTGGGTCCCTGCAGAACCGCGCGCTGCTGCTACCCGGCCGACCTATTTCATTGGTAAAGCATTGTTTGTTCTTGCGCGATAAGTCCACATTAGGTGTGATGTCGCACAGACTATGCTCACTCTCAAGGCGTAGGGGAACAAGATGCAGAAGTCAATGAAGTGGCGTCTGGTGATGTTGGCGATCATGTCCTTGAGCGCTTGTAGTGGTACTCAGCCGCGTTTTGATGTGGCGCCATCGGCAGACGCGCCAGCCCACAAGAGTCGCAACGACCAGCCCGCTGAGGCGGCCGAGTTCTACGCGCGCAAGCGCCTCGCGCCGGGTATGACGAAAATTCCGGTGGAACGTCTGCTGCAGGGCTACGCGCAGATGAAAAGCATGCCGCAATATTCCTCGGCCAGTGGCCTGAGCTTTGCTGACGACGCAGACGTGGACATGCGGGCACCGTCTGCGGTCACGGCGGCTTGGTCGGAACTCGGTCCGGGCAATGTCGGTGGGCGCACGCGCGCCATCGTCATCGATCCCGGCAACCCCAACACCATGTACGCCGGCGGCGTCGGTGGTGGCGTTTGGAAGTCGATCAACGCTGGCAGCAGTTGGACGCCGGTGAGTGATTCCATGGCCAATATTGCGGTGGTGTCATTGGCGATGGATCCGGTCAACCCAGCGGTGCTGTACGCCGGAACCGGCGAAGGCAGCAGCAACATCGACGCGCTGCGCGGCGCTGGCATCTTCAAATCCACCAATGCCGGCCTAAGCTGGACGCAGCTGCCTGCGACCACGGGCAGCAACTTCCATTTTGTCAATGACTTGCGGGTGGCACCTTCTAATGCGCAGATCGTGGTG